>Ga0181529_10000407_pt1 | contig 63796 bp, 48 predicted proteins | sample PEATcosm2014_Bin_36_FD_119763 | JGI IMG/M metagenome (GOLD analysis project Ga0181529, IMG submission 119763) | Peatland microbial communities from MTU Mesocosm Facility, Houghton, MI, USA - PEATcosm2014_Bin10_30_metaG | ecosystem: Environmental > Terrestrial > Soil > Wetlands > Peat | place...
GGGAAGCAACATGATCGCCTTCGACGCCAGCGGGAACGTGCGGTGGATGGTGCCGAACGAGCAGCCGCAGATCGCCACCGACGATGGGGGAGTGATCGGGCAGTCGGGAATCACCTACGATTCGAACGGGAACGCCACGGGGCAGATGGGCCTGCCGACGCCCACGCAATCGTGGAGAGGAAATTGGTATCAGGACGGCGACACCCAGCGGATTGCAGGCGCTCCGTTTTGCGGGGCGGAGAGCCTGGCACCTCAAGTGGGCGCAAATCCCTCAGGCAATAACACCGCCAGCCGGTCCTGGTGCTTTGCTCTTTCTTTCCAGAATAACTTTACCTTCACGCCAGAAGACCCTAACGGTCCGAACTATAGCTTGACGGCAGATATTAGCTACTTAGCCGCCACGATTAAAGCCGCAGCCCTGAAAGAGTTGAAAGATGCCTATTTGGGCGTTCCCGTGAAGGTAGTCGAAGGAACAAAGGGTGATGTCCTAACGACAGTGCTAAATAGTCAAAACCTGGTCAACGCACCGGACTGTGGATCCAGCATGCTAGCAAACAATCGCATATGGCAGCATCAAGTTGATTACCTAATGAACATGCTGAACGCACAGACGGCCTACAACGTGGACCCTAAGAGCGCGCAAGAGGAGAGCGTCCTCTTGGCAAACCGCTTGGATGTGATTCGAGCGATAGGAAGAGGCTTGGGGGTCTCCGCCGCGCACGAGATAGCACATCAGTTTGTGGACGCGCCGCCGATGGATGACAACCCAGCGACCGATTCCGCTGCGAGGGGAACCTTCAATGCCACCGGATGCAATGCATCGACGGATCCGAGCCCATGGACCGGGTATTGGCCGGTACCCGTGATCTTCCTACATTGGGAGCCGTCCGCGTCGAGCGCTCTCGGTCAGGCGCTGGGCGGGGGCTGGCACAAGCTCCCAGGCCAATAGTATGGCAAAGGTTGTTTTTGAAGCGTGACCGGAGACGAAGATGTCAGATTTCGATCAACTGGGCGGGAGCATTAGCCGGCGTCTCTGGGAGGCGTTGTTCTCTCTGCATGTCGGCCTCGCCGCAACGTCGGTCACATTCGTGTTGAGTGTGGCATTGGAAGCCCTGTTTTCGCGCATGGAAACTAGCATTAAGTTCTTCCTGCACGTTCGACAGACTGACCTTGTGCGGGGGGATCTCGCGGTTTGGATACCATCGGTGTCGGTGGCGCTCTTGGCATGGCTGATGTTACGCGCAACCGCGCACACTCGTTTTACTCAAAGAGTTCTGAGGTCGATCGCAGGAATTGTGACGATCTTTATTCCGCTCCCGTTCTGGGTAATCCTTTACCAGACGACGTCCTGGCCCCTGTACTGGCGGTGTGTGGGATTTCCGCTTGAGATGACCGCAGCTCTCGTATTCGCGCTGCGGTTTTCGTCTGGAAAGTGGACGGCCCCGTCCTGGGCCGGTTTGCTCCTCCTTGGTGCGCACTATGTCTTTTGGTATTTCGCGCCTGACTCGAGTCCCTCCATATCTGGGTATGCCGGGCCCCTGGGACCGATGCTGGGCTTTTGCTCTGCGGTGGCGTGGGGTGCGCATGTGAGTCGGTTGAGAAAAGTTGAGACAGTTGTGCCGCTCGCCTAGCCCGAAGACATCGCCTTCAATTCTGCGTCCGCAACTGCCCAGACGCACGTGGCGGAGCCCGGTCCAAGGCTGTGCCATTCATACAAGCGGCCCGACGATTTCGACCATTAATTCGCCGATCCCCGCATGCGCGAGATCGGGCGGGACCGCAAAGCCATACAGACTCGAAACCTCGCCATTCCGCACCAGCACACTCGGTTCTCCAGGGAGCGACCCCGCCCGCCAACCAGTTACAATCGAAGTCATCACTCCATCACAGGGAACTTCAATGAAAATCACCGTACTGGACGGGTACGCCCTCAACCCCGGCGACCTCTCCTGGGACGCCCTCGCTCGCTTCGGCGAAGTGCAGGTATTCGACCGCACTTCGGCCTCCGAAGCGGTCGCGCGCGCGGCGGGCTCGACCATCGTGCTCGTCAACAAAACTCCGCTGACCGCCGAAACTTTGCGCCAGTTGCCCGGCCTGAAATACATTGGCGTCCTGGCCACCGGCTACGATATCGTGGACATCCCGACTGCCCGCGAACGCGGAATCGTCGTCACCAACATTCCCATCTATGGCACCGCCTCGGTGGCGCAGTTCGTCTTCGCACTGCTTTTCGAGTTGTGTCACAACGTGCGCTTGCACGCCGACGCGGTCCGCGCGGGCGACTGGTCGCGCAACGCCGACTGGTGCTTCTGGAAATCGCCGCTCATGGAATTGGCCGGCAAGACCATGGGGATCATCGGCTTTGGGCGCATCGGGCGGCAGACCGGCCGCATTGCCGACGCCATGGGAATGCGCGTCATCGCCAACGACACCTGGCAGGGCGACCCGCCGTCGTGGGCCGGGTTCCGCTGGGCCGGCGTGGAGGAGTTGCTGCGCGAAAGCGACGTGGTGAGCCTGCATTCGCCGCTGTTTCCCGAAACGCGCGGCATGATCGATGCGCGGTCGCTCGGGTGGATGAAGCCGTCGGCATTCCTCATCAACACTTCGCGCGGAGCGCTGGTGGTGGACCAGGATCTGGCCGACGCGCTCAACTCCGGGCGGATCGCGGGCGCCGGGTTGGATGTGCTGTCCGTGGAGCCTCCGGCGGAAAGCAATCCACTGCTCTCGGCCCGCAACTGTCTGATAACGCCGCACATCGCCTGGGCCACAAGGGAAGCGCGCTCACGCCTGATGGCCTTGGCTGTGGAGAACGTAAGCGCCTATGTGGCAGGGTCGCCCCGAAACGTGATAGCGTAACCTACAGTTCCGGGGATGAATTATCGATAATCAATCGGGCAACCGATTCAGGGATGAAATCCCAAGGAGCAGTCATGCAACGACGACATTTTCTGGTGAGTTCTGCGGCCGCGCTGACCGCCGCGCAGAGCGTTTTCGGAAGTCCCAACGATACCGTGCGGATCGCCGTGATCGGAGTAGGTGGCAAAGGCGCCCGGCTGGGCGGACGCGGAAGGAACCACCTCGATAGCTTCGGAAGACTGGACAACGTGGAGATCGCCGCAGTCGCCGATATCGACCAGACGCATCTCGATTTCGGCCTTTCCCTGGTGGAGAAGAACCCCAAGCAGGGCAAACGGCCGAAGGGTTACATCGACTTCCGCAAGATTCTGGAAGACAAGTCGATCGACGCCATCTCCATCGCCACGCCCAACCAATGGCATACCCTCATGACTATCTGGGCATGCCAGGCGGGCAAGGATGTGTACGTCGAGAAGCCCTGCTCTTATAACGTTTTCGAGTCTAAACAGATTGTGGCGGCGGCGCGCAAGTACAACCGCATGGTGCAGCACGGCAGCCAGATCCGCTCGTCGCTGGCGGTGCAGGAAGCCATGCAGAAGATGGGCGAGGGCCTGATCGGCGACATCTATATGTCGCGCGGCCTGTGTTACAAATGGCGCGACACCATCGGCCGTACGCCGGTTTCGCCGGTGCCTGCCGGGGTGGATTACGACCTGTGGACCGGTCCTGCGCCCAAACGCGATTTCACCATGAACCGCTTCCATTACAACTGGCACTGGTTCTGGGATTACGGCAACGGCGATCTGGGCAACCAGGGCATCCACCAGGTGGACGTGGCGCGCTGGGGATTGGGCGTGAAGTATCCGACCAAGGTGAGCGCCATCGGCGGACACTATATGTTCGACGACGACCAGGAGACCCCCAACGTTCTCAACTGCGCCTTCGAGTTCAACGAGAACGGTAAGCAGAAGCTGATGGAGTTCGAGGTGCGCCACTGGATGAGCAATGGGGAAGCTTCAATCGGTACGCCGCGCCTCGGGCCTCCGATTCCGGATCCGGAAGAGACCCCGCAGCGTCCGGCGGGAGCGGAGCGGCAGGCCGGCGCCGAGGGTGGACCAGGCGGACGCGGCGGGCGTGGCGGACCGGGCGGTCCCAACACCGACCGTATCGGCGACCTGTTTTACGGGTCGAAGGGCTACCTGGCCGTGGACAGCTACACGTCCTACAAGTCGTGGATCGGCAAGGCGGGGGAAGCCGGACCGGCCAATAACAAGGGTGGCGATCACTTCCTGAACTTCATCGAAGCCGTGCGTAGCCGCAAACGCGAGTCGCTGAACTGCGAAGTGGAAGAAGGCGCCATGTCCAGCACCTTGGTACATCTGGCCAACGTTTCGTACCGCGTCGGCCGTACGCTGAACTTCGATGCCGCCACCATGACGTGCAAGGACGACAAGCAGGCCAACGAGCTGCTGACGCGGCAATATCGCGCCCCGTTCATCGTTCCCGAAAAAGTGTAGCGGGCTGTGTGGGGTGGGTTGGCAACCCAATGCCGCACACTTTTCCCAGTATTGGGAATGCTGCAGAATTTGTGGGGCAGGACGGTATCCTGCGGCCGAGTGGTACTCGGCCTGGTCGGCATTTGCATGCTGGTCGGCAGGCCGAGTGCCACTCGGCCGCAGGTTGCCAACCTGCCCCACAACGGAATCTTGCGAGACTCAATCAACACCGGTGTCCGGTTGTGGGAAAAGTATGCGGCACTGGGTTTTCAACCTGCGACCCGGTGCAGTGATCGTAAGGGAGTGGTGGCCGGCAATAAAGCGGGTCCGGGGAAATCCCCGGGCCTCGCCTACTCGCTCTCGGCGGCTGCCGGCTCTGCGTCTTTCGGAGGCAGCACCCGTTCCGCCATGGCGAATTTGAGGTTCTCGATGCCCTCCCCGGTGGCGCTCGATATCTCAAAAAACGCCAGTCCGCGGGCCGCCGCGACGTTGCGTAGCGCCGTCACCCGTTCGGGGTCCTGCGCCGCGTCCATCTTGGCTGCCACCACGATCATGGGCTTCTGGGCCAAGTCCTCGCTGAAACTGGCGAGTTCGCGCAGAATCGTCTCGAAGTCCTCCACCGGATCGCGGCCGGTATCGGACATGTCCACCAGGTGAACCAGCAGCCGTGTGCGTTCGATGTGGCGTAGGAATTGGATGCCCAGCCCGTGGCCCAGATGGGCGCCTTCGATGAGGCCGGGGATGTCGGCCACCACGTAGCTGCGGTAGCCTTCCATTTGCACCACGCCCAGGTTGGGCACCAGCGTGGTGAACGGGTAATCGGCAATCTTGGGACGCGCCGCGGAGATGCGCGAGATCAGCGTGGACTTTCCGGCATTGGGGAAGCCGACCAGCCCAACATCCGCCAGCAACTTCAGCTCCAAACGCAGGCGCAGTTCCTGTCCGGGATGGCCGGGCTCGTGCTCAGTGGGCGCCTGGTGTGTCGATGTGGCAAAGCGCGCGTTGCCGCGTCCTCCGCGCCCGCCTTTCGCGATCACCACGGTCTGGCCGTTCTCGGTGAAATCCGCCAGACGCTCGCCAGTCGCTTCGTCGTAAACCACCGTGCCCACGGGAATGGCGACGGTCAGGCTCTTGCCTTCGGCGCCGGTGCAGTTGCTGCCTTCCCCATGACGGCCGCGCTCCGCCTTGTGCTCGGGGTTGAAGCGGAACTGCAGCAGCGTGTTGTGATGAGCGGTGGCGACGAAGATGACATCGCCGCCGCGACCGCCATCGCCGCCGCTCGGACCACCGCGCGGGACGAACTTCTCGCGACGGAAGGCCAGGCAGCCGTTGCCGCCATCGCCCGCTCTTACAAGGATCCGGACTTCATCGAGGAAGTGCATAAAAGGTGCCGAAGTGCATAAGAAAAGCCGCCGGATTACTCAAAAACCGGCGGCTTGAAGATATCGTGCGGCGTCCCATCGGGACGGGGTCGGAACCGCAAATCGAGTTAAGCGGAGGCTTGGATGTTGACGAACTTGCCCATGCGCCCGCGGTCGCGGAACTCGACCACGCCGGTGACCTTGGCGAAAAGCGTGTCGTCCTTGCCCCAGCCGACATTGAGCCCGGGTTTGATCTTGGTGCCGCGCTGACGGACGATGATGGAACCGCCGGGGACCAACTGTCCGCCGAAGACCTTCACGCCGAGCCGCTGTGCATTCGAGTCGCGGCCGTTCTTAGAACTTCCTAATCCCTTTTTATGCGCCATAAATCACCTACGCCAGAATCTCGCCGACCTTCAGTTCGGTGAAGGACTGGCGGTGTCCGATGGTTTTCTTGTACTGTTTCTTGCGCTTGAACTTGAAAACGATGATCTTATCGCCGCGGCCGTTGCCCACGATGGTGGCCTTGACGGTTCCGCTGGTGGCCAGATCGCCGCCGTCGGCAAAGGTGGCCTTGGCGGGGAATTCAAGTTCGGAGCCGACGTCGCCGGCTACTTTTTCGACGCGGATGACATCGCCGGGAGCGACCCGGTACTGTTTTCCGCCGGTTTCAATAATCGCGTGCATGCTGTCCTCGATTTGGGAGCCGGAACACACGGAGTGCGTCGGAACCACTGGAGTAAGATACCAGTGTACTATGTACGGCCTGCGTCTCGCAACCTTGCCGCCCAGAAAACAAAAGACAAGCCTGAGCCGCGAAACAGGCTAAAATATGGAAGTTTGGTCAAAATGGGAAACGTAATCATTCTTGGTTCACAGTGGGGCGACGAAGGTAAGGGCAAGATCGTTGACGTCTTCGCCGAGCGGTTCGACATCGTCGCGCGCTATCAGGGCGGACACAATGCCGGGCATACGGTCTTCATCGGAGACAGAAAGTTCGTTCTGAAGTTGATTCCGAGCGGCATTCTGCGCCCTGGGAAGATGGCCGTGATCGGCAACGGGCTGGTCATCGACCCGGTGGCTCTGTTCACCGAGATCGACGCTCTGGAATCGGCGGGCGTCAAGGTGGTGGGCAACCTGTTCATCAGCAATCGGGCGCACGTGCTGTTCCCCGCCCACCGCATGATGGAAGGGATGTCGGAAGGGCGGCCCGGGCGCATCTCCATCGGCACCACGTCGCGGGGCATCGGCCCTTGCTACGAGGACAAGGCCGGACGCCGCGGCATTCGCGTGGCCGACCTGCTGAACCGCGACTTCTTCCGTGCGCAGTACGACTCCGTGATGGAGGAGAAAGTCATCATCGCCAAGACGTTCGGGATCTACGACGGCCTGAACCTGGCCGAGATCCGCGACCGCTACGAAGCCCTGGCCGAGCGTATCCGGCCCATGGTGTGCGACACTGCGCTGCTGCTCAACCAAGCCATCGCTGCGGGCAAAACGGTGATGTTCGAGGGCGCCCAGGGCACCATGCTCGATCTGGACCACGGGACGTATCCTTTCGTCACGTCGTCCAACGCATCGGCGGGCGGCGCCTGTACCGGGACCGGCGTTCCGCCCACCCGGATCTCGGGCGTGCTGGGAGTGTCCAAAGCCTACATCACGCGCGTGGGCGGCGGCCCGTTCCCCACCGAAGCGCTGGACGGGGAAGGCGACGCCATTCGCAAGCGCGGTAACGAGTTCGGAGCGGTAACCGGGCGTCCGCGCCGCTGCGGCTGGTTCGATGTGCCGCTGATGCGCTACACCGCGACCATCAACGGTTTCGACAGCCTGGTAGTGACCAAACTCGATGTGCTGGACGAGTTCGACAACATCCGGGTTTGCGTGGGTTACCGCTCGGGCGGCAAGATCCTCTCCGACATGCCGCCGACGGTGGCCGAGATTTCTACCGTGGAGCCGGTGTACGAATGCGTACCCGGTTGGAAGTCCTCGACCTTCGGAATCGATTCTTACGACGCGTTGCCGGTCAAGGCGAAGGATTACATTGCGTTCCTGGAGCGGCAGACGGGCGTGGAAGTCGGGGCCATCTCCACCGGCCCGGAGCGCAATCAGACGATCGTCCGGGCGGGGTCGCGATTTGAGCGCCTGCTCCCCTAATCTTATGTGGGGCAGGCTGTCAGCCTGCGGCAGGTTGTCAACCCGCCTGGCGGGGTTGGGCAGACTGGTCGGCAGGCGGGTTGACAACCCGCCGCAGGTTGCCAACCTGCCCCACATAAGACAGCGTGCGAGACTCAATCGATACCGGTGTCCGGTTGCGGGAAAAGTAGGTAGCGTTGGGTTTTCGACCTGCGGCCGATTTTCAATCGGTCTCTTCGTGTGCTTTCTTGCGGCCCATGCCCAGTCGCCGCGCGAGATCGTACAGCGCGCCGTGGCCCTGGACCAGGCCAACTTCCCGCGCATCCGCGAATTCACCTATCGCCAGCGCCAGCGGGAACGGCAGTTCGACGGCTCCGGCAATCTCAAACAGACCACCATCCGAACCTGGGACATCTCGTTCCTGGACGGGTCGCCCTACCGCCGCCTGGTGGCGCGTAACGACCAGCCGCTCTCGGCCGACGAACAGAAGGCCGAAGAGGACCGCCTGCGCTATACCACCGGGCAGCGCCGCACCGAATCGAAGGCCGACCGCGAGAAGCGCGTGGGCGAGTGGGAACGCCGCCAGCGGAAGCAGCGCGAGCCGGTACTCGAAGTCCCGGACGCCTTCGACTTCAAGATGGCGGGCGAGGAAATCGTCGCCGGCGCGCCGGCCTACGTGATCGACGCGAAGCCTAAGCCGGGGTACAAGCCGCGGTCGTCGTCCGGGTCGTACCTGCCAAAGATGAAGGCGCGCTTCTGGATCTCGAAGAAAGATTCCCAGTGGCTGAAGATGGAGGCCGAAACGCTCGACACCATCTCCTTCGGCGGCATCCTGTTGCGGCTGGCGACCGGCAGCAGCCTGTCGATGGAGCAGGGCCGCGTAGACGCCGGGCTGTGTATGCCGACACGCTTTACCATCCGCGCGACGGCGCGAGTGGCGCTGGTCAAGGTGATTCGCACCGAGATCGAGTACACCCTCGGCGATTACCGCCGGATTCCCGAAGCAAAGCATTAGAGCCTTGTGGCGTGCGCACTCGTGCGCGCCGCATCCCGACAGATGCCCGGCGAACATCCCCAGTTTCCGATGTTGCCCTCCGGGCCGCAGGTTGAAAACCTGCCCCACAATGGAATCTTCCGTACCTCATTCTGTATTGGAATTGAAGCAACTCGCGCCGATACGCTGTGCTACCATGACTGCCACTATGAACACTAAGATCGTGGTTCGGCGTTTCGGCGTGCTCTCGGTGGCCAAGATAATGGGCGTTCTCTATGCGCTCATCGGCTTGATTGTCGGCGCATTCGTCTCTTTGTTTGCGTTGGTTGGAGCGGCTTTCCTGTCGTCCAACAGCGGCATGGGCGGCGGCGCCAGCGTCCTGTTCGGAGTCGGCGCCATCATTCTGCTGCCGATACTATACGGAGTTCTGGGATTCGTCGGTGGCGTGATCACCGCGGCGTTGTACAACCTGTTGGCCGGCATGATCGGCGGCGTTGAGATCGAGGGCGTGCAGACGAGTAGCTAATCGCCCATTCACCATCCTCGTCTCTATAGCCTCACCTTTCGGAATCGAGGTGGGCCGTGGTGTGCCGAAAGAGGTTTGCCGAAAGAGGTGTGCCAAGAATTAACGAATCGCCGCGCCCGGTCTCCGCATCCCTCCACGGAAGGAGAACGGTGCATGCGAAAGCTATTGGTCTTTGGATTCCTGACGGTAATGCTGGGACGCGCCGGAGGTGGTGCGATCGGCGACGCCGAGCGCGCCTACCTGCTCGATCAACTCGAACAATCCCAAAAGGCCGTTCTGGCCAGTATCGACGGCCTCACCGAAGCGCAGTGGACCTTCAAACCGGCGCCCACTGTGTGGAGTGTGCAGGAGTGCGCCGAGCACATTGTCTTGGCGGAAAGTTACATTTTCGATGGCGTCCAGCAGCTCCTGAAGACGCCGGCGGTGGATCGTCCCGAAAAATCCAATTCCGATGCTGATCGTCTGCTGGTGGCCCGCATACAGGATCGCAGTCAGAAAGGCACCGCACCCGAGCCGCTGGTTCCGGGCCGCAAATTCGCCACTCCCTCCGATGCCGCCAAAGCGTTTCTGGCCGTGCGTGAAAAGACGATTGCCTATGTGAGGTCCACACAGGACGAATTGCGGACCCACGTGGGGCCGGGTCCGGCGGGACCGATGGACGCGTACCAGGGCCTCCTGCTGCTGTCGGCGCACTCGGCTCGGCATACGGCGCAGATCCGCGAAGTGGAAGCCAACGCAAACTATCCTAAATCCTGACCGCGCGGTTCCGCCCACTCGGCCCGCCACTCCGGCGCTACACTGGAGCGGATGCGGTTGCTGACGGGACCGGCCGGCGCCGGGAAGACCACCATCGTGCTCGATCAGTTTCGCGAAGCGCTGAAGGTGGACGGCGCGGGCGTTCGGCTGCTGGTGCCTACGGCTACCCTGGCGCAGCACCTGCAGAATCAACTGGCGCGCGACGGGGCGGTGTTCCGCGGCCAGTGGATTCAGACGATTCACGAGTTCGCCGAGGCGTGGACCGCCGATCTTCCGCAAGTGTCCGACGAGGTATTCTGCCTGCTGGTGGAGGACGCGGCGCGGCGCGTGAACCGCCCGGAGTTCGCTCGCGTGGCGCACTTCCCCGGCTTTTGCGCGGCGCTGGCGGAAGCCATTTCGGAATTCGCGTCGGCGGGGTGCGATAGCGTACGGCTGGCGCGCTGCCTGCCCGACGCTCCGCTGGCGGAAGCGTTCCTGGCGGTGTACCGCGAGGTGGACCGCGAGCTCGCACGCCGCGCCCTGGCTCTGCGCGCGCGGCGTCTGGAACTGGCGGCGGAACGCATCGAAGCCGGCGGACTGAACGGAATCCGCACCGTATGGCTGGATGGGTTTCATGCGCTGCCCGACCCGGAATTGCGCCTCATCGCCGCCATAGGGAGCCGCGCGGATCTCACCATGACGCTGAGCGACGCCGATCTGTCCGTCGAAACCCGCCAGCGCCTGGCAGCTATGGGATTTCAAGAGGAGCGCGCGGCGCGTGGACGGCGTGCGCCGGCGGAAATCCTGGCGCCGGCCAGGAATATCGAGCGGGAAGCCGAGGAAATCGCGCGACGCATTCTGCAGCAGGCGGCCTCCGGCCTGCGGTTCCGCGATATGGGCATCGTGGTGCGGCCGGCGGGCGAGTATGTTCCGGTGCTGCGCTCCACGCTCGAGCGGTTCGGCATCCCCGCGCATTTCTACTTCGATGCCCGGCTGGAGGAGCACCCGGTGGTGCGCTACCTGGGCGGTGCGGTGGACGCCATGCTGAGCGGATGGGACCACGCTCGCACGCTCGGGGCCATGCGCCTGGGTCCGCGCTTCGCCGATCAACCGGCCATGGACCGTTTCGATTTCGCGGTGCGCGAGCAGTTGCCCAACGCGGGGTTGGGCGATCTGCGGTCCTTGCTGATGGCGCCCCAAGGCCACGCGCTCCCGGGCGCCGAGGCGCTGCTCCACAAGCTGGATCGCCTGGCGACGCTTGAGGAGTGGCGCTCGTTCTCCATGCCGCCCCGCGATTGGGCGGTGCGGTTTCGCGATCTGCGCCACTTGTTCCGTCCGGCCGTCGAGCCCATTCCCACCGGGCCTCTCCGTCACGCGGCGGCGCTGCTCCATCGCAGCCAGGCGGAGGTCCTGGACCTGTTCGACCAGGCGCTGGACGACGCCGCGCAGGCGCTGCCCGCCGACCGCGAGATTCCTATCGAGCCGTTCTGGCACGCCGTGCAGTCCGTGCTGCGGCTGAAACCGCTGCGACTGCGCGACGGGCGCCGCAACGTGGTCCACGTGCTGCCGGCTCACGAAGCGCGCCAATGGGTACTGCCGGTGGTCTTCGTCTGCGGATTGGTGGAGCGGCAGTTTCCGCAATTCCATCAGCAGGACCCGTTCTTTCCGGACGCGGCGCGGCGGCGCTTGAACCAGGCCGGGGTGCGTGTGCGCACCACCGCGGAATTCGAGCGGGAAGAGCGGGCGCTGTTCGATTCGGCCATCGGGCGGGCCAGCCTGCTGGTGGTGCTCACGTATCCGCAATGCGATTCGCGCGGCCAGCGGACGCTGCCGTCGCTGTATCTGGATGGGCGCGCGTCCATGCGGGTGGAAGACGCGCGTGCGGCCAGTCCGCAGCCGCGCAGCCGTCGCGCTGGCCGGCCGGCGGTCGAAATCCGCGCACCCGGCTTGTTGGCGCGGCTGACGGAGAAGACCGCCAGGCTATCGCCAACGTCGCTCGAAACGTATCTGCAATGTCCCTTCGAGTATTTTGCCGGCCGCACGCTGCACTTACAGGGGGCGCCCAAACGGCCGGGCGAGCGGTTGGACTTCCTGACGCAAGGCAACATCGTCCACGAGGTGCTGAAGGAGTGGTGGCCGCGCAGGCCGGCCCCCATCGCGCCCGTTTTCGAGCGCGTGTTCGAGCAATGCTGCGAGAAGCAGCGCATCCGGCCCGGCTACCATACCGAGCGATTGCGCAACTCCATGCTGGAGGATTTGCAGGCGTTCGCCGCCGACACGGCCTGGCCCGCCGGTTTGACGTCGCGGATGGAGGAGGGGTTCACGTTCGCGCTGGAGACGCCCGAGGGCATGCCGGGAATCGAAATCACGGGCAAGATCGACCGGCTGGATACGGCGGCGGACGGCAGCGCGTACGTGATCGACTATAAGTACAGCGCCACGGCCGGAATTGAATCGAAGCTCGACAACGAGCGGCTGCTGCAGGCGCAGCTCTACGGTATGGCGGCCGAGCGCTACTTCGGCGCCCGGCTGGCCGGTATGTTCTATGTGGGATTGAAACGCGAGGTGGTGTACGTGGGCTGGAGCGCCGACGGCCTGTTGGACAAAGCTCCCTTTCCCGAAGACTGGTTCGAGCGCGCCCGGGAGCGGACCCTGGCGGTGGTGGAGCAAATCCGCGCCGGCCGCATGCAGCCCGACCCCGCCGATACGGACCACTGCGAACATTGCGACTTCCGCGACGCCTGCCGGGTGGAGACGCGCCAGGCCGCCCTGGCCGAAGAGTCGGACGCCGGGGAGCGCGTATAATGTACAACTGCCTCAGACCATTCGTCTGTCGGGTTCCTCGGGGCTTGGCGAGACGTGACAGACCACAAAAGGCGATGGTCTGTCCCACCGTTGGTGGCGGCTGCGGGGCTTTGTGGGGCAGGATGGTATCCTGCGGCCGAGTGGCACTCGGCCTGGGCGGCATTTGCATAATGGTCGACAGGCCGAGTGCCACTCGGCCGCAGGATACCATCCTGCCCCACATAAGACCGGGCGCGAGACTCAATCGATACCAGTGTGCGGTCGCGGGGAAACCACGTGACATTGGGTTTTCAACCTGCGGGCTGGCCGCCATTTGGACACTCTTGCCCGTCGCGCCGTTCGGAGGCCGCGCATGAGCGCTCCGGACTTCACTCCGCGCCAGCTCGACGCGCTCGACATTTCCCGGCGCCACGTGGATGCGTGCGTGGTGGCGGGTCCGGGGTCGGGCAAGACCACCGTGCTGGTGGAGTATTTCAAACGGCTTGTCGCGGCGGACGTGGACCCCGTGCGCATCCTGGCCATCACCTTCACTGAAAAGGCCGCCGCTCAGATGCGCCGCCGGCTGGCCGATGCGTTTCGCGAAGACGCGGAAATCCGCGCCAGGCTGGAACGCGCATGGGTCTTCACGGTACATGGATTCTGCGCCCGCCTGCTGAAGGAAAACGCCGTGGCTGCGGGCGTTGATCCGGGCTTCACCATCGCCGAAGAGCGGGACGTCGGACGCTGGCAGCAGGAGTCCATGGCGGAGACCATGGACTCCATCTTCGCCGACCATCCGGCGGGCGTGCGGGCGCTCATCCGCGGCCTCTCGTCGTCCAAGTTCGAAGACGCCATTGTCTCGGCTTACGACGCAATGCGCGGCGCGGGAACGGAGGTGTCCCACCTGGCCGGCTTTCCCACGCCTGCCGGCGTCACCGTTGCCGATATCGCCGGTACGCTTCGTGAGTTGCGCCGCCAGGACATCGCGGATTGGAGCGGCGCCCAGAGGCGGGAATTCGATGCGGCGCTCGAAGCCATCGGACGGATCGTAGCGGCGCCCGGCCCGCGGGAAGCGCTGGAGGCGATGGAGGGTTGCGACTACAAGCTGACAAAATTCAAGCGCGGCAACGCGGCCTACGACCTTCTAAAGAACCTGCGCGACGAGCGGCTCAAGCAACTCCAGTTCACGCTCATCACCGAGCTCTACGCGGCAGAACGCGAGCTGCTGATCGAAGTGCTGAGGCGCTTCGACCACCTCTATCGCCAGCGAAAAATCCAGGCCGGCGCTCTCGATTTCGCGGACCTGGAGGAGTTCGCCGTGAAGTTGCTGGAGACCAGTCCGGAGACCTGCGCGCGCCTGCAATCGCAATTCGAGCACGTGCTCATGGACGAACTGCAGGACACCAACGGCCAGCAGGCCCGGTTGCTGCGGCTGGTGCGCCCGCCGGGACGGTTCTACGCGGTGGGCGACGTGAACCAGTCCATCTTCGGATTCCGCCACGCCGAGCCGCGCGAGTTTGAGGAGTTTCGTGCCGCGGCGGCGCAGTCCGGCGGGCGTGTGGTGGAGTTGGTGGAGAACTTCCGCAGCCGGGCCGAGATTCTGCGCGCCGTCGAAACCGTGGCGGCGGGCGCGCCGGGAATCGAGGATCGGCGGCTGGTTGCCGGGAAGACTTTCGCCGAGGACCACGCGGCCGGTCCGCGCGTACACGCCATCGCCGCGCCGGCTCCCGATATCGAAGCGCGTCTCGTGGCGCGGCGCATGCTCGAACTGCTGGACGCCGAGCCGGATTTCGCCTACAGCGATATCGCGCTGCTGGTGCGCAATACCAGCGTGCTGCCGGAGTTCACGGCGGCTTTCGACGAAGCCGGAATTCCTTACGTGGTGAATCGCGGCAAGGGGTTCTACGACGCTCGCGAGGTCAACGACCTGGTGCAGCTTCTGCGCGTGATTTCGAATCCTCTCGACGAAATCAGCCTGGCCGCGGTGCTGCGCTCGCCGCTGGTGGAGGTGTCCGACGATGCCCTGCTGCGCGTCAAACTGATGGGCGGGAACCTCGCCGGCGCGTTGATGCGCGTACGCCAGGCGGACGACCCCGAACTCGACCCGACCGATCTGCGTAAGCTCGTCCGCTTCCGCGAACGTCTGCGGGAATGGCGCCTGCGCCGCGAGTACGTCTCCTTCGACCGCCTGTTGCTCGACGCTATCGACGAGTGCGGGTACGGAGTTGAAGCCGGCAGCCGCGCCGCCGCCAATATCGACAAGTTCCTGGCGCAGGCGCGGACTGCCGCGCCCCACACGTCGCTCGATGGATTCGTCGAGGATCTCGATATGCTGCGCGACCGCAACCTGGGCGAGCGCGATCCCGCGCCGGAGGATTCGGCCGACGCGGTGCAAGTGATGACCGTGCATTCCGCCAAGGGCCTGGAGTTTCCAGTGGTCTTCGTCGCGGCCATGCACAAGGGCGTGGAGAGCAAACCGCCGGTGGTGGCCTTTTCGCCGGCTTGCGGTCTGGGCGCCAGTTGGCGGAATCCCGCGCGCCGCCAGGACCAGGACGATTTGTTTCACCGCGCCATTCGCGACCGGCAGAAGGAGCGCGAGGAGAAGGAGGCGAACCGGCTGCTATATGTCGCCATGTCGCGCGCCGAACATTACCTGGCGCTCAGCTTCTCGACCGGCGGAAGGAAACCGGCGAACTGGGCGAAACGCGTCGTGGATGGCTTGCTATTGAACCTGGATCAGCCCGGCGAATCGACTCACGAGCGCGTCACCCCGGAGGGCGAGTCCTGGACGCTGCGTCTGACGGTGGCCCGCGAGGAAAATGACGAGAGCGACGAGCAGGCGACCCATCCGCCGACCGCCGAACGCCCGCGAATCGCGCTCCCCATCAAGACGCCGGTGGAACTGCTGCCTCCGCCCGCGGTCGCCGGGCAGTACGAAAGCAACGTCTCGGTGACGGAGCTGTCCAGGTTCGCCAAGTGCCCGCGGGCCTACTATTTGAGCCGTTACCTGGGGTTCGAAGGCAAACCACGGACAGCGCCGGGGAGCGGCGGGGACGATACGCTAACCGGCAGCGAACTGGGCTCCCAGGTGCATCATTTGCTGGCGGGGCTCCCGGTGGACGATCCCGATCCGCAGGCCGTGCGCCTGGCCGACAGCTTTCGCAAAAGCCCGCTGGGCCGGCGCGTCGAGCGGGCCACCCACGTCGAACGGGAGTTCGATTTCCTGATGGCCATCGACGACCTGGTGCTGCGCGGCCAGATCGACCTGTGGTTCGAAGAGGCCGGGGAACTGGCCATTGTGGACTACAAAACCGAGGCCGTGAACGGGCCGGAAGTGCAGCAGCGAGCCCGCGAGCACGCGCTGCAGGTCAAACTCTATGCCATGGCGCTCGAGCGGATGACGGGCCGCGCGCCGGATCGCGCCTTCCTCCATTTCCTCAAACCCAACGCGGTGGTGGAAGTCGATCTCACGCCCTCGCTGATCGACTCCCCGGAGCAGACCGTGCGCGACTTCATGGACGCGCAGGAGAAGCTGGAGTTCCCGCTACGCGAAGGCGATGCGTGCAAGACGTGCCCATTCCACAAAGACTTGTGTCCAGCCGTATGAAGCTACGTACGACTATGGATTCGCGATAGCCCTACCGCGTCCCCCGGTACCAATCCAGCGTCCGCCGCATCCCTTCTTCGAACGAATAGCGCGGCGTATGCCCCAATTCCCGTACCGCCAGCGTAGTGTCGGCCTGCGAATCGCGCACGTCTCCGGCGCGCGGCGGACCATACTTCGCCGGAATCGCAATACCCGCCAGGCGCTGCACCAGGGCCCAGGCTTCATTCAGCGTGATCCGTCCGCCGTTGCCCCCGTTGATCACCTTACCCGATACGCCCGGCGCCCGCGCCGCCTTCAGATTCAACTCGGCCACGTCTTCCACGTACGTGAAGTCGCGCGACTGCTCCCCGTCCCCGAAAATCGTCGGCGCCCGGCCATCCAGGGCGGCCTTCAAAAACAGCGAGAGCACTCCGGAGTACGGGCTCGACGGATCCTGCCGCGGGCCGTACACGTTGAAGTACCGCAACGACACCGTCTCCAGCCCGAATACCTGCGAAAACACCGTACAGTAGCTCTCGCCGGTCAGCTTCTGCAGCGCGTATGGCGATTTCGGGCGCGGCGCCATGGTCTCCACTTTGGGCAGAACCAGGGTGTCCCCGTAGGCCGACGACGACGCCGCGTAGACCAGCCGTCCCACACCGCCCTCGCGCGCCGCCCGCAGCACGTTGAACGTCCCGTCGATGTTCACCTCGTGCGACGGCACCGGGTCGTCGATCGACCGCGGCACGGAAGGAATCGCCGCTTCGTGAAACACCACGGCGGCTCCGCGAATCAACGGAGCAATCTCTTCGTAATTTCGAATATCGGCGTGCGCGAACTCGATCGAGGAACGCACTTCCTCCAGGTTTCGCTCGTGCCCCGTCAGCAGATTGTCGATCACTACCACCCGCGCGCCTTCCCGCAGCAGCGCGCGCACAATCGACGACCCGATGAAGCCCGCGCCTCCCGTAACAACGTAATGGCTCAAGACGATATCCTCTCAATCTCCCGTTCCAAATAACGTAGCGATTCGCCGGCCAGCCTTTCCGCGCCCGGCGAAAAGTCGAATGCTTCGAGCGAAATCCACCCGCCGTACCCGCGCCGTCCGAGCGCTCCCAGGACCGGTTTGAAGTCGTAGTCTCCGGCGCCGCAACGCCGTCCGTCCAGTTCGTTTACGTGGACATGGCGGATGAATTCGAAGTAGCGCTCCACCAGCGTCTCGTGCGGCTCGGTTTCGTCGATGGCGTTGTGGACGTCGAACATCGTGCCGACGCCCGGGCTGCCGATCTCGTGCACCAGGCTCACCGCCTCCGCCAAGGTCTGCACTACGTCGCACTGGTTGGCCGGCAGCGCTTCCAGCAGTACCGCGACACCGCGTGCGGTGGCATGGGGGGCGACGCCGCACAATCCGTCCGCCAGGTGGCGCGTGGCCTGTTCGCGAGTCAGTCCCCCGGTAACGCAGCGTTGTTTGGGCGACCCGAGAACCATCACGCCGTCCGGCCCCAGGTCGGCGCACAAGTCCACCAGGTTGCGAATATGCCCCCAACTGCGCTCTCGGAGGGCCGCGTCCGGCGCCGTCAAATGCAGGCCTTTCGGCGCCACCATCAGCCAATGCAGACCGGCGAAGGCGAGCCCTTCCGAGGCCATGACGTCGCGATACTCCCGGCGCTGCACCGAAGGGATCTCCAGCGGATCGGCCGCCAGCGTGAAGGGCGCGATTTCGATCCCGCTGTATCCCGCCGCCCGAATGGCCCGGCAGGTTTCGGCAAACCGCCGCCCTTCGAAGGCTTCATTGCACATGGCATGGCGAAATTTCATGAATTCCCAGTGTACCGGCCCGCCGCGGCGCACGCACATAAAAAATGATCGCTGCCCCCCATGTTGGCCTTTCCGAGTTCCTCCGCGCTCATCGGCGGCGAAAGTCGTTTTTGGAAGAGTTTTTGAGTATCCTGCTGTCCTCTACCATTTCTCAAGCGCAGGTTTCCGGCGACCGTCGGAAGCCGGGAGAGCATCCCCGCGCGTGGATGAGACGGAGACGCGCGGCGTGCGCATGAGTGCGCAATGCCACTTGGTTTTCCCACAACCGGACATCTGTATCGATTGAGTCTCGCACGCGGTTTTGTGTGGGGCAGGTTGGCAACCTGCGGCCGAGTGGCACTCGGCCTGCCGACCAGCATGAAAATGCCGACCAGGCCGAGTACCACTCGGCCGCAGGATACCATCCTGCCCCACAAATTCCGCAGTATCTCCCGTATTGGGAAAAGTGAGTGGCATTGGGCATGAGTGCGTGCGCCACGCCGGCGCCCCGGTTCTTTCGCAGCCGTTAAGGAAGCGGATTTCGGGGCTGAACCACGAATTTCCAAAGAACGGTTATGCACCCCCACCGCGGCCCTCGCATCCGGTGGAATTCCCGGCGGCATATACTGTTTCACGTCGAAGGAGGAATCTCAAATGTGCTGCCATCGGGCCATCGCCGGGACGCCGATTCGCGCGCTTCTTCTGTTTGCATCGGCGGCCGGCATGCAGGCGGCGGTTCCGTGCCCCACGCCGGCCGATGTTTCGGCGGGCGAGAGACTTGAGGATCTGGCGCGCCGCTATTTGGGCGGTCCCCGCGACGCCATCGCCATCGCGTTGGCCACCAACGTGCGAACCAGCGACGGGTACTCTTACATCGCGAATCCCGACGATCTTGCCGGTGTCGCGCGCGTGTGCATTCCATCTAAATCTGAAGCGCGGCAACTGCGGCGAAGCTGGGAAGCCTATGCGCGGGCTGTGAACGCGGCACGTCTTCCGCGGATTTCCGCCGTCAGCGGGACGCTCCCGACCATTGCGCCAGACCGGTCCGTCGATGTCGTCACCTGGGTGCGCAAGGAGCAGGCCGACCGGCTGAAGACGGCTTCCGGAGATTGGGTGAGCGCCGCGCAATCGGAGATGTGGGTCACCATCGAGCCCCATTTGCAGGAGTTCTGCCGGGCATTCGTCAGCGAGCGGCGGCCGGACGAAGCCAGGTTGACCGAGCGCATGGAGCAACGGCTGGGACTCTCACCGGCCAGCGGCAAGTCGTATTTCGTGCGCGTGCGGCTGGATCGTCCAGGTCCAGAGGTCATCTTTCGGCCATGCGCCGATCCGGCGGCGGACCGGATGGGCTGTACTGTGGGACCTCCCGCCAACGCTCCGTCCGCCTATCAACTGTGGTTTTATCGCCAATACTACTCGTCGTATGGACAGTCGCTCATCGGCGAGTTTCCGTGGACCGCGCTGGGCTACACGTTCGACTGGGCGCCCGGCGGGGGCAAAGGGTCGGCATTCCAGCGTACGGGTGAAGGCGAATTCGTGGTTCATAAGGACGCGCCGATCCGGATTTTGGATGTGGTGGCGACGGCACAGTATTGTGCGCCGGCGGGGGCGGGTTTGTAACCCGCCGCTAGCCGACAACCTGCCCCACATGGCTTACTACCGCGGACTTACTACGTAGTCTTTGAAGTAACTCGTACTGTCGGTCTTCGACCACAAGCCGACCTTGCCGGCGACGGGCGGACGCAGTACCGGATTGTTCGCGGGGAACAAGTCGGCGTTCGGCGGACCGCGGCGGCCTGCCTGCGGCTCGGCACCGAGCGTGTATTCGAGCGCCAGGACGCCATCCAGCCAGGCCTTGAAGTTGGCGCCGTCCACAGTCATCTTCAGTTCGTGCCAGGCGCTCCGTTCCAGCGGGAATGGCTTGGACCGGTCGCTGAACTTCACGTTGCGCCGGATGCCGTTGTGGAATTCCCACAGAGCCACGTTGTTTTCGGTGTCGTTGTAGCGGACCGCGAGCCAGTCGCCGTTGGGCTTCACGTTGAACAGGATTCCGGAACAACGGTCGGAGTCGCCAGCCACCGTCTTGAACTTCATGGCAATGCTGCCGTTCGAAAAACTGTCGATGCCCTTAAGCACGGCGACGGGATAGTAGGCAAACTGTTTGGCGTTGTCCATCAACTCTTCATTCGACGTACCGTACAGCTTGCGCGCGGTTTCGAGCAGCAACTTCGTGGGATTGTCCTGACTCGCCACCCACGGCCGGCCGTCCACCATGACGACTTTTTCGCCGCCATCCTGCACCACCACCCAGGTGCCCACCATCGGCTCGAACGCCACCGGAGGCTTGCCGGCCTGTTCCTTGCCGAGATCGACTCTGAGGTCCGCAGCCCCGGCTAGAACTACCGCCGCCAGGAAAATGCATCCACTTCGCACGAGTGCCTTCATTTGCGTCTCCTTCGTATCAGTATTCCGCAGGCCAGGGTCAGCCCGGGCCAGAAACCGTAGAACAGGGAGCCGGCGCCTTTGGCCGTTACGGCCAGCGGATGCCCGCGAAACGCCGCCTCATCGTTCTCCGCGGGCGGCATAATGCCTGCCAGCGAGTAAACGGCTTCGAGCACGCCTTCCGCCGTGGTCACGCGGCTCACGGTTTTCCGCCCGCCCAAATCGTAGCGGATCTCGCCGTACGCGGCGCCGGTCTGCTCGAAGAGGCCGATGGACGTGGCCGATACATACGTCACTTGAAGCTTCGGCATGACCCGCCGCAACTTGGAGAGCGCATGGCGTTCGAGGTCGGACCGGCGGGGATCCTCGGGCGCGAGATGGGCTTCGATGCGCAGAGGAGCCTGGATCTGCCGGAGCGCCCGCTCATCGGCCGCGGGGAACGAATTGCCGCGGTTCTCCGACAGGTCCCAACTCGCCCTGGCGTTGGTGCAGGCGAAGACGGCGCCGGCCGCCAGCGCGCCGATCCCCACGGATTCGTACACACGGCGTTTCACGCGCGTGCCCAGCCGCATCCACACCGCGGCCAGGCCCAGACCCGCGGCAATCAACACCAGCGCGATAAGCACGGTATCCAGCCGTAGCAAGCCGTGTTGAAACTCCGCCACCATGGCGGCGGGGGTGAACCCGGCGGCGCGCTCCCACCATCCACCCTGCACGGCGCCGAAGAAACTCACGATCCACGTGCCGACCGTCGCGCCAAGCGTCAGGATGGCCGCGGTGGAGGGATGTTCCGAGATGGCGGCCATGGCCGCCGCCAGTCCGATGGTCAGCCCGGCGTTGAGCGCGTGGCCCAGCGTCAGGGCGATCAGTTCCGGCGGGTACAGGCTGCCGCCGTAGCTCACCCATAGAAGCGTGGCGCCGAGCGGCGGCAGCATCGCCACCATCCAACCCGCCAGCAGGACCAGCGCCTTCGCCGCGATGCGTCCCAGCGGCGATATTCCCTGTTGCAATTCCAGCTTGAGCGCGCCGCTCTGGCGGTCGCCGGCCACCAGGCGAATCGCCACGAAGGGCAGCAGGAAGACCGCTGCCAGTTCGCAGGCGCTGAAGGTTGGCGCCCACACTCCGGTGAGCGGCGATAAGGCTTCGCCCACTCCGGCCGCGGTGCCGTTGAGGCCACTTACTTCCGCATAGGTCCGTACCGAGCTAATGAAAGACACGCCCACCAGCGGACCCATTCCGAGCAGCAGCACCCACCACGCCCGAGACGCGAGCAGTTCGCGCCATTCCTTTTCCAGGAGCCAAAGGAACGCCGGCCTAGGTGAGCGCAAGAAACACCTCTTCCAGGCCACCGCCCGAGCCCGCCAGCGCCGCCAGTTCCGGGACGGTACCTTCGCCGCGCACGCGCCCGCCGCTGAGCAGCACGAAGCGGTCGCAGAAACGCGCGGCGTCGGCGATTTGATGGATGGACAGGAACAGCGTCCGTCCGCGGGCTACGTGTACGCGGAAGGCCGCCGCGATGTCGCGCGCCTGGCGCAGGTCGAGGCCCTCGAAAGGCTCGTCGATGAGCAGCGCCGGCTGCGGGGTCAGCAGCCCGATGGCCAACAGCGCGCGTTTCCGCTGACCTTTCGAAAGCGTGCCCATCGATTGGCGCAGCAGTTCCTCGAGACCGAGCTGTTGGATCACTTCTTGGTGCAATTCCGCCCGTCCGCCCAGGAATCCGATGGTGAACTCCAGGGCCCAGCGCACGGATTGCTCGGGCCATGGGGCGATGCCGTCGGGAAGATAGAACAGCAACGACCGGCGTTCGCGCGGCCCCACGGGTTTACCGGCGGCCGTGGTGGTACCGCTATCCGGGGATAAGACGCCGCCGAGGCAATCGAAGAGCGTCGATTTGCCGGCGCCGTTGGGACCGATCAGTCCCAGCACCTCGCCGGAACGCACGTGGAAGCCGACATCCGCCAGCGCGGCGATCCGGCCGAACCGTTTGGAGAGCCCCTTGACCTCGAATAGCATCGAACTTATAAGGATAGCGGCAAGCACTCGGCCTGGCGACGATTTGTGCAATTGCCGGCCAGGCGGGTTGACAACCCAATGCCGCATACTTTTCCCAGTATCGGGAGTGCTGCAGAATTTGTGGGGCAGGATGGCATCCTGCGGCCGAGTGGTACTCGGCATGGTCGGCATTTGCATGCTGGTCGGCAGGCCGAGTGCCACTCGGCCGCAGGTTGCCAACCTGCCCCACATAAGACGGAGTTAGGCTAGAGGGCCGTAGAATTTCCAATTGGTCTGATAGTCCCGCGCAATCTTTTGGCCGTTTACGGCCAGGCGGACCATCTCCACGGGGATGTTGCCTTCGCGATAAATGGCGTCGTGGAAGGCCCGGTTGGTCATTTTTCCGGAGCCGACCAGTTCCTTGTGCAGGGCATAGAACTGGAGCGCGCCGAGCATGTAGGCGCACTGATAGATGGGCGGATAGGAACCGTTGAACGACCGCCGCACCTCGCCCTCGGCATTGGCGCGCTCGAAACCGACGCGGTCCATGAGGAACTGGACTGACTCGGAGGCGGTCATCTTGCCCAGGTTGAAGCTCAGCGAAAAAATAATGCGGGCGCAGCGGTGCATCCTCCACACCAGCGCCCCGATGCGCTGCTCGGGCGTGTGGGTGAAGCCGAGGTCCCACATCAGCATCTCCCAATAGAACGCCATCCCCTCGGTCCAGAACGGCGTGCTGAAGAGGTTTCGATAGGCGCGGTACCGCTGATTCATGTATCCCTGCATGTGATGGCCGGGGATCAGCTCGTGAAAAACCGTGGCGCGGGCGAAGTACATATTGTTGCCGCGCAGGCTTTCCATGCGCTCGCGCAGCGTCTGGCTGCTGGCAGGGGAGGCCACCTGGATGGTCGCGCCGCCGGTGAAGAACGGGTTGACCAGTTGCATCTGGGGCGTCATGGCCTCTTCCCAATAGTCGTCCTTCAGCAGCGGTGGGAGCGTCACCAGCTCGTGCTTCTCCACGAAGTCGATGGCCTCGCGCGACAGGTCCCGCACCAGGTAGATCATCTGCCCGGGCTCGACGTACTTGTTCTTGACGGCTTCGAGCGCCTTTTTCCAATCGTTGCCGAAGCCCAGTTCGCCCGAGGCTCGCAGCATTTCCTTGTCGCACCAGGCGAATTCGCGATTGGCCAGAGTGACGAGTTCTTCGGGAGAGTAGGGGATCATGGCGGCCTGCAGGGCGTCGAGCAGCGCGTCCCTGCCGACCGGGCCGATGCCCGAGAGTTCTTCGTTGCTGCCGAGGGGACCGTTGCTCTTCGCCGGCGTCTCCGAGCGCCCGCCGCCGCGTCCACCGAACCCGTTTCCCGCCTCGAGCGGCCCGGGAAGACCGGACTCCTTATGTAGCGATTGCGCGTAAGCGTCGAGCGCCTCGTCGGCCTTCTTGTACTCGGCGTCCACCCACCAGGCGAATTTGGGGTCGTAGAGATCGTAGAAATTGAACCAGGCGCGCAACGAAAGGCGCAACTGGGCCAGCCGCACGGCGGCGCGATGGAGCAATGCGGGAGTGGGCTTAGGGGCCGCGGTGGAACTCTTGGCATCGGCGATATCGGCGGTCACCTTGGCCAGGGCCAGCGCGCACTTCTGCGGATCGACGGTTTCCATGCGGCGCCGCGCCTCTTCGAAGCCGATGAGGGTCTGCTGAAAGGGAATCATCGCCTGGACGGCGGCGTCTTCGCGGGCTTCGTTGGCAAGCTGCTTTTGCTCGCGGCCCAGGCGGTCGCGGAGGAGAAGGAAATCCACCTTGGCGGCCTGGCTCAGGACATCGAAGTTGATTTTGTCCAGAATCTGCAACTGGGCGGCGTAGAACTTCTCGAGTTTCGCCTGGCGCAGAGGGGAACCGGGGAGGGCGTAGACACGGTTCAGATCGCGCAGTTCCACCTCGTACCATTCGATGACGGGGCGCATCTCGCTGGTTCCGACGTCGAGCGGGGAGCCGTCGGCCGCGCGGGTGCAATTGCAGTCGTCGGCCGCGCGCTGCGCCGGGAGAGCGCCGGCGCCGAGTAAAGCCAATCCAGTTCCACGGAGAACGCTACGTCGATTGAGTTTCGGCATAATCTTCACTAGAGCAACATAACTGCGCCCCGTATGCAACTGGATTCGGCGGATCGGGGGGATTGGCACGCTGGTCAGATGGGCCGATTAAAATCGGCCGCAGGTTGAAAACCTGCCCCACGTACCGGCTCTACTTTGCGCATCAGGGCGAAGCCTGCCAGCATGGCGATGGGCATCAGCACGCCGATGCCTACGAATACGGGGGCGTAGGAATGCGTCAGATCGAGCGTTATCCCCACGGCCTGCGTGCTGATGACGGAGCCCACCGTGGATCCCGTCCCGGCGATGCCGTAGACCGACGCCACGGCGCGCGGCGGGAAGTAGTCGCCGGGGAGGCTGTGTACGGAGATGGACCAGAACATCCAGAAGAAGATCGCTACCGAGATGGAGCCGATGGTCCAGAACAGCGAGTGGGCGAAGACGGCGAAGATGCCCACGGGCGATAAGACCGCGGCCATCGCCATGAGCGTCTTGCGCGTGCGGTTCACGCTCCATCCGCGGCGCTGGAGGCGCAACGTGAGGTAGCCGCCTGCGAAGTTGGACAGATCGGCGACCAGGAAGGGTATCCAGGCGACGGCGCCGATCGCGGCCAGGTTGAGGCCGCGTTCGCGCGCCAGGAATTCGGGGATCCAGAAGATGTAGAAATACCAGAGCGGGTCCGCCAAAAAGCGGCACACGAAAACCGCCCACGTCTGGCGGTAGCGCAACAGGGCGCGCCAGGAAAGATCGCCGCCGCGCGCCGCCACGGTCCGCTCTGCGTGCGCCATTTCCGGATGGAATTTCCGGAAGAGCTGAAACGCCGCCACCCACAGGAATCCGATCGATCCGGTGGCCAGGAACGCCGCCCGCCATCCCGCGTGCAGGGTAATCCACGCCACCATGGGCGGGGCCAGCATGGCGCCCACGCTCGATCCGCTATTGCATACGCCGATGGCCAGGGTCCGCGCCTCGGGAGGCACCCACAACGCCACGGCCTTGGCGAAGGCCGGCCACGCGCCGCCCTCGCCCACCGCCAGCAGGCTGCGGAACGCGCCCAGGCTGAGCGGACCGCGCGCCAGCGACGTGAGCATTCCGGCCCCGGACCACCAGGCGATCGCCGCCGTCAACCCGCGGCCGACGCCCAACTGGTCGAGCACCCATCCGGCGAAGGTATACGACAAGGCATAGGTCGCCAGGAACGCGTTCACGATGGCGGCATACTGGCTATTGCTCAGGTGGAACTCTCCGCGAAGTGTGGGCGCCAGTACCGAAACCACCTGGCGATCGATGAAGTTGATGGTGGTCTCGCCGAATAGCAGGGCCACCAGCAGAATCAATGCGGGGCGCGTGAAAACCGCGCGGAAGCCGCCGTCGTGCCGCTCATCGGAAGTCATTAGCGCTTCTGTCAGGATACTTCGCCGCGGGCCCCGGGCACCTAATCGCACTCAAAACTCCTATACTTGCGGTATGAAGCCCGTGCAAGTCTTCACCGTCGTCCCTTCCCTGCCCCCGTCCCTGGAGCGCCTCCGCCCGTTGGCCTACAACCTGCGATGGGCCTGGGATCACGGCACCATCGAACTCTTTCGCCGTCTGGATGGCGACCTGTGGGAATCCACCGGCCACAATCCGGTGCGCATGCTGGGCACCATCAGCCAGGCGGTACTGGATAGCGCGGCCAAGGACGAGTCCTTTCTGGCACAGCTCGACCGCACGGCGCGCGAGCTGGACGACTACCTGTCGGCGGAGTCCACGTGGTACCACCGCGCGTACGGACATATCGACGGCTTGTCGGTGGCCTACTTCTCGGCGGAGTTCGGATTGACCGAGTGTCTCTCGATATTCGCGGGGGGCCTGGGCGTGCTGGCGGGCGATCATCTGAAATCGGCCAGCGACCTGGGTTTGCCGTTAAAGGGCGTCGGCCTTTTGTATCAGCAGGGCTACTTCGGACAGTATCTGAACGCCGCCGGGTGGCAGCAGGAATCGTACGAGGACAACGATTTTCAGAACATGCCGATCTCGCTGGAGCGGCGCGCCGATGGCAGCGCCGTCACGGTGGAAGTGAGCCTCGCCGGCCATCCGGTGACGGCCCAGGTATGGCGCGCGCAGGTGGGGCGCTTGCCGCTGTACCTGCTGGATACGAACCTGCCCAGGAACCGTCCCGAAGATCGCGACATCACCGACCAACTTTATGGCGGCGACCTGGAGATGCGCCTCAAACAGGAGATCCTGCTGGGCATCGGCGGCTTTCGCGCGCTGGAAGCCCTGGGCATCGAGCCCAACGTGCTCCACATGAACGAAGGCCACGCGGCATTCCTGGGCGTGGAGTGCGTGCGCCGCCTGATGGAACGGCGCGGCCTGACCTTCACGGAAGCGCGTAAGGCCGCCTGCGCCGGCCTGATTTTCACGGGCCATACTCCGGTGGCAGCCGGCCACGACTATTTTCCGCCGTCCCTGATGGACCGCTATTTCGCCGAGTATCCCGGGCTGCTCAGAATATCGCGCAACGAATTCCTGGGGCTGGGCCGCCGCAATCCCGCCAACGAATCCGAGGAGTTCTGCATGACGGTACTGGCCCTGCGCATGGCGGGCCCGAGCAACGGCGTCAGCGAGCTTCACGGCAAAGTCAGCCGGGAAATGTGGAAGGACATCTGGCCGGGCGTGCCGGAAGACGAAGTGCCCATCGGCGCGGTGACTAACGGCGTACACCTGCGCACCTGGATTTCGCTCGAGATGAACCAGATCTACGACCGCTACCTGGCGCCCAAATGGCGCGAGGAACATGCCGACGTCAAGATCTGGCAGCGCGTGGAGGCCATTCCGCGCGAGGAACTCTGGCGCACGCACGAACGGCGGCGGCTGCGGCTGGTGGCCTTCGCGCGCAGCCACCTGCGCACGCAACTGCATCGTCGCGGCGCGCCGCAAGCGGCCATCGACGCGGCCGGGGAAGCGCTCGACCCGGACGCTCTCACCATCGGGTTCGCCCGCCGGTTCGCGACGTATAAGCGGGCCACGCTATTGCTGCGCGACGTGGAGCGCTTGGGCCGGATTCTCAACCAACCAGACCGCCCGGTGCAGATCATTTTCGCCGGCAAGGCCCACCCGCGGGACGACGCCGGTAAGCAGTTGATCCAGCAGATTGTCCACCTGGCTGAATCGCACGACTTCCGGCGCCGCCTGGTGTTCCTCGAAAACTACGACATGGGCGTGGCCCGCTACCTGGTGCAGGGATCGGATATCTGGCTCAACACGCCGCTGCGTCCGCTCGAAGCCAGCGGCACCAGCGGCATGAAAGCTTTCGCCAACGGCGCCATCAACGTCAGCACGCTGGATGGCTGGTGGGACGAAGCCTGGCAGGCGGCCGAACGCGACGACTACTTTATCGGCTGGGCCATCGGACGCGGCGAAAACTACAACGACGCGGGCTACCAGGACCAGGTGGAGTCGGCCGCGCTGTACGATCTGCTGGAGCACGACATTATTCCGACCTTCTACGAGCGCGGGGCGGACGGTTTGCCGCGGCGCTGGATCGACTGTATGAAATCGTCGATCGCGCATCTCTGCCCGTCGTTCAACATGCAGCGGGTGGTGCAGGAATACGCCGTCAATTTTTACTTCGAGGCGCACGAGCACTTCCAGCGTCTGCTGGCGGACGGCGCTTCGCGGGCCCGCGCTTTGGCCGCGTGGGATGCGCGCCTGCGGGCCGCCTGGTCGCAGATACGCATCCAGAGCGTCGAAAAGGTGCCGACCCCGGAACTGGCGGTGGGCAGCCGCATCCGCGTGCGGGCGTGGATCCGGCTGGGGCCGATCGCCGTGAGCGAGGTGGCGGTCGAGCTGTATCTGGGCCATCTGGATTCGGCCGGCGAAATCGCCAACTGCGTACCGCTGCCCATGGAACCGGCCGGCCAGACTCCGGAAGGGCTGCAAATCTTCGAAGCCTCCGGAGTGTCCTGTCTGGAGAGCGGCCTGCACGGCTACACCGTACGCGTTCTCCCGTTCAACGCCGACGAAGCCAGAAGCTTCCTGCCGGGGCTGATCGCCTGGGCGTGAGCGGGGGGCGACGGCGGAAGCGGCGCGGGAATGGTGCGGAGGAACGGGGGCCGGTGGGCACCCCGCACTCGCATTGGTCGGCAGGCCGAGTGCCACTCGGCCGCTGGTTGCCAACCGGCCCCACATAAGACAGACGGCGTGCCTCAGTTAATACAGGTGTCCGGTTGCGGGAAAGCTAAGTGGCATTGCGCATGAGTGCGTGCGCCACAAGATTGACATATCACTCGGAATCCGATATAACGGAGAGCGAATGATTGAGGACTTTGGACCGTTCCTTCCCTTGTCGCCGGCGGCACTGCACATTCTGTTGTCGCTGGCGGGCGAGGACCGCCATGGCTACGGCATCATGCAGGAGGTCGCGCGGCAGTCCGAGGGGCAGTATAAACTCGGGCCCGGGACGCTCTACGACAACTTGCAAAAACTAGTGGACCAGGGGATTGTCCACGATGTCGCCCACAAACCCTCGGCCGGCGACGACCCGCGCCGACGCTACTACCGGCTGACTCCGCTCGGCCGCGACGTCCTGGGCGCCGAGGTAACGCGCCTGGAAGGCGTCATTCGCCAAGCCCGCCAGCACTTGCGGCAGAGGAGGGCGACATGACCCGGCTTCTCTATCAGTGGCTGCTCTGGCTGCATCCGCCGCGGTTCCGGCGGGAGTTCTCCGGGGAGATGCTCTGGATCTTCGACAACTCGGCGGCGTCGGAAGGCCCGGTGCGCCTGCTGTTCGACGCCGTGGTCTCGCTGGGGCGGCAGTGGCTGCTGCGCTCGGGCTGCTGGAAAATCGCGGCCGCGCTGGCTGGCGGCTTGATGCAGGTCGCCTTGGGCGGACTCGCCGTTCAAATGATCGGATACCGGCGAGTATCTCTCCACTCCGCGGCGACACCCATCACGGCCACGGTTGACGATTTGGTCCGCATCACGGTCTTCCTGCTTCCCGCCGTCATCCTGTCGGTGGTGCTGTTGGCCTTGTGGATTCGCGGTTTCACGCACAAGAGAATGCACGGCGTTCGGTAACCGGGAGTCGCCATGCTGGAACTACGTCACGTCTCGAAGCGCTACTCCGGAATCGCCGCGGTCGGCGACGTCAGTTTCACGGCGCGCGCGGGCGAGGTCACCGGGTATCTGGGCCCCAACGGCTCGGGCAAATCGACCACGTTGAAGATGATCGCGGGGCTGATCGACGCCACCGAGGGCGAGATCCTGTTCCACGGACAGCCCATCGGGCGCGACCGCATCGCTTACCGGCAACGGCTGGGCTACGTGCCGGAGGAACCGCACCTTTACCCGCATCTCACGGGCGCCGAGTATCTCGAAATGGTGGGACTGTTGCGCGGCCTGCCCGGCTCGCAGCTCGGCGGGAAGATCGATGGCTTCCTGCGCCTGCTCTCGCTCTATGAAGACCGCTACGTGCCCATTTCGTCCTACTCGAAGGGCATGCGGCAGAAGGTGCTGCTGGCGGCGGCCTTGCTGCACAATCCCGACCTGGTGCTGCTGGACGAGCCGTTCTCCGGCCTGGACGTCAATTCCGCGCTGGTGCTGCGCAGCGTCATCCGCGAACTGGCCGTGCGCGGCAAGGTAGTGCTGTTCAGTTCGCACGAGTTGGAAACCGTGGAGCGAGTCTGCTCGCGCGTGGTGATCCTGCACAGAGGGCGGGTGGTGGCTAACGACTCCATCGAACAGTTGCGCGCGCTGATGTCGCTGCCCACGCTGGAAGAGATCTTTTCGCAGCTCGCCATCGAGCAGGATACGGAAGACATCACGCGGCAATTCATGCAACTGATGGAGGCATAAGCATGGCCCTGGGGAAGCCCGACACCGGCCGCCAATTCCGCGTCCTCTACCGCGATTTTCTGGCGCGCATGGTGGATCTGGAACTGATCTCGTCGCGCGGCGATATCGAAAGGCTGCTGGGCCAGTTCGCCGCGCTGATGGCCGGGTTCAGCTTTACCTTCGTGGTGGGCATGATTCCAAAATTCGTAGTTTCCCCTCTGCCGCGCGCGGAACTGGCGACGCACGCGTGGGGCGAGGAAGAATTCCTGGTGGGCCTGACCATGGCGGTCGCTGGGCTGTTCGCGGTACTGGCGTGGAACAACGTGTTCCCCGACCGGCGCGAGAGCCTGGTCTTGGGCGTGTTGCCGGTGCGCGCCCGCACCATCTTCCTAGCGAAGACCGCGGCCATTGCGACGGCCCTGGGCGTCAGCGTGGTGGCGATCGATAGCTTCACCGGGGCGGCCTATCCGCTGCTGATTCTGCCGGACGCCGGCGCGCTGGGCCCGCTGCGGCCGTTGCTGGCATACTGGGCGACCATGCTGGCCGCCGGAATGTTTGTGTGTTGCGGCACGCTGGCGGTGCAGGGCGTGGCCGCACAGCTTTTGAGTTACCGGCTATTCGTGCGCGTGTCCGGTCTTCTGCAGTTGGCGGCATTCTTCACGATTCTCGGCGTCTTGTTTCTGAAGCCGCCGCTTCCCTCGCCGCACGCGCTGGCGACGGGCCAATTCCCGGCTTGGTTCGGCTGGATCCCGTCGTTCTGGTTCTTCGGGCTCCTGCAGCGGCTCAACGGATCGGCCGACGCTGCGCTCACAGAGCTGGCAACGCGCGCGGTCTGGGCGCTGGGGATCGTCTCATTGGTTGCGCTTACCGCCTCGACGCTGGCGTACGCGCGCAACATCCGCCGCATCGTGGAACAGCCCGATATCGCACCTTCGGACCGGTCACGCCCCGCCGCCCGATGGGGAAGCCGGCTGGCCGCGCGCTGGATCGCACGGCCGGTGGAGCGCGCCATTGTGCTGTTCACGGCGCGGACGCTGGCCCGCAGCCGGCAGCATCGCCTTCTGATCGCGGCGTACGGCGGCATCGGCCTGGCGATCGCGCTGGCGTATTGCCGCGGACTGATCTACGGTCCGGCGAGATGGGAACTTTCCTACGAGCGCAATTACTGGGATCGCCCCAACACGCCGCTGATGATTGTGAGCCTGGTGCTGCTGGTGTTCGCAGTGATCGGGTTGCGGGCGGTCTTCGCGCTTCCGCTGGCGCTGCCGGCGAACTGGATCTTCCGCGTGACGGCGGTCGATCGGCCGTCGCAATACTTCTCGGCCGTGCGCAACTCCGTATTCCTGCTGGCGGCCGGTCCAATTTGCGTGGCGGCGGCCGCCGTGTACATGGCCATCTGGCCCCTGCGGCCCGCTTTGGAGCACATCGCGGTCTTGTGCGCGGTGGCGGTGCTGCTGGTCTCGCGATGGTTCGACGGGTTCCAGAAGATCCCCTTCGCCTGTTCGTACCTGCCGGGGAAATCCAACATCAACGTCAAGCTGGGAACGTACGCGTTTTTGTTCCTCTTGCTGGCCGATCTCGGAGTCCGGCTGGAGTTCTGGACGCTCAGCCGCGCGCCGGCGTTCGGGATTCTATTCGGGCTTCTGGCGGCAGCCGCGATGTGGGCGCACCACCTGTGGAGGCAGTTCGCGGAGGCGCCCGGCAACCGGATTCAGTTCGAAGATCTGCCGATCGCGGACGTCAATCCGCTCGATCTCCACGGTGGCGGAGGCGGCGGATGGGCCGGTGGCGAAGGGTCCACGAATCCCGCGGGAGCGAGCGAATGGGGCGGCGCATAGATCGCTCAGGCTAGTACGCGTCATGGTATCCGGGGGGGTCCCAGGAGCTTGTTCCGCGCCATCGCCGCGGGATACGCTGGAGACTCAATGATCCGCCAAGGAACTCGCTTCGGGTTCGCCATCGTGCTGGCTGGAGTTGTGGCCTACGCCGCCTCGCGCGCGCGGGAGCCCGGGAAATATCGCGCCGACGCAAACCTGGTATTGGTGGACGCGACTGTGGTGGACGGGCATAACCGCGTGGTCCGCGGTTTGGCGCAGAGCGACTTTCGCCTGTTCGAAGACGCGGCGGAGCAGAAGATCGCTTCGTTTTCGGAAGAGGATCTGCCGGTCTCGGTAGCCATCGTCTTCGACACCAGCGGCAGCATGGCGGGCAAGCTGCCGGGCACGCGCGGGGCTCTGGCGGAACTGCTTCAGACATCCAATCCCGAGGACGAATACTGTCTGATCGCTTTCGGGGAGCGGCCCGAAATCGCGGTTCCGTGGACAAGGTCCGACGGAGAGGTTCTTTCGCGGGTGCTGTCCACGCGGTCGAATGGACGCACGGCCCTGCTGGACGCGGTGGCGCTGGGAATCGAGCAACTCCGCCGCTCTCACAACCAGCGGCGCGCGCTGGTGATCTTTTCCGACGGCGGCGACAATTACAGCCGCATCACCGGGAACCACCTTTTCCGAGTGCTCGAAGAGACCGATGTCCGGGTGTACGCCGTGGACATGCGGCCGTGGGTGGACCCGACGCTGGAACGAGCGCCGGAGGAAATCGCCGGGCCGAACCTGCTGACGGAATTGTGCGACCGCGCCGGGGGGCAGTATTTTGCGCCGGAGGGACGGCCGGGCATGGAGAAGGTCGCGGACCGGATCGGCAAGGAACTGCGCTCGGAGTATGTGCTGGGATACAGTCCGGCACGGCTGACGAACGACGGAAAACTCCACCGCGTGCAATTGAAAGTGGTGAGCCAGGGCCGCAAGCTGTCGGTGTATGCGCGGCGCGGGTATCGCGCTCCGGCGGAGTGACCGGGGCGCAGGCAGGCGGAGCGTTCCGTGGCTCGCGCGCGGGCTGTTATGATGCACCTCGATGGCAGAATTTTCGGAACGGGCCGGCAATGGGCGGCCGGGGTACGCATGGTTGCTGGGCGCGGCGGGCGTGTACCTGGCGGGCCTGCTGGTCTACTCGCAGACCCGCGCCTATACGGGCGATGAGGGTTTTCACTTTCTTACCGACCAATTGATCCGCGGGGGAATGCGGCCCTACCTGGATTTCTGCTATCCCCAGGCGTCGCTCAACAACTACTGGAACGCGCTGTGGATGACCGTGTTCGGAGAAAGCTGGCGCGCCATCCACGCGATCACGTCGGTGCTGGCGGCGGCGGCAATCCTATTGATGGCCGATTTTGTCTACCGGCGTTTTCCGGTGGCGTCCTGGCGGCTAGGCGCGGCGATGGCGGTGGTGGTAGCGGCGGGATTGAACCAGGTGGTGGTGGAGTACGGCACTCTGGGGCAGGCGTACGGCATCTGCCTGTTGGCGACGGTAGCGGCATTCCGTTGCGCCGTAGCGGCGGTGGATCGGCGCCGGCCGTGGATGGCGATGGGCGCGGGCTTCTTCGCGGGCGTGGCGACGGCTTCCTCACTGTTGACCGGCGCGGCGGTTCCGGTGCTGCTGATCTGGATCTTCTTCCGCAGCCGCGAAGGGAGCCGCTGGTGGAAGGCGGTGGCGGTGGCGTGCGGTTCGGCCGTCCCCTTCGCGCCGATGCTTTGGCTGTTCACGCAGGGCCCCATGCAGGTGTGGTTCAACCTGGTGCAGTACCACGTCTTCTTCCGCAGGCTGTACTGGTCGGAAACCACGCAGCACGACCTGGAGGTGATGACCGCCTGGATCGATTGCGGGCAGGCGCTGCTGCTCGGCCTGCTGGCCCTCGGCGGCCTGCTGTACCTGGCGAAGCGCAGCGGGTGGACGCGGACGCTGCGGTCGGAGTTCTACCTGTGCGGGTGGCTGAGCCTGGGGCTGGTGGCCGAACTGGGCACGGCGCATCCCACTTTTGCGCGCTACTTTCTGCTGGCGGTGCCGTTTCTGGCGGCATTGGCCGCGGTAGGGTTGTACGCCGCGGCGAGCAAGCTGCAGGATTCGGAACGGACTCTGTGGCCACTCCTGCTGCTGGCATTCCCGATGGCGCTGGGGCTGGGGCGATCGCTCTACGACCGGCGGGACATGCGCACCTGGCCCGAATATGAAGCCATGGCGCGGAAGGTGCTGCAGGTTACTCCGAAGAATGGCTCCATCTGGGCCGACGAACAGATGTATTTTCTGACGCGGAAGAGGCCGTCGCCGGGGCTGGAGTTCGGCTATTCGCACAAAGTCAGTCTGCCGCCGGCGAAGATGGCGCTGCTCCATATCGTCTCCGAGGGCGAAGTTAACCGGCGCGTCAAATCGCACGCGTTTGATACCGTGTTTACCTGCGACGACGACGACATCCAGGATCTGGGCCTCAACGGCCTCTACAGCCATAAGGCCGAGCTGGACGATTGCACGGTGTTTTGGGGGCCGCGGCCGCCGGAGGGCGCTACGGCCATTGCGGATCCCAAAGTTGGCGTTTCGGACACGAAGAAGAAGTGAAGGGGTTGATGGGTAGCGGCCAGTGTGCCCATGCCGACCAGGCCGAGTACCACTCGGCCGCAGGTTGAAAACCTGCCCCACATAAGACGGCGATGTGCGGTGTGGGTTACAGAATGGTTACAGACAAGTTACAGTTCCAATTCGATTGTCTGTCTCTTCATTTCTGTCGTAAAATGGTGTTTCGGTTAGTCGGGAATTCAAAAACGGAGTTGTATGGCAACATCGAGCTTCGCAGTTCGTGAACATCCAACGAAGGTCAAAGTGCTGAACGGGCTCACGATTTTCTGTGAGCATCAAGGCTGTGAGATGCCCGCCGGGTATCTCTTTCGCACCGGCGGCGGTCCGATTGCCGCATACTGCCAGCAGCATGCCCAGGAAAAGGCGCCGCGTCTCGGAGTGACTCTTCCGGAGTCTGTCGAGAAGGCCCTGACCGCGGGCTGGTGAAGTCGGCTTTCCGCAAGTAGCGGCGTATTGCTTACCATCGACCTTTTCGAGGCGCACTTGTGCGACATTGGATAAGGTTCGACCCGGAAGCAGCATGCCGAAAAAAGATCAATCGCGCCCACCGAAACGCGCTCACGCCTTGAAACCTCCGCCAACCGCCTCCGCGCAGGCCCCGCGCCCCGCGGACGACGACCTGGATCTCAAAGATTCCTCCCTGTACCTCAATCGGGAACTGAGCCTGCTGGCGTTTCAGCATCGCGTACTGGAAGAGGCCGAGGACGAGCGCAATCCGTTGTTGGAGCGCGTCAAGTTCCTCTCGATTCTGGGCTCAAACCTGGATGAGTTCTTCATGGTGCGCGTGGCCGGTCTGGCGGCGCAGGTGGATGCCGGCACCATGGAAGTGGGTCCCGACGGCATGAGCCCGCGGGCCCAAATGGTGGCTATTCGGCGCGAGACGAAGAAACTGCAGAACGAATCCCGCCGCTGCCTGGACAAACTCATGGCGGAGCTACGCCAGCAGGGCATCTACGTCCACGATTACGCGGCATTGAACGCGGGCCAACTGGAGCGGACCACGCGCTACTTTGCGGAAACCGTATTTCCGGTGCTTACGCCGCTGGCATTCGACCCCGGCCGGCCGTTCCCGCACATCTCCAACCTGAGCCTGAACCTGGCGGTACTCATCCGCGACCAGGCCGGGAAAGAGCGATTTGCACGCGTCAAGGTGCCGGATTCCCTGCCCCAACTGGTGCACCTGAATGCGCCACCGAGCTCTGAGGCCAAGCGTCTACGAGTCAAGAGCGTCGATCTGGTGTGGCTGGAGCAGGTGATTCAGGCCAACCTCGCGGCGCTATTCCCGGGGATGGAAGTGCTGGAGTCGCACCCCTTCCATGTGACACGCGACGCCGACATCGAGATCAAGGAACTGGAAGCCGAGGACCTGCTGGAGACCATCGAGGAAGGCGTCCGCCAGCGGCGTTTCCGCAGCGTGATGCGGCTGATGGTGACGCAGGACATGCCCGCGCCCATCGTGACCATTCTGATGAACAACCTGGAGGTGGACGCCAACGAAGTCTATCGCACGCTGCGGCCGCTTTCGTTGAGCCGGCTCTCGGGTTTGTGCGCCATCGACCGTCCGGACTTGAAGTTCATTCCGTTTGTGCCGGCCATTCCGCAGAGCCTGGTGGAGAACGGCGAGGAACAGGACATCTTCGCCATGATCCGCCGCCGCGACGTGTTTCTGCACCACCCCTTCGATTCGTTCCAGCCGGTGGTGGAGTTTCTCCGTAAAGCGGCCAAGGACCCGGCGGTGCTGGCCATCAAGATCTGCCTGTACCGCGTGGGGCGCAACTCGCCGGTGGTCGAGGCGCTGCTGGAAGCCATCGAGGAAGACAAACAGGTGGCCGCCCTGGTGGAACTGAAAGCGCGATTCGACGAAGAGAGCAACATCGAGTGGGCGAGGGCGCTGGAAAGCCGCGGGGTACACGTGGTCTACGGCCTGATCGGGCTCAAGATCCACAGCAAGGTGGCGCTGGTGGTGCGGCGCGAACAGGACCGCATCGCGCGCTACGTTCACATCTCGACGGGCAACTACAACGCCATTACGGCGCACCTTTACACCGACATGGGGATTCTGACCTGCGACGAAGAGATTGCCGACGACGTCAGCGACCTGTTCAATTATCTGACGGGCTACTCGGTGAAATCGGATTACCGCCGGCTGCTGGTGGCGCCGGTGAATCTGCGGTCGCGTCTGGAGGCCCTGATCGCGCGCGAGATCGAGCACGCCAAGGGAGGCGGCGAGGGCCACCTGATTTTCAAGATGAACTCGCTGGTGGATTCCAAGCTGATCCGCGCGCTGTACCGCGCGTCGCGCGCCGGAGTGAAGATCGAACTGCTGGTGCGCGGCATCTGCTGCCTGCGTCCGGGCGTGCGCGGGGTGAGCGAGAACATCGAAGTCACCAGTATTGTGGGGCGGTTTCTGGAACATAGCCGGGTCTTCTATTTCCACAACGGCGGCCACGAAGAGATGTACATGGGCAGCGCCGACCTGATGCCGCGCAACATCGACCATCGCGTGGAAGTGCTGGTTCCGGTGCGCGACGAGCGCATCATCCGCACCATCCGCGACGACGTGCTGGCGGTCTACCTGGCCGACAACATGAAGGCCCGCGCCATGCAACCGGACGGCACGTACGTTCGCAAGAAGGCCGGCGGGAAGCACGCGGTCTGCGCGCAGGAGAAGCTATTGCGCAGGCGCGGACGGGCGTCGAAGAGCAAGCCGGGGCGGTAGACGCTACACGTGGCGCGCGGGCTCGGCCGAGGACGGGGCGGACACCCAGCGTTCCAGTATGCCGGCGAGAGCGGACATCCGCAGCGGCTTGGTAAGGTAATCGCACATGCCGGCATCGAGACACGCCGCGCGGTCGCCTTCCATGGCATTGGCGGTCAGGGCCACTACCGGTACCTGACGGCCGGGCGGCCACTGCGCTTTCAGGCGGCGCGTGGTTTCCAGGCCGTCCATGCCGGGCATCTGCCAATCCATCAGCACCAGGTCGAAGCGTCCACGGATGGCGGCTTCGAGGCCCTGTGCGCCATCCTCGGCGACTTCGACGGTGCAGCCCAACTTCTCGAGCATGCGCTGCACCAGCCGGCGGTTGACGGCGTTGTCCTCCACCACCAGGACGCGGGCGGCCACTTGCCGCTCGCGAGCGGGTTCCACGGTATCTTCGCGGCGCGGCGACTCGGCGGACGCGCTGAAGGGGACATCGAGAACGAACTTCGATCCGCGGCCGGGCACGGACTGGACGTCCAGGCTCCCGCCCATGAGCATGGCCAGCTTGCGGCAGATGACCAGGCCGAGTCCCGTTCCCCCGAAGCGCGGTCCGCGCACATCGCCGGCCTGGGCGAATGGCCGGAACAACTGCGACAGGTCCTCGGCCGAAATGCCGATGCCGGTATCTTCAATTTCGTAACGCACCGAGACGCGGCCCTGCCCAGCGGGGGTGATGGCCAGACGAAGCGTAACCCCGCCGCGCTCGGTGAACTTGACGGAATTGCTCAACAGGTTCGCCAGAATCTGCCGCAGCCGCAGCGCATCGGCCAGCACGTAGACGGGTGGGCCGGGAGGCGTTTCGACGGATAGCGTCAAGCCTTTCTCGATGGCGCGCGCGCGGAACATGCGGACCACTTCATGCAGTTCGCCGGAGGGGTCGCAGGGCTCGGGCCGCAGGATCATCTTGCCGGCTTCCACTTTGGCGAGATCGAGGATGCCGTTCATAAGCCCGAGGAGCGCCTGGCCGGACTGACAGATGGTGGCGGCATATTCGCGCTGCTCGGTGGAGAGCGGAGTCCGCAATAGTAACTCGGCCATGCCCAGCACGCCGTTCATGGGGGTGCGGATCTCATGGCTCATATTCGCCAGGAACACGGACTTGGCGTGGTTGGCGCGGTCGGCGGCGATGCGCGCCTGGCGCAGGCGCACTTGCTGCCAGGCGAGCGCCAGCAGCGCCAGCAAGACCACGCCGAGGGCAATCCGCAACTGCTGCTGTTTCCGAACCGACTCGATATACTCGTAGACCGTGCCGGCCTGTCCGGAGGTGACCAGACCCCAGTTCAATGTCAGCGATGCAAAGCGCCCATCGCGGGTCATGACGCCGATCTGGTCGCGCAGCGCATCGGCAACCTGAATGGCGCCGCGGTCGGTGGGATCGGCGCCGACCCCGAACCAGGTTCCGTTGTCCGGTCTGGCGGTGAGTGTCAGCCTCCGATCCCCGCACCCCGGCGGCTTGGTCATGAATACGCCGTCACCCAGGCCTTCGGCCAGCAGGGCCGCCGCGACATCGCCGCGGCAGGCGGCCTCCATGGCGTCGCGCTGGCTCTTGAGGTAGACGAACTGAGCGCCGGGTAAGAGCCTCTCGCTCCACTGGGCGGGAACGGCTCCTTTGGCACGGGCGACGCGGAGCCCTGTCCAGCGCCCGGGGACCGGAGCGCCTTCGAGGGTCACCACCCAGTAAGTCAGGCGAAGATAGGGGTCGGAGATATAGATTGAGCGCTCGCGGCCAGGCGTCTTACCGAGCAGGGGCCACAGGTCCACCTTCTTCGAGCGGAGAGCCGCGTCGGGGCCTTCCTCCGCGCGGATCCATTGCAGGCGAATGCCGGCCACGCGCGCGGCGGCGTCGATAGCCTCCACCGTTGGGCCCATGGGACGGCCCTGGGCGTCGGCAAGCTGCGCGGGAGGCGAGTGCTGGAATCCCATGCGATAGACGCGGCTGTGGGTGCGGTCGTGGAACCGCCACCAGGCAGCGCCACAGACGCACAGCAGAAGGGCCAGCGCGACGGCACGGGCATGTCGCTTCGCCCTTCCCTGCCGCATCCCATCCGGCACACGTAACTCCACTATTTGAAGATATGGGTTACCGGGAGGACTTGTGAAGGCTTCATAAGGTTAATAGGCGACCGTCATCGAAAGTGAAGGCGTCGAACTGCGGCGACTTACTTGTGAGGAAGGTGGTCCGCCGCCGGGGCCGCGAAAGAACCGCGGCGCCGGCGTGGCGCACGCACCGGTGACAATGCCCGGCGGAGAACCTCTGAATCCGCGGGTGTCCGCCGGGCATTCCGACGAGTCGGGTTGCGGCGGCTGGCGATGACACATGCGAGCGCCGGTAGGATTGCCGTTCCGGGAGCGGGCGCGAGGACTGCCAGCGGCGCCGGCGATGGGGGCATCCGGTTATAGTAGTAGTCCGACGAGGAGCGATTGCCATGTTGCGACGAGACATTCTCACGGGAGCCGGTGCCGCCCTGACCACCGCGCTTTTCACGGGCCGCCTGCGCGGCGCCAACGATCGGGTGAGGGTTGGATTCATCGGCTTGGGCGCCATGGGGTCCGGGAACCTGGGCTACGCGCTGCAGATTCCCGGGTTCGAGGCGGCCGCGGTCTGCGACGTCTACCAGCCGCACCTGGAGCGGGCGCGCGACACGGCCGCCAAGAAGGACGTGCAGGTGAAGATGGTCCACGATTTCCGCGAGATCCTCGCCGACAAGTCCATCGACGCCGTTTGCATTTCCACGCCGGACCATTGGCATGCCTACATGGCCATCGAGGCCTGCAAAGCGGGTAAGGACGTTTACGTCGAAAAGCCCGCCTGCGTTTATGTGGAGGAAGGCCGATTGATGGTCAAGGCGGCGCGGAAGTACAACCGCGTGGTGCAGGCCGGCACCATGCAGCGCTCGGGCGGGTACTTCCAGAAGGCCGCTGAGATCGTGGCCTCGGGAGCGCTCGGGGACATCACGTTCTGCCACGCCTATCAGAGCGGCTCGACCAAACAGGAAGGCTACGGCAATCCACCGGATTCCGATCCGCCGGCCGGCCTGGATTGGGATATGTGGTTGGGGCCGGCGCGCAAGGTCCCATTCAACGCCAACCGATGGGGTGTGAAGGCCGCGGGCTTTTCGACTTTCCGTTACTTCTGGGATTATGCCGGCGGCGCCATGACCGATTGGGGCGTCCACCTGATCGACCCGCTGCACCAGTGCTTCGGCGAGACCATGCCGACTAAGATCTCCGCCATGGGCAGTAAGTTCTACGTGAAGGACAATCGGGATACTCCCGATACGATGCTGGCGACGTTTCAGTATCCGAAGTATCTGACCAGTTACGAGAGCCGCACGTGCAATCCGATGCCGATGTTCACCAACAAAGAGGCGGGCACGGTGATCCACGGGACCGAAGGCACCATCATGCTGACGCGCTCCGGCTGCTGGGTGATTCCGAACGATAAGTCGAAGCTGCCGGCCGCAACCTACGAGAAGGACCAGGCGATGGGGCAGATGAACGTTCCCCATTGGAAGAACTTCCTGGAGTGCATCAAGAGCCGCAAGAAGCCGATCAGCGACATCGAAACTTGTGTGCGCTCATCGACGGTCTGTCTGCTGGGGAATCTGTCGATGCGGCACGCCACGTGGCTGGATTGGGACGAAGCGAATTGGACGGTGCAGCAGAAGCAGGTTCGCCCGTTCCTGTATCCGCACTATCGGGCTCCGTGGAAGCTGGAAGTGTAGGCGCACCCGACCCGCGAGAAACGGGGAGGCAAGGTTGCGCTTGAGGCGGCCGGCAAGGCGACGATGCGTGTTCTTCTTTTCTTAGCCATGGCGGTGGCGGTTGGATATGGCAGTCCGGCGCCCGATCAAGGCAGCCGCACTAGCTCGATCGCCTGTCTGGTGGCCGATGACATTCATGCCTTGCCGATTCAGGACGCGAAGATGGTCCTGACCGGGGGAGATCTTGAGTCGGCCTTGGGAGGTCTCACGGATGGCGCGGGGTCCTTTACGTTTTCCGGCTTGTCGCCAGGCCGCTATACGCTCGCAGTAGAGAGGTCCGGATATTTCTCGCGCGTCGCAACCGCTTCCCAAGACGGCGGCGCCGTGACCGTGAACGCCGGCCCGTCTGAAACCGCCGTTTCCATCACATTGATCAAAATCAGGACCATGTCCGGAACGGTGAAGTGGCAGGATGGCGAGCCGGCGTCCGAGGGCGTCGTCGTTCATGTCCTGAAGCTCAGACGTGGCCAAGGGACGCTGCGGATGGGCGACGCCTATCTAATCGCGGTGAAGGAAGACGGCAAGTTCAAGATTGAGAACCTCCGGCCGGGCCGTTACATGGTTTATGCCTACCACCTAGGTTTGGTTACCAACATCGACCGGCCACGCGTCGCACTGCCGGTGTTTTACCCGGACTCGCCCACGCCCGAAACCGCGAGTAGTCTCGATCTGATCTCGGCCGCGGGAGCTTCGTGGGTGGAATTGAAACTGCGAGACGTTGGAGGCGTAAGCGTCGAAGGAACCGTTGCCGCTTCGCCGGATTTCCCCGAGGGTACGCCTTTGAGGCTGGGGCTGATGTTGACAGGCAGCCCCGCCCAAGCCATCGCGGGAACCAAGGCTCAAGCCGGATCGCCCTTCCGGATTCTCGATGTTCCGCCAGGATCGTATCAACTGCTTGCCATACCGTGGGTGCCGGAGTTCAAGGACATGCAAACAGTACAGCCGTTACAGGTCTCCGATCGGGCGATCAAAGATGTGAAGGTGGTCATGCATAAGTCAACGCCGATCACTGGCCACGCCCACGTGGAGAGAATCGCCGCCGTCCAGCCGGACGCCGAGGCTCCTTCGGGGCGCTTCGAACCGGCCGCCGGCGTGGACTTTAGCGGCATGTCCCCGGAACTTCAGCTCATGGGAATCCTCACACGCCGCACTAACAAGGCCGGCGAATTCCACTTGGAGGGTTCGATAGATGGGCAGACCTATCCGACGAATATCCAGCCTCCCGCCGGATCCTATCTGTACAAGGTGACTCAGGATGGCCGCGAGTTGGACGGGGCGCCGTTTCCTCTCAGGGGCGGCGGCGGATTCGTCGATGTCCTCCTGCGGGATGACGGTGGAAGGATCGACGGCACCGTGAAACGTAAGAATGCGGGGCCCAGCGCCGGGTTTGTCGTTTTGGCTCCGAAAGATCGCAGTAGAGAGCACTTATACCGCGTGGCGGCCGCGACCGATGACGGGTTGTTTCAGTTGCAGGATGTCGCTCCGGGCGAGTATGAGATCTTCGCACTTGACCGAAACGACGGCGACATGTACTTGGTGTCCACTTACTTAGACCATTTCAAGAAGACCGCTTCGGCGGTGGCGATGACTTCGCGCCTCAATCTCCATGTCGATCTGGAACTTGCCGATGCCAGCCAGGCAGCGCGATAGACGATCAGGCTTCGCGATCCATCGGACCGCCGGCCTGGCATTGGTTGTGTTCAGTGTTGCGACGCTCAGCGCTGGGTCGATCAAATACCAGGTGGTGGACGATATCCACGGCGACGCGATTGCAGGCGCCCGACTGGTGCTCAGCGGCGCGATGCTGGATATGCCGCTTGTCGGCAGCACGGATGCAGCGGGGCTCGTCAGATTCGCAGACCTACCCGAAGGGGAATACAGTTTTTCCGCGGAAAAGGCCGGTTACTTGCCGCTCCGGCGGGGTGCGGAACCCTGGGCCGAGCCGCTGAAGGTGAAGGGCGCGGACGAGACTCGCGTGACAGTTACGATGTCTAAGTTCCGGGCCATCTCCGGATCTGTGATGCCGCAGACTGGCGCACTGCCAAGAGGCGTGAGCGTGTACGCAATCCGTATCCGCCGGGGACCGCCGGAATACAGACTCGAAGAGGAGCAGTTGGCGCAGACGGACGACGGGGGCAATTTTCGGATTACGCACCTATCTCCAGGGCGCTACGCTGTCTGCGCAAGCGCCAGGACGACGTCCGCCGTCGCGCTGCCGGTCTGCTATCCGGATGCGACGTCCCCGGCTTCGGGAGTCCCGGTCGATGTTCGCTTCACGGAAGAGGTTTCACACATCGCTCTGGTTACCAGGTCCGTTGGCACAGGCGATTCGCGCCTTGAAGGCATGATATCGTCTTTGCCGGGAGCACCGGACAGAGCGGAGGTACTCTTGTGTCTCATCGCACCCGGCGCGCCGCCGATAGCCGTGGCCACCACCTCAGGTCAAATTGGACGGCCATTTCGGTTCAGCGGTGTGCCCGCCGGTAGCTATGCGCTGGTGGCCGTTCCGAAAGATTCGAGGCTGAAAGAGTTGCGTGGAATGGAACGAGTTCAGGTCCCGACTGAAGCCGCCTCAAGCCTTACAATCGCCTTGACGCCGTCTGAGGCCATTTCGGGGCGCGCTGAGTTGCAGAAGATGGCCCTCGTGTCTCCGGACAACGCCGAAGGCCGGAGTGCCATGCTGCCCGCGGCGGGAGTAACTGTTTATGCAGAATCGGATGTCCTGAGTCTTTCGGGGCTTCCCGAGCGCGTGACGGGTGCAACCGGTGACTTCAAACTGGAAGGCGCCGTGAAGGGCTTGACCTATTTGTGCTCTGTCAAATCGCCAAAGGGTACATACATCTATTCGATTGAGCAGAGAAATACTACGCTCGCCGGGGCGCCATTCCCAATAGTTGCGGGAGCCGGCGCCGTCCGAATCACTTTGAGGGACGACGGCGGAAGCATCGAGGGAACAGCCCTTCGAGACAATGCGCCGATGTACCGCGCATTCGTGGTGCTGGCTCCGCGGGACAGAGACAAGCAGCACCTGTTCCGAACCGCGACCTCAGCCGTCGCTGGTTCTTTTCGATTGACGGATATCGCGCCGGGGAGCTACGACCTGTTCGGGCTCGATCGGAACGAAGAAGACATGTATTATGAGCCAGGCTATCTTGGCCGGTTTCTCGATCGGGCGGCGAAGGTCGTGGTTACGCCTGGCGGGGTCAGCCATTTGGACTTGCAGGTGATCGATCCGAGTGTCGGTCACGCCGGAAAGTAGCAACCCGGAGTCACTCCTTCGGCGTCGCCGACAGCGGCACGCGCTGCTCGACCACACCATGAGCCGGTAAGTGGACGGCCATTGCCGACGATAGATACGGGCGGACGACGTCGGGGTTGGTGTACTCGAGATCCAGCCGGTCTACGGCGAAGAGCAGGTAGTCGCCGGCCGGGATGTTGACGTAGTCGAAGCTGCCGTCGCTTTCGGTTTGGAAGCCGCGATAATTGGTCGGGTCGTGCGACTCGGTACGCGGCGCCAGCACCACCATCACGGCGGGCGCCGGCGTGTCGCCATTCATCGCGAATCCCTTGACGCGGCCAGTTTCGTCGCTGGCGACGATCTTCAGATTGACCGCGGTGTTCTCGGTGAGATCGACGACGCCATCCTTGAAAGGGGCTCCCTCGACGGACATCTGGGCGATGAACTGGGCGGCGGAGCCGTAGAGGAATGGGCGAAACGGAGCGGCATTGGCATTTGCGATGCGAAACGTGCCATCGGGCTCGACTGGGAATCCGACGGCATCACCTGTCGTCGGATCCATCATGCCTATGTTCAACGTAGATCCTCGCTTGGGCAGCCCGTTCTTGAATGTGACAGTACCGGTAATTAGGGTGGGCTGCTGCATGGTGAGGTCGATGGTCAAGTCGTCGGAGCCAACATCGATGACCCTCGACGCGCTAAGCTCCTGCCCGGCGAATCGCACAGTGTAGCGCCCCGGCAGCACTCCGGAGAGGGAGTGCGTTGCCCAGTTATTCCCGGTGGGCTGGATAACCTCCTGTCCACCGATGCCCGGCAAGTAGAGGCTCGTAATGCCCTGGCAAATATCATCCTGTGCGCCTATTCCGGGGCAGCGGATACGCAGGCTGACTCCGGCGGTAGCTCGAATGGCGACATCGGCGTGCGCTTCCGTCCCAGCCTTTAAGGTGATCGGTACAGCGGTGCGGGCGTCGGTGGTGCCCGGGAAGTAAGTCGGCGGGTAACCAACGGAGAGATCTGACGGGGCGCGGGGCGCGCGGGTTGCGTACCAGGGCTGCCCGGTCACGACAATGTAATACTTGCCAGCGGCCAGCGGAGCGAAGCGATACTCGCCCCGGTCGTCGGTTGCGGCGGTTCCTGCCTGGACGACCCGCTTCCAGCCCCCCTCGGCTGAATCGCACATCAACTGAACCGTAGCGTCGCGGACAGGTTCGCCCTGCTCGTCGGTCACCGCACCGGAGATAGCAGCGGGCGCGTACCACTGCAGCGAAAGGTGCGCCGTGTCCTGGCCCGGGCCGGTGATGATCGCCGAGCCGAAGCCCACAGAGGAACCGAAGGTGCCGTACTGCATCCGCCATCCGTTGCGTTCCGCGTAGAGGTTGTATTTCCCCTGGGGGACATCGAAGGAGAATTTGCCATCGGCGGTAGTTACCAGAGTCAGAGGTCGATCGCTCCCGCTGCCGAGAATCACGTGGGCGCGTTCTAACGGTGCACCGCGAATCGCATCCGTGACCACGCCGGCCACGGGAAATGTCTGGGCTGCGGCCACGGCAACAAGGGCGGCACTTAGGATCAGCTTTCTCATCTGGCTACACTCGTCAAGGTAACTTCCGTAGTTTTGCCGTCCTCGACGCGAATACTCGTGCCGCCCGTCAGAGCACTCAGGAATGCCGGATTCCGATACTCGACGGATTGAATGTCCGGGATCGCGTAAGCCTGATAGTCCCCAGGAGCCAGGTTTTGAAACCTAACCACGAGTTTGTCCGTGGAACCGGGAGTGAGAGTGGCAACTGCGGACACTGGGCCCGAGGCGGCGGCGAATGCCGGAACCAGCAGCACTCCCAAGCCGGCTGGGGCAGCGGGAGCCGTGAGGTTTACGGTGATGCCGCCGCCTCCGAATGCTACGCCAATCTCAATGGACGGAGGCGGGACACCGGGTTGGACCGTGATTGCAGGTCCAGACAGCAGATCGGACCTCCCAGAGACGGCCGAGACCACGTATCCGCGGGAACACCCCGTGCGAACCACGTACCGGCCGGCAAACACCTTCTCTATCGAAAACACCCCGTCGTCTTGCACTGGCGCGAAGAAGTGGGCACTAGGTTCGTGGGCTTCGGCAAGCGTTACATTGCAGCTCTGGAGCGGAGACCACGTCGCACCGGTAAAGGGGTTCTTTCGCACCTCTGGCGCTTCCCCGACAACGTGCACGGTGCCGGTTACCGTAACCGCCGGCACGAGCGCCACGGAGACACCGCCGGCGTCGGCGCTCTTCACGCTCAAGGCCGCTTCGCCCCGGCTGCCCGCTTGAGTGACGCGCAGGGTGTATTGTCCAGAGGGAACGTCGTCGATCTCGAATCGGCCGGTTTCGCTGTCCACGAAGGCGCGGGGCGCCGCGACACTCAAGTCGCCTTCCAGTAGCTCGAATGCTACGTACTGGCCGCGCACGAAATTCCCCAGTATGCCGCGGACCTTGTAGGTGGGTTCGACGGATACTGTGAAATCGGCGTGCGCCTGCGTGCCGGCGCCGACAACGACCGGTGTCGCGGACTCCATATCCCGCCCACCGCCGAAGAATACCGGGCGAAACCCTTCCGAAAGATCGTAGTTGACGGGCTTGACTCCTACATACATAGCCGTGCCGCCGGCCCGTCCCATGGCCTTTACATAGTACTTGCCCGGTTGCAGGTCCCAGAGACGGAACACCCCTCGGTCATTGGTCATAGCACTTCGTCCCGGCCGAACCCGACGAACACCATCCTCAACAGAGCATTCAAATAGGCCAACATAAACACCCGAGAGGGAGTCGCCGTGCTGATTGGTTACCCTTCCTTCGATGACGCCCAGCGGGTCAAGTTGGATTGCGTGGCCAAAAACCGACGCGCAAACCACGAGGTTGTCCGGGGAAGCAGACGGATAATTCCGCGGGGCGCGCGCCGGGGCCGAATGGGGTACGAAACCTGGCTTCTGGGCCGCCATTGTATAGGTGCCAGCGGACAGCCCGCCAAACAGGTACTCCCCGCCGACGCCGGTGGTCGCGGTCTTCGTGATCGGCCTGCCCTGGCGACCTCTGGCCGCGTCGATCTGCGGATACCCCGTCAGAATCACGAGCGCGCCCTTGACCAGCTCGCCGGTGACGGAATTCAAAACCGTGCCACTGAGGGAGTAATCGCCCTCGGCACTCTGCGCAATCAGCGCAAACGACATCAGCAAACCAAGCAGGACCGTGCGCATCGGGCGGCTACCGTTCCCGAATAGAATAGCACTTAGATTGATAGATATTCCTTCAGGAATTCACTTCAAACTTGCTTCCGCCGCGCCTTTCCCAAAGTGGACCTCGTAGACTTTGCCGTCGGTGAAGGTGATGCGCGCGGCGCGCGGGTCGGAGCCTAGCGGTTCGACCGATTTCACGGGGTCGGCAGCGCCCTTGGGCGAAGGCGCCAGGACGTAGAGCATCTGCCGCTCCACGCCGGTCGCCGTGAAGATGCCGACTGGGGCGGGCCGTACGCGGCTCAGTCCCACGGGCAGCCAGCCCTGCACCGGTTCCTCCTGGCCCTCGACTATCCGTAGCGAGAGACCCTCGTCGGGACGTGCGGCTACCGTCAGGTTGGCGTCGCCTGCGTTTTGCGTAACCACGCGCAGGCCGTCCGCCTTCACCCGGGCGTCGAAATGGAACAGCGCGTCGTAAGTGTGAGGCTTGCCGTCGGAGGCGTTCAGCGTGTCGAGCACCACCCAGAAGCCGGGTTTGACAAAGAGCACGGCGCGCGTGTGAGTGACGCTGCGTCTGACGTTGCCGCCGAAGTTCTCGTCGAAGGTGGCCTCGACGTAATCCGTGTCCGCGCCGGTCTTCCAGATAGCCGTGGCGGGCTGCCTGGCAATGTACGTGTCGCGGGGCGCACCGCGGCGGCGCTGTGGCTGCCCATCCACCAGGACCACATTGTGACTGGGAGAATCGATGAAGTACTCCCGCCACTTACTGCGTTCGTAAGTGAAGTTACCGGGGTCCACCAGCAGCAGCTTACCGTAAGCCTCCACCACGATCTGCAATTTGTCTTCGTGCTGGTGGCCGTAGCCGAAAGGACCGCCGTCGAACCACAGCCAGCGGGCATCGGCTTCCCAACCGGAACGCATGACGAAGTAACCGGCCCACGGGAAGGCATGGCTGGTTTCGGCGGGCGGCTTCCCTTCCCTGCCGCCGGTCGCGTACCAGCGGAAGTCGGCGCGGTCGGGGAAGAACTCGGTGGCCTCGGCGAGCGCGTGGCGGACGTCGTGGTAATTGCCATCTTGTACGCCGGGCAGGCGGCGGTCGGGCATGGCGCCGAAGACGTCGAAATCGTACATCTTCTCCAGGCGCTTCAGGAAGTCGGCGGGCAGATCGGTATGGTTGAGCCGCGCGATTTTGTAAACCGCCAGGAAGTTGTTAAGGCTGACGTGGTGATAGTCGCTCGACAGCTCGATCTGGACACCGTCGGGATAGACCTGGTCGTTCAGTTCCCGGTAGATCCACTGGCCGGCGGTCGTGCGCCATTCCGCGGCGGCGCGGAACTCGGGGAACAGCACGCCGACATGATACAGGCCACTGCCTTCCATGGCCAGCCAGTTACCGGTGGTGTGGTAAGCCATCAGGTGGTGCGCGTGGTCGATATACGCCTTGAGGAACGCGAGCAGCGCATCGTCGGACATGGAGGGCGAGGTCACGAATCGGTACCACAACTCGGGCCAAACATCCGCGGCCCGAATACCCGTTTCGATGGTGCGCCAGGCCGAGTGTGGCACATTGCCGGAGTCGCGTGGCATGGGACACTCCTTCACCCAGGCGGTCATCTCGGCGACAAACTCGCGCGCGTATTTCTCGTCGGCGGTATCGCGGTAGGCGTGCGAAAGCGCCAGCCATTCGGCGTGGCGATTGAGCTGCCAGGTCCACTCGTTGTTGGGGGCGTATGGCGAACCGGGTTCGGTGGTCTTGTCGAAATGCCAGTCGATGGCGGCGCCGAAGGTGTGGGGATAGCCGATGCTTTCGAATTCGTGGCGCAGGGCGCGCTCGGCTCGGGCGGTGTCGGGGCGAGCCGGTTGGGGATTGGCTTTCTCGCCGGGGGCGATCTAATAGCGCGGTGTGGTTCGATGTCGATAGTACTCCGCCAGCCGATGGCGCGCGGCGGCGCGGTCGCCGGAACGGACAGCGGCGGAAACGGCATCGAGCGTGGGGCGCGAGAGGTCGAGCTCTCGGAAAAGGTCGTCATCCGTCATGGTCTGGGCCCACAGCGGGGCCGCCAGAAGGAGCATCAGGTATCGCACAACGAACAGCCTAGCAGGCGGATAGCAATGTCGGCGGAACCTGCCTCCACGAGATTCCATACGTACAGTTCTTCTGATACCATACGTACATGGCGAAGCTCACCCTGAGCGTGGACAGCCGCGTGGTTTCGCGGGCGAAGCAATTCGCGAAACTGCGAGGCGTTTCCGTGTCGGAAGTGGTCGAAACCTACCTCGCCGAGGTTTCCGAGCCGCACCCTCCCGCCAAAGGGGCTGCCCCGATTCTGCGTTCGGTCCGCGGCGTTCTCAAGAATGGGGACATCAACGAGCACCGGAAGCATCTGGCGGCGAAATATCGATGAAGAGAATCCTCTTCGATACCAATGTGGTCCTGGACGTTCTGCTCGATCGGCAACCCTATGTGGAGGCCAGCGCGGCGGCTTGGGCGGCCGTCGAGACGGGCGTCTGCGAAGGCATGCTGGCCGCCCACGCGGTGACCACAATCCACTATCTGATCCGAAAAGAGACGGGTAGCGTGAAAGCCAGGCGGGTTATGTCGGCGATCCTGAGGGTCTTTGGCGTGGCGGCCGTCGATGGCACGGTGGTTCAAGAGGCGCTGCAGTTGCCCCTTTCCGACTTTGAGGATGCGGTCACCGCGGCGGCGGCGCGATTTGCGGGTTGTGAGTACATCGTGACGCGAGACCCAAAAGGATTCCGCGGATCTGCAGTCCGGCCCCTCTTGCCAGAAGCCGTGGCGCCGCTTCTAGGCCGGTAGCGGCTGCCCGCTACAGCAGCGTCGGCAGAATCTGCATCTCGGGAACCACCACGCTCTCGGGCAGGCGCGCGACTGCCAGCACGGCTTCGGCGACGTCCTCGGGCCGCAACGCTTTGGCCCGCGTCTCGGCGGGCGTTTCGACCGGACGGTAAGCCAGAAAATCGGTATCCACCAATCCGGGCAGGATGGCGCAGGTGCGGATGCCGTGCTCCTTCTCTTCCACGCGGATGGCGTGCGCCAGGCCGATCATACCGCGCTTGGAGGCCTGGTAGGCGGCGCCGGAAACGTCGGGGACCTGGCCCGAAATGGAGGAGATGTAGATCAAGTGGCCGCGGCCCCGCTGGCGCATGGCGGGGAGCACGGCGCGGGTGATGTAGAACGCGCCGTTCAGGTTGACGGTGACGATCCGGTCCCAGGATTCGCACGTCAGCCGGGTGAGGGCACGGCCGGGAACGTTGGTGCCGGTGGAGTAAACCATGATGTCGATCTCGCCCAGCCGTTCGCGGGTGACGCGGGCAAGCGTCTCCATGGCGCCCGAGTCGGAGGCCTCGGCGACGTGGTATTCGAGCGGGAGTCCTTCGCCTTGCAGCGCTTCGCGAAGCTCGCGGAGGCGATCCTCGCGGCGGGCGGACGCCATCACGCGAACGCCGTCGCGGGCCAGCAGGATGGCGGTTTCGCGGCCGATGCCGCTGGAGGCGCCGAGCACCAGGGCTACCTGATTTCGTAGGCTCATTGGATTCATCGATTAGGATAGCAATATGAAGATTTACTTCGGCTTCACCGTGGCCGGCGACCGCTCGACGGTGGATGCCGCCCGGCAGATCGTCCAGTGGTTGCAGCGTGCCGGCCACGAGGTGCTGACCAGCCACCTGGTGCGCGAGGATGCCCGCGTGCTGGACCGCGCGCTCACGCCCCGCGCCGTCTATGAACGGGACATGCGATGGCTGGCCGAGTGCGACGTCTTCATCGGCGAAGTGTCGGGATCGTCCTTCGGCATGGGCTACGAGGCAGGCCTGGTGCTGGGCGGGTCGCAAAAGCGCGCCATTCTGTTTCACCGCGCCGATGCGGCCGAGCGCATCTCGCTGCTCATCACCGGCAACACTCATCCGCGATGCACGGTGGCGGCCTACACGTCGTTCGACGAAATCGCCGCGGTGCTTGCGGGAGTGCTGTAGGGCGAGACCGACGCAAAAGGCCGAAGCCTGAACGGCCCCGGATGAGCCAGGAAGGACTTTTGTTTTACTTTTCTCCCGTACCCAGGATGGTCTCGAAGTACGGCGGCTCGGGTTCGCGATAGACGATGGCGGTCTCGGCGTTCTTGAACCCGCCGGCCTTGAGGTAGCGTTCGATTTCCAGCTCGGTGAAGCCCAGCCACAAATCGGCGTACATTTCGCGCGCCTCTTCGAAGTGGTGGCGATTCAGATCGAGCACCGCAATCCGCCCGCCCGGCTTCAGGATGCGCCAAGCCTCGCCCACGGCGCGCTCGGGATGAGTGGCATGGTGCAGCGCCTGGCTGAGAAACGCCAGGTCCACCGTGCCGGTGCGAATCGGCACGTCTTCCAATTCGCCCAGACGGTATTCCAGGTTGCCGATTCCGTGCTTGCGCGCCAGTTCCGCGCCGAATTCCACCATCTTGTTGGAATTGTCGATGGCGATCACTTTCTTGGCGCGCTGCGCCATCAACTGGGAAATGGTGCCTTCGCCCGCGCCCAGGTCGGCAATCACCATGGGCGGCATGAGTTTCAGGAGCGCTTCGGCGATGCCTTTCCAGGAGCGGCCGGGCACGTACTGGCGTCCGAATTTTCCCGCCAGTTCGTCGAAGTAGCGGCGCATCTTGTCCTGCCGGCGTCGCAGGGCCAGGCGCAGCGCGGCGCGGTCTCCGGCCGCTTCGGGGATCTCACCCGCGGCCTGGCGCAACAGGTTCATCAGCTCCGCCGGCGCGGTCAAGCGGTAGAAGGCGTTCTTGCCGGTGCGCCGGTCGTCCACCAGCCCGGCCTGTTTGAGCTGCGCCAGGTGAGTGGATATGTGGCTCTGGCCCCTCGACAGAATCTCCTGCAGTTCCGCCACGGAGAGTTCTTCCTGCTCCAGCAGCAGGAGCACCCGCAGGCGGCTCGGGTCCGCCGCCAGCCGCAGAGATTTGAGGATTGACGCCATGCGTGAAATTTTATAATATCAACCTATCAAGATCTGTTGATACGAGGGTAGCAAAAAATGAGCACGACAACGCTAAACCGGACGGACTTTAAAGTGGCCGACCTCTCGCTCGCCGATTGGGGCCGCAAAGAGCTTTCCATCGCCGAATCCGAAATGCCCGGCCTGATGGCCATTCGCCGCAAGTATGCCAAGGACAAACCGCTCCAGGGCGTGCGCGTGACCGGATCGCTGCACATGACCATCCAGACCGCGGTGCTGATCGAAACCCTGGTCGATCTGGGAGCCTCGGTGCGTTGGGCGAGCTGCAACATCTTCTCCACGCAGGACCATGCCGCCGCGGCCATCGCCGCCACCGGCGTGCCGGTGTTCGCCTGGAAGGGCGAGTCGCTGGAGGATTATTGGTGGTGTACCTACCAGGCGCTGAGCCATCCCGGCGGCCTCGGACCGCAGTTGATCGTGGACGATGGCGGCGACGCCACCCTCCTTATCCATAAAGGATACGAACTGGAAAACGGCAGCGGCTGGGTGAACACGCCCTCCGGCAGTCACGAGGAAGACGTCATCAAGGACCTGTTGAAGAGCGTCTACGCCGAGAACAAAACGCGTTGGCACGACGTTGTGAAGGCGTGGCGCGGCGTTTCGGAAGAGACCACCACGGGCGTCCACCGGCTGTATAAGATGCAGGAAGCGGGCTCCTTGCTGGTACCCGCCATCAACGTCAACGACTCGGTCACGAAATCGAAATTCGACAACCTGTACGGCTGCCGCGAGTCTCTGGCCGACGGCATCAAGCGCGCCACCGACGTCATGGTGGCCGGTAAAATCGCCGTGGTGTGCGGCTATGGCGACGTCGGCAAGGGGTCGTCGCACTCGCTGCGCGGCATGGGCGCGCGCGTGATCGTCACCGAAATCGACCCCATCAACGCGCTGCAGGCCGCCATGGAAGGCTTCGAAGTGGCCACCGTCGAGGACACCCTGGGGCGCGGCGATATCTACGTGACCTGCACCGGCAACTGCGAGATCATTACGCTGGAACACATGCGGAAGATGAAGGACCAGGCGATCGTCTGCAACATCGGGCATTTCGACAACGAAATCCAGGTGGACCGCCTCAACGAATCCGGCGCCAAGAAGACCAACATCAAGCCGCAGGTCGATATGTACACCTTCCCCGAGGGCCACAGCATCTTCATCCTTGCGGAAGGCCGCCTGGTGAACCTGGGCTGCGCCACGGGGCATCCCAGTTTCGTGATGAGCAACAGCTTCTCCAATCAGACGCTGGCGCAACTGGACCTCTGGGCCCACCGCGACACCTACAAGCCCGGCGTCTATACGCTGTCGAAGAAACTGGACGAAGAAGTGGCGCGTCTGCATCTGGAGAAGATCGGCGTCAAGCTGACCACGCTTAGCCCCAAGCAGGCCGAATACCTGGGGGTGCCCGTGGAGGGGCCGTACAAGCCCGATCATTACCGGTATTAGTCGCGTGTTAAATTGAAGTGAATCCACCGCAGGAGGCTGGTTTGTCAAACAACAAAAAATACCTTTTCACATCGGAGTCCGTTACCGAAGGCCATCCGGACAAGATCGCCGACCAGATTTCAGACGCCGTACTGGACGCGGTCCTGACGGACGACCCCACCGGGCGTGTGGCATGCGAAGTTCTGGTCACCACGGGAACGTGCATCGTGGCCGGCGAAATCACCACCAAGACCTACGTAGACGTTCAGCGAATCGCACGAGGCACCATCGACTACGTCGGCTATAACGACGCCACCTACGGGTTCGATTGTCATACCTGCGGCGTACACAACCTGATCCAGTCGCAATCGCCCGATATCGCCATGGGCGTGGACACCGGCGGCGCCGGCGACCAGGGCCTGATGTTCGGCTTCGCCTGCGACGAAACGCCCGAGCTCATGCCGCTCCCCATCATGCTGGCGCACAAACTGGTGCGGCAGCTCTCGGACGTCCGCCGCCAGGGCGGTCTCGATTTCCTCCGTCCCGATGGCAAGAGCCAGGTCAGCGTGGAGTACGTGGGCAACACCCCTAAGCGCATCGAAGCCGTGGTGGTTTCCACGCAGCATAGCGCCGAGGTTTCCACCGAAGATCTGCGGGCCGAGGTGAAGAAGCACATCATCGACCCCATCGTCCCTTCGGGACTGGTGGACTCGCAGACCAAGTACCACATCAATCCCACCGGCCGTTTCGTGGTGGGCGGACCGCACGGCGATACCGGTCTCACTGGCCGCAAGATCATCGTCGATACTTACGGCGGCATGGGCCGTCATGGCGGCGGCGCATTCTCAGGCAAGGACCCCACCAAGGTGGACCGTTCGGCCTGCTACATGGCGCGTTACATCGCCAAGAACCTGGTGGCGTCGAAGCTGGCCAGCCGCGTGGAAGTGCAGCTCGCATACGCCATCGGCGTGGCCGACCCGGTTTCGGTGACGGTGGACACCTTCGGCACCGGCGTGATCCCCGACGAACGGTTCACGGAACTGGTTCGCGAGAACTTCCTGCTGACCCCGCGCGGCATCATCGACGCCCTGAAGCTGCGGCGTCCGATTTACCGCAAGACCGCGGCGTTCGGCCACTTCGGCCGGACGGAAGAGAGCTTCACCTGGGAAGCCATCGATAAGGCCGAGGCGCTCAAGGAGCAGGCCGGCGTGGCGCAGACCGCAGTGAAGTAGATTAGTTGGAATTGAGAACGCCGGCTGGACGAGAGTCCCGCCGGCGTTTTTGTTTGAGGTAGCTGTGGCGCACGCTTCAGCGTGCCGCATCCCGACTCATCGGGATGCCCGGCGTTCCGCACGCACTCCCGCCGGTCGCGTGACGAGAATCGACGAAGCCGCGCGTGCGGACTCTTGTACCGCGTGGAGAGCCCCACTTCCACAGAGCCGCCTGAGTGATGAGAGCGGGACCTTCCGAGAGTGATCTGCTAGCGGCGGTTTCCTCCGCCGTGAGGCGCCCATACCGATGTCCCAAATATGATACATTGTGCTTGTGCGATCGATTGTCTTCCACCCGAAGGCGCGGGACGCCATACGCCGGTTTCCGAAGGCGGTGCGCGTTCGCCTCGGGCGGGGACTGTTTCGCTTGCAGATGGGCGAGTCGCTTGGAATGCCCAACTCCCGCCCCATGCCGGTAGTAGCGGCTGAAGTTTCAGAACTCCGTGTCAAGGGAGAGGATGAGAGCTTTCGCACCTTCTACTACGTCGCTTCGGCACGGGGAGTGCTCGTCTTTCACGCCTTCGTCAAGAAGACCCGGCGAACGCCTCCTCTTGAGATCGAATTGGCCAGAAAACGCCTGAAGGAGATTCTCGATGCGTAAGATCAAACCGATGATTGCGCGAACGCCCGAGGAACTGGCTGGCGCCCTGGGACTACCCAGCGCCGCAGCTAAGGAATGGCAGGTGCAACACATTCTGCTGAAACGGCTAAAAGACATTGCGCGGCGCCAGAAGATCACCCACGCGGAGATCGCGAAGCGGGCGGGCACGTCGCGAACCAGGGTGACTGCCATCATGAACGACGATCTGGAGCACGTATCCAGCGACCTACTGATCCGCATCCTGGCGTCCCTCGGTTATCGGGTGAGGGTGTCAGTGGTCAAATCCGACGCTGCGGCGTAGGTGTGCGACGGGTCGAGGCTGGATGGACGAGGACTTATCGGGAGGGGCCTGCCAACACGGCGTATCTGAAGGAGCCGGATCGAGTCTGGGAATGGGTCCCGCTCCAATCCCCACCGACCGACCCACAGGTCCCGCTCTGGGTAGGGCCCGATGCAGAGTGGAGTACGCCCGTCACCAGCTCTTATTTGGATCCAATAGGGTCTGACAGCGTGGCCGCCCGGTTCTCATTGGTACTGTGGACCTTGCCGGTTTCGTCCATTACAAAACTGCGCCTCCCGGTTTTCCCGAACTCAAGTGGACTAGCCGAGAGCGAGTAGTTCGTGATCTTCCCATCGCCGTTCACGGGGCCTGGCTGGTAAGTTATGCGATAACTATCCTCGGAAATACAACTGCCATCAGCGGCAAACTCGTGCCCCGGGAACTTATCATCGACCAATCCCGCATGGTCCGCATTGAGGCTAGCCCAAGACGGCGGCTGGCCCAACACCTTGAGGGTGATGGGAAATCCCATGTGATACTGGCTCTCGTAGGTCTGTAGCTTCTCGTAAAAGCCTGACAGGGTCAAGTGTGCCATTTCTTCATGGAAATCCATCGGCATGTTCCTGTTGCCCATCCCGACGTTCTTCATGACTCCCCAATCGATGTTCACGTCGAAATCGTCAATGTCCTTATTGGCCTCGAAGCCTGACCCGAAATTGCCCACAGAGAACCCGTACGGGCCAGCCGGGATCGCTTTGAACTCGAAATGGCCGTCAGAGCGGATGGGAACGGTAATCTCAAATGGGTAGGCGTCGCCTCGCTTCAAGATGATCTTCGCGCCGTAGGTTCTATCAGCCGGCGGTGGAGTTGTCTTGCCGCGAACCGTGTAAGTTGGGGCGCGGCCCACAACCAGCCGCACAGAGCACTCCTCTGGAAACACCGGCAAGGCAAGGCTGCTGGCGCTTGCCAGGTGCCCACCCCCCGACGCCCCGGCATAGGCACCATTCTCATCAATCCGGACAGCACTCACCGCATAGTGGCCTTCCATCACGTTCTCCATACGGAACTCGCCTGCTTGGTTGGTGAGCGCATGGTTTGCTGCCCGTAGTTCTTCTTTCGACAGGGGGACCGGCCAGAGAAAGATCTTGGTGTTCGCCATCGGGCTGCCGTCTTCTGACATGACGCTGCCGCAAACCGAACCAATGCGGCGAGTACGGGTCACCGCCACCTCCTCGGCCGATGGGCCCACGAGTTCGGGCTTCCTTTTTGCATCGACGTCAAACGCAATCCGATTGCTAACCAGACTCCGCGCCTCATGGACGCCTCCACCGTATCCAGCGAGAAACTCATACTCGCCCTCCGACAATTCGAATTGAAGCGGAACCTCGATACTCTGTCCTGGTTCCAGATCGAAGGTCTTCGGAACTGCTGTCCCAGGCGGCAGCCACACGCGAATAGTTCTACCCTTCCCATTGACGAGGCAGCCACCGACGTCGGGATATTGATGCATGATGTTGATATTCGTGCGGGTGACGGCCACGAACGACGGGCCGTCGGAGGGACTGAGGCACTCAAGCCCCTGCTTCTTTCCCAGCAGGGTTGGCCCAAGTGCTCCCATATCGACGCCTCGCTTCGCCTTGCCGATGTTCCGCAATTCGAGGATCAGCTCAGGACCGCTTGCGGCGGAGAAGTTCGCGAACGCCTTCAGACTCAAATCATCAAGCAAGGGTGGCTGGCCAAACTTCTCAGCCGTCGCTTCCACGGCAGGCCCCAACACCTCAAGCTTCCGGATGAGCCCGTCCCCAGGGTTGATCGGCTGAAACACCTCCTTGGCATCGATTAGAACCGGCTGGTTGGCGTATGGCCGCAGGAGTTCTTTCACCGACTCAGAGATCTCCATCACGTAAGCACCGCTATGGAGGTGGCAGCCGCCCCACCGGTCGAATACCACGACGCCGTTGTACTTACCCGCGGAGCGAACGGAGCCCAAGGCCGGTAGGACAAGGAGGCAGACGACAAACAGCGATGCGCGACGTTTATGGCGTTTGTTCATAAGGGATCTTCCCCTAAAGCGCCATGGACTTCGACGCTGAAAACAGAGCACAAGTTCCGCGCTGGGCCGTCCTGCTTTGTTCACCGTGAGACCCCAAGGCCATTAGGACGACCTAGCGTGAAACCATGTCCTCAGGTTAACACCCGCGACATCGATTCCATCTGGCCCGAGCGGCGGTCGGACTTGCCGCCGCCAAGGCCTCTCGCGCGTGCGTATCTTCCCCTACTGAATCAGTGAAAATGCCGCCGCCCGCCATAGCGACATATTCTGGTAATCCACAATCTGCCCGCCGCGGGCAATGGACTCGTCGCGTACCTTGATCCACTCGGCGTCGGCGCCGAACGCGCTCCACGCCTTCTCGCGGTCCGCCAGGCTGGCGAACGGAATGATGTAAGTCAGATTCGCCATGTCGGGGCCGGCGATGGTGTCGGCGTATAGAATCGGGTTTATGCCGGAGCGGTGAAAGATCTGGATTTCCGGCCCCGCGAAACGTTCGTGCAGCATGTCCAACTGGCGCTCGGTGGGCGAGTGGTAGATGCGCATTTCGAAATAGCGCGCGCTCTTCGGCTTCTCGGTGGGCGGCACGATTTCCGGCGAAAAAGCGGTGGCCCTCAGCAGCACTCGTTGCAGCGAATCGAAGGGCGGTTCGCTTCCACCCTCCAGTTCCTCGTGGGCTTTCCGGTATCCGGGGTCGGCCTCGATCTTCCCCGCGGCGGCCGTCATTTCCTCGAAACTCGAGAATCCGCTGAGGACCAGGGTGGTCTGCGTATGCGGCGCCATCACCGGCGTGAAGACGCCGAAAGCGCGCAGGTGCCTGGCGAACAGCGGCGTCTGCGAGGCGAGGAACTGGTGCAGGCGGGTGGCCTGGCCGCCCTGGCGATAAGAGAAATAGTCGAGACGATACAGGCGCGTCTTGGCGGCGGGCTGCTGTGCCTCGGCCGCTTGCGAGAGCAGGCTCACGCCCGCGACGGATTGGACGAACGATCGGCGATCCATGCGGTTTAGTGTAACCCTCGGCTCGCTCGAAGGCTCAGTCCTGGCGAAGCGCCGCCATCGGTTCGATGGACGCCGCGCGGTGCGCCGGTCCCAGGCAGGCCAGCAGGGCGATAGCGCCAAGCGTCACCGGAGCCGCGGCGAGCATCGCCGGATCGTGCGGGCGAACGCCGTACAGCACAGATTCCAGCACCCGCACTCCCGCGTACGCGCACAACACGCCGATCGCGGAACCGGCCAGGATCAGCCGCGCGGCACTGCGGATCACCTCGCGCGAGATGTCACTGCCGCGCGCGCCCAGGGCCAGACGCAGCCCGATCTCGCACTTCCTCCGCGAGACAGTGTAGGCCATCACGCCGGCCAGCCCCAGCGTGGCCATGCCGACAGTGATGAGAGCAAATCCGAGAACCAGCGTCATCATCTCGCGCGGCACGGCGGTCGCCAGATCGATGGACTCCCGCATGGTTCGGACCTGGGTAATCGGAATGCCGGGGTCCACTTCGCGGACGACAGCGCGGACCGCGGTGAGGAGTCCTTCCTCGGGAACCGCCGTGCGCAGCGCCACGAACTCCAGCCAGGGGTCCTGGGTAAACGGCGTGTAGGCCTCCGGCTCCACGACTCCGGTGGGGCCCTGGTATCGAAGGTCGCCGATGATGCCGACGATCCGCAGCCATCTCTCGTTGCCGAAGCGGACCCGCTTGCCGATGGGATTGGCGTCCGGGATCAGTCTGCGGCGGAAGGCTTCATTCACCACGACCACCGGTTCCGACTCGGCGGTGTCGAGCGCACCGATACCGCGGCCGGCCCGCAACGGGACACCGATGGTTTTGAAATAGCCGGCGGTCACACTGGACATGCGACTGGTGCGCTCGGCCCAATCGCGCGAGGCCGGTCGCCCCTCCACTTCCACCGGACCGGCGGAGTAGGTTCCGCCCATGGGGACGCCGTCCGCCGCGGCGGCCGATACCACTCCGGGCAGCGCCGCCAGTTTTGGCAGCAGCGTATTCCAGAACTGAAGACGCGCGGCGTCGCTGCCGTACCGCGAGGAAGGCGGCGCCATTCGAAAGGTCAGCAAGTGGTCGGCGCGGTACCCGAGGTTGGTTTGCAGCAGGGAGGCGAAACTGCGGGCCAGCAGGCCGGCGAAGGTGAGCAACACCACGGCGAGCGCGATTTGCACCACCACCAGGATGTCCATCGCGCGGTGCTGCCGCCGCCCGGCCACCAACGAACTGCCGCTCTCTTTGAGGTCGTTTTGCAGGTTCGCGCGCGCCCCTCGCAGCGCCGGCCACAGGCCCGTGAGCAGGCCGGTGGACAGGGTAAGTGCCAGCACGAAAATCACCAGCGCCGGGCTCACCTCCACCATGGCGCCCAGTTGCAGCCACGGAGGCGCGGCGGCGATGGCCAGGTGGATCAGCCACGCGGCTATCGCCAGTCCGCCCACCGCGCCCAGGCCGGAGAGCAAAAGACTCTCGGTGAGCAGCAACCGCACCACCCGCCGGCCGCTGGCGCCGATGGCGATGCGCACGGCGATCTCCTTGCGGCGGCCGATGCCACGCGCCAGCAGCAGGCCGGCCACGTTGGCGCAACCCACCAGCACGACAATCAGCGCCGCCAGACCGAAGATCTCGATCACGGGTCCGAACTGCCGCAGCAACTTGCCGCGCAGGCTGACGACGCGAACGCCCCAGCCCGAGTTGTCCGGGAAATCCCGTTCCAGACGCCGCGCAATCTCGCTCATTTGGGTTTGCGCCGCCGCCACGGCGACTCCCGGCTTCAGGCGCGCATAGGCGGCGTACTGGTGCTGTTTGCGCCCGGACGAGCGATAGCGGATGGGCGTCCAGTAATCGGCCACCGCGCCCTCGTTGAAGCGGAAACTTGCGGGCATCACGCCGGTAATGCGGTAGGCCCGGTCACTGAGGAAGATCGCCGAGCCCACCACGTCCGGCCGCGCGCCCATCTTGCGCACCCAGAACGCGTGGCTGAGCAGGATCACACGGTCGGCGCCCGGCTTCTGCTCTTCCGGCGTGAACCACCGGCCCAGCCGGGGCGCCACGCCGAGCATTTCGAAGAAACCCTCGGAAACCGTCCGCCCGGTGATTCGCTCGGCATCTCCCCAGCCCGTCAGCGTCATCTGCGAGAACTCCGTTAACGCCATCCTATCGAAAACGGTGTTGGCGGATTGCCAGTCGCGGAAGTTCTCCTGGCCTACGGCTTCCGGCTCGCCGCGCTGGACGTGTACGGAATAGATCGCGACCAGTCGTTCGGGAGCGGGATAGGGAAGCGAACGCAACACCAGGGACTCGGCCAGCGTGTACACCGCGATACTGGCGCCCACTCCGACCGCCAGCGTAACCACGGCGAGCGCCGTAAAACCGGGCGACTTCCGCAGCATCCGCCAGGCGTAGGCAACGTCCTTTTGCAGGTCCGTAACCCATCCGACGCGCCGCTGGTCGCGGCATTGATCTTCGATGGAAGCCACTCCGCCCAGCGTACGCCGCGCCGCCAGACGCGCGTCGCCGGCGTCCATGCCCGACGCTATGTTCTCTCTGGTGAGTTGTTCCAGGTGATACGCCAGCTCGTTCTCGAGTTCGCTATCTACCTTCGCGCCACGGAATAACGACCGGGCGCGTTGCGCAAATACACGAAGTAGCCGCACGATCCACGTTCCATCAGGCCCTTTGGAGAACGGCCTGCACCGCCGAAGAGAGGCGGCTCCAACTTTGCAGTTCACGCTCCAGTTGCCGCCGGCCCTCGCGGGTCAACGCATAGAACTTCGCCGGACGGCCGAGATCCGTGTCCTTCCACTCGGCCGCGACCCATCCCTGCTGCTCCAGGCGATGCAGGGCCGGATACAAGGACCCCTGCTGGACAGCCAGCACCTCGTCGGAAAGAAGCTGAATGCGCTTCGCGATTCCCCAACCGTGAGCCGGTTCGCGGCTGATGGCCTTGAGGATCAGTAAGTCGAGAGTTCCTTGCAGTAAGTCCGAGGGCTTCGGCATAGACACCTAGATCATCTACAATATAACCGCCGATCCCAAGAATCGTCAAGAGCTATTTTTGTGGGGCAGGTTGTTAACCTGCGGCGGATTGTCAATCCGCCTGGTCGGCATTTGCACGGCGACGCCGAGGCCGGCCGACAACCTGCCCCACACTTACTGCGCAACCGGTAAAGTCACCGCGTTGGCGGCGACGTCTCTCTGAATCACCACCAGCGGTAACTCACCTGTACGCGCCCCGCTGGGCACCTGGCAGTTGATCTGGTAAAGTGCGACGCCGCCGGGCGTCAGACCCGCATAGGCGACCGTAGCGGCAGTGCCGTCGATGGTCACCTTCGGCTGCACCGTAGCGGAAGCCAGCGTTGACGACGGCGCCGGCTGATTGCTCGCCACCGCCGGACTGGTCGCGCCCATTCCCACCAGGTAGAAAACGATCCATTCTCCCGGGCGGGCGGGAGAGTCCGATGTGACCAGCGTATAGTCGCCGTGCTGCGCGATCACCCGTCCGCTGGCGTATGCCGCGATCCCCGGATTGACCGCTCCGAGCTGGATGGTCCGCGGAATCGAGACATTGCCGTTGGCCACCACCAGCACGTCCGCCGTGGAATTGTCCGGGAGTTCCGGCGGAATCTGCGCGTTGATCTGTCCGGGGCTGACGAAGAACAGAGGCGCGACGATGCCGCCGATAACCACCTGCGTTCCGCCAAGCGTGGTGGGCAGAGGGAGCGCCGTGGCTCCGAGCGTGGAAGAAGCCAGGTTACTGCCGTAGATGGCCGCCACCGTGCCGGGCGCCACTGGCGCACCGAGCACCGGATTCAAGTTATTGACTACGCCTTTGTCGGTGACGATCGGAGCGCTGGGATCGCCGGTCACGGCGCCGTAGACCGCATGCGCCGCCGTAGGCAGGCCGGACTTGATGGCTCGCAGCGTCACCGTGACGGAAGAGGCGGTATTGGCCGGGCGCCAGGTGGCTGTGTAGACGCCGTTGACCGAGTCGGTCAAGGGCAGCGCGAGGCCCCGATCGCCATTGGAGAACGAAGCCGTCACGCTGGCGTCGGTCACCGCCTGGCCGCAATCGTCCACCAGGCGCGCCTTGAGGCTCATGGGCCAATCCACTTTCTGGCTGAAGTACGA
>Ga0181529_10000411_pt1 | contig 63423 bp, 45 predicted proteins | sample PEATcosm2014_Bin_36_FD_119763 | JGI IMG/M metagenome (GOLD analysis project Ga0181529, IMG submission 119763) | Peatland microbial communities from MTU Mesocosm Facility, Houghton, MI, USA - PEATcosm2014_Bin10_30_metaG | ecosystem: Environmental > Terrestrial > Soil > Wetlands > Peat | place...
ACGTATGCCGCGGTGGACGAATCCGCGCCCCGCACCGTGCTGGGCTATTTCACGTTGGCCACATCCAGTGTGCCCCGCGACCGCTTTCCCCAGAAGTATGTGCGCGGCTTGCCTCCCTACGACTTGCCTTTGATTTTGCTGGCGCGCCTGGCGGTGGACAAGCGTTTCAGTGGCAGGGGGTTGGGCCACGCCATGATAGCGGAGGCGCTCAAAATCACCCTGCGCGTGGCCGACGAAGTTGGCTGCCGCTGTATCATCACCGACGCCTATTCCGATAAGGCAGGATGGTATGCGCGGTACGGCTTTCTGCCTCTGGAAGGCGCATCTGCAACCGGCCCGCAAAAGATGTTTCTGGATGTGCGCACGATCCGGCGCGCATCCTCGATTGACTCTTTCCTTCCAGAAAGAGCGTAAGCAGGAGAACTGGAGCCATTCTGATGAGTCTCTTCCGGCGCGGTGATGTTTGGTGGTACGAGTTCTGGTTCGCGGGACGGCGCATCCGCGAATCCTCAAAGTCTCCCTCGAAAACCGTTGCCAAAGGGGCCGAGCAGAAGCGCAAACGCGAGTTGGAGGCTGGCTTCAACAACTTCACCGACCTGCGTCACGAGCGCATCCGTACATTCAGCGACATGGCCGACGAGTATTTTGATGCCTACAAATTGCGCCTGCCTCAGTCAGCGCGCTTTGCCGAATATGCAATCGATCATTTGAAGCAACTTCTTGGCGGCAAGATGCTTGTCGATTTCAACGAGGCTACCATCATTCACTACCAGAATGCGCGCCTCGGCGAGAGCGCCGCACCGAAGAGCGTCAATGAAGAAGTGGGCTTTCTGCTTCGCATCCTGGGCGATCCGGGCGATTTGCTCCGAATCCGCCTCCGCAAAAGGAAGATGCTCAAGCTGAAGGTTCGCCAGACAGTCGGAAAAGCCTATACCCCGGCGGAAAAGGACCGGATGCTGGATGAGGCCCGCAAGGCTCGCTCCCCGCACATCTATCTCGCGTTGACGCTAGCGCTCAACGCCGGTATGCGCGACGCCGAGATCAGGACTTTGACTTGGGGTCAGCTAGACTTCACCAAGAATTACCTGGCAGTGGGCCAGAGCAAGACAGAAGCGGGCGAAGGACGAACGATTCCCTTGAATTCGACACTCTTGGAGGTCTTCTCCGAGTATGTCAGCTGGTATCAAGAGAAGTTCGGAAAGCCTCGTACGGAATGGTACGTCTTTCCTTTCGGGAAACCGAGTCCGAGTGACCCTACTCGCCCTGTCACTACCCTTAAGACGGCGTGGAATAACGTGCGCACGAATGCCCAGGTTAAGGGCCGCTGGCACGACAACCGGCACACCCTAATCACCGACCTTGCGGAAAGCGGCGCTGGCGATCAGACCATCATGGATATCGCTGGGCACGTTTCCAAGCAGATGCTCAAGCATTACAGCCACATTCGCATGGAAGCGAAGCGCCATGCTCTGGAGTCCATAGTCAGGGTACGGTCGACCACGGCGACTGCGGAATCCGGCCAGAAGACAGGACGGGCCGAGGGGTACCCACAAGAGTCCCCACATGGGTTGCAGAACGTGGGTAAGCCGACAGGCAAGCAGCGTGCTACGGCAAAAATTGAAAACGCACACACGGTCAATTATGGAGATCTGGATTGCGCAAAATCGCCCACAAATGCGCAGGGTTTTGATGGGGGGTACCCACAAAAGTCCCCACAGTTGGCTAATTCTGAGGACGTTAAGGGAGTAATGAAGCGGTGTAAGTCTCTGAATTCAATTGGTGGACGCGGTAGGAATCGAACCTACAACCTGTCGGTTAAGAGCCGAATGCTCTGCCAGTTGAGCTACGCGTCCAGACTTTGGAAGGAAAACCGCGCAGCGCGGGGAGAGACGCACGGTATTCTGCGGGAAGAAATCCAACCCACACCTTGAAAAATATAGCATAAAACGCCGGATGATTCCAAAGAAGGTCTGGCGGCAGCGGGCTCGCTCTGCGCCCTTTCCCGTTCTTTTAACGTATACCGTTGACGCACCTGCCCGATCGGGCGAGCACTCAATAGCCAGGCGCATTGGCATCTCCGTCGAGTTGCTGCGCCGTCGGCCCTGCCCATCACCGCAATATTGAAGGTGACAGGGGAGCTTTTGGGCATTTTCGATCCTGGTCACAGATGCTGGTCACGGAAGGCTGGCCCTGGTCACAGAGAGCTGACCCCGGTCACAGATGGCTCTTTTGATCGGGTGCTACAATTGGCCGTTTATTGAGAGTCCGGCGCCCGCATGACGGCGTGTCCGGCACGAAAAGAGGGTGTCTTCATGTCCAATTCACGCCGGGAATTTCTGCAATCGAGTGCCGCTCTGGCCGTGGGCATCGTGGGTGGCGCAACAGCGCTGACCGCACAGCCGCTGGGACATCCCGGGCCGACCGCGCAGGCCGCCGCGCCTCAAAGCAACGAGCCGCCGGTCCAGATTCCAAAGATGAAGTTCGGCAGCGTCGAATTCAGCCGCCTGGTCCTCGGCGTCAACCCGCTCTACGGGTTTTGCCATTACAACAACAACTTTTCCAACGCCATGAGGGAGTGGTACACCGCTGACCGGGTTTGCGAAGTGCTCCATCGTGCCTCCAGCTTCGGCATCAACGCCTTCAATTATTTCAATTCGGTGCGCGGCCAGTCGGACTGGGCGCGGTTTCAGTCCGAGGGCGGCCACATGCACCTCATCTGCCAGGTCACGGCCAACGACGATGCCGCCGCGATGGTTCAGAACCTGAAGCCGCTGGCGCTGCAAAGGCGCGGCGAGGAGGTCGACGTAGCCTTCAGAAACGGGACTATGGCGGCCGAGAGAGAGTGGTGCAAGCGGGCGCGCGATCTGGGCGTGCTCGTGGGAGTCGGCACCCACAAGCCGGAAGTAATCGAACTGGTCGAGGAGCAGGGATGGGACATCGATTTCTATTCCGGCTGCGTTTACAACCGCACCCGCACGGAGCAGGAGTGGCGGCAGATGCTCCACGGTGAATTGCTTGAGATGCCCCACGAAATCTACCTACAAAGCGATCCGGCGCGGATGTACAAAGTGATGCGCCAGACGGCCAAGACCTGCTTTGCCTTCAAGATTCTGGCGGCCGGGCGCGTCGACGATGGCAGTGTGGCCCAGGCCTTTCGCACCGCCTACGCAAGCATCAAGCCCCACGATGGCGTCTACATCGGGGTATTTCCGAAGGATAAGGATGAGATCCGGGAGAACGCCGAGATCGTGCACGCCATTCTGACCGAAGCCTGAGGCGCAGACTCTAGGCGCAGCAAGCGACTTCAGCAAGCAAACGGGCTACGTGATTCACAATAATCAGGTCCTCCGCCGGAGGGATCACGCGCACGACGACCGGTGAATTGGCGGCCGAAATGAGTGCCTCGCCGCGCGTGTTGTTGCGGACCGGGTCGAGCTTGATTCCCAGCGCGCTGAGGCCGGCGCAGATTTCTGCGCGCGTGGCGATGTCGTTCTCCCCGATGCCGCCGGTAAAAACCAGCATGTCGAGCCCACCGAGTTCGGCGAAGTAGCCTCCGATGGATTTAACAATCGTCCAGATAAACTTATCCACGGCCAGCCGCGCCCGGGCGTTGCCGGCATCGATGGCGCTGCGCAGAACGCGCATGTCGTTGGAGAGTTCGCTGATTCCCAGCAAGCCCGCTTTCTTGTTGGCAACTGCTTCCAGTTCGTCTGCCGCTTCGGCCGCACTCGTGCCGGCCTGGACAATGGTGCGCAGGATGAACAACAGCACACCGGGGTCAATGTCTCCGGTGCGCGTGCCGCTGATCACTCCTCCGGTCGGCGTCAGGCCCATCGTGGTGTCGATGCATTGACCGTTGCGAATGGCGGAGAGTGAGGCGCCGTTGCCCAGGTGAGCGACGATGAGCTTCTCCGGTACATTGGGCTGCAACTGGTAGACGATGGACTCGTACGAAATTCCGTGAAAGCCTACAAGTTGCACTCCCATGCCGGAATACTTCAACGGAATCGCCATCTGCGTCGCCACTTCAGGCAGAGTGCGATGGAAGTAGGAATCGGAGCAGGCGAAGTTTGGAACGCCGGGAAACAGTTCGAGCGCCTGGCGCATGATGTAGGCGCCGATCGGCGTGTGCAGCGGCGCAAGGTCCTTGTACCGCTCCATTTCATCGATCATTGCGGGCGTCACCGGCAGGTTGTCTTTGAGCGAGGGCGCGGCGCAAACCATGCGGTGCCCAATCGCGCCCGGCCGCGGAAAATCGCCGGAGTTGAGTATGTCCGCGACCAGCTTGAAAGCAACAGAGCGATTGGGCAGGAGCGGCGAGAGATCGACCAGCTTTTTGCCCTCGGCGTTCTTGATCCAGAATTTGCCCTGGCTGGTGCCGATGCCGTCAACCGCGCCTTCATACAACTTGCGGCGCTCCGCGCTACCGGCTTCATAGATTGAAAACTTGATTGAAGAAGAGCCGCTATTCAAAACCAATACAGGCAAAGACGACATGAAAAGTTTCCTCGCAATTTTGCAGCCTTGATTCCAGGCAAATCCCTTATGAACCCGAATACATTTCGAGCAGCGTACGCGCCGCACGAAACGATGTAATGCGTCCTTCCAACACTTCCTGCTCCAGTAACTCCATACGTTTGTGGATGGCCGGCTGGGCCTGAAATCGCTGCATCAATCCCTGCCGGATCAGGTCGTGCATCCACAACTGCGCCTGGTCCCGCCGCACACGGCTGAACCAGCCATTGGCTTTCGTCAGCGACGCGTATTCAAGTACGCGATCCCAAAGCTCGGCAATGCCCTTCCCTGTCTGCGCCGAGCAGGTGAAGGCGCGCGGCGTCCAACCCGACTGGGATGCGGGAAGATAATGCAGCGCATTTTGCGCTTCGTTCCGAGCTCTTTCCGCGGCGCGCAGGTTTGTTCCATCGGCTTTGTTGACGGCTACCAGGTCCGCGCGCTCCATCACGCCGCGCTTCATTCCCTGCAACTCGTCGCCGGCTCCCGCGAGCAGAATGAGCAGGAAAAAGTCGACCATCTCATGAACCGCGGTCTCCGACTGGCCCACTCCGACCGTCTCGACCAAAATATTCTGGTAACCCGCGGCCTCGCACAGCAACATCGCCTCGCGCGTGCGCTGGGCCACGCCACCGAGCGAACCGCGCGACGGTGTGGGCCGGATGAATGCCATGTCGCTCGAGGCGAGCGAGCTCATGCGCGTCTTATCGCCCAGAATGCTTCCGCCGGAAAGCTGGCTGCTTGGATCGACGGCGAGCACCGCGACCTTTTGTCCGCGTTCGCCAATCAGGTAAGAGCCAAGCACTTCAATCACGCTGCTTTTGCCCGCGCCGGGAACACCGGTAATGCCTACGCGCAACGAATTGCCGCTATGGGGAAGGCAATCTTCCACAATTCTCTCGGCCAACTGCCGGTCAGCCTCGCGCGAGCTCTCGATCAGCGTGATTGCCCGGGCCAGCAGGGTGCGGTCGCCGCGCAGAATGCCCTCCATATATTGTTGGGGCAGCAGCCTGCGCTGGGCCCTTGCGGCACGCGCGCCAGGCTCGCGCGGAGGCGACGGAGCCGCGCAACCAGGCCGCACATGCAACGCGCTTTGATTCCGATCCGCCAATCAGGAAACTCCTCCAGCGAGACAGCCGTTCAGGATTTCGATAATCCGTTGTGCCGCCGCGGGGATTACCGTTCCCGGCCCGTAGATGCCCGATACGCCTGCGCGATAAAGAAACTCGTAGTCCTGGGGCGGAATCACGCCGCCCACCACCACCAGGATGTCGTCGCGGCCGAGCGTGCGCAGCTCGCCGATCAACTGCGGCACCAGCGTCTTGTGCCCGGCAGCCAATGAAGACACACCGACCACGTGAACGTCATTCTCCACCGCGTGGCGCGCAACCTCGCGCGGCGTCTGAAACAGCGGACCGATGTCCACGTCGAAACCAATATCCGCAAAGGCAGTGGCGATGACCTTGGCGCCGCGGTCGTGGCCGTCCTGGCCCATTTTGGCCACCAGGATGCGAGGACGCCGGCCCTCTGCCTTTTCAAACTCCGCCGCCATCCGCCCTGCCTTTTCGAACTCCTGGTCTGTTCCGCTCTCCGCCGAGTAGACGCCGGCGATGGTCCGCGTCGTGGCCTGATAGCGTCCCCAGACGACTTCAAGCGCAGCGGAGATTTCGCCCAGCGTGGCGCGCTTGCGTGCGGCTTCTACCGCGCACTCCAGCAGGTTGCCTTCCCCTGTGGCTGCGCATTTGCCGAGTGCTTCGAGCGACTGCTTTACCTCGCTTTCGCTGCGTTCGCGCTTCAACCCGGCCAGACGGCTAAGCTGCGATTCACGCACCGCATCGTTGTCTATATCGAGTACGGGGACCAGAGTTTCTTCCGGCGACGTGTAAGCGTTGAGGCCCACGATCACGTCCGCACCGGAGTCGATGCGTGCCTGCCTCCGCGCAGCCGCTTCTTCAATGCGCATTTTGGGAACGCCGGTTTCAATGGCCTTCGCCATTCCGCCCAGCTCTTCAACTTCTTCAATCAGCTTCCATGCCGCGTGCATCAGCTCGTGGGTCAGCCGCTCCACATAATAGGAGCCGGCCCAGGGATCGACCACGCGCATGATCCCGGTTTCCTCCTGCAGGTAGATCTGCGTGTTGCGCGCGATGCGCGCGGAAAAATCGGTAGGCAGCGCCAGCGCTTCATCCAAAGCATTGGTGTGGAGCGACTGGGTGTGGCCGAATGCCGCGGCCAGCGCTTCTACGCACGTGCGCACTATATTGTTGAACGGGTCCTGCGCCGTAAGACTCCATCCTGAAGTCTGCGAGTGCGTGCGCAGCACCAGCGATTTCTGGTCTTTTGGATGGAATGTGTTCACCAGCCTGGCCCACAACATGCGCGCCGCCCGCATCTTGGCAATTTCCATGAAGTGATTCATGCCGATGCCCCAGAAGAATGAGATGCGCGGCGCAAAGTTGTCCACATCGAGACCTGCCTTGACGCCCGTGCGCAGATACTCCAGGCCGTCGGCGAGCGTGTAGGCCAGCTCGATGTCTGCCGTGGCGCCCGCTTCCTGCATGTGATAGCCGCTCACGCTGATCGAATTGAACTTTGGCATGTGCGTGGCACAATAGCGGAAGATGTCTCCCACGATCCGCATCGACCCCTCGGGAGGATAGATGTAGGTGTTGCGGACCATGAACTCTTTCAGAATGTCGTTCTGAATGGTCCCGCTCAACTGTTCGGGACTCACTCCCTGCTCTTCCGCGGCCACGATATAGAACGCCATGATGGGCAGCACCGCGCCATTCATGGTCATCGAAACGGACATCTGATCCAGGGGAATGTGGTCGAACAAAATCTTCATGTCCAGGATTGAATCGATGGCCACTCCCGCCTTGCCCACATCGCCTGCCACGCGCTCGTGGTCGGAATCGTATCCGCGGTGCGTGGCAAGATCGAAGGCAACGGAAAGTCCCTTTTGCCCAGCGGCCAGGTTGCGGCGGTAAAACGCGTTCGACTCTTCCGCCGTAGAAAAGCCGGCGTATTGCCGAATCGTCCAGGGCCGCATGACATACATCGTGCTGTAAGGCCCGCGCAGGTAGGGCGGGATTCCAGCGCCGTAGCTGAGATGCTCCAGTCCCTGCAGATCCTCACGCGTATAGAAGCTCTTTATGCCAATGTGTTCCGGTGAGAGCCACGCTTCTGTCTCTCTTATTTGCCCTGACGACGCATCAGGCTTGTAGCCGATTTTTGAAAAGTCCGGGCGCATTCTCAATTCCCTATCCCCAGCCGATCCTGCCAATTCGTAAGCACTTCAATGGGATTGCTGCGGATATGAATGAAGCCGGCGGCTCCGGCCGTGCGCAATTGCTCCGCGGAATCAGGATTGCCCGCAACAATAATGGGAGTTTTGCGCCCCATGGCACTCAGTTTCGCGGCGAGGTCCGTCGCCAGCTCAAGATATTCACCGTCTGAACTGCAGAGTACGATGAGGTCGGCATCGACGGCCGCAATCTCATCCGCATTTTGAAATCGCTCGGTCACGATATCGAAGCCGGCGCAGGCAAAAAAGTTGGCTGCGAAGCCTGAGCGGGCCGACCGCATCTTCACGTCCCCTATTTCGGCAAGCAAAACCCGTGGGGTTTTACCGGTCATGGCTGCGTGGCGCTCTGTGCGCAGGCGAAGCCGTTCAAAGCTCTTTGCGCCGCGCCTGGTGCGCGTTGCGTGGCCGGGCTCGATGCGATCCAAAGCCTTTTCCTGGAGGTTGGCGTATTGATTGGTCCCGGTGAAGGTGCGTCTCCGCTGGGCCACGGATTTTTCTCGCGCCGCCAGCGAGCGCTCCAGGCCATCGGCCAGGTCGCCGTTCGCCAGGGCTTTGCAATAGCCCCCCGCCGATTCAATCTTCTGCATCACTCTCCAGCCTTCCCTGGCGATGAAGTCGGTGAGAGTCTCCACGCAGTACGATCCAGCGCCCGCATCGGCCACCTGCGCCAGAAGAGCTTCGCGCTTCAGAATGGTCTGCGTATTGCGGGCCAGGCGGCGACTTGCCTCGTCCGGCGTTTTGTAACATTCGTCGAAGGGGACAATGGAGATGGAATCCGCTCCGCCCAGGACTGCGGACATGGCCTCGGTCGTGGCGCGCAGAACGTTGACGTAAGGATCGTAGATGGTTTTGTTCCATCGCGAGGTGCGCGCGTGGATTCGAGCCTTTCCGCTTTCACGTGAGCCGCCAAAGCTCTCCACGGCTCTTGCCCACAACATGCGAAAGGCACGGAATTTGGCAATCTGAAAAAAGTAATTGGCGCCAATGGCGAAGCAGAACTCGATCGATGCGGCCGCCTGATCGGTCGCAACATGGCGCGCCTGCATCTCCGCAAGATAGTCAATGGCGGCAGCCAGCGTGAAGCCGACTTCCTCTACCGCATTCGCGCCGGATTCTTCAAGCTCCGACCCATCAATTGCGAAAGTCACGGGCGCGCCGGTTGCGCTTCGCTGAACTTCCGCCGCAAATTCCGGATTGGTCAGCGGGTTCCATCCCGTCGATACCGGCTGCGCATTCGGCCGCTCTTTTACGCGGTCGATCAGAAGACGGATCAGCGGCTCACCGGCATTTTCGAAATGCACGGGAATTTCCTGCAGGTTGAAGAGCGCCATTCCCAGGTCAGAGGCATTTTGAACATTTGTGTTGACGAATGCGATCTCTTCGGCGCCGGCCGCCACCGCACTCTGCGCAGCCTTGTTTGCCTGCTCGGGATCGATGAGCTCGACTTCTTCGCGAATGCGCCAATTGCCGTTGAGGCGCGCGCCGCGAAGGTAGGGAAACTCGCCGGGAGCCGCATCGAGAAATTTCAACTCGGCGAGATCTTCTTCCCGGTAGTAGGGCTTTACGGCCAGCCCTTCCTCGGTTTGCCAAATCAATTTCTTCCGGTACTCGGCGCCCTTCAAGTCCTTGCGGATCGCCTCTTCCCACGCCTGCGTGCTTACCGGTGGAAACTCCGTGAGCAGGTTGTCAGTAGCCATCTCGCTTCACTTGCTTTCAGGGGCTTCGACAACTTCAATCAGAAACCCGAAGGGGCTGTCCGCCCTGGATTTTGGATGCACGAAAAAAACCGTGGTCCCTCGCGAGCCCTTGCGTGGGGCCTTGTCGATCAGTTGAAATCCGCCTGCCTTCATCGCGTCGAAGGCTCGCTGCGCGCTCTCCACGCGAAAGGCTACGTGGGCAAATCCGCCGCGGCCGCTGTTTTTCTCAATCGTTTTCTGCACCGGAGAATCCGCGCCGAGCGGCTCCAGCAGCTGAATCAGGTTGGGCCCGGAGCCCATCTGCAACAGCACTTCGCGCACCTGGTCGCTGCCCAGCACGTCTTCGCGATGAATCTCGTTGAAGCCCAGCATCTGGTAGGCCTTTACCTGGCCTTCCAGTTCGCCCTGCTTCACCGCGATCGCGAAGTGGTCGATGAACTGGATTCCCGGCACCTGCTTCAACTCTTCCTCGACTGCACTCACTTGCTTTCCTTTCGAGCTTTCACGCCGCAACCCGCCGTCCCCCGGCCATTACTCCAGTTCGACCAGCAACTGTTGCGCCTTCACGGGGTCGCCGGCCGCTACGCCCACGTTCTTTACCCTTCCGGCGTGATGCGCTGTGACGCTGGTTTCCATCTTCATGGCTTCAAGCACCATCATCACGTCATTCGGCTGAACCTGCTGCCCCGGCTTCACGTTTATCTTGATCACCAGGCCGCTCAGAGGACTGCGATATTGCTTTTCATCCGCGGAGTGAACTTCAACGGAGCTTGCCGGCGTGTAGGCGCCGGTGGCCGGCATCGGCTGCGATGCATAGGAACCGGGAAGGTTGGGTGGAAGTCCCGGCGCTCCGGCAGCCTCCTCCAGAACCTCCACTTCGGCTTCGTATGTCTTCCCGTCGATCTTTATCTGAAGCTTCAACGTTCTGCTTCCTTTCCAATTGGCCTAGCGCCTGGTGCGCACGTTGTGCGAGGCCTGAATGAATGTCCGGCCGTTCCTGGTCCATTTATTGACAGGCGCTTGGGGCGTGCCCTGCAGGTTGACCGAAAGAATGCGGAACCTGGAGCCCAGGAACACGGCGGCTGCGGCTGCAATCGCCGCCAAAACTTCTGGTGCGATCTTTGCTTCCGCCGGCCCATTTGCAGTGTGCTCTGCAGGGATTGTCATGCTCGATGCCACGCGCTGCTCCACTTCATAACGGAATCAACCCATGCTTTTTCTGCGGCCGTAACTCCCGCTTGGTGTGCAGCGATTCAAGCGCATCGGCTAGATACTTGCGCGTTTCCGCGGGCTCAATAATGTCATCCACAAGCCGCCGGCCGGCCGCAACATAGGGGTTGGCAAACGTCTCTCGATACTCGTTCACCAGTTCCTTGCGTCGGCCTTCCTTGTCTTCGGCGGAGTCGATCTCGCGCCGGAACACGATCTCAGCCGCGCCCTCGGCGCCCATCACGGCGATCTCGGCCGTGGGCCACGCCACTACCCGGTCCGCTCCCAGGCCTTTGGAGCACATGGCGATGTAGGCTCCGCCATATGCCTTGCGCAACACCACCGTGATTTTGGGAACCGTGGTCGCCGAATAGGCGAACAGCAGCTTGGCTCCATGGCGAATGATGCCGCCACGCTCCTGCTCCACACCAGGCAGAAAGCCGGGCACGTCCACAAAAGTGAGCAGCGGAATGCTGAAGGCGTTGCAGAAGCGGACAAACCGTGCCGACTTGTCAGAGGCGTCGATGTCCAGCGCTCCGGCCAGCACACATGGCTGGTTGGCCACGATCCCCACAGGCCGCCCCTGCAGCCGCCCAAAGCCGATCACAATGTTGGCCGCGAACCCCGGCTGGATCTCGAGGAAATCCTGGTTGTCCAATACACGCGAAACCACGCCCCTCACGTCATAGGCAACCTTGGGGTCAGCCGGAACCGCACTATTCATCTCCGCATCTGACTTGATGCGCGCGTTGAAGGCCATGCGGGGCGGATCTTCAAGGTTGTTGGAGGGCATGAAGCTGAGCAGCCGGCGGCAAAGTTGAAGCGCCTCGTCATCATCCTTGGCGATCAGGTGCACCACGCCGGAGTTGTTCATCTGGGATTGGGGACCGCCAAGATCCTCGGCGCTGACCACTTCGCCCGTCACCTGCTTGATCACCTGGGGTCCAGTGATGAACATCCGTCCCTGCTGGGTCTGAATCACAAAGTCGGTGAGCGCGGGGCTGTAGGCCGCGCCCCCTGCGCAAGGCCCGCAAATCAGCGAGATCTGCGGCACCGTTCCCGACAGCATCACGTTGTTGTAGAAGACGCGCGCATAGCCGGCCAGGCTGTCAATGCCCTCCTGGACGCGCGCGCCGCCTGAATCGTTGATAAAAATGAACGGGCTCCCGGTCTTCAGAGACATGCCCATCATGTCGGCAACTTTGCTGCTGTGGGTCTCGCCCGCCGCTCCGCCCGCCACGGTGAAGTCCTGGCTCGCAAGGTGCACCAGGCGCCCGTCGATGGTGGCGCAGCCGGTCACAACCCCGTCTGCCGGCAATTCCTTCTCGGCCATCCCAAAGTAGGTGGCGCGATGGCGGGCAAACAGGCCGATCTCCTCAAAGCTTTCCTTGTCCACCAGCCTCGTCACCCGCTCCCGCGCCGACAACTTGCCGGAATCGTGCTGCTTTTGAATGCGGTCTTTGCCTCCGCCGAGCTCGAGCTCCGCGCGCTTCTGGCGAAGTTCTGAGACCTTATCCGCCATTGTCGCCGCCTTCGGGCCCTCTTTTAAGGTTGCCATCCGTGCTCCCCGCCTAACCGATACCCATGCGAAGCTGTTGACTTGCTTCCCGAGTTTCTGTTCCCGGCCGTTCTGTGCCGTTTCACGGCGGATTCTGCCGCCACCCGACGCAAAATCGCGTCGGGAAATACCCCTTCATCGCTCGAATTCTATCCCGCGCAATGCATGAGCGGATGTGATGGGATTCACGCAACCTGAGGGCGGGAACGCTGGGGCGCTGATGCCTCCGGCGCACTCCTCAGCATTGGTAACAGTGAGGTTATCCTGAGCCGCATGGCTCAATTTGACGTGAAATGCCGGCGCGGACGCGGCCATGGCGAGCAGGAGTCCGGCTCCCGGCCTGTGAGCCGGGAACAGAGGACCCTCTTCGATGGGCAATGGTTGGCGCGTTTCTCGAAGCTTGAGCCTGGACCAACAGGGCGATACGCGTTCTGAGAGCCTTCTTAGAGCTCTCCGGACGACAGGAAGCGAGATTCGGCCTTCACCCGGACCGGTTTCGGCCGAAGGTCATGCGGCAGATCTACATGCGGCAGATCAAAATGCGCAAATCTACATGCGACGAGTCAGATCTACATGCGGCAGATCAGGAGTTCGCGCTCGTAGATCATCTCTGGGGGCAGATGATCGTGGACCGCAATGAAGAGCTCTTCGTGGCCGATCACCTCGCGCTTCCATGCGGCAGCGTCCACCTGCTGGAGCTGGTCGAAGGTTTCCCGCGGAAAGTCGAGGCCCGTCCACTCGATGTCTTCGTAGTAGGGGGTCCACCCAATGGGCGTCTCCTTGCCCTGGGCGCGGCCATGCACCCGATCCACAATCCACTTGAGGATGCGCGCGTTTTCGCTGAAGCCGGGCCACAAAAACTTGCCGTTCTCGTCCTTGCGGAACCAGTTGACGTGGAAGATGCGCGGCGTGACAGACAGGGAGCGCTGCATCTTGATCCAATGACGGAAGTAGTCGCCCATGTGATAACCGCAGAAGGGCAACATCGCCATCGGGTCGCGCCGCACCTTGCCCAGCGGCGCACCGGAAGCGGCGGTCGTTTCCGATCCCATGGTGGCTCCGGTGTAAACGCCTGAAGACCAGTTAAAGGCCTGGTAGACCAGCGGAATGGTGTTCGGGCGACGGCCTCCGAACAAAATGGCGGAGATGGGCACGCCGTCCGGGTCCTCCCACGCCTGGTCAATGCAAGGGCACTGGGAGATTGGCGCGGTAAACCGGCCGTTGGGATGCGCGGCGGGGGTTTTTGAGGCGGGCGTCCAGGGATTGCCCCGCCAGTCAATCAGCTCCGCGGGCGGCTCATCGGTCTTGCCTTCCCACCACACGCCTCCCTCCGGCGTAAGGGCCACGTTGGTGAAGATGGAGTTGGTTGCCAGCGTGGCCATGGCATTCGGGTTGGTCTTCATTGACGTGCCAGGGGCTACGCCGAAGAAGCCATTTTCGGGGTTGATGGCGCGCAACTGGCCTGTTGAATCGGGTTTGATCCAGGCAATGTCGTCGCCCACCGTCGAGACCTTCCAGCCTCCAAGACCCTTGGGCGGGACGAGCATGGCGAAATTGGTCTTCCCGCAGGCCGACGGGAAAGCGGCGGCCACATAGGTCTTCTCCGTCTTGCCCTCCTTGTCGGGCGGGGCTTCCAGGCCGAGAATCAGCATGTGCTCGGCCATCCAACCCTCGTCGCGGGCAATATTTGAGGCGATGCGCAGGGCAAAGCACTTTTTGCCCAGCAGCGCATTGCCGCCGTAGCCCGAGCCGTAGCTCCAAATCTCGCGCGTCTCCGGGAAGTGCACAATGTACTTGGTGTCGTTGCAGGGCCAGGGCACGTCTAACTCGCCAGGCGCCAGCGGCGCACCGATGGAGTGCATGCAGGGCACCACGCGCTTGATGTCCTTCTCGATTTCTCGAAAAACCGGGTCGCCGATCCGGGCCATGATCCGCATATTGACCACCACATAGGCCGAATCTGTCAGTTGCACACCGATCTGCGACATGGGCGATTCAATCGGTCCCATGGAGAAAGGCAGCACGTACATGGTCCGGCCGCGCATCGAGCCTTTGAAGAGCGACTTCAGCTTCTTGCGCATGACAAACGGATCTTCCCAGTTATTGGTCGGCCCCGCGTTGTCCTTTGACAGCGAGCAGATGAAGGTGCGGTCCTCTACCCTTGCCACGTCGTTCGGAGACGAGCGCGCATAATAGCAGCCCGGCCACAGGTCCTGATTCAGCCGGGTAAATGTGCCTGCCTGCACCAGCTTTTCGCACAGTTCGTCATATTCAGCCTGTGAGCCGTTCACCCACTGGATGCGCTCCGGCAGACAGAGGTCGGCCATCTTCTCGACCCACCGGATCAGGTGTTTGTTCGTCGTCGGTAGGGGCGGCGCCACTAGGTCCATTCTGTTTGCTCCTGTTGAATCTGACTTGACGCAGGCTGCCAGGCGTTCCAGTGCTCCGCTCCCTGCCGCAGCAGCATGGAAGACGTAGACCAGACCTGCAGTGATTGTTCTTATCTATAAGGTATACGACAAACCAACCCCAAACGGAAATTGAGGCTGCCCAGGCAATTTGAAGGCGCTGCCCCCGGAGGCAAGCCAATTTCCCTTGAACTGGCATACTTTCCCAGGTTGATTTTGTTCCTTCTGACGCCGTCAGAGCCTTGAATTCTTCGCATCTTGAAAGGCGGACTCGACGCTCGAGACCGCCCGATTCTTTCCGCCACCGAAAGTACGTTTGCCCGGTAATGCCACCCCCCGACAAGCTGCCGGTGTCATCTACCCGTTCGCTACGGCCACTTCGATCTGCCGGAGCAGGCTCACGATTTGCTCTGGTGTATGCTTTTTCCCTCCTGCCATTCAAGGCTCCTCTCCTACCAGCTTCTCTGATGATTCCCGCTGATACAAAATTCGCCGGGCACTCCAGAAGCAGGTAAAAGCGGAAATCATGCTATAACTCTCGCAAAAGCCATCACTTATAAACTTGACGGCAGAAAATCCACGGCGCAGACTCTTGCGTGACTATCTGATTGCCAAGACTACCCCCTAAATGGCATTGGGCCCCGCATGATGGCATTTTTCTGTAACTCGCCATCTGACGGACAACTGTACCTGATTCCCAAGTTTGTTGGAGGATGCGATGGCCGAAGAAACTCGTGAAATCTCTACTGCTGCGTTCGATTACCCAGGGAGTGCGTCGGCGGGCCTTGGCCGGAAAAGGCGGCAGAAGATATCTGACGAGGGATCGGCGGTCCGCGGATGGACGTGGGTTCTGGGGTTGGCGATGGCCTGCCTGGCTGTGGGTCTCGCTCCCACCCGACTCCAGGCTCAGAACATCACCCTTACTCCGGTCATCACCACCGTGGCGGGCGACGGCACCGCAGGCTACTCCGGGGACGGCGGGTCAGCCACAAGCGCGGAACTTTACTTTCCCTATTTCGCGACGATGGACAGCGTGGGCAACCTGTACATCGTGGATAATAAGAACAATTGCATCCGCAAGGTGTCCGCGTCGACTGGATACATTTCCACCGTGGCGGGTAACGGCACAGCCGGCTTCTCCGGGGATGGGGCAGCGGCCACCGACGCCGAACTGTATGCTCCCCAAGGCTTGGCGGTTGACAGCGCAGGGAACCTATACATTGCGGATACCTACAACAGCCGCATCCGCGAAGTGACTGCCTCGACCGGGGTTATCACCACCGTGGCGGGCGATAGCACAGCTGGTTACAACGGGGACAACATCGTAGCCACCAGTGCAGAACTCAACTATCCCGTTAGCGTGGCGGTAGACAGCGCGGGCAACCTCTACATCTCAGACTACGATAACGGCCGCATCCGCAAGGTGACCGCCTCGACCGGCATCATCACCACCGTCGCGGGCAACGGTACCCTGGGCTACAACGGGGACAACATCGCGGCCACTGGCGCGGAAATCTACTTACCCGATGGTTTGGCATTGGACGGTGCGGGTAACCTCTATATCGCGGACACGCAGAATAACCGCATCCGCAAGGTGACCGCTTCGACTGGCATCATCACCACTGTGGCGGGCGACGGCCCAAGCTCCCCCTCCCCAGGCGGCTACTCCGGGGACGGCGGCCCGGCGAACAGCGCGGCACTGGAAGTGCCTAGCGGCGTTGCGGTGGACGGCGCGGGCAACCTCTACATCGCGGACACTGGAAACCAGCGCATCCGCATGGTGGCCGCTTCGACTGGATACATTTCCACCTAGCGGGTAACGGGACATACGGCTACTCCGGAGACGGTGGGCCGGCGACCAGTGCGGAATTCAACTCTCCCAGTGGCGTGGTGATGGACAGCGCGGGCAACCTTTACATCGCGGACACCTACAACAACCGCATCCGCAAGGTGAGTGGAGTTAGCCCTCCTATCATTGAGACAATCTCCACGTTCCCGACGACCTCCGTCGGGTCGAGCGCGGAGATTCAGAATGTTCTGATTCAGACGACGGCAACGGAGACGATTACCAGTATCAGTGTGCCTCTGTCGCAGGGAGGGAATCAAGAGTTCTCCATTGGGACAATTACGGGCTGCACGATCGGGGCGAGCAACCCTTCCGGGACAATCTGCACCGTGCCGATTACATTCACGCCTTCCTACCCCGGCCTTCGCCAGATGCCGTTGCAAGTTGTCACAGGCGCTGGGAACGGGAGCATCGGGCTCGAAGGCACGGGCATGGCTCCTGAAGTGGCGTTCACGCCCGGGATCATCACGACCGTGGCGGGCAACGGCACAGCGGGCTATTCCGGAGACGGCGGGCCGGCCACCGGCGCGGAACTCAGCGCAGTCACGGGCGCCGCGACGGACAGCGCGGGCAACCTCTATATTGCAGATTGGAGTAACCACCGCATCCGCAAGGTCAACGCCTCGACCGGCGTCATCACCACTGTGGCAGGCAACGGGACACTGGGCTACTCCGGGGACGGCGGGCAGGCCACCGCTGCGGAACTCTGCCTCCCCAATGGCGTGGCGCTGGACAGCGTGGGGAACCTTTACATTGCGGATTGGTACAACAACCGCATTCGCAAGGTGACCGTTTCGACCGGCATCATCACCACCGTGGCGGGCATCGGCCCAACCAACATTGGCGGCGGCTACTCCGGAGACGGCGGCCTGGCCACAAGCGCGGAGCTCGACCTTCCCACAAACCTGACGTTTGACAGCGCGGGCAACCTTTACATCGCGGATTCTAATAACCACCGCATCCGCAAGGTCAACGCCTCGACCGGCGTCATCGCCACTGTGGCAGGCAACGGGACACCGGGCTACTCCGGGGACGGCGGGCCGGCCACGAGCGCGGAGCTCAACTATCCTTCGGACATGACGTTTGACAGCGCGGGCAACCTATATATCGCGGACGCCCAAAACGAACGCATCCGCGAGGTCAACGCCTCGACCGGCGTCATCACTACCGTAGCGGGAAACGGCACATCGAACCCCGGACCAAACGGCCTACCGGTAGGCGGATACGCCGGGGACGGCGGGTCAGCCACAAGCGCGGAACTCAGCATCCCCTATGGCGTGGCGCTGGACGGCGCTGGCAACCTCTACATTGCGGACGAGCAGAACTACCGGATCCGCAAGGTGAGTGTGACCACCACAGCGCTGTCTTTCGCCTCCACTGCGGTAGGCGCCACCAGCAGCGACAGTCCGCAATCGGTCACGGTCGCAAACGTCGGCAACCTGCCGCTCGATGCTGTAGGCCCCGGCCTGGCCATCACCGGACCGAACTTTGTCCAGGTAGCGGGTCCCGGCACTCCGGAGGACTGCACATCAACCTTCTCGCTGACGCCGGGAACAAGCTGCAATCTGAGCATCAGCTTCACGCCACAGAGCGTCGGCACTCTATCGAGTTCTGCCGCCTTCACCGACAACGCGCTCAATGCCAGCCCATCGGCTTTGCAAAGCATCGCGCTGAGCGGCACAGCAACCGCAGCGATACTGACAGCTGCGCCGGCCTTCTCGCCTCCAGCTGGAACCTACACTTCAGCACAGTCGGTGAGCATTTCTGATTCAACGGCCGGAGCAACTATCTACGACACGACCGACGGGACCACGCCGACCACGAGTTCAAGCGTGTACAGCACTCCTATCAGCGTCTCGTCGTCGGAAACCCTCGAGGCGATTGCGACGGCGAGCGGCTATTCAACCAGTGCCGTGGCGACCGCGGCCTACACCATCAACCTTCCAACAAATCCCGCACCAGTCATCGGCGGTATCGCGCCATCGTTTACCAACGCGGGCGGAGCGGCCTTCACCCTGACGGTCAACGGATCGGGATTCACAACAGGATCTACGGTTTACTGGAACACTCCCGCTCTCACCACGACCTACGTGAGCGCGACCCAACTTACGGCACAGGTCCCAGCAGCTGACATCGCAACTGGCGGAGCCACTGTCGCCATTACGGTACTGACTCCGGCGCCGGGCGGAGGCACCTCCGGTTCATTCCAGTTCGAAGTCGATTCCGCGTCGGGATCGACAACGGGACCAACATTCCCATCAACGACCGCGACGGTGGCTGCCGGTTCCTCGGCCAGCTATCCGGTAACCCTTCCTTCCGATGTAACTAGCGCTTCCGTGACCTGCTTGAATCTTCCCACGGGAGCAACTTGCAGCTATTCCTCAACAACAAATGTGTTAACGATCGCAACATCTTCGACAACACCGGCCGGAACCTATCAGATCACAGTGGTCTTTGTTGAAACTGTGACCGGTACGGCTGCGTTGATTCTGCTTCCAATCCTCCTGCTTCCGCTTGTGATGATGCGCCGGAAACTGGCTCCGAGAGGCATCTGGTTCGCAGCTTGCCTGGGTCTGGTGCTGATGACCGCGGCGGCCTTCAGCATCGGCTGCGGTGGGGGCGGCGGCGGTGGTTCTACTCCGGGAACCCAGACGTATCAGGTGACGAGTTCAGGCGTAGTTAGCCTCACGGTCCACTAGTTGCACTAATCGGTTCCAGTGTTTTGAACCACGCTGAATCTCGTTGTTCGGCATTCCGGCACGGCGGCGCAGCTGGCGAACCGTGCTCGGAATGTTGGCATTTCTCGTGGCCCTCACGAGCAGTGTGCTGGCATGCGGAGCGGGCGAAGGTGGCGGGGGGAGCAGTAGCCCGGGTACTTGAGCGGGTACCTGTGCCGTGACCGTCACAGCAACCCGCCCTTCGACAAGTGGACCTGGATCTTCGGCTCCGAGGGGATCACCGGCGCTCTGCTCAACCGCATCACCCACCACGTCCACTGCCTGGAAATGAACGCCGGCGGCTATCGCCCAGGCAAAGCAAGAAGCCGCGGGTTTGAAGCCATTGGAAACTCCAATTCAGCCTTAAGTTGTTTCGAAGTGGCTCAGGCTTTCGCTTCCATCTCGAGGCTCGCTGTGAATTCGCTCTGCGTTCTCACCTGGAAGTTGATCGAGCTGGAGGTAGAATGCGACTATCGATGTCCAAAGGTGAGGCAGTTGGATTAGACTACTTTGACGGCCAACTGGCCTTCTTCGTGCGGACTCCAAATGTTTGACCAAACGCGAATCTGGCGTGTGACAGTCTCGATCGTGCTGATCGTCTTCGTGGTGACGGCGACATTCGGCATGGTCTGGCATGATCATGGTCATTGCAATTCCGCCCAATGTACGCTGTGCCATCTGGTCTTCGAACAGCCCACAGCGGCCAATAGCGCCTGCGGGATGGCCCCCGCACGCGCTGAAACGACACCTCAATCCATTCGACCGGCCTCTCGCCTTGTTGTGCGGCAAATCCCCTCCCGGGCGCCTCCTGCATAACCGATTGTTCCCATTCATGCTGCTTCGGCATGTTCATCGGCTATGTCTGTTTCTCAGGAGGTTGACCGCCTATGCGTCTTCCGCTCTTGCGCTTTTCTACATTATTGTTGGCTGCGGACGTTTTGATCGGAGTTGCGAGCGCGCAATTGCCGTCCCCGCAAAGCCAGTCTCCGCCGCCCCAAGCCAGTACGCTGGCCCAGAAGCCGGGCGCGCAGTCCATCTCGCTCGCCGACGCCATCCAGCTGGCCCTGGATCACAATCACAGCCTGCTGGCCGCGCGAACCACGATTCAGCAGAATCAGGCGGAAGAAGTCACCGCCAATCTGCGCCCCAATCCGGTGCTGAGCGGCGACTCGCAGTTCCTCCCCGTCTTCCAGCCCAGCCAGTTCAGCTCCGATTACCTTGACAACCTGGCGCAGTTCGACGTCGGCGTCAGTTATCTGTTTGAGCGCGGCAAAAAGCGGCAGCACCGCCTCCAGGCGGCGAAGGACGTTACCGCCGAGACCCGTTCGCTGGTAACCGATAACGAGCGTACCCTCACCTTCAACGTTGCCTCGCAATTCATCGCCGTCGAGCTCGCGGAATCAACCCTGGAACTGGCCAGGCAGGATCTGGCGAGTTTCCAGAACACAGTGGATATCACCCAGGCGCGCTACAAGGCAGGGGAAATCGGTGAGAACGATCTGCTGAAGATGAAGCTTCAGTTGCTTCAATTCCAAACCGATGTCTCCCAGGCGCAGCTTGCCAGGGTGCAGGGACTCTCTGACCTTCGCCAGTTGCTCGGGTATGAATCGGTCGGTCCGGACTACGACGTCGCCGGGGATTTCAATTACCAGCCCGTCACCGGCAGTGCCGATGACTTCCAGGCCAGGGCGCTTCAGAACAGGCCGGACCTGCGGGCGGCGCAGTTGGGCGTGACGGCTGCAAATAGCCAGTACCAACTGCAGAAATCCATCGGCAAAAGAGATGTAACCGGGCAGATCAGCTACACCCACCTTGCTTATCTCAACGACATCTCCCTCTTCGGACAGATGCAACTGCCCATCTTCGACCGCAATCAGGGAGAGATTGCGCGCAGTGGAATTGCCATCACGCAAGCCCAGGAACAGGAGAAGTACGCCAGCGGACAGGTGCTGACGGACGTAAGAGACGCGTATGAGAATCTGCGCGCCAACGACCAGATTGTCACACTCTATCGTTCCGGGTATCTCGACCAGGCGCAGCAGTCACGAGACATCAGCGATTACGCGTATAGGCATGGCGCAGCCAGCCTGCTTGATTTTCTCGACGCGGAACGCAGTTACAGGGCTACGCAACTCGGCTACCGGCAGGCGCTGGCGTCTTATCTGACGGCGCTCGAGCAGCTTCGCGAAGCCGTGGGAACCAGGAGCATTCCATGAGACATCGAGTGATGTATTTGCTTGGCCGCGGCGCACTTGCCGCCGCCGGACTTTCTGCCGCCCTGGCGTTTACCGGCTGTCACTCCGGCGACAACGCGAGCGGGATGGCGTCGTTTTCGTCACAGGCCTCGCCCTCGGCAACGCCGCAGCTTTTCACCATCCCCGCGGACCAGATGAGTCACGTGGAAATGGCGACGGTGGAGCCGCAAACCATGACCCACACCCTGCGGCTCACGGGGGCTGTGGCCTACAACGCATTCAAGACCACGCCTGTGATTACGCAGGTGGGCGGCCCGGTAAGCCGAATTCTGGTGGTTCCCGGCGAAAAAGTGACATTGAACCAGCCGGTGCTTGAAGTCAGCAGCCCGGATTACGCGCAGCTCCTCGACGGGTATCTGAAAGCGGCGGATTCCTACCGGCTGGCGGACAAGATGTATACGCGCGCGCAGGATTTGTATGCGCATCACGCCATTGCGCAGCAGGATCTGGAGATGGCGGAGAGCAATCGCACCCAGGCGCAGGCGGACCTCAATGCGGCCGAGCAGGGAATGAAGATTCTCGGAATCAAGAATCCCGCCGACTTGGCGAAGGCTCCGTCCTCAGCGCAGATTCCGGTGCTCGCGCCGATTGCGGGCGAGGTAGTGGAGCGCCTTGTTTCCCCAGGACAGGTGGTGCAGGCTGGTCAGACGCAGGCCTTCACCATCTCTGACCTGAGCACGGTGTGGGTGCTCGCCAACGTGTACCAGGCGGACCTCGCGTACGTGAGGAACGGTGATGATGTGGTGGTGCAGACGGATGCGTTTCCCGAAAGCTTCCACGGAAGGATCTCCTATGTTTCACCGGCGTTGGACCCCAATACCCGCACGCTGCAGGCGCGCATCGTGGTGGACAACCCGGGAGAAAAGCTGAAGCGGGACATGTACTGCACGGTGCTGGTGACGGCTGGCGTGTTGAAGAATGCGCTGGCGGTGCCGAATGCAGCCGTGTTGCGCGACGACAACAACCAGCCCTTTGTTTATACCCTGACCGGCGATCACCAGTTCGGGCGGCGCGACGTGGTGCTGGGCGAGATGCAGGGGGACGAAACGCAGATTGTGAAGGGCATCTCCGCGGGAGACAAGGTTGCGGGTAACGGCAGCCTGTTTCTGCAGTTCGCGAATTCGCTGCAACACTGAGGGGGCAGGCCGCAATGATTCATCGCATCGTTCAATTCGCCCTCCGGCAGAAGCCGGTTGTCCTCTTCCTGGCGATCTTTATTGCCATCGCCGGAGCAGTGGCATTCCACAACATGCCGGTGGACGCGTATCCGGATCTTTCGCCGCCCATGGTCGAGATCATCACGCAGTGGCCGGGCCACGCCTCCGAAGAGGTGGAGCGGCTGGTAACGGTTCCCACTGAAGTGGAGATGAACGGCGTTCCGAATCTGACGGTGATGCGCTCGATTTCGCTCTACGGGCTGTCCGACGTAATCATGACGTTCAACGAGGGGACGGATAATTATTTTGCGCGCGAGGTGGTCTTCCAGCGGCTGAGCGAGGTGACCTATCCGCAAGGCGTGACGCCCACTCTGGCTCCGCTTGCGAGCCCCTCGGGGCTTGTGTACCGCTACGTGATCGAGAGCCCCGACCGCTCGCCGCAGGATCTGAAAACGATTGAAGACTGGGTGCTGGAGCGGCAGTACAAACAGGTGCCGGGTGTCGCGGATGATTCCGGTTTCGGCGGCACGGTCATGCAGTACCAGGTGCTGCTTGACCCGGCCAGGCTGTACGCCTATCACATCTCTGTGCCGACCGTGCTGCAGCAGCTCTCGGTGAACAATTCCAACGCCGGCGGCGGTTTTTACGAGGAGGGCGACCAGTTCGATTACGTGACCGGCGTAGGCCTGGTGCGCGATACCTCGGATATCGCCAACATCGTGGTGGGATCGCAGAACGGCGTGCCCACGCGCATCGGCGACATCGGGCAGGTGGAGATCGGGCACGCGCCACGCCTCGGCGAGTTCGGCTTCAACAAGACCGACGACGCGGTCGAAGGCGTCATCATGATGCGGACCGGCGAACAGGCGCAGAACGTGCTCAGAGGCGTTGAAGCCAAGACCAAAGAGCTGAACGAGCATGTTCTGCCGCCGGATGTGAAGGTGCGCGGGTATTACGATCGCAGCGACCTGGTGCAACTGACCATCGATACCGTGGAGCACAATCTGCTGCTGGGCATGGCGCTGGTGTTGGTGGTGCTGATGGTGTTTCTGGTCAGCTTTCGCGCCGCGGTCATTGTGGCGCTCACCATTCCGTTGTCGCTGCTGTTCGCGTTCATCTTTGTGCATGCGGAGGGGATTCCGGCCAACCTGCTCTCGATCGGCGCCATTGACTTCGGCATTCTCATCGATGGAACGCTGGTGATGGTCGAGAACATCTTCCGTGAGCTGGGCGCCCGCGAAGGCCAGCAGTACAACCTCGAGGATGTAATCAAGAGCGCCGCCAAGGACGTGGACCGCCCGATCTTCTATTCGGTGGCCGTGATCATTGCCGGCTATCTTCCCATCTACGCGCTGAGCGGGCCATCGGGAAAGCTCTTCAAGCCGATGGCGGACACGGTGGCGATTGCGCTGGTCGGCGCACTGATCCTCACCCTGACATTAGTGCCGGTGCTGTGCGCGCTCTGGTTCAAGAAAGGTGTACACGAGAAGGAGAACAAGCCGTTCGAATGGGTTCGCAGGCGATACGCAGTGTGGCTGGACTGGTGCCTCGACCGGCCCCGGACCACGATCATCCTGTCGGTGCTGATCTTCGCCGCCTCGCTGCTGCTGATTCCGTTCATCGGTGGCGAGTTCATGCCCCATCTGGATGAGGGCGCGCTGTGGATACGGGCCACCATGCCCTATACGGTTTCGTTCGAAACGGCAAGCAGGTTTTCGCCGCAGGTGCGCGACATTCTGATGAAGTACCCGATGGTGACGGATGTGGGATCGGAGTTGGGACGGCCCGACGACGGCACCGATCCGACCGGTTTCTTCAACGACGAGTTTTATGTAGGACTGAAACCCTATAACGATGCGGCGTGGAAGTCGGGAGGAATTCACACAAAGGCGGAGCTGACCGCGGACATTCAAAAGCAGCTCGATTCATTTCCGGGCGTGATCTTCAACTTCACGCAGCCGGCCGAAGACGCGGTGGACGAGGCGTTGACGGGCCTGAAGAGCGCGCTGGCTGTAAAGGTCTATGGCCCCGACCTGAACGTACTGCAGAATACGGCTCTCGAAGTCAAGCGGCGGCTGAGCGAGGTTCCCGGCTTTACGGAGCTGACGGTGGTGCGCGAGTTGGGACAGCCGAGCCTGATCATCAACGTGGATCGCGGCAAGATTGCCCGCTATGGCGTCAATGTTGCCGATGTCGAGGCTGTGGTGCAGGCGGCTGTGGGCGGGCAAGCGGCCACGCAGGTGGTCCAGGGCGAAAAGCTCTTCGACCTGGTGGTGCGCATGCGGCCGGAGTTCCGCGAGAATGCGCAGCAAATTGGAAACCTGCTGGTGGGGACGCCGGCCGGGCAGCAGATTCCGCTAAGCGCGCTGGCCGATATTCGCGAAACCGGGGGCGCGTCGTTCATCTACCGCGAAAGCAATTCGCGCTATATCGGCGTGCAGTACAGCGTGGAAGGTCGCGACCTGGAAAGCGCGGTGAATGCCGGGCAACTGGCCATCGCCGACATTCAGAAAACGCTGCCGCCGGGCTATCGGCTCACCTGGGGCGGCGAGTACGACGAGTTTCTGGCCGCCAAGAAGCAATTGACCTACATCGGTCCGCTGGCCCTGCTCATCATCTTCATGATTCTGTTTGCGCTTTACGATAACTTCAAGTTTCCGGTGGTCATCGTCCTGGGCGTCATCCTCACGGTGCCCGTCGGTGCTTTGCTCGCGCTCAAACTCACGGATACGGCATTCAGCGCTTCGTCCGCACTCGGCATGCTGGCGTTGATCGGCGTTTCCGTCGAGACTGCCGTGATTCTCGTCTCCTACATCAACAAGCTGCGCATCGAGCAGAATATGGATATCCGCACGGCGACCCGTGAGGCGTCGCTGCTGCGGCTGCGGCCCATCATGATGACGGCGTTGGTGGCCTGCCTGGGATTGTTGCCGGCGGCGCTTTCCACCGGCATTGGCTCCGATACACAAAAGCCCTTTGCAATTGTCATTGTTGCGGGTCTTGTTTCGCGGCTTCTCCTTGGCTTCTTCGTGAATCCCGTGCTCTACCTAATCGTCGCCCGCGACGGGGACGTTCTCAAGGTTTGATTTCAATGGAGCGAGATTCACCGGCATCAGATCAAGGTGACAGCAGCCACACAACTCGATCGACTACATTCCAGGGCTAGGCAGGGATTGATGAGAGCGTGGGGAATGACATAGCCAGGCGCGGCGCCGAGTTGCTCTTCGAGGCCATCAGTCGGCGCTACGAGCGCGCCTCGACACTGATCACCAGCAACCCGCCCTTCGACAAGTGGACCGAGATCTTCGGCTCTGAGGGGCTCACCGGCGCTCTGCTGAACCGCATCACCCACCACGTCCACTGCCTGGAAATGAACGCCGGCGGCTATCGCCCAAGCAAAGCCGCCGCAACCTCCGTGCTGTGCCCTGTTCATCGCGGTCTCCTTGCGATGAGCGGGTCCAGAACCAGGGCCGCTGCAGCATAACGACAGACCCGCCGGCAGGTCGCCTACTCATAACCCAGCCTCAGGTTCGCAATTGATTTCTTCACCCGCCGGAACCGGTCTTATACTCGTTATCATCATCGAGGAAGACATGGGCACATCGACGAATCCTTCACAGAGTGACCATTCGCGCTGGTCTCATTTCCGGCTGGCCGCGGGTGTGATCTTGCTCTTGCCGGCCATCTGGTTCAGTTGGAAGACCGTCGATGGCCTGGCCGCGCGCCGCATCGTCCGCACCGACCTGGCCGAGATCACGCATGTGCGCTACGGAATCCTCAGTGCCGACCAATGGCGAGCCATCATCGGCCCGATGCTCAGCGCGCAAATCGACAAGATCGATCTCAAGGGACAGAGCACGAGCCTCCGGCCCATGGTTGAACGGTCGCTGTATGCCCTGCTGGACAACATCAAGACGCAGATGACGTCGCCCAACCCCAAGGCATCGGGCACGCCCGGCCGTGTCAACCCGATGCTGGTGAACATGATCATCGGAGCGCTGCGTCCGCATGTGCCGGAGTACACCGACGTGGTCATGGCGGAGCTAACCAGACACCAAACCCAGGAAAGCTTCAAGAACTCCATTCGCGCCGTCATGGCCGATGCGGTCAGGAACACGTTCGGCACCACCGATATGACCACCTATTCCGCAATCTTGCAGCGCTATGGGTGCTCGAGCGGCGCGGCTTGCGAGCAGAAACTCGGCACGCAGATCAAAGAAGCGGACACCAGGCTGACTCGCGACTATCTCATCGTGCTGGCATCGTCGGCGCTGGCGTTCATCCTGTTGCTGCCCGGCAAGCAGACGCTCTCGCGGGGCGCCGTGGTGGTGCTGATGTTGTTCTCGATTTCGATGCTGGTCGGCGGCGTACTCAGCCCTATGCTGGAGGTGGAAGTCCGCGTCACGAAGCTGGACTTCACCCTGCTCGGTACGCCCATCGAGTTTCGCGACCAGTCGCTGTACTACCGCAGCAAGACTGTTCTCGAGGTGTCTGAGACCCTGATCCAGATGGGCAGACCGGCGATGACGCTGGTTGCTGTGCTGGTGATCCTGTTCAGCGTGGTCTTCCCGGCGCTGAAAATGCTGGCGCTTGGCGCGTGTCTCTTCCGGCCGGCGCTGTTGCGCACCAGCCGCCTGGTGAAACTGCTGGCATTCGAACTGTCCAAGTGGTCCATGGCCGACGTCATGGTCCTGGCGATCTTCATGTCCTTCGTCGCATTCAACGGAGTGATCGGAAGCGCGTGGGACGGCTTGCCGAACATACAACAGGTGATGATACCGACCAATGCTTCGAAGATACTGCCCGGCTATTACTTGTTCATTGGTTTCTGCGTGTCGAGCATCTTGCTGTCGAAGAAGCTGGAACATGGGATCGCTGCCGACTCCGCCTCCGATTCAATCTAGACTTGCCATCGGTGCTCAGAGTTGTTTGTGGAAGAGCACGAACGGCAGGGCGATTCTGGCCCACGCGCAGCCCCTGTCTCACTTACAGACGTCGAAGGTATTCATGTGCCTGGCGCTGGCCGGATGACCGACGAACGGCGAACGGCTATCCGTCCGTTACTTTTTGTGAACTGGTGAACCTCTGGGATCCGGCATAAAAGCAATGGCAGATGTTTCGGCCTGGCTGCCCCACCCCGTGGATGAAGACCAGATTTGATGCAGGTTTCAGTCATTCCCACAAGGTGCCGGGCGATTCCACCTTTGTGTCAGAGTTTTATTGCAGCTTGTCGCTTAGAATCGCACTATGTGCGGAATAGTCGGATATGTCGGTAGGAAAAAGGTTGTTCCTGTCATCATCGAGGGGCTGAGGCGTCTTGAATACCGCGGCTACGATTCGGCGGGGATTGCCGTGGGCAGTCCGTCGAGCGCGACGCTTGACGTGCGGCGGGCTCCGGGCAAGCTGGGCAACCTGGAGGAGGTGCTGCGCGAGCATCCGCTGCACGGCACCTACGGCATCGGCCACACGCGGTGGGCGACCCATGGACGGCCGACGGAAGAAAATGCGCATCCGCATCGCGACTGCACAGGGCGGATCGTGGTGGTGCACAACGGCATTGTGGAAAACTATCTCGAGCTGAAGCGCGAGCTCACTGAGAAGGGCCACCAGTTTGTCACAGAAACCGACACCGAGATCATTGCCCACCTGATTGAGCAGGTGCAGAAGGACGCGGAAGCGGCAGGAGAGCCGATTCCGCTGGAAGAGGCGGTGCGGCGTGCGGTCAAGCACCTGACCGGGGCGTTTGCACTGGGGGTTTTATCGGCGGCGGAGCCGGACAAGATTGTGGCGGCGCGCTCAGGACCGCCGGTGGTGATCGGGGTGGGCGACGGGGAGTACTTTGTGGCCTCGGACGTGCCGGGGATTCTGCATCACACGCGGAACATCTATTTTCTGGCCGATGGCGACATGGCGATTCTGACGCTGGACGGCGTGGATCTGACCGACTTTGACGGCAAGCCGATCAATCGCACCATCACGCGGATTTCGTGGGATCCGATCCAGGCGGAAAAGGGCGGCTACAAGCACTTCATGCTGAAGGAAATCTGGGAGCAGCCGCGGGCGATTACGGATACGACGCTGGGGCGCGTATCGCTGGACTCGGGCAAGGTTTACCTGGGCGAGATGAAGATTGCCGACGAAGAGCTGGCGATGGCGTCGAGCATCAATATCGCGGCGTGCGGGACGAGCTGGCACTCGGCGCTGACGGGCAAGTACATGATCGAGCGGCTGGCGCGGCTGCCGGTGGATGTGGACTACGCGAGCGAATACCGGTATCGAAATCCGATTCCCGACCGCAATGCGCTGGGGCTGCTGATTACGCAGTCGGGCGAGACGGCGGACACGCTGGCGGCGCAGCGGGAGATGATTTCGCTGGGGTCGAAGACGGTGGCCATTTGCAATGTGGTTGACGCGATGGTGGCGCGCGAGGCGCATGGCGCCATTTATACCCATGCGGGACCGGAGATTGGCGTGGCGTCGACCAAAGCGTTCACGGCGCAGTTGACGGCGCTGTTTCTGCTGGCGCTCAAGCTGGGGCAGTTGCGCGGCAGGCTGGACAAGGAACAGTCGATTGCGCTGATGGAGGAGCTGAGCAGGATTCCGGCGAAGATTGAGGAAGTGCTGCGGACCTGCTCTGCCGAGTGCGAGCACCTGGCCGCAAGCTTCTCGACGGCGCGCGATTTTCTTTACCTGGGGCGCGGCATTCACTTTCCCATTGCTCTTGAGGGCGCGCTGAAGCTGAAGGAAATTTCCTACATTCACGCCGAAGGCTATCCGGCCGGGGAGATGAAGCACGGGCCCAACGCGCTGATCGACGAAACGTTGCCGGTGGTGGTTCTGGCCACGCGGGACGCGGCGGACCCGGCGTCGAAGCTTCGCTATGAGAAGACGCTGTCGAACATACAGGAAGTGACGGCGCGGGCGGGACGGGTGATCGCCGTGGCCACCGAGGGCGACACGACGATCGGCACGCTGGTGGAGCAGGTGATTTTTGTTCCGCCGGCGATTGAGCTGCTGTCGCCGCTGATTGAGATTGTTCCGCTGCAGTTGCTGGCCTACTACATTGCGGTGCGGCGCGGGTGCGATGTGGACCAGCCGCGCAACCTGGCCAAGTCAGTGACTGTGGAGTAGCGGCCGCTCAGGCGCGGCCGGCGAACTCGCGGGTTTCTGTGTAGACCCTTACCTTTTCGCCTTCCTGGATGTAGAGAGGAACCTTTATTTCAAGGCCGGTCTCGAGGCGCGCCAGCTTGGTGACGTTGCCGCTGGTGTCGCCGCGCGCGCCGGGCTCGGTGTAGGTGACCCCCAGCTCGACTTTTTCAGGCAACTGCAAGCCGATGGGATTGCCGTTGAATTTGTGAAGCTGGATGATGGCGCCCTCGACGAGAAATTCCAGGGCGTCGCCCATCATGGTCTCTGAGAGCGGAAGGGTTTCAAAGGTTTCCTGGTCGAGGAAGTAAGAGCCGTCGGCGTCGCTGTAGAGGTAGGAGGCTTCGACGGTTTCAAGATCGGGCTCCTTGAAGCGGTCGCCGGCTTTGAAGGTTTTGTCGAATACGGCGCGGGTGAGCAGATTGCGCATTTTGAGCCGCACCAGCGTCTGGCCTCCGCGGGCCGTGGGGGTTGAAACTTCAGCTTCCATGCAATAGTAGGGCGTGTTTTCGAACTCGAAGTACATTTTCCGCTTAACGGTAATGGCTTCAATCAGTGCGGCCATGAATTCCTCATTAAAATCGATCGTTTTGAAGCTGCGGGCCAAGTGCAATCCAAATGCGGATTTGACCGGCTCCCCGTCAATTATAGAGTCGAAACAAGGGTTCACAGGTGGGTACAGCCTGCCGGGAGAAGCTGCTTGCGGGTTGACTGAGGCCCGTCTGCTCTGAGAAACTGACCCCCATGCGCTACAACGGAAAGATTGAATATGCACACGCGCGCAAAATTCGCGAGCGGAATACCCGTCTCTATCGCGCGCTGCATCTGCCTATATGGATATGGGTCTTTTTTCTGGCACCCGGACCCCTTGTTTTCAGCCTCTTTGCCCGCGGATTTTCATGGGGCAACGGCATATGGCTGGCGGTGGTGCTGATTGGAACCGGGATTGCGGGATGGCGTGGCCAGTTGCCCGGCGTGGAACCGAGGCCCTACATCCTGCGTTTTGATGAAGACAAGCCCAACCCGCTCTATCGCAAGGTGTGCTACACGTTTGCGTGGAATGCCGTGCTGAGCTTTGCGCTGCTGAACATGACGGGACTGGCGATTGCCGCGTTCACCGGCCAGTGGTACATGAAGCAGATTTACACCTATGCCTATTCGCCGTTGTGCGCGCTGATTCTGCTGCTGGGGCTGATGGGCAAGCTGCCGCGCGTGGGGCCCTCCACCAAGGGTGAAGGCACGGAACGGCGCTACTTCTACGGCTCTGTCTGGGCGGTGACCATTGCGCAAACGGCGCTCCTGGTGGTTTGGAAGATGTTGCCCCCGGGCGTTGGACCGACCCAGACGGGGAACCAGATCAAGCTGCTGGTGTTTGCCAGCGCGCTGCTGATGGTGGGGCTGATTGCCTGGCGGGGACGGCTGCCCCGGACCCGGCCGATTGTTCCCGGCGAGGTGATGGTTTCAGACTGATGCACTGGCTGCCGCGTGGGCTGGAGGGTTGTTGAGTGTGATTTAAATCACATTTCGCCCTATACCCACCGGAGTATAAGGTAGTTGCCATGTGCTTAGCGATTCCTGGAAAAGTGGAAGAGATTTCGACCGATGGCTTGATCCGCATCGGGCGCGTCAATTTTGGCGGGGTGGTGAAGAACGTCTGCCTGGACTATGTTCCCGAGGTCGAAGTCGGCGATTACACCATTGTCCACGTTGGATTCGCGCTCTCAAAAATCGATGAGGAGACGGCCAAACAGACACTGGCCGATTTTCGCACCCTGGGCATGCTGGACGAGGAGCTGGGGACCGAGGAAGAGGCTTTTGCGCGGGCGGCGGCGGCGCCCCAATCGAATTGCCCGGATGGGAGTTGTTCTGATTCCCAGGTGTCAAAAGCGGGAGCTCGGGCAAGCGCCTCTTCATTCCCACCCTTAGCAAAAAGCGCGAAGGATGGGGCGCCCGATCCATCCGGTGATGGTGGACGCGGCGAGAAATGAAGTACCTTACCGAGTTTCGCAACGGCGAAATCGCGCAGCGCATGGCGCGCGAAATTCACTCGGTAACCACGCGGCCATGGAAGATCATGGAAGTCTGCGGCGGCCAGACGCACTCGATTATCAGAAACGGGATCGACCAGATGCTGCCGGCGGGCATCGAGATGATTCATGGGCCTGGCTGCCCGGTGTGCGTCACTCCGCTGGAGCTGATCGACAAGGCGCTGGCCATTGCGGCCCAGCCCGGCGTGATCTTCTGCTCCTTTGGCGACATGCTGCGGGTTCCGGGAACGGAGGCCGACTTGTTCCAGGTGAAGGGCGCGGGCGGCGATGTGCGGGTGGTGTATTCGCCGTTGGACGCGGTGGAACTGGCCGCCAAAAATCCCGACCGGCAGGTGGTGTTCTTCGGCGTGGGCTTTGAAACCACGGCTCCGGCGAACGCCATGAGCGTACACTTGGCCAAACGGCGCGGCCTTACTAATTTTTCGTTGCTGGTGTCGCATGTTCTGGTTCCACCGGCCATCGAAGCGATTTTGCAGGCGCCAGGGAACCAGGTGCAGGGATTTTTGCTGGCCGGGCACGTGTGCAGCGTGATGGGCTACTGGGAGTATCCGCCGCTTGCGGAGAAATACAAGATCCCGCTCGTCGTCACCGGATTTGAACCACTCGATCTGCTCGACGGCATCCGGCGCGCGGTGATTCAACTGGAAGCGGGCCGGAATGAAGTGGAGAACGCCTACAGCCGCGTGGTGACGTTCGAAGGCAACCGCGCGGCGCAAAAGCTGCTCGGTGAAGTTTTTGAGGTGACGGATCGGGCCTGGCGGGGCATCGGCGTGATTGCCCAAAGCGGCTGGAAGTTGAACGACGCTTATCGCTCCTTCGACGCCGAAGAGCGGTTTCACATTACTGGAATTCACACCGAGGAGTCGGCGTTGTGCCGCGCGGGCGACGTGCTGCGGGGCGCCATCAAGCCGGCGGAGTGCGGGGCGTTCGGCAAAGAGTGCACGCCGCGCCATCCGCTGGGCGCCACCATGGTGTCAAGCGAAGGGGCCTGCGCGGCCTACTACAACTACGGACGGTTTATTTCAGCCGATGAGCTGGCCAGCGCTGGCTCGGGCCTGAGCTCGGCGTCGGGCTCGGGGCTGACGGGAGCGGCTCATGGCTGAGCTGGCCAAAGCCGCCGTGCCCGATTTTTCAAGCTGGTCGTGTCCATTGCCGCTGCTTGGCTATCCCACGATTGTGATGGGCCACGGCGGGGGGGGCAAGCTGGGCAACGAACTGGTGGAACACCTGTTTCTGCCGGCGTTTCGCAATCCCGCGCTTGAAAACCTGGGCGACGCGGCGGTGCTGGATGTGCCGGCCGGAAGGCTTGCCATGAGCACCGATTCGTTTGTGGTGCAGCCGTTGTTTTTTCCGGGCGGATCGATTGGCGAGCTGGCCGTGAACGGGACGGTGAACGATTTGGCGGTCTCCGGGGCGGAGCCGCGATTTTTGAGCGCGAGCTTTATTTTGGAAGAGGGTTTCCCGCTGGCGCAGTTGGCGGCGATTGTGGAGGCCATGGCCAGGGCCGCGGCCACGGCGGGCGTGAAGATCGTAACCGGCGATACCAAGGTCGTGGAGCGGGGACACGGCGACGGCTGCTATATCAATACGGCGGGCATCGGCGTGCTGCGCTCGGGCATTCATGTCGGCCCGCATCGCGCCGAGGCAGGCGATGCGATTCTGGTTTCCGGAACGATCGGCGACCACGGCATGGCCATCATGAGCGTGCGCGAGGGGCTGGAGTTCGAGAGTCAAATCCGCTCAGATTGCGCGGCGCTGAACGGACTGATTGCCGAAGTGTTGGCGGTTGCGGGGGGCGCGGTTCATGCCATGCGCGATCCGACGCGCGGCGGGCTCGCTTCCACGCTGAACGAGATTGCGCAGGCCTCGGGCGTGGGCATCGACCTCGACGAAGCCAGCCTGCCGGTGCGGGTTGAGGTGCAGTCGGCATGCGAGCTGCTGGGGCTTGACCCGGTGTATGTGGCCAATGAGGGCAAGGCGGTCTTTTTTGTGGCGCCGGAAGCCGCTGAGGCTGTGCTGAGCATGCTGCAGGGGCATCCGCTGGGCCGCGAGGCCGCACGCATCGGGCAGGTGACCGGCGAACACAAGCGCATGCTGGTGGCGCGGACGGCAATGGGCGCCAATCGCGTGATTCCGACGCAGATCGGGGAGCAGTTGCCGCGGATCTGCTAGAGCCAGCTCTCAGCTTTCAACCATCAGCCATCAGGGAAGCACTCCTCCGAAGCACTCCTCCGAGGCCAAAAGAGTCTGGGTCGCCGCGGGGGGGCGGGTTCAACCCCCGGGTCGGAGCATCGAGACGGGGCCACCGGGCAGAGGAAATTATCGCCGTCCCTGACCGGCCTTTTGGCGCTCGACGCCGGCAGCATCCGAAGGAACTCCTAAAATCTTAGTTGACAAATGAACTCTTCCGGGCCTATTCTCCTAATCACTTAGGAGATGCTGCCGATGAAAAGGGCAAAGCAGGCCGGTTTGACCAAGCTTGAACTGAAGATCATGCAGGTGATCTGGCGGTGCGGCGGCGGCACGGTGAGCGCCGTGCAGGCAGAGCTGGAGCCGCCTCTGGCCTACACCACCGTGCAGACCATGCTGAATATTCTGGAGCGCAAGGGAAAGCTGAAGCGCGTGCTTGAGGGGCGCGCCTATGTGTACGCGGCCAGGGTGACAGAGGCCAAGGCGCTGGGTCAAAGCCTGCGCGATCTGATCGACCGCATGTTCGGCGGATCGAGCGAAGAACTGGTGATGAGCCTGCTCAAGGATGGCCAGATCGATGCAACCAAACTGGCTGAGCTCTCCCAACGATTCAATCAGGAGGCGGGTGAACCATGAAAAGCTTCGAGACCTGGGTTTTGTCTTATCTTCTGAGCTCGCTGTGGCAGGTTCCGCTGATCTTTGCCGCGGGTTGGGTGGCGGCGCAGTCGGTTAAGAGGGCTGGAGCCGCCATGGAACATCGTGTGTGGGTGAGCGTGCTTTGCATGCAGGCGCTGGTTCCTGCATTCGCCACGCTGCCATGGGAGTGGGCCAGTGCACTGCTGGCCTGGGGCACGGCCCAGCCGCGCACCGCCGAAGCAGGCGTCTCCGTGGTGATGGGCACAGGCGAGGGAGTGGGCGCGTTTCACCTGCCGGCGGCGCTGCTGACGGCAATCGCGATTGCGTATGGGGCATTCACGGTCTATTTCGCGGCCAGATTTGTCTACCGGCTGGGCGTGCTTTGGGTAATGCGCCGGGAAGCCAGGGAAGTGGCGCTTGGCGGTGAATCCGCCGCGGATTGGGAGCGGTGCACGCAAAGGTTTGGAGTCGGCGAAGTGTCGCTTTCCATGTCGTCCCGCATCTTTGGTCCCGTGACGATGGGGCTCACGCGGAAACTGGTTTTGCTGCCGGAGGATCTGGTTGAGCGACTGTCGGCAACCGATCTTCGCACCGTGATTGCGCACGAGTTTGCCCACTTGCGCCGCAATGACTTTCTTAAAAACCTGATTTACGAGCTGCTTTCCTTCCCGGTGAGCTACCATCCGCTGTTCTGGCTCACCAGGGAAAAAATCATGGAGAGCCGGGAGATGGTTTGCGACCAGATGGCAGCCACGGTCGCGGGGCGAAATGAATATGCACAATCGCTGCTGCGGTTGGCGTCCCTGCTGGTGGTGGGCGCGCCCATCAGAACTCCTCACGCCATCGGAATTTTCGATGCCAACACATTTGAAAGGAGAATCATGAGGTTGACTGGAGATCGGAATCAGGTGAAGGGAATGCGGCGGCTCGGGCTGGTGGCCGGCTGCTGTGCGCTTGGGCTTGGGACGTGCGGGTTGGCGCTTGCCCTGAGCATGCATGTGGATGCGGCCTCGGTGGGCGATCAAAACGGCGCTTCAAAACAGCCGGGACGCATCAGCGTGTCGGCCGCGGTGATGCAAGGAAACATCGCGCACAAGGTTACTCCCATTTATCCCCTGAAGGCCAAGAAGGAAAAGATTGAAGGAAAGGTTGTGCTCGCGGCAATCATCGGGAAAGATGGAGCTGTCGAGAATCTGGCGGTTGTCTCGGGGCCGAAAGTGCTTCAGCAAGCGTCGCTGGACGCAGTGCGGCAGTGGACATACAAGCCCTTCCTTCTGAATGGAAATCCGGTGGAGGTGAAAACAACCGTCACTGTGACTTACACTCTGCTGAAGTAAACGGGACGGGGTCCTGAAGTTCGAAGCATAGATCGAGCGGCCGCTTCGACCTGGCCTTGAGTGTTTTTTGAAAGTAGCGAACGAGCAAAGACAAAAGCAAGCGCAGATCCTGCGACTCCGTTTGCCGCAAACGACGCGCCAAACCAGGCTCGGGATGACAGTTTCCTTATTGAACGAACTTTGGACTCGGGGTCCTAGGCACGGATCGCAGTGACTTCAAGAACTTCGACTGGTTCTTCGCCGGGAAACTTCAGCGCCACGCCGCGGATCCAGTCGGAGCTCGTGAAGACGCCGATTTCTTTTCCGCTGATGACGGAATGAAGCTTGAATTTGCCCGCGGGCAACAAAGGCAGACGGACGAGAGCTTGTTCGGCGCGCGACTTATTGCGGAAGAGCGCAATCACTCCGTTGCCGCCGTGGTCGAGGCGCGCGAATCCATCCCATGCGGCGGGCGTGGTCTGGAGCCAGCTTCCAAGCGGGAAGAAACTTTCGCTGATTTTCGTGGTGCGCCGAAGTTTTTTGAACCACGCAATTTTTTCCCGGTACCAGCTGAGGTCCGCGGCGCTGAGCTTGCGCAGATCGCCGAGCAGTAGTGGCGCGGAACCGATGGCCGTCGAGAAACTCTCCTGAATGGTGGGCAGCTCGGCGTGTATATTGCCGATCAACATGCTCTCGACGGGCATGGAGGCGGCGCGCTGGTAGAGCAACTGGCGGGCCTGCAAGGGTCCAGCCGAATGCGGGTTTGTGTCGTCGACGTTACTCATCCAGTCAAGATCGCCGGCAGCCAGAAGCCCGGCGTCGATAATGTGCTTCTGACCCCAGAGCTCAAAGGTGAGGTCGAGCAGCACGTCAGGATGTTTTTCATAGACTTTTGCGGTGACATACGAGATGCCCTCGTAGATCATGTTGAGCGATTGGGCCCAGTCGGCATGATCGTGGTCTTTAGCCCAGCAACCGGGCGCCTCGCCGTAGGCATTGAAGATGGTGGTGAGGTCGAGCTTGACATAGGCCAGGCGGAAGCGGCCAATGGCGTCGATGACGCGGGCGGCCGCGGCTTCGCGATAGGGCGTCGCCAGGCACATGACGCCCTTGGCGCCGGCGGCGGTTCCGGTGATTTTGGCCTTGCCTTCCTGATCGAGCGCGCGCCACTCGGGATGCTCGCGATAGACGGCGGTCGTGGTGCCGATGGCTGCCAGCGGTATCCACAAGCCCAGCCTCATGCCTTTCCCTTCAACCGCATCGAGGATGGGTTTGAGACCGCCCGGGAATGCGGTCAGATCGACGGCATTCTCACCATAGTCCTGCTGCCAGCCGTCGTCGATGGTGAAGACATCCATGCCCATGGCGGAAGCCGCATCCACAAGCGAGAGCACCAGGTCGCGATTTACATTGCGATTGAACGGCTCCCAGGTGTTGTAGATCCAGGGCGGGCCTGCCGCGTCGACGTGCCGCTCAAGAACCTGCGCGGTGTAGGAAGGCAGCACCCAGTGCGGATCGTTGAATCCGTCGGCGTTGCGAAAAGCCACCAGCGACGCATCGGCGGTGGTGAACGCTTCTCCGGGAGCGAGCGAACGCTCGAAGGGCATCAGATCGGTGTCGTACATCACGCCGATGCTCACCGCATCGTCATCCCAACCGCCGATCTCGGTGCGCTTCATGTATCCGGGAACTTCGCTGAGCACGGCGATACCGATTCCCGTGAGACCGTTGGCCGCGAGCAATCCGGCATCCTCTGAGCGGCCGGTATAAAACGTTTCACGCGGAATGGTGCCGTATTGGGTGAGCAGCGTGATTTCATTGGCGGGGCCGAGCGCCATGCCGATGGCTTCAATATTCAGGTGGGAGACGGTGAGCGGGGAGGCGCCGGTGTTGCGCAACACCAAATGCTTGCGGATGGCTTGATGTCCGCTATAGACGCGATAAACAACGGAGACCTCAAGCGGCAGCTCTCTGTGACCGAGCCGCAGGGTCAGCGACTTTCCGTTGGGAAGATCGGCCTGGTGCGCGTCGAGCAGCGCGAACGAAGCATTGGTTCCCGCGCAGTCCTGCCCATTGCACAGGAATGAGAACTCCTGGCCATGGTGCGTTTTTTCCGGAACAATGAAATCGGCATGCGTGGACGCGCAGGAGAATTGGCGGGTGAACAGGCCTTTTTTCGGCAGGAAGGCAATGGTTCTTGCGATCCGATCGTTGCCGATGGTCCAGGTCTGGCTTCCATCGCTGGCGGCAGAATTCTGCTGCGCGTACAAAGCTTTGGTCAAGGTCAGAGGCGCGACGGCGCAGCCCGACGCTACCAGCATGCCGTTGCGAATCAGCTCTCTTCTGCTGACCAAGATCCGTACGAGATCATTCATATCCGCTTCCCATCACGCTTAATTTGTTGCAAGCGCATCCTATCACAGGAAGGATGGGAGTCTGCTGTCGTGGATGATCGTCAGGCGAAGAGTTCGAAGGCTTGCCGGACCCTGTCGGGGATGGTGGCGGGGGTTTCGCCGAGGTTCTGGCTGATTTCGAGGACGATGGCGGGCGGAGCTTCAAGCTTCTCAAGAGCCTCCGCGGTGGCTGGCCAGTCAATGGCGCCATCGCCGGGCCAGAGATGCTCATCCTTCTCCCCGTGGTTGTCGTGGGTGTGGACGGAGAAGATGCGATTGCCCATGGCGGCGATGGCCTCGGCGACACCGACGGTGATATTGGCGTGGCCCAGATCGAGGCAGAGGCCGACGTTCTTCAGATGGCCCAAGTCCAGGATCGTCACGAGATGCTCGGGGGTGGTGGCTTCGCTGAGCAGATTCTCGACCAGCAGGCGCACACCGAGAGGCCGGGCAAAAGCGTCGAGATGCTCGAGGGCGTTGGTGGCGTAATCGATGGTGCGCAGCGACCAGCCGTCGGTGCGTTCGCCCAGATGGAGGATGAGATTGCGCAGGGGAATGTGCTCGGCTGCTTCGAGTGCGCGCTTTACCTCGTCCACGGCTTCGATGCGGCGGGCTTTTTCAGGATGCAGCACATTGACCGCAGGAGCGCCGGAGCGGCCCATTTCGCGGTCGGGATAGAGCGGCGCGTGCATTGAGAACGGTTCGAGGGGGTTGGAGCGGAACCAGGCGGCCAGCTCGTCGACATGCTCGCGACTGGTGTAGTCAAAATGCTGACGGGCTGCGAAAATCTCAACGGCCTGGGCGCCTGCGCGTCCGGCAAGCTCGAGCAATCCGGGATGCAACCGCTGATTCAGAAACAGATGAGTTGAGAGGACGCGCAGCATTTTCAGCAAGTTCCTCGCGCTGGTTCGAGTTGAACGGCGAACCAGCGGCTGATGTCATTGTCGCATTTTTGCAACACAGGGCTATGTGCAAGAAATTGCACAACATGCGAGAAAGGGGCCAGCGGTGTGAGATGTGCTAATAGCCGGCGGCTTTGCCATAGTGGCTGCGGTGGTCCTGGCCGCCTTCAAGCTGGCCGGTTTTGGGATCGACGGCGATGCATTCGCCGTTGGACCAGTGGGCTTCTTCGAAGTCGAGGTCGTAGCCTTGCGCGCGCAGTGCGGCGATGGTTTCAGGCGGAAAGCCCTGCTCGAGATAAAGCTTGTCAGGCAGGTACTGGTGGTGGAAGCGGGGCGCGTCGACGGCCTGCTGAATGTTGAGCGAGCCCTCGGCTGCGGAGAGAAAGATGTTGTGACGGTGGTGATGATGCGCGAGCCTCCGGGGGAGCCGAGGACGTAACGCAGCTTGCCATTCTCAAGCACGATGGTGGGGGTCATGGCGCTGAGCGGGCGCTTGCCGGGGGCGATGGCGTCTGCGGGACCCTGCACGAGACCGTAGAGGTTGGGCACGCCCAGCTTGACGGCGAAGTCGTCCATCTCATCGTTGAGCAGAAAGCCGAGCGATCCGGCGGTAACGCGAGAGCCGAAGCTGTCATTGAGGGTGGTGGTGACGGCCACGGCGTTGCCGTCGCTATCGACCACCGAATAGTGAGTGGTGTGATTCGATTCGGCGCCGGGGCTGCCGGCGGTTTGTGGCGCAGGGGGCAGAAATCCAGGCGGGCGGACGAGCGCAGCGCTGGGCGTCGCGGCGGCCGGGGCAATGCTTGCGCGCCAGGCGGCAGCGTAGGCTTTTGAGGTGAGCGCGGCCACCGGCATGGAGTTGAAGTCCGGATCGCCGAGATATTCCGCACGGTCCATGTAGGTGCGGCGAAAGGCCTCGGCGATGAGGTGGATGGACGCGGGACTGCGGTCACCCAGTTGGGCCAATGGGTAGCTCTCAAGGATGTTGAGCGCACTGAGAAGGACGATGCCGCCGGAGGAGGGCGGCGGGGCGCTGAGCAGGGTGTAGTTGTGAAAGCTGCCCACGATGGGAGGGCGCTCGACGACGGTGTAGCGGGCAAGGTCTTCAAGGGTGAGCAGCGCACCGCCCCGGCTGAGCTCGGAGACCAGTTCATGGGCCGTTTTGCCGTGGTAAAAGTCTTCAGGGTTGGCGGCAATGCGCTCCAGCGTACGCGCCAGTTCGGGCTGGCGGAAGAGCTCGCCGGCTTTGTAGAGGTCTCCGCCGCGCTGAAAGATGCGCTTTGATTCAGGGAAGTTGGCGAGGTCGGGATCGGTGAGTTCCTGGGCCTCTTCTGAGGTGAGCGTGAAGCCTTGTGCGGCGAAGTGAATGGCGGGCGCCATGACGCGCGCGAGGCCGAGCCGCCCGTATTTGCGTTCGGCGTAGACCAGGCCGGCCACCGAGCCAGGCGTGGCGATGGAGCGGTAGCCGATGAGGCTGGCGTAGGGAATGACGTTGCCGTGCGCGTCAAGATACATATCCTCAGTGGCGGCCAGCGGAGCTTTCTCGCGGAAGTCAATGAAGGTGGAGCGGCCGTCGTGGGTACGGAGGAGCAGAAATCCGCCCCCGCCCAGGTTGCCGGCGCTGGGATGCACGACGGCCAGTGCGAAGCCTGCGGCCACGGCGGCGTCAACGGCGTTGCCGCCCTCGCGCAGCATCTGAAGGCCCGCATCGGAGGCGAGGTGGTGGACCGTGACGACCATCCCGTGGCGGGCGCGGACGAGCTGCTCGGCGAGAAGGACCTGGGGAAGATAGGGCTGGGGAGAGGGATTCACCTTCTTCGCGCCCTCCTGGGCAACGGCTTGGATGGAGATCGAAAGTAAGGCGCCCCAAAGGGGAGCCAGGGCGAGGCCTATAGCGGTTTCAGGATTGCTGTACCCAGAGGCATTGCACTCAAGTCGACCCGACCCCAAGGAGGGGCGACCTGGTACGAAGCACAATAGGGCATACCTATCCTGAAACCGCTCTAAGAGCCGCGGGTTCATGAATGTCTTGACAGGATAGCGCGGAATGGGGCGGGAGGATGATTTTGCCGCGTGATTTGGCCGACCGAGCTGAACGACGGGTGGACGTCAAATAATCGAGCCGGAGGGAGGGCTTTCCGGATGCCCGAAGTAAAGCCGATATAATCGAAATGGCTTTTCCGATACGGAGACAAAGATGCGAATGAAGTGGATGCTGACTATTCTTATTTTTATGGGAGTGGCAGCGCTCTCTTGCGCTGCGGCGTATGGCCAGGCCGATGCTAAGGCAAGCAAGCAGACCCCCGCCGCATCCCGGACTGAGACGGATTTGGGACTAAGCGGATTCGCGACCTTCACCAGCGCCAGCAGCGGCAACGGCACGGCGCAGACTCCATCGAACGGCTACGGCGGCATGTTCGAATTGCGGCAGATTGTGAAGCCGCTTCTGGGCTACGAATTGGCCGTCAACTATGGCGGCGCCGATCAGGCCTTTGCTCCCAAGGCCGGCGCCTGCGAGCTGACGTGCCAGAGTCCGCCCACCAGCATTACGGCCACTGCCACAGAGTTCTCGATCGATTACGTGGCCTCGTTCAAGACCGGAAATCTGCGGCCGTTTGTGGTTGGCGGCTTGGGTGTCTTTGTCACCATCCCCGGCCCCACGCCGCAGGGCAACAACACCTCGATCAGGGGAGCGTATGTTGCCGGCGGCGGACTGGACTGGGCCTTGGGCCCACATCTCGGCATTCGCCTGCAATACCGCGACACCTTCTACAAGGCGCCGAATATCTCAGCGATCTACCCCGCTACGGGGGTTCTTACGCAGTCCGGCGAACCGATGGGCGGCGTCTTCTACAGGTTCTGATTTACGGCCCTAACGGCTGGCGACCAGCATAAGCGGATCGGGAATCACATGACAGGCCTCCTGGCCTGAGAAGCTCCATGTGGAGCCGTCCGCGAAGGTAACCGAGCTCAGGTCGATTGAAAGCACGGCGGTCATGCCGAAGGCCCAGAGATCGGCGGAGACTGTCCGGCCGGTTGCGGGGCGGAACCTCACCTGCAGCGTCTGCGAAACATCGGAGCCATCCTCGTTCTGCAGGGTCTGCGTGATGCGGCCCTTGCCGGAAAGGCCGTGAACCCGCAACCGGGCCTTGACCACCTGCCGCGAATCGGGGTCAACCAGCGTCAGATGAAGCAACTGGGCGAGCCCTTTGGGCCAGTTCCGATCGACCTCGCGGAGGTTTCCGGCCGTTCCATGGCGCGCTCGCAGCGAGACCGGGCATCCGGCGGCTGGCGGCGTCATTTGCAGAATTGCGGTCTGCGACGGGGCCAGGCCCTCAACCCCTGCCGTGCCGGACAACTGGACCTGGCCGGCGGTCTGGGCGGCTATCGTGACCGACCCGAAGAGAAGAGCACAAAATACCAGAGCGGCAGACTTCATGCGGCGTCTCCTGTCCCCACGCCGGCGGCGCGGGCGGACACAAACAGGGTACTCCCGAGCGAGGATTCACTTCAAGAAAGGTGAACGCGGGAAGTGGGCCGGCTTGAAGAAGAAAGTTCCTTGGAGGTTAAAGCCCAACATTGATCAGAAGAGCTTAATCGTCATGAAGCAGGGCCTTGTTTTGAAGCCAGCCTGCATTGAGTTTTCCCGCAGTCTGTGAGGCCCGTGGCCTTCAAAATGGCTGGTGGCGGAGCGGGGACCTCTTCTGGAGGCAGCTCGCGGCAGCGAGTTGTGCCTCTCAGAAAGGGTTGGTTCCCCTTGGCGAACACGCAATCGACGGATTACTTCAGCGGGTACAGTTTGATTTTGCGGAAATAGACCTCGGTTCCCTCGGACTGGAAGAGAATCTTTCCAGTCGACGGAAATGCGTCGGTTCCCTCATTGGCCAGCGTGCCGTTGACGTATTGCCACACATGGCCATCGCGGTTCACCAGTTCCAGCACGTTCCACTCACCGTGCGGCCTTTCGAGTTCGTTGACGGGGTCGCGATAGCCGGTCACGTCCTTGAATGGTCCTTTGTTGAAGCGGTCAATTTTCGAGGACTTGCCGTCGGGCCCGGTCACGCGGACACCGTCTTTGCCGGTGATCGCGGCGCCGTCGGTGAGCCAGAAGTCGCCCGTGCATCCCTCGTCGATCTGGAACTCGATCGAACGCGGCCACACCCTGTTGGGACCTTGAATGTTGAAGAGAATGCCGCTGTCGCGCCCCTTGCCGATCTTCGGACCAAAGGTGCCCTCACCCCATTTGAACTCGGCGCGCAGATAGTAGTTCTTGAACTCCTGCTTGGTGATGAAGTAGCCCATCTCCCTGCCGGAGACATGGACGGCACCCTTTTCGATCGTGAAAACATGATTCGGGTCGGAGTTCAATCCCGAGGGATTCAGGAAAGTATCAAACTGGCTCAAATCCTTGCCGTCGAACAGGACCACGGCGGGCCCGTGTTTGGGAATGCCCTTTGCTTCTGCCCAGCCGAAGGATGCGCCCATCCAGCTTGCAAGAAGCAACGCACCTGCGACCTTCAAATTAGAGTGAACCTTCATGTCATTAGCTCCCTTTGCTGGCAATCTCGTCTTGGCTGACATCATAGTTCGTCGAGAGTCGAGTAGGGAAACCCCATCCTAGACCCGCCTCCACGACGGGCGCGGGGACGGGCGCTTTGGGCCTCGCTGCGACCGATTGGCCCATGCCCTGCTGTGTTACCGTAGCCATACGGCGTCCCCAGGCCAGCCAGGGTGTTTCGGCTCGTGCCGGGTTGCCGTTTCCCGGTAGCAGATGGGGAGCGACGGCCGTACAAAAAAGCATGTCCCAGCAGCCGGAAACGACAACGTCAACGCTCGCGGTAAGTCCGGCACCTTTGCCGGAAGCGGCAGTTGAGCCTGTGCCCACGGTCGCAGTCAGGCCACAGAAATCCATACCGCCGCGCATTCCGCGCTGGCTTGAGCGGGTCGAACTGCTGTTGCGGGTGATGTTGCGCATGTATATCGGGCTGGCGGTGTGTTACGCGCCGTGGTCGCCCATGTTCTGGGATCAGAACCCACTTTTCCAGCAATATCCCGCGCTGGGGGCCATTGCGGCCAACGGTGCGGTTCGGGGCATGGTTTCGGGCTTGGGGCTGCTGAATTTGTGGATTGCGCTGCACGATGTACTCGGCCGCCGGGAGGGATGAGCCATGGGCGACGAACCAAAGGAAACCGGCAACCCAGAGCCAGAAACAGCGCCGGCGGCGACGCAGAACCGAAAAGGCGCGCCCCCGCCTCTGGAGTCCGCTCCGCTGGCTTATGAGAACCCCGCGTTCCTGAACAGCGCCGATGGACGGCTGATGCGCGTGATGAGCGAGTATCTTGAACCGCTGGCACGTTTTCGCCGCGAGCAGATTCAGGACACGGTGGTTTTTTTCGGCTCGGCGCGGTTTCGCGACCGCGACGAGGCCGATCATGCGCTGGAACTGCTGGCAAACACCGGCTCGACGGAGGCTGCGCCCAGCCACGAGCAGCCAGCCAGCGCTCCCGACATTGCCGCCGGCACTGCCAGCAACCTGCAGCGCAAGCGAGCCGTGGCCGCCGTGGAGATGGCCCGCTACTACGAGGATGCGCGAAGGCTTTCATTCCTGCTGACGAAATGGGCGGGCAAGATTCCCTCGCGCAAGCATCGCTTTGTGATCACCAGCGGCGGAGGTCCGGGCATTATGGAAGCCGCCAACCGCGGGGCGTGGGAGGCGGGCGGAAAAACGATCGGGCTGAACATCAGGCTGCCGTTTGAGCAGGCGCCCAACCCGTACATCACCCCTTCGCTTAACTTCGAGTTCCACTACTTTTTCATGCGCAAGTTGTGGTTTGCCTACCTGTCAAAGGCGCTGGTGGTTTTTCCCGGCGGGTTCGGCACGCTCGACGAGATGTTCGAAATTCTCACCCTGACGCAGACCCACAAGCTGGCCAAGAAGATCACGGTGGTGATTTACGGATCGGACTACTGGAAAAAGGTGATGAACCTGGAGACGCTGGTGGATACAGGCGCCATTTCGCCGGGGGACCTTGAACTGATGCAGTTTGCCGACACTCCGGAAGAGGCGTTCGAGCTGCTGCGCCGGGGGTTGACGGAGAACTACCTGGCTGCCGAACTGGCGGCCGCAGCCGCCGGAGCGCACCTGGCAAACCACGCCGCAAACCATGACGAGGATCTGATGGCCGGCTGGACGGTCGAGGACTTTCTCAGTCCCGAGATGGCCAAGACGAGTTCCTAGAAGTCCTGGCGGACCGGAATCCGGGGGGTGGTTTCCGGTAACTCTTCGGCTTTCACCCTGGTCCCAGCGGGTTTTCTCGTGACTTAATTGGTACAGGCGCGAATTGAAGGGTTATTCGCTGGATTTTCACCTTCCTTTTATGAGGAGACATGGAAACTATGTGCAGTAATCCGCTGAAGATTGCGGGTGAAGGAGGGGCGATGCCCAGTGCGACCATCAGTTACCAGTGGCGCGACCAAGACGCTCATCGAGGGTTCAGGACCGGCGTCTCGCTGCACAGCCATACCAACCAGTCAATGGAGACGCTGGACTTTGTGGCCAACTTCGGCAGCCAGTTTCCGGTGGTGCGTCCCCTGCTGGCCCGGATGGAGCGCCGTGCGGAGGAGCTGCACGGGGTACACATCGACTACGCGGCCAGCTACTGGACGCCTCCCATGACTCCCAAGCTGGCATTCGATCTGGAGAGCAGGCAAATTGAGAAGCTGGGGCTGGCGTCGATGGTCTCGCTTTCAGACCATGACAACATCAACGCCCCGATGCTGCTGCGCACGGTGCCGAGCGCCCGGCAGATTCCCGTTTCAGTGGAGTGGAGCGCGCCTTACGGGGAAATTCAGTCCTTCCACCTGGGCGTGCATAACCTGCCCAGCGCCGGCGCAGCGCAGTGGATGGCCACTCTGAAGGACTACACCGCCCAGCCCAGCGACGTCCGGCTGACAGAGATTTTGAAGGCTTTGCACGCCGAGCCCAATGTGCTGGTGGTCTTCAACCATCCCATGTGGGACCTGTACCTGGTGGGCGGGGAGAAGCACCAGTTTCTGGTGAACGAATTTTTGCAGAAGAACGGGGCTTATCTGCACGCGCTGGAGTTGAACGGGCTGCGGAACTGGGACGAAAACCGCTCCGTGCGGAAGCTGGCGGAGAAGTGGAACATGGTGCTGATCTCCGGCGGTGACCGTCACGGCGTGGAACCGAATGCCAATATCAACCTGACGAATGCGGCGAGCTTTACTGAGTTTGTGCACGAGATTCGCCGCAGGCGGAAGAGCAACGTGCTGTTCATGCCGCAGTACGCGGAGCCGTGGAAGCATCGGCTGCTGCAGTCCACCATCGACGCGATCCGCAATTATCCCGAGTTTCCGCAGGGCTCGCGGAAGTGGGACGAGCGCGTGTATCATCCCGGTCCGGATGGGGTGGTCAGGCCGCTGAGCGAGTTGTGGCCGAAAAAATCGTCGCCGCTGATGCTGCGCGGCATCATTGCGCTGGTTCAACTGCTGGGCAGGGGACCGGTGGCGGGCGGACTGCGCATGGCCTGGAGCGAGGCGCACCAGTTGCGGCTGGCGCTGGGTGAAAACGACGGCTGACGATTACACCCATTCCGTGACAGCAAACGCGCCGCGCGTGGTTTATTTTCCCGACTCGTTCCACGAGGTGAACGGTGTGGCCCACACCAGCCGTCACTTTGAGGCCTTCGCGCGGCGGAGGAATCTGCCCTTTCTGTGCGTCCGCGCCGGAGACCGGCCTCAGGCCTTCACCGAGGATGGCTGCGTTTGGACCCTGGAGCTGCCCCGCGGCTTTCTTTCTTTCGCTCTCGAAAAAGATCTTCGCTACGATCCAGCCTTTCTCCGCCATGTTCCGCTCATCGGCGAGGTGCTGGAGCGCTTCAAGCCGGACCTGGTTCACATTACGGGTCCCAGCGAGGTGGGCATGCTGGGCGCCGGGCTGGCGCACCATAGAAAGCTGCCCCTGGCCGCAAGCTGGCACACGAATGTGCATGAATACCTGGCTCGGCGGTCGAACTGGTTTCTGCGCTTGCTGCCGCGCCGCCAGTCCGCTGCCACCGGCCGGAAGATTGAGGACCTGACCATGGCGGTCGCGGCCAGGTTTTATTCGGCGGCGCAGGTGCTGTTCGCACCCAATCCTCAACTGTGCGCGCAACTGGAGCGGCTGACGGGCAGGCCGTGCCACCTGATGCCCAGAGGCGTGGATGCGGAGCTCTTCAGTCCCGTGAAGCGCCGCGAACCTCCTGGGAATCGCGATCAGGTGCTGGGGTTTGTGGGCCGGCTCTCGGTGGAAAAGAACGTGGCCCTGCTGGCACAGGTGCAGGAAGAGCTGGAGCGGCTGGGTCAGCGGAGTTTTCATTTCAGAATTGTGGGCCACGGCGGCGCGGAGGCGTGGCTGCGCGAGCGGTTGCCGGGGGTGGAGTTTACGGGCGTGCTGCACGGTGAGGAACTGGCCGCGGCCTACGCGGGCATGGACCTGTTTGTGTTCCCGTCGCATACTGACACGTTTGGCAACGTGGTGCTGGAGGCGCTGGCCAGCGGCGTTCCCGCGATTGTGACCCCGGATGGCGGCCCGTCGACCATTATCCGCGAGGGCGAGACCGGCAGGATTGTGCGGGACGAGGATTTTGCGGCCGCGATTGCCGGGATTCTGGCCGATCCGGCACGGCACGCCGCCATGCGCCAGCAAGCGCGAGCCTATGCGCTCAAGGCGAGCTGGGACTCGGTGTTCGAGGGAATCTATGAGGCTTATGAGACGCTTCTACCCCAGGAAGCGGCTGTTTGAGTCGGTGATGATCCTGTGACCGTCCCTGAAAACTGAAAAAAAGCCTGGAAAATCCCGTTTCGCTATGTGGTGTGATTTAAATCACTGCAAAGAACTCGGACTTAATTTGTCGTATATTAAACGAGGACTGAATCGGTCGGTATTCAAGGCAAGTGCTGGGATGGGTCGGATCCGGCATGGCCCAAACACTCAAAGTCAAAGCAGGAACTTAATGAAAAACCAGATTGCGATCATCATCTATCTTCTTTCATTTTTATCGTTTGCGGGGTATGCAAGGGGCTCGGAAAACTGCGCGGTCAGCGGCTCCGTGCACGATGCAGCCGGCTCCCTGGTTCCCGGAGCGGCGGTTACGGTTTTTGGGACGGGACCTGAGGCTGTTGCGGGCTCCCAAACCGATGAACAGGGCGCCTTTTCGATCATCTTGCCGGCGCCGGGGAGCTATCAACTGGAGATTCAGGCGAATGGTTTTGAGGTTTACCGGTCTCCCGTAGTGGCGACCTGTGGCTCGCCCTCGGCCAGTCTGGAGGTTGTGCTCGCCATTGCCGGCAACAGCCAGACCGTGGAAGTGACGGCGGACGCGCTGGCGGCCGAGACCACCAGTACACAACTGGGCGAAGCGCTGAACAGCCAAAAGATTCAAGGTGTGCCGCTGAACGGACGCAGCTTCACCGACCTGATGGCGGTGCAGCCGGGCATTGTGCCCGTAAACAGCGCGCAGCCTGGGGCCGTAATCATGACCGGGGTTGCCACGACGCCTCCTTCGGGCGACGCCAACCCCGGGAATCTTTCGATCAGCGGTCAGCGCGAGTCGTCGAACGGCTTCCGGGTGAACGGCAGCGATGTGGAAGAAGATGTGAATATGGGTACATCCATTTTGCCCAACCTGGATGCGATCGACAGCTTTCGGGTGCTGACCTCGAACTTTGACGCTGAGTATGGCAACTCGAGCGGGGGACAGGTGCTGGTGACAACGAAAGCTGGAACCGATCAGGCGCACGGATCGGTGTTCGAGTTTCTGCGCAACACGGCGCTCGATGCACGCAATTACTTCTCAGAGGATCGCGCCGCCTACCGGCAGAATCAATTTGGCGGCACGCTGGGCGGCGAACCGTTCCACTCGAAGAACCTGGCGCTGTTCTCCGATTACCAGGGCACGCGGCTGACCGAAGGCATTGACACAGGCAACATCTCTGTGCCGTCGGCGGCGGAACGCGGCGGAGACTTCAGCGCGGTTCCGCTGACGGGGAGCGTGAGCGGGCCTTACTGGGCGGGATTGCTTTCATCGCGGCTGGGACAAACAGTGACGGCCGGGGAACCGTATGCGCAGGTTTTTCCCGATGGCCAGATTCCGCAATCGGCATGGTCGGCTCCAGCGAGCGCTTTACTCACGTATGTGCCCATGCCGAACGCAGGGGAGGCGCTGTTTTCGACCGCAACCGAGGCAGAGACGCTGACCGACAACAAAGGGGCTGTGCGCGCGGACTGGACGCATGGCAGAGGCACGCTGACGGCTTACTACTTTCTCGACAATTATTTTCTCGACAATCCCTATCCCACGGGGACGGGCGGGGCCAGTGTGCCGGGGTTCGACGCCACGTCGAACGGGCGCGCGCAGTTGGCCAGCCTGACGCACATCGCCACCTTCGGCGCGGCCACGCTGAACGAAGTTCACCTGAGCTACATGCGCAACGACAACGCCGCGGGCCAGCCCAAGGGCGGCGTGGGACCGTCGCTGGCTTCGCAGGGGTTTAGCGGCATCGTGGCGCTGAAGCCTGCGACGGAAGGCGTGGAGAACATCGCGTTCAACGACTTCACCATGGGCGTTGACACCACGGCGCTGGTGCAGGCGGAGAACATCTACGAGGCCAGCGAGTCGTTCTCGCGGATCATGGGCAAACACGGCCTCAAGGCCGGCGGCGAGGTGCATGCCAATCAGATCAATACGCACCCCGACGTGATTTTCAACGGCAGCTTCGCGTTTAACGGAACGGAGACGGGGCTGGACTTTGCCGACTTTCTGCTGGGTGCGCCGTCAAGCTATACGCAGGGGCAGGCAAGCAGCTTCTACAACCGCAACCTTTATGCGGCTGCCTTTGTGCAGGACAGTTGGAAGGCTCGGGAGCAGCTCACTATCAACTATGGCGTGCGCTGGGATCGTATCCGGCCATGGGAGGAGAAGTTCAACCAACTGCAGACGCTGGTCAAAGGCGAGCAGTCGCAGGTGTTTCCGGGCGCGCCGCAGGGGCTGGTGTTTCCCGGCGATCCGGGGGTTGCCGATTCTCTGGCGCCGGCGCGCAACAACCTTGCCCCGCGCATCGGCGTGGCGTGGTCGCCGCAGTTTGCCGCACCGTGGGCTCACAAGCTGACCGGCGGAGCGGGACAGACGAGCGTTCGGCTGGGCTACGGAATGTTTTATACCGCGTACGAGGGGCTCTCGGCGGGCATTATGAGCGCCAATCCTCCGTATGGATACACGTATACGTCGGCTGCGCCGCCGCTGTTCGAATCGCCTTTTACGGTGGCTGCGACGGGCGCGGATGCGGGCCAGCGATTCCCGTTGCAGAAGGTGGGTTATGGGTCCAGCCGCGCTCACCCGAATGCAACCGTCGACTGGAGCCAGTTTGAACCGCTGGTGGGGATTCCGGCGGTCGATCCGAGCGACGTGACGCCCTATGCCGAACACTGGATGCTCAGCGTCGAGCGGCAGTGGGGTGCGGACACGCTGGTGACGGTGAGCTATGTGGGCGCTACGGCCCACCACCTGCTGGTGCTGGGGGAGGCCAACCCGGCCAACCCGGCGCTTTGCCTGAGCCTTGGCTCGGCGTGCGGCCCGTTCAATGAGCAGGGGGCGCGCACGGCGTTCGGCCCGGCCTTCGGAAGCGTGGAGTTGCAGCGCACCATCGCCAACGCAAACTACAACGCGCTTGAGGCCACCTTCAACCATCGCTCCCATGGGCTGGAGACGCTGGCCAGCTACACGTGGTCGAAGTCGATCGATCAATCCGCTGGTTTGCCGGAGCCTGTCAACCCCATCAATCCGTCGCTGAGCCGCGGGCTCTCGTCCTTTGACATGCGGCATAACCTTGTGGCGAGCTTTCGCTACCAGGTTCCCGGCTTCAATCGCGCGACCTTTGCGGGCTGGCTGACCAACGGCTGGGCCGTTGCGGGCATTGCGCGGTTCACTTCGGGATTGCCGGTGACGCTGTTGAACAACAACGACACCTCCCTGCTGGGGACGATTCCGAATGGGATCAACAACAATGGAGTCGACACGCCGGACTGGAACGGGGCGCCGCTCAAACTGAACCTGAATCCACGGAACGGCGCAGCCGTGTTCGATCCGTCGCAACTGACCTTGCCCGCATTGGGGACAATGGGCAACGCGCGGCGGCGCTTTTTTTCAGGGCCCGGCATGGAGAACCTTGACGCGACCATCGCGCGAAGCTTTCTGGTGAAAGACAACCGCTCGCTTGAGTTTCGCGCGGAGGCCTTCAACGTGCTGAACCACACGCAGTTTTTCGGAGCCACAGCGGTCGAAGGCAACATCTCCAGCGGAACCTTCGGGCAGGCTGTCTCCGCGATGCCGCCACGGCTGGCGCAGGTAGCGGTGCGATTTCAGTTTTGAGGGCTGCTCAGCCTATGCGGAGGCCGGTCCGCAGATCGAGGGCGAACGGGGATTCCTTGTCTGAGGCCATCTGCCAGCCGAGACCACGCAGAAGGCCTTGCTCGACGGCGGTGATGGTGACGCCCTCGTCGGAAAGTTTTGGCGATTCCCAGGCGCGGCCCTCGGGACCCCAGGCGAGGATGAAACGATTGCTCACGAACAAGAGCAGGTTTTCCGCGACTGCCGGGCGGAGTTCGAGTACGGGGCGGTAGGGAATCATCGTGAAGCGCTCGGGATTGGTGGTGTCAATCAAGTAGGCGTAGCCGCCGGAGACAGCGCAAAGCTGATTGGGGTTGGGCGCGGACCAGATGCCGGTGGTAACGGCAAGGTCGCGGAAGCCGAGGGCACAGGTGGCGAGAAACGGTGGTGCGCCCGGCCCGGCAGGCCGGATGAGAACCTCAAGCGCGCCACGTTCCACTTCTTCGGCGTCGCGGGGATAGACGAAATGGCGCGTGGGCAGAATGGCGGGACGCGCGGGCAACACCTGGGCCTGCCACCGATGAGGAAAGCTGAGGTTGAGGCTGACGGCGCTCACCGGACGTCCTTGGCCGCTCATGGCTCGACCTTGTAGTTGAGAATCCATCGCTGCTGCTCAAAGGTGTCGGGAACCGGGCAGCCGCGGGCTTCTTGAACGGCGGCCAGGGCGGTGAAAGGGCTCCAGCCGAGGTGGATGAGGGTGCAGGCGGCGGTGACGGTGGCGCGACCGATGCTGCCGCGGCAATGGACGGCAATGCGCTCCCCGGCGCGCAGCCGATCGGCCAGTCCGGCAACGAAGGAACGGAAGGCTGCTGGATCGGGCGGGGTGTGGGCGTCAGCAATGGGAAAAGACTGGAACCTGATGCCAAGACGCAGGGCGACGCTCGATTCATCTTCTAAACCCAGCCACGCGGCCTCATCCGTTTCAAGCAGGGAGACAAGAGTCTCGATGCCGGCCTGCTTGAAGGCGCGCAGTTCCCGTTCAAGCTCGGGGCTGGCTTGCGGGCAGAGAACGACAGAAAGATGTGTGCCGGAATCGCCTGCGATGGGGAAGATTTGGCTCACGCCGTTCGGACTCCTCAAAAACTTCTCGATTCGACTCGTTATAGCAGCTTTGATTTAGGCGTGGGAGGCTTTTTGCGCCGCGCGGGCAGTCAGCAGAAATGCTGCCAGCCGCGCGGGGCGAGGGGTTGCTTGCCCTGCGGCGAAATCAGGACGACCTGGGGGCGGCCGGCGCGGCGGGGAACCATGCGCCCGATTTTTGTCACCGGGACACCCGCGATGGAGCGGGGCAGCTTGGCGCCAGGTGAGGCGGTGAAGAGCAGCTCGTAATCTTCTCCACCGTGGAGCGCCTGGGCCAGGGTCGCAGCGGGGTGCATGGGCAGGCGGGCAACGTCGAGCTCGGCGGCCAGTCCCGATCCGCCGCAGAGGTGAGCCAGGTCGGTGGAGAGGCCGTCGCTCAGGTCGATGGCCGAGGTTGCCAGCGAGTGGCGGCGGAGCCAGAGGCCCTGGGCGATGCGGGGCTGGGGATAGAGGTGAGGGGAGAGCAGCGCATCGAGTTTTTGAGGGATCTTAGGCAGACGCAGCCGGCGGGTCGAACTTGCGGGCGAAGCTGCGGCCAGTTCGGCCAGGCTGGCCAGGCCTGCGGCGGCGCCGCCCAGGCTTCCTGTGACATAGAGCAGATCGCCTGCGCGTGCCCCGGAGCGGAGCAGCGCCTTGCCGTGCGGAACGGCGCCGGCCAGGACGATGTCGGCTACCGCTACAGGGGACTCGGCCAGGTCGCCGCCGGCGAGGGGCGTTTTTTGGGCGTCAGACAGTGAAAGCAGGCCGTCGTAGAAGCGGGAAACCCAGGTCGGCCGGCGGTTGGGAGCTGAGGCTTTGGGACGGGTGCGGCCCGGCTCAGCAAGTTCGCGGGGCAGCCCGAGCGAAACAAAGGCGGCCAGGGGGCGGGCGCCCATGGCCGCCAGGTCGCTCAGGCCCCGGGCCAGGGTGCGATGGCCGACCGACTCCGGCGGGTGCCAGTCCAGGCGGAAGTGGCGGCCGGCGATTGAGAGATCGGTGGTGACGGCCAACTCCTCGCCGGCGTGGAGGCGGAGCAGGGCGCAGTCATCGCCAATGCCGAGGCGCAGGGCTGCGGACGGCCGCGCCGCCCGGGTGCGAATTTGCAGCAGCAGTGCCAGCTCGCCTGTCCTGGAGTCCGACACCGAGCCAACTCCCGCGGAGCTGGTCCTTTTTGGTCCCATATCTTGAGCATAGGTCAAGGAAAAGGACTGGGAGGGGGCGCAATTGGCCGGCAGATTCTGAAAATTGCATATGTTTTGGTGCAATTTCAGGCCGATATTCAGGGAATCAGGCTTGGCAGAGGAAAGATTGTATTGATTTGATTGGACTTGGATGGTTAAATGGCCTGAGTTAACTGGTCTGGATTGAGGCGGAGCGAACGTCTCCAGCCCAATCCGGGATCATGCCCGTGGTTGGGGACGGAAGCCAGTGACGAAAGTTTCCTTGATGGTGTTGTGGTCGTTGACCTGCAGAGGGCGCTTTTGGTAACCTTAGACAACATTCAAGCATGTGCGCTCCTGGGGAGCGAGTGCATACACACCAGCCGAGAAGCCGTCGGAGCCATGCCATTCTGAGTGAGCGGCGAATTGCGGTCCTGCGGGTCGCAGGAGTGAAGGGCGAATATGCTACGCAAGCGCTATTACATACTTTTTGTTGCCAGGGATGATGACGGGCGGGTTCGCAAGATCCCGTTGCCCCTGCACTACGCCTACGGATTTGTGGCGGCGGCGCTGATCGGCGCGTTTACGATCGTGGGCCTGGCGGGCTCCTATACCCGCATGCTGCTGAAAACCGAGAGCTTTAACCAGATGCGCGAGCAACAGGACTCGCTCCGCAAAGACTACAAGCAGATGGCGCAAATTGCGCACGACCGCGACGTGCAGGTGGCATCCCTGGGCGCGCTGGCCAATGAAGTGACAGCCCTCTACGGCCTGCGCCAGGACAAGCTGAGTACGGCCAAACCCGCAGCCTCAGCCAGCGCCGCGGCGGCTGCGCCAACGCCGGTCGTCCTTGCCCAGACCGACAGCCCCAGCCAGCAGCAGATTACCGGCTCCATCAACCAGCTCAACGCGCTGCGCGCCGAGGCTCTCTCGGGCCGCATCTCGCGGGCTCTCGAGAGCGGGCTTTCGCCCACCTTTATCGGCGACTGGACCGCGCTGGCCGACGCGCCCTCCATGTGGCCCATCGAGGGTCCCGTAGCCTCAAGCTTTGGCGAGCGCCAGGATCCGATCAACGGCGAAGGCGCATTCCACTCCGGCATCGATATCGACGCCCCCTATGGAACACCGGTGCGCGCGGCAGCGGACGGAGACGTCTCCGACGCCACACTGGGCGCGGGGTATGGACGCGAAATCGTGCTGAATCACGGTCACGATGTGCTCACCGTCTATGGACATCTCTCCGCCACCGCCGTGGTGCCCGGCCAGCATGTGAGCCGCGGCCAGGTGATTGGCTACGTAGGCGAGTCGGGGCGCGCGACAGGTCCTCATCTGCACTATGAGGTACGTGTCCATAATGTGCCGGTGAATCCGCATCAGTATCTGCGCACCACCTATCGCGAGATCACAAATCTGGACAGTTACGGGCCGCCAGCCTCAGGCAATTAGGTCTTTGACGATCTGATTTCGCAGGTTGCCGTTGAGCCTCGTTCTATCCCCTGCCCTGAAATGGGGCCATCCATCCCAGAAACCGCTCTAGCCACCACGGAGGAAGATCCGTTCGCGGGAACCCGGCGCCTGGCCGCAATTCCTCTCGCCAGCTGGTGGCCCGGCGCGCGATCCTTGCGTGCCAAGGTAGAACGCTGGCCGCTCCGGCGTTCCTAACTGGCTGTCGGCGGCAGACCCCACCAGGGCGCGCTGCCGGTTGCCGTATACTCACTCCTTAAGATGCCGGTTGAAACCGAAATCAAGTTTAAGGTCGCGGACGTGGCGGACCTGACGGAGCGCCTTAAGAAGGCGGGATTCCGGCTGGAGACCGCGCGGGCTTTCGAAAGCAACGTGCTTTACGACACGCCCGACCGCGCGATGCGGGCGCGCACTGAGATTCTGCGGATCCGCAGCTACGCCGGCCGGTACACGGTGACGCACAAGCGCGTGCCGGACGACATGCCGGGTGAAGACCAGCACAAGCACCGCGTCGAGACGGAAACGGAGGTCGCCGACGGGGATGTGCTGGCCCAGGTTTTTCAGTCGCTGGGGCTGGTGGCCGCCTTCCGCTACGAGAAATGGCGGACCGAATGGCAGGACGGCGAGGGGCATTGCGTCGTGGATGAGACGCCGATCGGCGATTTTGCGGAGTTGGAAGGCTCCGGCGAGTGGATCGACGGGGCGGCTATACGGCTCGGCATTGGCACGGCCGAGTACATCACGCTCAGCTATGGACGCCTGTTTGAGCAGTGGCGCGAAGAGACGGGCTCCGCGGCCACAGACCTGACGTTTGCGGCCGTCGCGGGAACAGCGGCGGGGGCGTAGCGCAGACTGCCTGATTTCTTTGGTAGTTTTTCCTCAATTTTTCTTAAGAATTGGCGCGGGGAGTCGATAACCTCATTGTCTTTTCCAAATCTTCAGGAGGACATGAGGCATGGATCGCGCTCGCATTGGGAATCGCCGCGCCGTTGTGCGTTGGGTGGGAATCAAGATGTTTCAGGTTGCGGCCCTGTGCCTGCTGCTGGGTATGGCCTTACCGGCCCGTGCGGCAGACGAGCGCGCGGTCAAGACGCGCGTGGAACCGATTTACCCGGCGCTTGCCAAACGGATGAGAATCGGGGGATTGGTGAAGTTGGTGGTCACAGTGGATGCCCAGGGGAAGGTCACTGGCGCGAAGACGCTCAGCGGCAACCAGATGCTTGCCACGACTGCTGAGGACGCGGTGCGGCAATGGAAGTACGTCCCCGGTTCAGGAGATGCGAGCGTAAACGTGGACATCAACTTCACGGTCGGGCCGTAGAGTTCATCACGAGCGCCGAGCGGGATGGAGAAGGCGAACCTGCCTGCTTCTCCCGCTGGCCGCTCGATCGCTGAAAACAGGCTCTTGCCGCAATGGAAGGCGCTGGGACGGCGAGACTTGGTCAGCCCGGAGAGTACTCCACTTATGGGGGAGCGCCTAAGTGCCAGCGGTAGGGTAAGATGGGCTGTTATGACGGAAACTGGGAACAGCAAGGGCGGTGAGCAGGACCCTCGCCAAAATCCCGACCTACCCATCAAAAGTGCCCTGTCCATTGCCCTGATTGGACCCGACGACGAGCGCCGTAAGGCATTTCTGCGCGTCATTTCCGGGAGTGAAGGGTCTGAGGTGCGCGAGTTCACCTCGTTTCCGCCCGATCTGGACGAACTGCCCCGCGTGGTGGGCGAGCACTACGACGTCGTGATTCTGGACGTGGACAGCGATCCGGATTATGTCTTTGACCTTGTGGAGCGCATCTGCTCAAGCAGCTCGGCCTGCGTCATGGTGTATTCCGCCGAGCCCAATGTAAAGCAGGCAGTCCGCTTTATGCGGGTCGGCGCCAGCGAGTACTTTACCCTCCCCCTGATCCCCCACGAAGTTACGGGAGCCCTGGCGCGCGCGGCAGCACGGCCGCCTGCGCCCCCCCCCGCCGCCCTCATCCAGAAGCTTGGCCAGGTGTTTGTTTTTCAGGGCGCAAAAGGGGGCTGCGGCGTGACCTCGATCGCGTCCAATTTTGCGCTTTCGGTAGCCCAGGAGTCGAAGCAGGCCACGCTGCTGATTGACTTCGGTGCGCCGCTTGGAGATGTGGCCATCAACCTGGGCATGACCTCGGTTTACTCGACGTCGAATGCGCTCAGGGACCCGGGGCGGCTGGATTGGAGCTTTCTGTCTTCGTTGCTGACCAAGCACAGCGCGGGCCTGTCAGTTTTGTCGGCTCCCGGGGATTTCCCGGAGGAGGAGCCAACGATAGAGGCGATCGACAAGCTGCTAGGGGTGGCACGCCAGAACTTTGTGTACGTGGTGGTGGATGTGGGATCGCGCATCGACTTGATGAAGTCGTCTCTCTTTGACGAGTCTTCCATCGTCTACCTGATTGCCCAGGTAGGCATCTCCGAGCTGCGCAATGCCAACCGCATGATCAATCAGTTCTTCTCGCTACGGAATCGCAGCCTGCAGGTAGTGCTGAACCGGTATACGTCCAAGACGCTGCTGTTTGACGATGCCCAGATTGCCAAAGCATTGACGCGGCCCACCAATTGGAAGATTCCCGACGACTATGCCACTGCCCGGCGAACCCAGAACACCGCGACTCCGATTGCGCTTGACGACTCGCCGATTTCCAACACAATCAAGCACATGGCAAGAGCCGCATGCGGGATCTCGGAGGAGAAGAAGAAAAAAGGTTTCAGCCTGTTTGGGAAGTGAGTCGAGGCGGGAACCAGGGACCAGGGACTAGGACTAGGAATAGATACGCCGATCTCCATCCTCCAGAAAAAACCGCCTAAGCCTGAAGGGGCGAAGAAAGGCTGCGCTTCTTTGAGTGCAGTGTCCAGATGGACCGGCGCAGGCAGATCACTCCCTGTCAGTCGACCCAGGGAGCGATTGGTTCGAAACCTCTCCTCTCGTCACGGATGAACGATGTCAACGATCTCCGTGTCTGGTTTGCTCCATGCGGCAGCGCCCTCGTGTATCAACTGGTGCGTCGCTTCATTCCAATGGAGCCTAGTGACGGAACCAGCACCCTTCTCATAGGCGTAAGTGGTCCCGTCGTCTGAAAAGAGCGTGAAGTCCGCATCCGTTCCCGGGTAAACGCGAATGGAAGCAATTGCCTGAGGTTCTTGTGTGCTTAGAATCGGCGCTCCCATCGGCACAATGGATCCCGCTCGAACGTACAGCGGTAAAGTATCGATGGGTGCTTCGGCAGTAATGGTCTGGCCTCCCTCGATTCGCTCGTTTGTCCAGTAGTTATACCAATCGCAACCCGCCGGCAGGTAGACCTTGCGGCTGGTGGCCCCCTGCTCGGTCACAGGCGCCACAAGAAATGCGGGGCCGAACATATATTCGTCGCGAATATCTGCGACATTGGGGTCATGGGGGAAATCCATAAAGAGCGCGCGCATGTAGGGAGCGCCTGTCTGGTACGTGCGATAAGCAACGGAGTAGGTGTACGGCAACAGCTGATAGCGCAGGCGCAAATACTTCTCGAGGATGGGTTCAGCCTGTTTGCCATAACTCCATACTTCGTTGTGTGCTCTGGCTCCGTGGGCCCGCATCACAGGCTGGAAAGCTCCCCACTCGAACCAGCGCACAAACAGTTCGGGATAATCTTCGTAATCGTCAACGGTTGCGCGCGCGTCCGAAGGGTCAATCAGGGGCGTGTGTGCCGCGTGGTAATTGGGAGGGATCTTCGGTGAACGGAACCCTGCAATATCCGTGTCCCAATAGGGCATGCCAGAGGCGGTGAAACCCAATCCCGCCGGGATGGAACGTTTCAACATGCTCCAGGTGAAGGTGATGTCGCTCGACCAAAAGACCGTACCTTCGGCTTGCGCCCCAAGGTACGCCGCACGGGCCAGTGAAAATACCCGTCGGCTGTCGCCGAAATCGCGGCGAAAGCCGTCATAAATCGAAGCTGTATGGAAGAGGGGATAAATGTTGTAATCGCGGCGTCCTGACCCTACATAGAAGAAGTCGTTGATCGGATCGTTGTCCGGTTCCGTCTCGTCGAGCCAGATGTAGTTGAACCCGTCCTGCCTTATGTACCCGTCCCGGATTTTTTCCCACCACCACCTGGCGGCGGTGGGATTTGTGGTGTCGATGTTGGGGCCTATCGAGCCTGGTGAATCACCGAGATCCGGCTTTCCGTCAGCGCCGCCAATGAGCCATCCCTTTTGCTTCATCATGTCGTAGTATTTCGAGCCGGTGGCGAAGTGCGGCCACACGCTGAGCAGCGTGTCGATGCCCATGGCATGAAGCTGCTTGTTCACGGCCGCCGGATCGGGCCATCGAGCCGGGTCGAGGTCAAAATTGCCATACATCGTCATGTTCATGAAGTCCACGACGAGAATGTCGAGGGGCAGGTTGCGGTCGCGATATCCCTTTGCAACGCCCAGCAGCTCGTCCTGGGTGGCATAGATCATCTTGCTCTGGATGTAGCCGTACGCGCCTTTAGGCAGCATGTGCGCGGGGCCGGTGAGTTGGCGGTAGCCTTCGTAAATCTCGTCGCTATTGTTGCCCGCGATGACAAAGAAAGAGATGCGGTCTCCCACCTCAGACGACCACACGTTTTGCAGGGAGAACCCAAGATTGATTGTGGTTTTCGAGGGGTTGTCCCAGATCAGCCCGTAATCGCGGCTAGACACCATGAAGGGAACACAGACAGCTTCTCCGCCAACTGCATCGTAATCATGCCGGCAATCGATGCGACGATTGCGCAAATCGAGAAAACCCTGCTGGTATTGTCCCAGGCCGTAGTAGTGCTCGTCGGTCGGGGAGTCGAAATTGGCTGAAACACTGTAGCCTGGATCCGTCTTTTGGCCGCTTGCAGGGTTCACGGAGGAATTTTCCGGCTGGTTCGGAATCATGCTCCAGCTCCGCATGGTCAGGAGCGGCTTGCCGGAAGCCGTCGTGATAAAGATTGCGTCATCGAATGACCCGACCGTGGGACCACTGCGGGAACCGCCATAATTTTGATCGATAGCCACCTGAGTTGCCTGGCTGAGCTGTAAATTGTGAGGGGGCGGCAGGCTCGGCGGAGCCACACGGACGATCATCTGCCCGGAGCGAATCACATCGTACCCGTCAGAATCCCGCTCCTGGCTCCAGCCATCCATCGACGGTGTACCTACGAATCCGTATCCGGGCGATTCAACAGCTGCGGGCTTCGTCTTGCTCATCGTGATTCGGACGATCCCGGGACCGTAGGGCTCAATCACAATCGTCCTGCCCTCGCGCCCCAGAACGAATCCGTTGCCCGGTTGCTCTGCTGAGGCATGGGCACCAGAAAAGGCGCTGAGCGTCATCAGCATCGCGGTGCAGGCGATCGTAGCCGCTTTCAACGCTTTCCGGAGCCGCCCGATGCAGTAGTAAGCGATGAAGTTTTCTTGAAGCAAGTGTCGCATTCAGATCTCCCGGAGGACGCCGCTCGGAAGTCGCGTCATTCCTTAAATAAAAGCAGATAAATCCTATGGGTTCGCCCTGGTTCCGTCAACTCCCTGCCCTCGTGGACCGCGAGCGTTTGCGCACGAAACGCTCAGCCCGGGATCGGGGCAACCGCTGGCGAAGAAAGGCTGCGGTTCTTTGAGCGCGGCGTCTTGCTTTGATGCTGCGTGACGCCGTGCAACCGGACCAGCCTACTTCTCAGCTCCGTGACATTTCTTGAACTTCTTGCCGCTTCCGCAGGGGCAGGGATCGTTGCGGCCCACTTTCTCGCCGGTGCGGCGCTGCGAGGGCTGGCTTTCGTCGCCTCCCCCCGAACGGCTTGCTGCCTCCAGCTCCCGCTGCTTTTTGCGGTGGAACTCCTTTTCAAGCGCGTCGATCGTGGTGGAGGGCTGGCGGGTGTGAATGCCGATCTCGCGCGGTTCGGCATCGAGAGTGGCCGGACGGGCGGCGCTGGCGACCGGCGGAGCCTTGGGCACTTCGCGGCGCGGGCGCGGGGCGGCATCCAGAGGCTGGCCGTCGGGACCAAGAATCTGCATCCGGAAGAGGAACCGGACGGTGTCTTCCTGGAACTTGAACATCATGGCCTCGAACATGTCATAGGACTCACGCTTGTAGGCCACCAGCGGGTCCTGCTGCGCATAGCCGCGCAAGCCGATGCCCTCTTTCAGGTGATCCATTGAGAGCAGGTGTTCCTTCCAGAGCCCGTCAATCACGCTGAGCATGACCATCCGCTCGTGATAGCGCATGGTTTCGGCGCCGAGAATTTTTTCCTTGGCCTCGTATTGCTGCTTGAGCTTTTCAAAGATCTCTTCGCCCAGCTCGTGACGGCTGATCCCCTGCGTCTTGAAATCGGCCAAAGGCAGATTCAGGCCGAAGTGGTCGATGAGTTTCTCGTCCAGTCCCTTGATGTTCCATTGGTCGGGGCGCACTTTTTCGCCGGCAAACTCGTCAAGAAGATTGCTGAGGATTCCTCCCACGTAGTCTTCAAGGATGAGCTCGCGTTGCTCCACGCCCTCGAGGAGCTGGCGGCGCAGGCCGTAGACCGCCTCGCGCTGCTTGTTCATGACGTCGTCGTATTCGAGCAGGTGCTTTCTTGATTCGAAGTTCTGCGCTTCGACGGCCTTTTGCGCTCCTTCGATGCGCTTGGAGATCATCTTGGACTCGATGGGCACGCCTTCTTCCATGCCCAGCCGTTCCAGCAGCGTACTGACCCACTGCTTGGCGAAGATGCGCATCAGGTCGTCTTCAAGGGAGAGGTAGAAGCGCGATTCGCCGGGATCGCCCTGGCGGCCGGCGCGCCCGCGAAGCTGATTGTCGATGCGCCGCGACTCGTGCCGCTCGGTGCCGAGGATGAAGAGGCCGCCCGCGGCGATAACCTGCTCATGATCTTCAGCGGCGGTGGCCGCATGTCCCTTGTTACTCTCGGCCCAGTCGGGCTCGCTGACCTCGAACTCCTGGCCCTGGTAATAGAAGCGCATAAAGCCGGCAGGGGCCATGGGATTGATGGCGCCCTCGGCCACGCTGATGGCGCGCGCCTTGCCTTTTTTTACCAGCTCCTGGCGGGTCATGAATTCGGGATTGCCGCCGAGCAGAATGTCGGTTCCGCGGCCGGCCATGTTGGTGGCGATGGTGACCATCCCCAGCCGTCCGGCCTGGGCCACGATTTCCGCTTCGCGCTCGTGAAATTTGGCATTGAGCACCACGTGCCGCACGCCCTTGCGCTGCAGAATTCCCGAGAGCCGCTCCGATTTTTCAATGGACGTTGTGCCCACCAGCACCGGCTGCTTGCGCTCGTGCAGCGCGGCAATGTCGTCGGCCGCGGCCTTGTACTTTTCCTTCTCGGTGCGGTACACCACGTCAGGATTTTCAAGCCGGCGCATCGGCATGTTGGTGGGGATGACGACGATCTCAAGCTTGTAGATTTTTTCGAACTCGGCCGCCTCGGTTTCAGCCGTGCCGGTCATGCCGCTGAGCTTTTTGTAGAGGCGAAAGTAATTCTGGAAGGTGATGGTGGCCAGCGTCTGGTCTTCCTTGCGGATGGTGACGCCCTCCTTGGCCTCGATGGACTGGTGCAGGCCATCGGACCAGCGGCGACCGGGCATCAGGCGGCCGGTGAACGTGTCAACGATGATGACTTCGCCGTCCTTGACCACGTATTCCACATCGCGCTTGTAGAGCGCATGCGCCTTGATGGCGGTTTCGACATAGTGCTTCAGATCCCAGTTCTCGGCGTCGGCGATGTTGTCAATCCCAAGCAGCTTCTCGATGGTCACCCAGCCTTCGTCAGTGACGCCGATCGTGCGCTGTTTCTCGTCGACGATATAGTCGCCGCTGAAGAACTTCTGCCCTTCGGCAAGCTCGATGCCGAGCTCGGCCTGGCGCTTGCGGTCGAAGTGCTCCACTTCCTCGCCCAACACCAATTCAGGAACGATCTTGCGCGCGCGGGCGTATTTGTCGGTGGTCTGGTCAGTGGGGCCGGAGATGATGAGCGGGGTGCGCGCTTCGTCGATGAGGATG
>Ga0181529_10000413_pt1 | contig 63095 bp, 52 predicted proteins | sample PEATcosm2014_Bin_36_FD_119763 | JGI IMG/M metagenome (GOLD analysis project Ga0181529, IMG submission 119763) | Peatland microbial communities from MTU Mesocosm Facility, Houghton, MI, USA - PEATcosm2014_Bin10_30_metaG | ecosystem: Environmental > Terrestrial > Soil > Wetlands > Peat | place...
AGCCGTCGCCTTCATTCACGCCTTCGTGCCACTCATCGCTCACCATCGTCATGCCGAGATCGTCCTGTGCCCTTCGCCCATATTGCTCCCCGCGACGGTCAAACACGCCTCGGGCAGCCACATACACGTCGGCGCGCAGAACATGCACTGGCTCGACCAGGGCGCCTACACCGGCGAAACCTCGCCGCTCCAGCTCAAGGCCCTCGGCGTCACCCACGTCCTCATCGGCCACAGCGAGCGCCGCCAGTACTTCAACGAGACCGACGAGAGCGTCAACCTCAAGCTCAAGTCCGCCCTAGCCCACGGCCTCATCCCCATCGTCTGCGTCGGCGAGCTGCTCGCCGAGCGTGAAGCCAACCAGACCACCGAGGTCCTCGAGCGCCAGACCTCCGTCGCGCTCAGTGGCATCGACCCCGCAATTGCTACGCCCCTGGTCATCGCCTACGAGCCCGTCTGGGCCATCGGCACCGGCCGCACCGCGACCCCCGAGATCGCCGACGAGGCACACAAGATCATTCGCGCGCAGATCGCCAAGTCGCTCGGGCCAGCGCTCGCAGCCAGCACCCGCATCCTCTACGGCGGCTCGGTCAAGCCCGACAACACGGCCAGCCTTTGCTGCCTCCAGGACATCGACGGAGCCCTGGTCGGCGGTGCCAGCCTCGACCCCAAATCCTTCGAGCAGATCCTCGCCAACTCCGCCGCGTAATCGCGTCCCACAATAAGATCGCCCATGCCGAGCCCAAGGTTCCAGGGACCTGCATGGGCGTTTCTTTTTGGCCCTTCAGCTTCGCTCTACGCTACCGGTGATAATGCCGATGATGGTAGTGCCGGTGATGATGGCCATGTCCCACCACAACCACCACAGTTCCTGCTTCCGCCTGCTGCGGCGCGTAAACGCCGGCAAACACAAACAACATTGCCAAACCCAGTAGCCATCGTCCCATTCGCATCTTCATTCGGATCCCCGATACTGCTTTGCCCGACGTGGGCCAGCAATAGGTGAGATGCCGAAACCCGCACACGCAGCCGAAAATTCGCAGAATAGTCAGCCGTATCAAACCAGCTACGGAGAGCCCTCCGCCCGGTCTGTTTAGAATCGGGAGGGAGAACAACGTGGACCCAGACAATCTACTAGACCGTCAATCCGAACCTCAACCGGGCAAACATGGCGTATTGAGAGTACAGGCTTTGACTCTCTTGCTGGTGTTGGCTCCTTACGCTCTATTGAGGGCGTTACATGTGCCATCGGGAGTCGTGGCTGCACTCTCCGTTTTGGCCTTTATAGCGGCGTTGTTTGGCAAGTACCTCACCGGCCCAGCTGAGTACGTACAAATCGTCTCTCCTACGTTTGAGCAGAAGATTCAGACGCGGTACTGCTCTGAGTCCACCCAGCTGTTGAATCTGGGATTCAAACCTCTGTTTTTCTATGGCGAGGCCTTCCCGGTTGTCCGCCTTCTTCTGGTTTACCCGGCTTTTGAATTCTTGATTATGGTGCTGAATCGAGAGGTGGCAGCCGTGGAGTATGGATCGAAATTGGTTTTCGGATTTCCAATATTCATTTCGGCTAGTGGAACGACGTATTCCCATCCAAACCAGCTCGGAATGAAGTACCACACTCTCTTTCAGGATGGCACCATTCTCATGACGAAAAACTTCGGCGGCAAGAAGAAATATGGGCCGAGAGTCGTTGTCAATCGAATGAAAGATACCTCCGTAGGCGACGCTTGGACCGAACACCAGAAGCAGATTCAGGCACTGGAGGCAGCCGGCAAGCAAATCGACCGCAAGATCGGTTTCCAAGCTTACTCGAATATCTCACGTGAGGCATAGGCAGTCTGGCCAATGTTTACTGGCTGCTTGCGCCTTATCGAACTACTCCCACCTGCTCCATCGGCCAATAAACAAATACTGCCTTGCCGTAAATCAGCTCCCGGTCCACCGGGCCAAAGTCGCGGCTGTCGCTGGAGATCGACCGGTGGTCGCCCATGACAAAGTACTCATTCGCCCGCAGCACCGTCTCCGGGAGCGATCGGTCGTCGGCGAAGCGGCCGGGAACATATGGCTCCGGCAGGGCTTTGCCGTTCACATACACCTCGCCTTCGCTGATGCGGATGCGGTCGCCGGGCAGCGCAATCACCCGCTTGATATAGCTCTTCGTGTGATCGCGCGGATACTGAAACACCACCACATCGCCCTGATGAATGTCCCCCACGCGATATGCAATCTTGTTAATGAACAGGCGGTCCTGGTCTTCCAGCACCGGCAGCATGCTGGTTCCCTCCACACGCACCGGCTGGTACAGAAAGATGATGATGAACGCCGAAACCGTAACCGACACCACCAGGTCGCGCACCCACGAGTGCACGACGTTCGGCGCTCGGGAACCAGACGCGGGGCCGGCCTCCGCGGCGGCAGCTTGAGGTCCGCCAGCCACCTCCGCCGAAGTCTGCTCCCCTACCTTTCCCTCATCGCTCACGCTCTCTCCTCACCTGCTCAATTAGACGCAGCCGCTCCGCCATTGGCCCCTGATGGCAGCCCTAGCCCCGGCACCAGTATCTTTCCGTCAATCCCCGCCGGCGACCAAGCCTCTACAATCGCCTTGGCCATCTTTGCGATCGTCAGCTCTCCTTCATTATCCGCTGTCCAGCCCGTATCTGCATTCTCGTACGTAAAGATCGAGAGCACCATGGGTCCCGTCTTGCCGGCAACGATCGCCACGTCCGCCCGCACCGCATTCAGGCTGCCCGTCTTGCTCGCGGTCCCCGACCCCGTCTCCGTCGCATCCAGCTTCTCCAGATAACGCGGAATGGTATCGCGATAGAACTGGTTGCGCAGCATTCTCATCGCCACGCCGCAGATCGCCTCGTCGCTCGCTGAAAGCGGGCCGGCAGAGCCGACTTTGAGCTTGCCCGGTGTGTCCAATTCGCACAATCCAATCCGCTCCATCACCTCGGCCATCTCCCGCGGCGTGGTCTTGCCCAGTCCGAACTTCGGCTGGTCCTCCGGCATCGGCTTCGTCGCCGGCTTGCCGATCTTCTTGTACAGATGCGTGTTCTTCAGCCCCATCCAGGCGATCCGCGCATTCACCGCATCCAACCCAATCTTGTCCATCGCCAGGTTGGTCGCCGTATTGTCGCTCATGACGATCATCATCGTCAGAATGTCCTTCAGCGTCAGTGTCTGCGGCGTGTCCAGAAACAGCAGCAGCCCCGAGCCGCTCACGGCATCTCCCGGCTGGAGCGTAATCTTGTCTTCCCAGTGTGCCTTGCCCTCGCGCACCTGCTCCATCGCCTCGAACAAGATCGTCAGCTTGATCACCGACGCCGTCTGCACCACCGCGTCGGGGTCCAGGCTGGCCGTCTTGCCCGTATTCAACTGCGTCGCGTACAGCGCCACCTTGCCATGGTGGGCCTTGGCCAGATCGCCCAGTTGCGCTTCCAACTTCGCGTCCGGAAGCATCGCCGCCGCGGCCCCGCCGCCCTGCGCCCACACGCCCGCAGCCGTCGCCCCGTACACCGCCACCGCTACGCCCAGCAAAACGCCATACACTCTCATCTTCTGCATGGTACATGCCAGCTCGGCCCGCAAAGCAATCGTTTACTTTCAGCCTCAATCGCCTCGCGGACCAGCCCCGGCACGGCGAGCATCCCAGCTCTTAGGCCCTGCATCCCACAATGAATATTTCGGGTAGTGGGCTACTTTGAATCCGGGAATCCGGCCCGTTTATTCGCAGTGGTCGAGCAGTCTTTCGAGGGCCGCAACCTTGGTTAGCTGGCGATCCTCGACGTACAGATGGGACTTCTCATCCGCGGTTTCGTCGTAGAAGTCTTTCATGCCGTAGCTGCTGAGGTCGCCAACCAACACATCGTCTTTGTCGGGATCGTGGTCGCCGAACCATTCCAAGATGGCAAAGTCGCTGCGGGTTTCGACCATGAAGTAATCGCAACTCCGAACGCGGTGAACGACAGTGCATTTCGTGGAGTCCGCCTGCACCGCATGTGGCAGATAAGCGGAGAGGCTGACAAGAGCACCAACCGTTGCAAGAATCTTGACTGCTTTCATAGGATGGCCAACCCCTTGACTGATCTAGTTGATAAACCGGAGACGACGGGCCTCGGATTCGAGAGCAGCGATGACGCGCTCGACTTCATCCGCGAAGGCGTCGAGGACTCGAAACGCCTGCTCCCCGTCGTAACCGGGCAATTCGGAAAGCACTACAAGGAATCTGAAATCGAACTGTGCGTTGCGCTGCGCGCCCGGCCCCTCGGTGAAGAGTGTCATCTCATTTTTCGTGCGATCCCAAATATGGACAGTGGGGACGCTGATAAATCCAGCAGTCCCGTGCATCTTCGCGTAGACATCGGTAGCAACGAATGCGGAGGACACGATGAGCGCGTGTTTGTTGCGGTTACATGCGTCGTTGAGTGCGACGAGTTTATCGTTCCCTCCCTTGTAAGGCTGGAACGAGCGCAGGCACGGCCAAACCTCTACCGGGACATCGGCGCATCGGCCTTTCAATTGATTTTCAAGTCGGGCAGGAGTGCCGGAGAATGGAAAAAGAGCATTCTCGATGTTAGTGCGCCCGGACGCAACCGCGACGGCGTAGACGGCGTGGTCGAGCGCGGCCCGGAGGTTGTCAACTGCATCCCCGGCAATCATCGGGATTTCGACTGGGAGCGGCCTCACCAAGCGAATTTTCTGAACAGTGTACTCAGGTGTATTAGGGTCAGGCTCGGAAAAGGTTTCGCAGGGGCATACTTCCAAGAGTTGGGCGATTGCCCATTCGAGTTCGCCTATGCGTTTCCGACCCCATGCGAGTTTGAATTTCGCACTGTCGAATGGGTCGGGCATAGGTCGGATTGTAGCAACCCTACGCTGCCTTTTGCTCTGCTTCGTATGACTCCCAAAGCGCGACCAGATCGGCCACGTCCCACAGCCTACTTGACACCCCAGCGGCCATCGCTGGCGAAATACGGAGCGTGCGATGAATCTGAATGAAGTTGTACGCGAAGTAGTTGAGCGCCGTCGCCGCTTCATGGTTCCGCAGTTTGCGGCTAAAACCATTAGAAAGGCGCGTGTAACGGCGCATTTTTGTGCGCACAGTCCAGTTTTGCCGTTCGATATAGCTTGTGCTCACGTGCTTGGGATCGGGATTGCCGCTCACGCGGGCCTCTTTGACGCCGATGCACTGCGCGGGCGAGTAGCGGGTTTCGTTCTCAAGCGGAGAGCCATAGATTTTCTGCAATATCGAGTAGTCCACTTCGCTGCCGAAGGCGCGCTCAATCGCTTCCACGTAGGGTCTGTGGCCGTCGCTGGTAATCTGCACTCGGTTGCGCAACCGGCTCGCCAGGTCGTCAATAAAGTCCCTCGCAGTGCGCAGATCGCGGCTGCCCAGAGTCCAGCACGGCACGAGCTTGGTATCGGCGTCCACCGCGACCCAAAGCCAGATGTCGCCCGCGTCGGGATGCGCCTTCGCAATCTCCTGCGTGCGGTGTTTCTCTTTGCAGTAAATCCACGCCCACATCTCGTCCAGTTGCAAGCGGCAGCATGTGAGGTTGCGGAATGCCTTGTCCTGAAAGTCAGCACACACATCGCCAACTTCTACCAGCAGCCGCATGACGGTTTTCTTTGCTACGCCGGTCATGCGGACGGTAGACCGGATCGAGCAGCCTTCGATCAGGCAACTAATAACTTGCGCTCTTGTTTTGCTATCTAAGCGATTCATTATGATGCAAGTATACTAAGCCGCTTTAGCATTGTCAAGAGGAAATATGGGGGATGTTCGGTGGCCCTACGTGATACGCAAGGTAGATGGGGTGAATTGCTGCGGAATTGACCCTAAAGGTCTCCACTTGATTCAGGCGGGGGAGACGCGGAAGCCTTACGAACAGCATCAAGGAATTCCTGACAATGGAAGTCCCTCGGAGGGTCTTCCAGATTCCGCTCTTCTAGATCGGAGTGGCCATACAGGTGTGGAGTCTTGCATTCCGAGCAAGTGACGGTGAACGCTTCAACGGGCGGTGCTAGAGCATGTCTGAAGTCGCCTTTTGGCCCGATGATATCCAGAAAGAGCAACCAACCGCACCCGGTTGTCTTGCAGGTGACTGTCCAGCAGCGGTAGTAGCTCACTTGTCTTTTGCCCAGCGCGCCTGCGCAGCCTTCTGCGCGACTTCCTTACGCTGCTCAGGGGTCATGGTAGTCATGCGCCGCTTGCCGCCGATCTTGCCCCCACGACGGCCCATAGCGGCCATGACGCGGGATATGTCGGAGCTGGTCACTCGCGGACCTGGCGCTTCCTCAGTGCCCGTGAGATGGCGCACCATCTGGAAGGCGGCTTGGTTGATGTCCTGCGATTTGCTTATACGCTTTGGCATACCTCAAGTATGCCACCGAACCTAACCGGCTGCGATGCGATTTCAAAGTAGCCCACTACCATATTTCGCTATTCTTAGCCGACAATGGGGTGTATGCTCAAAACTGGCAGCCCTCTGGACTGTCTGGCATCCAAAGACCCTGAGAGTCTAAAATAACGTCACCCTGGGCGACGAAAACCTATGGCCACAATCACCATGCTTGAGCAGCCAGTCGCGGCAAAACCTTCCACCCACAACCCGGATTCGGGACAGGATATTACCACCACCGAAACCTCCAACATCGCGTCCGAGGGCTTCGACACCAAGTCCGCGCTCGAGATCGCCCGCATCATCAACCACGAAGACGCCAAGATCGCCGGCGCCGTTAAGAAGGCCCTGCCCGAGGTCGCCATCGTCATCGACATCGTCGCCCGCTCGCTGCGCGACGGCGGCCGCCTCATCTACGTCGGCGCCGGCTCGTCCGGCCGCATCGCCGCGCTCGACGCCTCGGAGTGTCCGCCCACCTACTCCACTCTGCCCGCGCAGGTCCAGTACATCATGGCCGGTGGCCCCAAGGCTCTCGCCTCCGCCTCCGACGTCAACGAAGATTCCCCCGAACTCGGCCAGCGCGACATCGCCCGCCGCCGGCCCACCCGCAAAGACATCGTCATCGGCGTCTCCGCCTCCGGCAGCACCCCCTACGTCGTCGGCGCGGTCGAATACGCCCGCGCCCGCGGGGCCCTCACCGCAGCCATCACCTGCAACTCCGGCACCCAACTCTCTCAAGTCGCCGACACCACCATCGTCGTCGAAGTCGGCCCGGAGGTCGTCTCCGGGTCCACCCGCATGAAATCCGCGACCGCCCAGAAGATGGTCCTGAACATGATCACCACCGGCGCCATGACCCGCCTGGGCTACGTCTACGACAACCTCATGGTCAACGTGCACATGAAGAATGCCAAACTGGTCGAGCGCGGCATCCGCGTTCTCATGCGCGTCTGCAACATCGATCGCGACACCGCCATCCGCACCATCAAGTCCGCCGGTAAATCCATTCCCATCGCCGTGGTCATGCTCAAGGCCTCTGTCGACAAGATGGAAGCTGTCCGCCGTCTGGCCAAGTCCGACGGCAACGTCCGCCTCGCCATCGACGACTCCCGCCTCGAACTGTAGGCTGATCGCTGAATGCCGACAGCCGATCGCCGATCACATCCTCACCATCGACCGACCTCGCAACCGCTCTCCCAGCCTGATCGGCGCATGAGCGCCGCTTCCGCGCGCCTCCGCGACACCCTCACCGCCGCCGCGCTCTTTCTCGCCACCGCCGCCTTCACCCTCTGGCAGAACGCCCGCGTCGGCGTTCTCTGGGACCTTAGCTATCTTCTCGATAGCAGCTTCCGCTTCCGCCTGGGCCAACTCCCCTACCGCGACTTCCCCTTCGCCCACGCGCCGCTCACCTTCCTTCTCCACGCTGCCATCATTCGCATCTTCGGTCGCGTCTACTACCCGCATATTCTCTGCGCCGCACTCGAGGCCGGCCTCGCCACCCTCCTCACCTGGCGTTTCCTCCTCAACCTCTTCAGCCAGAACAGAACCGTAACTCCGCCACAGCAGAAAGAAGTTGTCATTCTGGCGCAGCCAGAATCTCAGTATTTGCTTTTAAACTCTTCCGCCAATCGCCCCGGTCGCCTCGCCACCCTCCTCGCCTCGCCCCTCATCTTCCTCGGCATCTATGGCGTCTACCCGCACCCCATCTACGACAGCGACTGCATCCTCGCCGTCCTCGCCGCCCTGTGCCTGCTCCAATGCGCTGGCGAAACCCGCACCCGCAACTTCCTCGCCGGCTTCGCCTGCGTCCTTCCTCTCTTCTTCAAGCAGAACATCGGCCTTCCCTTCCTCGCCGTCACCCTCCTGGCCGTCGCGGTCGTAGCCGTTATTCGCCGCCGGCGCCATCTCACCGTCGCCCCGCAACTCTGGCTCATCGCCGGTGCCGCAGCCGCCCTCGCCGCGGCCTTGCTCACCCTCCACTTCACCGCCGGCCTGCACAACTACTTCTACTGGACCGTCACTTTCGCCGCCCAGCGCCGTCTGCCCGGCCTCGGCATCATCCTGGCAACCTACCATCAGACCTCGCTTCTCTGGACCCTCCCCGCAGCCATCGCCGGCGTCGCCCTCCTCCGCGTCGAAAGGCTCCGTGCCATCCGTTGGACACGCCCCGCTGCCTTCATCCTCCTCGCCGCCCCATTCCTCTGGACCATTGCCGCCCTCGCCTTCACCAGCGACGCGGACGACCGATCCGACCAGTTCCTCTCCCTCTGGCCGCACCTGCTCCTCCTCGCCGCCCTTCTCGCGCTCTGCAATCTCCGCACCGTGCGAACCAACCCCACTCTCACCCCACTGCTGCCCATAATCCTCCTCGCAACCATCCACGGCACCTTCCTTTCCCAGCAGCTGTGGGGATCCACCTACGCCATCTGGCCGCTGCTCCTGCTTCTCATTGCGGCCATGCTCGCGCAGGTCCCCACCCTCGCCCGCCCTCTCGCCGTCGTCATCGCGGCAACCTTCCTCCTCTGCGGCGGCCTCTATGCCATCAGCCTGGAGCGCCTCAGCTACATCCACCTCGACGGCCCCTTGACCCGCGCAACCCTGCCGGAACTTCGCGGCCTTACCACCCCCGGCCCCTGGGTCCCGGCCTTCGAAGAACTTGTCCGCTTCACCAACGCCGAGGTTCCCGCCGCCGACGGCATCCTCCTGCTCCCTGGCGAAGACCCCTTCTACTTCGCCACCGGCCGCACCCCGCAGTTTCCCGTCCTGCTCTTCGACCCAGCCACCGACCCCTACACACCGCAACAGACCCTCGACCAAGCTCGCGCGCGCAACATCCGCTGGCTTATCGTCAACCGCAACCTCCAACTCACCGAATCCCCCAAACCCGATCTGCCTGAAGTCCTCCACACCCTCCGGCAAGACTTCGTCCCCTACCGCACCGTTACCAACTACGACATCTATCGCCGCAGATAACGCTATGCAACCATCCCCGCACCTTCGCTCCATCCGCCTCTGGCTCTCTCTCTTCATCGCCGGCCTCGTCCTCAGCGGCATCACTGCCTTCCCGCTCGAACACGAAACTGGCTGGCTCGCCGCTTTCCTCGCCGCCCACCCGGTCCTCCCCCGCGGAATCATCCTCTGGATCGACCGCGTCCATCACGCACTCTACGAGGACAGCATCCACGCCCCATTCCTCGCCTACGGCACCGACTGGCTCGCATTCGCCCACCTTGTTCTCGCCGTCGCATTCATCGGTCCACTCATCGACCCCGTCCGCAATAAATGGGTGCTGCAGTTCGGCCTCATCGCTTGCGCCGGAGTCCTCGCCCTCGCGCTCGTCGCCGGCCCCATTCGCGGCATCCCGCTCCCCTGGCGCATCATCGACTGCAGCTTCGGCGTCTTCGCAGCCATTCCCCTCCTCATTGCGCTCCGCAAAACCTCTCAACTCGAAAAATCCTCATCCGCCGTCTTTCGGTAAAGCGATTTCTTTGTCCCATTGAGCGATTCTTATTCAGTTGTTTATCCTGTGGCCCCCCAGGTAGCTGGAATAACGGGCGCCAAATGCCGATAGACTCCTCGCACTGCGCCCCAATGTGTGGGCCCCGGGTCCGTACGAAGCTCGACGGTGCAGACAAGACGAACCTGGATGGTGAACCATGAATGGTGTACTGGTGGCAGCTTCGCCGCGGAACGGGAATCGAAAATCGGTTGTCAAGACGGCTTCTGATCCGATGCCGGCCGATCATGGCATCCTTCTCTCTGCGCTCCTGAATCTGGTGCAGGGCCGGGTCTATTTCAAAGACCTGCAAAGCCGGTTTATCTTGGTCAATCAAGCTAAGGCCGAACAGTTGAAAGTCGCGGGGCCCGAGGACGTCGTCGGCAAATCGGACTTCGATTTTTTCGGCGACGAAGCTGCCAGGCGGGCATTCACCGAGGAACAGGAGATCATTCGAACCGGCCGCCAGGTCATCGATAAGGAGGAAAAGGTGACTTGGCCGGACGGCCGAATCACCTGGGGATCCGTCACCAAAATGCCTCTCCGCAACCGTGACGGCCAGATCATAGGGACCTTCGGCATGACGCGCGACATTACCGAGAGCCGGCTGATGCGTGACGCGCTGATTGACGGCGAGGCCCGCTTGGCGTCAGCTTCCGGGGAACTGACCGCGGTCAGCCAGTCGATGGTAGCGAGCGCAGGAGAAACTGCGACGCTGGCCGATCTCCTGGAGGACGCCAGCCGGCAAGTATCCACCTCGGTATCTTCGGTTGCCGGTGCCGCCTCGCAGGTCCAGATATCAATTCGCGAAATCTCAAAAAGCGCCAATGACTCCACAACCGTTGCAAAAAACGCCGTTGATGTGGCGGAATCGGCCAAGGAGAGCGTGAAGAAGCTTGAGACGTCGAGCCGCGAGATCCACTCAGTGATCAAGGTCATCAATTCAATTGCCCAGCAAACGAACTTGCTTGCGTTGAACGCGACCATCGAAGCGGCTCGCGCCGGCCAGGCCGGAAAAGGGTTCGCCGTTGTCGCCTACGAGGTGAAGGAACTCGCCAAGCAAACAGCTCGCGCGACCGAAGAAATAAGCCGGACCATCGAAGCGATTCAGAGCGGCACCAAGGAAGCCGCCTCGGCCTTTGCGAACATCGGGACGATCGTCAGGTCGATCGATGACATCTCCAACAGCATCGCCGCGGCAGTGGAAGAACAAACGGTTGTGACGAACGAAATCGGACGCAGCGTGAACGAAGCGGCTCAGAAGATCGGTGAGATCGCCACAAACATCGGCGGTGTGGCTGCCTCGGCGAAGCAGACCACCCACTGCGCTGAAGATACGAGAAAGGCATCTCTCGAACTCAGCGGCCTGGCCACGCGCCTCCGTGCTTCGCTGACGGGAACTTCGGTTTAGCCGCCATACGGTCTCCACTCGCAGCCGCCGCCCCGCCGGATCGTCGCATCTTACGGAACCCACGGCCGCATGATTCTCATCGCCCATTTCCTCGCCGCTCCCCCGTAAACTGGAGAGATGGATAAGTTTGTCGTACGTGGAGGAAACCCCCTCCTCGGCACCATCAAGATCTCCGGCGCAAAAAACTCCGCGCTCCCCTGCATGGCCGCCGCCATCCTCACCGAAGACGAGATCGTCCTCGAAAACATCCCCCAGGTCCGCGACATCGAAACCGAGCGCCGCCTGCTCACCGCCATGGGCGCCGAAGTCGAACTCGGCTACGGCCGCGCCCAGCACCGCACCCGCATCAAGTGCGCCATCCTTTCCGATCCCGTCGCCAAGTACGAGATCGTCAAGACCATGCGCGCCAGCTCGCTCGTCCTCGGCCCCCTCATCGCCCGAACGGGCATCGCCCGCGTCGCCATGCCTGGCGGCTGCGCCATCGGCGGCCGTCCCATCGACCTCCACATCAAAGGCCTCGAAGCCATGGGCGCCACCATCACCCAGGACCACGGCTACCTCGAAGCCCGCAGCCCGCAAAACGGATCGGCCCGCCTCAAGGGAGCACACCTCGTCTTCGACAAAATCACCGTCACCGGAACCGAAGACCTGCTGATGGCCGCGACCCTCGCCGACGGCGAGACCGTGTTCGAGAACTGCGCCCGCGAACCCGAAGTCTCCGACCTTGCCGCCCTGCTCACCGCCATGGGCGCGAAGATCGAAGGCGCCGGCACCTCGACCATCAAAGTCCGCGGCGTCGCCAAACTCCACGGCGCCCGCCATCGCATCAACCCCGACCGCATCGAAGCCGGCACCTTCCTCATCGCCGGCGCCATCACCGGCGGCGACCTCAACGTCGACTGCTGCAACCCCGCCCACCTCGGCGCCGTCATCGCCAAGCTCGAAGCCTGTGGCGTCAAACTCACCGTGGGCCGCGAGCACATCCGGGTCCGCTCCGACGGCGCGCTCAAGGCCGCCAACATCTCCACCGAGGAGTACCCTGGCTTCCCCACCGACATGCAGGCCCAGTTCATGGCCCTCGCCACCCAGGCCGACGGAGCTACCACCGTCACCGAAAACATCTTCGAAAACCGCTTCATGCACGTGCAGGAACTCAACCGCATGGGCGCGAACATCACCGTGCAGGGCCGCACCGCCACCGTCCGCGGACGCACCCCGCTCGAGTCCGCCGCCGTAATGTGCTCGGACCTGCGCGCCTCCGCATCGCTCGTTTTGGCTGCTCTAGTTGCCGACGGCGAAACCATCCTCGACCGCGTCTACCACCTCGACCGCGGCTACGAACACTTCGAAGAAAAACTCCGCAACGTCGGCGCCCAAATCCGCCGCATGGGCGACGTCTTCGGCAAGAAATAGCCCCGCCTCACGCTCGTCATTCTGACTCGAAGAGTCAGAATCTCCGTATTGGCTTTTGTTCGCCCTCCGGGAGCATACTTAAATGCGAGAGGCAACCATGGCGACCGCAAGCACCCTCATCTCCATCGAAGAGTACCTGCGCACCGGCTACCATCCCGACTGCGACTACGTCGACGGCGAGATTCAGGAGCGCAACTTGGGAGAACGGGAACACGGACTGCTCCAGGCGGCATTGGCCGCCTGGTTCTTCAACAATGCCAAGGCCTGGAACATCTACGCCATCGTCGAGCAACGCATCCGCGTAACCGCCCGCCGCGTCCGCATCGCCGACCTCTGCCTCCTCAGCCGCGATGCCCCCAGGGAACAAGTCGTCCTCACCCCGCCCATCCTCTGCGTCGAAATCCTCTCGCCAGAAGACCGCTTGCCCCGCGCCGCCCGCGTCATGGAGGACTACGCCCGCATGGGCGTCCCCAACCTGTGGCTGCTCGATCCCAAAGACCGTGTCGCGTACGTATACTCGAGCGAAGGCCTGCTCAAACTCACCACCGACCGCCTCGCCATCCCCAACACCGAAATCTACGTCGACCTGCCCACCCTCTTCGCCGCCCTCGATTAATTCCTAATAGATATGGTGTCCCTCGGTTCCCGCTCGATCGAGCAGTGCTATATCCGTATCGGTGTTAAACCACACAACCTTATCCTTGCCAGACTTATCAGTGACCAGAACAGCGTCATACCAATGACCATCCTGCTTCATGCTGTGCTGCTCCTTGTATTGCACCTGCAGCGCATACATGTAGATAAACTCCTCTTGAATACCGACAGCGAACCATGCTGTCTTGGGGCTTTTTCCATCTCCCGACCTTGTGATCGACTCCAATAGCGCACGTAGAGTGCTTTGCTCCTTATTCGCCTCGCTCTTTCTCCCAAGGACTATCAAGGAATTCATCGCTGTAAGGTGAGCTTGGCCGTCTGCAATACTGTGCTGTTCGATTTCGCGCGCAACCTTCAGCGCTCCTTCAAAGTCACCGCCGTCATACAGAGTTTTAGCTCGCTTATTTGCTTCCACGGGATCGTAGTCCCCGCACACCTCCCCGACTCTAGCTGCCAGCCGCAACGCCTGCCAATCGATTTTCAGGTCTCCGCCATTTACCTTCGCTGCAAGTTCGTCGTATTTAGCATGCGCCACCTTCGGATCACCGAGCTGATCCTGCGAATAAGAGTGCAATCCAGCCACCAATATCGAAGAAATAAACAGGAAGACCTTTACCGCTCGCATGCTCGCCTCGCTGATCCGCCATCGCACCAATCTTACTTCGGCGCATGGCCCTTACCGCCAGCTCACCGCCAGATGCCACCTTAGCCCCGCCCGCACCGTCCGCTCCAGCACCCGCTCATACTCTTCCAGCTCGCCCAGCACCTGCGGCCCTTCGGTCCCAAGCTGTTGCGGATCGTCCCTGAGCGCAACCGCCAGCGCCTTCACCGTCGCCAGCCCATCGCCCGCCGCGTACCACTGCGGCGGAGGCAGCCGCCGCATCAGCTCCGGGTTCCCCGCACCCTCTTCAATCAGCAGCGACATCGAATTCTCGTCCGCCGAGAAGAACTCAATCAGCGGCTTCACCCCAAGCCGCAGCGCCACTCGCTCCAGCGCGTCTTCGTACCGCGCCAGTGCGCGTCCGTTGACGAAGATGTCGTATCCCGGATCTTCGCCCTCGACCACGATGTACATCGAAGCTGCCATTTCTTCGAGTGTAATTCGCCCGCTCGAAACCGCAAACCTAAATCCTCGCCACCGCCGCACCAATCCCGGTTCCCCGCCGCGCAGCCAGGTCTGCTTCCGCTCATGCGGAGTCGCACCCACCGGCTGGTATGCACTGAATGGGAAAAGCCCGGCGCAATGCCAGGCTTCTCTATCCTTCTCATTGTGATTCCGGCTTAGCGGTTTCCGCCGCCTGGAGGGCCGCCGCCAGGTCCACCCGGACGCCGTCCCCCGCCACCGCCGCGCCGCCGTCGTCCACCAGGACGCCGATCGCCGCCACCGCCCGGTCCGCGGAATCCACCGCCACCGCCGCCCGGCCCGCGTCCGCCTGCAGTCGCAGCGGGTACCGGCACTCCATCGGCGCGGTTGAAGTTCGGCTCATCGAAGTCGGCGTCCGGAGCCGGCGGATCGTCGTCGTCAAAATCCGCGCCGCCCTCGATCAGCACCGTCTCGTCGCCGTCCCCCTCTTCATCCTCAATCGGCGGCGCATACGCCGGGGCCGCTGCCACCGGCTCGCCGGCCTCCGGCAATCCCAGCTTCGCCCGCTGCTCGCGCAGCACCGCCTTGCGCGACAGCTTGATGCGATTGCCTTCGATCGACAGCACCTTTACCAGGATCTGGTCGCCCTCGCGCAGCTCGTCCTTCACTTCCTTCACACGATGCTCCGCAATCTCGGAGACGTGCAGCAGGCCGTCCGTGCCCGGGAAGATCTCCACGAACGCGCCGAATTCCGCAATCCGCACCACCTTGCCCAGGTACGTCTTGCCGATCTCCGGCACCGCCGTAATATCCGAGATCATCTGGATCGCGCGCGCCAGGCCATCCGCGTCGCTCGATGCCACATTCACCCGGCCGGTGTCGTCCACATCGATCTTCACTCCGGTCGCATCGATGATTCCGCGAATCACCTTGCCGCCCGGCCCGATCAGGTCGCGAATCTTGTCCGTCGGGATCTGGATCGTGTGGATCCGCGGCGCGAACTGCGACTTCTCCGTGCTCGGCGCGCCAATCACGCCGTCCATAATGTCCAGCAGATGGAACCGCCCCTGCTTTGCCTGGGCCAGCGCCTCGCGCATGATCTGCGCCGTGATGCCCATGATCTTGATGTCCATCTGCAGCGCGGTAATACCCTTGCGCGTTCCGGCCACCTTGAAGTCCATATCGCCGTAGTGGTCTTCAGCGCCGGCAATGTCGGAGAGCACCGCGTACTTGTCGCCCTCCTTCACCAGTCCCATCGCGACACCCGCAACCGAGCCCTTGATCGAGATGCCCGCCTGCATCAGTGCCAGCGAAGCGCCGCACACCGTCGCCATCGACGACGATCCGTTCGACTCCAGAATGTCCGACACCACCCGCAGCGTGTACGGCGACTCGTCCTCCGCCGGCAGCACCGCCTCGATCGCCCGCGACGCCAGTGCGCCGTGGCCAATCTCGCGCCGTCCCACGCCGCTCATGCGCCCAACCTCACCCACCGAGAACGGTGGGAAGTTGTAGTGCAGCATAAAGCGCCGCTTCTGCTCGCCCTCGTAGCTCTCCAGCCGCTGCGCGTCGTCGGTGGTGCCCAGTGTCGCGCTCACCAGCGCCTGCGTCTCGCCCCGGGTGAACAGCGCCGAACCATGCACCCGCGGCAGCACACCCACTTCAATCGTCACCGGACGAATCTCATCGAACGCCCTGTGGTCCGGCCGCACCCGCTCGTTCAGCACCTGGTCGCGGAAGATCTTCTCGCGCAGAATCTCGTAGTACGCACTGAACTTCTTGGCCGCCGCGGCGTCGCCCTCGGGCAACTCCTTCTTCAGCGCGTCCTTCAGCTCCTTCACCAGCGCGTAGCTCTCGAACTTCGGATGCTTCTGCGTGTCCAGCGCGTCCTTCAACTGCGTTCCGATCTTCGCCGACAGCTCATCCAGATACACCTGGTCCAGTTCCACCGCGGCCGGAACGCGCTTCGCCTTGCCCGCGCGCTTCACCAGGTCTTCGATGCCCTCGCAGATCTTCTTGATCTCAATATGCGCGAACTCGATCGCGTCCACCACCTGCTCTTCCGAGCACTCTTTCGAACCCGACTCCACCATCACGATGCCGTCCTTGGTGCCGACCACCATGATGTTCAGCAAGCTCTTCGCCCGCTCTGCATAGGTCGGATTGACCAGGAATACATCGTCGATCAGCCCAATGCGCACCGCGCCCACCGGCCCGTGGAACGGAATGTCCGACAACGCCAGCGCGCAACTCGCACCGTTGATCCCCAGCACATCCGGATCGTTCTCCTTGTCCGCCGAGTAGACGAACGCCACCACCTGGGTCTCGTTCCGGAAGGTCTCCGGGAACAGCGGCCGGATCGGCCGGTCGATCTGCCGGCTGGTCAGAATCTCCTTCTCGCTCGGCCGCCCCTCGCGCTTGATGAACCCGCCCGGTATGCGTCCGCCCGCGTACGTAAACTCGCGGTACTCCACCGTCAGCGGAAAGAAGTCGATGCCTTCTTTCGGGTCGGGCGACGCCACCGCGGTGGCCAGAATTACGTTGTCTCCGCTGCTCGTCAGCGCTGCGCCCGAGGCCTGCTTGGCCATCCGTCCGGTCTCAAATTTGATTTGCTTGCCGCCGGCAAGCTCAATGGTTACGTCCTGCTTCATGTTGCGCCTCTTCTCTCTTCTTCTTGTCGATATTGGAACTTGTCGCCGCGCCGCCTATGCGCACGGGCAGGCATGCAACCCGGTGCGCGCTGCAATCAGCCCGCCGCCGGTGCGCTGCATGGAAAATTGGATGTGGAAATTTCCGCTCAGGGAAAACTCGCTCTGTCTCGAACGCACATCGCCAAGGCCCGCTCGCCGCCTGGTCTGCGGTCTCTGAGCCACGCCCTCGCGCTCCATCAGCAACCCCAGCGGCAAGGTCCAACATAGCCTTGCGCGAAGAGGAAGTCGACTGCCGGTGTGGGTCGGGCCTTGCCTGCGTCCATGATGAGGGGTTTGTCCCAGTTCGAATCTACTTGCGGATGCCAAGCTTTGCGATTACCTCGCGGTAGCGGTCCGAGTCGCACTTCTTCAGATAATCGAGTAGCCGGCGGCGCTTGCTTACCAACATAAGAAGCCCGCGGCGCGAACCGTGGTCTTTCTTGTGGGTCTTGAAGTGCTCGGTCAACTCGCCAATCCGCTCGCTCAGGAGCGCGATCTGGACCTCCGGACTCCCGGTGTCCGATTCGTGCGTGCGAAACTTTTGAATGATGTCTGTCTTCTTTACGGATTCCAACACAGCTGTTGTTGCTCCTGATCTTCGAGTCCAGTAATGGTCGTAGTGTCTCCATAAAGGATAGCATTCATTCGCAAAATGCCGCAATTCAGCCGAACCCCGAAATGCCTAACACCGATAGCGCCGATCCAACCGATCAAAGCGAATCGAACCATCCCTATGCGCCCCCGATCGGTTCAATCGGTGTTAATCGGTGTTAAGCCTTTGCCCTTACGCCAGGTTCTTCTTCAAGAAAGCCAGCGACCGCTCCCGCGCCAGCTTCGCCGACGCGCCGTGATACATATCGGGATGCGCATCCCGGTTGAACGCGTGCCCCGCGCCCTCGTACACATAAATCTCAACCTCCGGATGCGCCGACCGCACTGCCTCGATCTGGTCCGTCCCGATATGGCTGTCGTCGTCGCCGAAATGCAGCAGCACCGGGCACACCGGCTCCTCCGCCGCAAACTTCCCAATGCCGCCCGCATAATAACTCACGCAGCAGCCCGGCTGCATCTTGAACGTCTCGCCCCGCGTCGCCGAAAGCCAGCTCAACAACCCGCCATAGCAGAACCCCAGAACGCCTACACTCTCTTCCACCTTCTTCACCTCCGCAAACGCCGCCGCAATGTCAAGCAACGACAGCTCCGGCTTCAGCTGCGGGTACAGCGAAAACGCCTGCTTCAGCCCCTCCGGCGAGTAGTCCAACTGCAAGTCACGCTCAATCCGGTCGAACAACGCCGGCGCGATCGCCAGAAACCCGTCCCTCGCATACCCATCGGCCACGCTGCGGATATGTGCGTTCACGCCAAAGATCTCCTGCACCACCACCAGCGCCGCAATCGGCGCTCCCGCTGGCTTCGCCACATACGCGCCCAGTTCGTGTCCATCGTCCGCCTTCACCTTCACCCAATCACCCATCGTTTCGCTCCTGCCTGGTTCGATTCACTGTGTCTGCGTTCTCAGTTTATCGGATGCACGCCGTCGCTTCGCAGCGTGTCCAAACCTCAACTCTTGAAGCCACGGTAAGAGCGTCGATCACTTTTCCGCCCCATCAAGCCGTCTGCCGGCTCCACGACTGTCCAACGCCGCCCGCATCGAGAAAAACGCCGCCTTGGCTGCGTAGTTTGAATCAAACGGCAGTGTCCGCTCCGGTTCGCGGTCCGCACGCGAATCCTCCCCATTCAGCCACGTATACCGGTCCGTGATCCCCCATGTCACCACCGCCCGCACCGCTGGGCTGCCCAGCACCACCTCGAGGTACTGCTTATACGCGGCAGCAACCTCCCTGTCACGCACCTGCACATCCGCAGGAAGCGCGCGGTCATTCACATCCATCTCGGTGACGAACACTTGCAGCCCAAGCGCATGCACGGCATCGAGCAAGCCCATTAGCCCGGCTCCATAAACCTTCCCGCTCGCCGCAATGTGCGATTGCACGCCGAGCGCGTCGATCGGCACTCCGTTCCTCACCATGCGCCGTAACAGCCCGAGCACCGCCTTCCGCTTCTGTTCCGCGTCAGCCGCCTCTGCCTCGATGCCATAGTCGTTGTATGTAAGCAGCGCCTTGGGATCGGCCTGCCGCGCGGTTCGAAACGCCAGCTCAATGTAGTCGTCCCCCGCCAACCGCAGCCACGCTGAGTTCCTCATCCCATCCGGCCGGCCATCCTTCACCTCGATCGCCTCATTCACCACGTCCCACGAGTGCATCCGTCCCGCATACCGGCCCATCACCGTCTCAATGTGAGTGGTCAGCAACCGCCGCGCATTCTCCTTGGTGGCAGTTGCGTCGAACCACTTCGGATTGCCGCGGTGCCACGCCAGATTGTGCCCGCGCACCTTCATGTGGTTCGCCTCGGCAAAGGCAACCAGCTCATCTGCCGCATCGAAGCGAAACGTCTCCGCAGTTGGCCGCAGCGCGCCCCACTTCATCGCGTTCTCGGCCACCACAATCCCGCACTGCTGGCGAATCAGCGCAGCGTAAGCCGCATCGGACGCAAGGCGCGTGTTGACCGCGCTCCCATAAAGCAGTCCCTGCGCCGCCGCATGTGCTCCCAGCGAAGCCGGCCCCACGACGCTCTCGCCCGAGCCAGCCGGCCCCTGACCCAGGCCCCACGCGCCAAACGGCAACGAAGCCGCAATCAGACCTCCGGCGTGCTGCGCTGCCCCTGAGACAAACTCTCGCCGCGATCTTGCCTTCATCTCATACCACCCGTCAGCCAAATCGTCTCCGAAACAGCAGCGCTCCGGCTGGTTGAAAATCCCGCCGGGACGCCTCGACCTTGACCAACCCGATAGCGATCAGGCGAAATTCCCGATTGCAACCTATCCGGAAAGTCTGTTCCAAGCCGAAGAAGCAGCTTCCGTTTCCGCCGACGGCATCCCTACTGCCCTTCATCCGCCCCTGCGTACTCCCGCATCTCCCCAAGCCAGCGCAGAAACCGCACCAACTGCCGCCGCTCCGACCACAGAAATCGCCAGAAATCCCCCGCGCCCACCTCCTCCGCCTTCTTGCCCGTGAACGTCTCCAGCCGCCACTTCAGGTAGCTGCTGCGCCATGGCCGCAGCCGATGCCCGCGCGTCGCATTCCACAGAAATAGCAACCCTGAGCCCATACCCTCGCCTGTTACCGCTCCCGCCCCGATTATAGGGCCGCACCCACTCCATAAGTAGCGGCCGTCACATCCCGCTTCACCCCCACTCCATCTACACTAATCCCTGTTGTTTTCGCCCTGGACGGTTCGGATGCATCGAATACTGGAACACAACGCCCGCCGGATACCGGTCGCCTGTCTCGCAATTGCCATCGCCTCAGCCGTTTCGCTCCTGCGCGCGCAGGACCTGCGCACCGCCCATGAGCCCGTGGTCCCTCCGGCCTGCACCACGCTCAAATCTGTCTTGACCGCAGCCTCGGCCGCCAGCGGCGACATCGAAACCCGCGCCCGCAAGGCCGGCTCCGACTCGACCGGCCTCGACACGGCCCGCATCCAGCAGGCGCTTGACCAATGCCCCAAAGGCCACGCGGTCGAACTCGCCCTCGACGCCGGCAACACCGCATTCCTTACCGGCCCCATCGCGCTGCGTCCCGGCGTCGCACTGCTCATCGGCAAAGGCGTCACCCTCGTCGCCTCGCGCAACCCTGAGTCCTACGCCATCACCCCCGGCTCCTGCGGTGTCGTCAACACCGACTCGGTCAGCGACTGCAAGCCGCTCATCGCCGCCCGGAACGCCGCCGGCTCCGCCATCATGGGCGAGGGCGCAATCGACGGCCAGGGCGGCGCCACCCTCATCGTCGGCGGCAAACCCTCCGCCAAAACCTGGTGGGACCTCGCCGAGGACGCCCGCACCGCCGGCCACCAGCAGGCTCCGCGCCTGATCGAGACCGATGCCACCGACGACTTCACCCTCTACCGCATCGCCCTCCGCAACTCGCCCAGCACCCACGTCCTGTTCCAGCGCGGCATCGGCCTAACCGTCTGGGGCATCAGGATCGACACCCCCAGGTTCGCGCGCAACACCGACGGCATCGATGCCGCACAGTCCAAGAACATCACCGTCACGCAGTCCTTCATCCGCACCGGCGACGATAACGTCGCCATCCGCGCCAGCGACACCCCCACCGCCCACATCACCATCAGCCACAATCATTTCTACTGGGGCCACGGTCTCACCATCGGAGGCGAAACCATCGGCGGCGTCAGCGGCATCCGCGTCGATGACCTCTCACTCGACGGCTCTGACAATGGCATCCGCATCACCTCGAATGCTGCTCACGGAGGTTTGGTCGAGGACATCGTCTACCAGGACATCTGTATCCGTAATGCCAAGGCTCCCATCCTCTTCGACACCGCATTCTCGTTTCCCGGCAAGGGCATCGAGCAGTTGCCCGTCTACGACGACATCGCGCTGCGCAACGTCCGCCTGGCCGGCGGCGGCAAGGTCCAGTTCAACGGCTTCGACGCCACCCACCGCATCGGAGTCGCGCTCGACGGTGTGCTTGCACTCGACAAGCCGGACATCTACCGGGCGCAAGCCATCCACACTGACCTTACCTTCGGCCCCGGCCCCGTAAACTTCGTCTTCACCGGAGACGACTCCACCGTCACCGGCAAGGAAACCGCCGGCACCCTGCCCTCCTGCGCCGCCAAATTCGTCCCCTTCCCATAGTCCGGTACGCGCATCGCCATCGCCAATAGCTGATAGCTGATAGCTGATAGCTGATAGCTGATAGCTGATAGCTGATAGCTGATAGCTGATAGCTGATAGCTGGAAAACGAAGCACCCCCGCGCGCGCCAAGGCAAGCTTTCTCAGCCCGCCAGGCTCGCGCTACGTCCGGTCATATTGCAGAGTCGCTATACATACCACGCCCAGGTATCACCCTGGGGCAACCGGCGGCCGCAAGATCTGGCTCTCACAAAACATTCCGTCTGGAGCCCGCCTACTTCACCACCGTCTGGAACAGCGGCGACGTCAGCAACGCCGTGAACTCGCTGTCCGAAGACGAATAATCCACCTTCAGAACTCCCGAGTCGGAGTCTATCTCCGTATTGTCCAGCGCAGTCTTCTCCAGTGGCGTGCCCTGCTGCTTCTTCAGCAATTGCACACCCTTCAGCAGCGTCGCGCAGGTCGCGGCCGTGAACGTGTCGGACAGGTTCACCGTCATATTGAACCGGACCCCATTCGAGAAGTCCATGGTGTAGCGCGAGCCTTTCATCCGGTTCTTCACCGTGTCGTAGTCCGCAAGCTGCGACGCCACGCCCAGAACGCTCTTCATCATCGCCTGCGTGCCCTTGGCATCCAGCAGGCTCCACACCGCATGGCTGTCCACCGCCACCATCTCGTTCACCAGGTCGCTGTCCGACAGGAAGCTCGGGGTAATGCCGTCGCGCGAGTCCAGCGCCGCCCTCACCGCGTCCTTGTCCCCAAACACCATCGTCGTCTGGTTCAGGAACACCACATCCAACCCGGTCGAACCCATGGGATAGACGCTGCTGTTGCGCACCGTCGTCGCCTTGGTCTTGTTTTTGGTGAAGTTGGCCATAATGTCGTGGGTATGGAACTGTCCCTGCGCAATGCCCACAATCCGCTCCACGTCGGGCCCCTTGCCGTCGGGGTTGGATGCGCGAAACGCCGCGAAGCACAGCGCATCCGCGTCCTGGTCCACCTTCAGTCCGGAACTCACCAGCGCCGACTCCAGTTTCTTCAACTCCGGCGGCAGCACTCGGTCCTTCAGCCCCATCGCCGCCGTCGAGTTCTGCATCGCGCGGTAGTCCACCACAATAATCTGCTGCACGTCATGCGGGATCGACGCCTTGGCGTCGCTGGAGAGCGCGGCCGCGTGAGCAAACGGAGCGGACAGGGTCACCGCCGCAGCAACCGCCAGGCTCAGCTTGCCCGCGCGGGTGAATCTTGATCGGAACTCGGATATCAATACAAAATTAGGCAAAGTAAACTCCCTTACAGCACTTCAATCGCCAAACTCAAATGGCAGCGCGTGGATTTCGCTCACAACGCGCCCTCCCCATTGTTCCTTGAATCAATGCCGGAAGCAAGGGGGCTATGGTTTGGACTCGCCGCCCGCGCAAAGGTTTGATGAATCAAAAGACTTTTCCACTTATCCCTCCGGCCACGGCAACGGGTGCTTCAGCCTCCGCTCCAGCACCTTCGCCTCCGGGTCGAAGTCCGGAATCGCCTGCACCCACTCGGCCTCCGCTTCGTACGCCTCCTGCGGAATCAACCCGATGATCTCGCCCTCCGTCGCCACCGCTCCGTGATTGCGCGCCAGCTCCCGCACCGCCGCATAGATCTGCCGCATCGGCGTGGCGCGGAAGTCCGTAATATTCATGCTCACCTGCGCTCGCCCGCCCACGCTCACCCCAATCGCCTTCACCCCGTGCATGCCACCCGCCGATGCCCGGATCGCCCGCGCAATCGCTCGCGCCGCCGCAATGTCCGCCTGCGCCGCCGCCGGCAGCTCCGCCCCCGCCTGCTGTTTCTCCGCCTCCAGGTAGATGTTGTATGCAATCAGAAACCGCCGCGCACCCACCGCGCTCGCACCAGCCGTGCTGTGTACCTCCGGCCCGCCGATATCCGGCCGCCGCGCCGCGTCCTTGTGCGCCGTCTCCCGCAACCCCTCAAACTGTCCCCGCCGCACGTCCTCCAGGTTTACCCGGTCCGGCCGCGCCGCCGCGGCCTCGTAGAAGTACACCGGGACCCCGTACCGCCGCCATATCTCGAGGCCAGCCTGCCGCGCCAGCACCGCACACTCCGCCAGCGATATCCCGCTCACCGGGACCAGCGGCACCACGTCCGCCGCCCCAATTCGCGGATGCGCCCCGCTCTGCTGCGTCAGGTCGATCAGTTGCGCCGCCCGGCCCGCGCCCCGCACCGCCGACTCCACCACCGCCGCCGGCGGTCCTGCAATCGTCACCACGCTCCGGTTGTGCGCCGCATCCAGCGACCAGTCCAGCAGGCGCACCTCTTCCATGCGCATCGCAGCCACAATCTGTGCGACCTTCCTCGCGTCCGTGCCCTCGCTGAAGTTCGGCACGCACTCAATCACCGCATCCGGATTTATCGCCGCTGGCATTGCTTATTTCCACCAACTGTACCCAACCGTAAACTGTACGCTCGCGTTCACCCCGGGGTTCTTGTCCCCCAGCGACGCGCTCGATATATGGATCGCGTTCGCCCCAAAATCGACCGACCGTTTCCCGTTCACAAAGTAATGCACCCCCACCCCGAACTGCGGCGTAAAGTTCCACACACTCGTATTCGCGCTCGCAATATTGTTAATCAGCGTATCGCCGGGATTGACGACCATGCACGGCCCCGGCGCGCAGTACGGCGGCCCGCCGAACGCCGGATACTTGTGGTTCGTCCATAGCAATCCGCCCGCACCCTGCACCCACGGAGCCCATCGCCGCGTTCCCGCAAAGTTCCAGCGCAGCACCGCCGGCGTAATGCTGACGCCGGTAAAGGTGCCGCCCACATTGAACACCGCCGAGCATTCGTACGTCACGCTGCCGCTCACCACCGGCGCGCAGTTCTGCCGCTGCATCGTCGGCGTATACGACTGCCAAAGCGGAAACACCTCCACCCCGTACTCAAAGTTCCCCCGCAACATCCCGGGCCCCGCGAGTCCCGTCAGCACCTTGCCCGCACGCACCCCCGCCCACAAAAACTTGAACCCTCCCCTGTCCTCGGTCACCCCAAACCCGCCCTGCGCCAGCACCCCAAAATCCCACGGCGTCGCCGTATCCCGCACCGGGTTCGTGTCCGGCACAATCGTAGTTCCACCCGCCGCGCCTGCGCCGCTCCGCGCAGCCGCGGGCAAAGCGAAAGAACTCAATCCGGACTGAGCAGCCGCAGTTCCCGTCAGCAAAACCAGCGCCAGGGCAATTTCACAATAGGTACGCCGCAAAAGTCCGCTCCAATCCTTACCGCAGTTTTGAAACCCGCACAGAAGAAAGCCGCCGTGACTCGGCGGCCCAATCTTTTAACCAATCATTCGCTCTTAATCGGTGCCTTCGGGGCCAATCGGCGTTAAGCCTTTTCCCTGCCTTATCCCGCCGCCGCGACCGCCGCCTCATCCATATCGAAGTTCGTATACACGTTCTGCGTATCGTCCAGGTCTTCCAGCGTCTCCAGCAGCCGCATCATCGCCGTCGCCTGCGTGCCTTCCAGCTTCTGGTAGGTCGACGCGATCATCGTCACTTCGGAGTGTTCCGGCGCAATCTTCGCCCCTTTGATCGCCTCCAGCACCGCATCGTAGTCGCCCGGCGCCGTGATTACCTCCCACGTATCGCCTTCGTCCGAAAGGTCCTCCGCGCCCGCCTCCAGCGCAATCTCCGTCAGCTTCTCTTCGCTCACGGCGGACTTCGCCACAATAATTAGCCCCTTCTTCGAGAACAGGTATCCGACCGAGCCCACTTCGCCCAGGTTCCCGTTGTTCTTGCTGAAGGCGTGCCGCAGTTCGCTCACCGCGCGGTTCTTGTTGTCCGTCAGCACCTGCACCATAATGGCGACGCCGCCCGGCCCGTAGCCCTCGTACATGATGTCTTCGTAGCTCACGCCTTCCAGCTCGCCCGTGCCCCGCTGGATCGCCCGCTTGATATTGTCCTGCGGCATGTTCTCCGCCTTGGCCGCCAGGATCGCCGTCCGCAGCCGCGGGTTCCCGTCCGGATCGCCCCCGCCCTGCTTCGCCGCAATGCTGATTTCCTTGATCAGGCGCGTAAAAACCTTGCCGCGCTTGGCGTCGGCTGCGCCCTTCTTGTGCTTGATCGTTGCCCACTTCGAATGGCCGGACATGTCTTCCCTCTGAATCTGAATTTTGCTAACTGGCTGATTAAGCGTGCCGGATGATCGCAAACCACGCCTCATCGCCAGCCCCGCGCAACGCTCGATTTTACCACGGAAAAACCAGCCCCAGCCCGCGCCAACGTCCGTCATTCACCCCAACGTCCGTCATTCTGGTATAGCCGGAATCGCCGCATTTCCCTTTCGTTGTTGCGGGTGTCCCGTCCTGGCTTGCTAGGGCGGGCTTGGGGTGTCCCATGCATCTCCGCCCCAACTGACCACCCACTAACCACTGACCAAGGCTTTACCCCAGATCCCTCGGCCCTTCCCCCACCTTCGGCGCCTTGTCCACCGCATCGTCCGCTGCCGCCAGCAGCCCCTCCAAATCCAACGCCCGCGTATACATCGCAATCCCGCCCTCCGGCGTCCGCGGCCACTCCTCCTTCGGCCGGTCCCAATACAGCTCCACCCCATTCTCATCCGGATCGCGCAGATAGAGCGCCTCGCTCACCCCATGGTCCGCCGCCCCATCCAACCGCACCCCATGCCGGATCAGCCCCTTCAGAGCCGCACCCAGGTCCGCCCGCGTCGGATACACAATCGCCAGGTGGTACAGCCCCGTCGTCCCCGCCGCCGGCGGCTCGCCGCCCTTGCTCTCCCACGTATTCAGGCCAATGTGGTGGTGATACCCGCCCGCCGACACAAACGCCGCCTGCGTCCCAAACCGCTGCATCAGGTCGAACCCCAACACCCCGCAGTAAAACTCCAGCGCCCGCTCAATGTCCGCCACCCTCAAGTGCACATGCCCAATCCGCGTTCCACTCGGTATTCCCATGGCAATCCGATCATACCCCCAACTACCTCCTCCTTTTGCCGATCGCGAACCTGTACAGCACACACCTCAAGCCTCATCGCCGAAAGCTGATAGCCGATCGCTGATAGCCGATCGCTGATAGCCGTCAAATGGAATCCGCTTGCCGGCTGTCCGCATCTCGGGTCCTCCGCCAGCTTGAGTCCAGAAGCGCTGTTCGCGCTCCCATCAGCGTCGAGATTCACCCGCGCCGCGCCCGCCACAGCGCTCCGTCCAACGGATCGACCGCCGCACCGCCGACCCGCGCACCCGGGATGGCGACTGCCAGCCGCGCCGCCATCGCCTCCCGCACCGGCGCAATCTGCGCCAGCACGCTGCCCGTGTACGCCACGCCAATCTCGGGCACTGGCGCAGCCCGCCCGCTCATCTTGTGGAACACCACCGACACCAGCTCCGCCAGTTCCTCGCCCGCCCGCTCCAGAATTCCCGCAGCCAACGCATCGCCCTTCTCGGCGCACCGCGCCACCACCGGAGCCAGTTCCGCAAAGTCCGGCGGGTTCGTACCGTCCGAAAACGTCCGCTGGTTGGCTACCGCAACCAGCTCCGCCGCCGACCCCAGCCCCCACTCCCGCTCGATCTCCCGCAGCAGGCCCGTCTCGCCGCCACCGACTCCGATCCGGTCCTGCGCCCGCAGCGCCGCCCGAATCGCTTCCAGCCCAATCCAGTACCCCGAACCCTCGTCGCCCAGCACCGGCCCCCAGCCACCCGCGCCGAACAACTCGCCGCCTGCCGCCCGCCCGATCGCGTTCGACCCCGTGCCCGCGATCACCAGAATCCCCTCGCCACCCGCAAACGCCGCATCCAGCGCAATCTCCTCGTCGCCGCACAGAATCAGCTCGCCTGCAACCACCCCGGAAACCGTCCGCCGCGCCCACGCCTGCACCGCCGGCCCGCTGACGCCCGCCAGCCCGAAACAAGTCCTCTCCACCTGCCCGAGCGAAACTCCCGCGGCTGCCGCCGCCTCGGCCAGCACGCCTTGCAGCCGCGCGGTCGCCTCCGCCTCCGAGACGCGCATCAGCTTCACCGTTCCCGCCGACGCCCGCGCCAGCACCCGCGTCTCATCGGCAATCAGGCACTGCGTCTTGGTCCCGCCCGCGTCGATCGCAACAAAGAGCCCCATGCGCAGCAATCATATAGCCACGCCGATATACTCAGGCAATGCCCGTGCGGTTGCACCCGTTCGATCTCGGCGTCGTCGGCCTTTATCTGGTGGCGATTACGCTCTTCGGCCTGCGCTTCGCCCGCCGCGGCACCGCACGCGACAAGTCCCTCCGCGGCTACTTCCTCGCCGACCGCACCGTCCCCTGGTGGGCCATCGCCCTCTCCATCGTCTCCGCCGAAACCTCGACGCTCACCATCATCGGCACGCCCGGCCTCGCCTTCGCCGGCGACTTCGGCTTTCTCCAGATCGTCCTCGGTTACATGCTCGGCCGCATCGTCGTCGCCACCATCTTCCTGCCCCGCTACTTCCAGGGCGAGATGTTGACCGCGTACCAGCTCATCGACCGCCGCTTCGGCCACACACTCTACAAAGTCACCGCCGGCCTCTTCCTGCTCACGCGCGCCGCTGCCGAAGGCGTCCGCGTCTTCGCCGTCTCCATCGTCGTCGGCATCGCCATCGGCACCGGCGACGTGCTCTCCATCGCCATCATCTCCGCTCTCACGCTGCTCTACACCTTCGAAGGCGGTATGGCCGCCGTCATCTGGACCGACGTCGTCCAGATGGCAATCTACGTCGGCGGAACGCTGGTCGCTATCTGGTCGCTCGGCCAGCACGTCCCCGGCGGCTGGGCGCAGATCCATACCGTCGCCGCCGCTGCCGGCAAATTCCACATGTTCAACTTCGCCCTCAACCTGACCACGACCTACACCTTCTGGGCCGGAGTGCTCGGCGGCACCTTCCTCACCATGGCCTCGCACGGCACGGACCAGCTCATGGTCCAGCGCATGTTGGCCGCAAAGAACCTGCGCGAATCGCGCCTGGCCCTGCTCTCCAGCGGCGTCGTCATCTTCATCCAGTTCGCACTCTTCCTGCTCATCGGCGCCGGCCTGTTCGTCTTCTACGGTGGGGGCACAAATTCGGGTGCCCCACATACCGGGGTCCCCGGCGAACTTGTTCGCGGGGGTGGTCATCTCGCCTCTGAGATGTGGGTTCATGCCGGAGACACCAACCGCATCTTCCCCGCCTTCATCGTCCGCGAGATGCCCACCGGCATCGCCGGCCTGCTCGTCGCCGCCATCCTCGCCGCCGCCATGTCGAACCTCTCCGCCGCCCTCAACTCCCTCTCCTCCACCACCGTCGTCGACTTCTACATGGGCTTTCGCCCCGCCGCCGCCGACCGCGAGCGCATGATCGTCTCCCGCGGCTCGACCGTCCTCTGGGCGCTGGTGCTCTTCGCCGTCGCCGTCTACGCGGTCCACACCGGCGGCAAAGGCAACGTCGTCGAACTCGGCCTCTCCATCGCTTCCGTCGCCTATGGCTGCCTGCTCGGCGTCTTCCTCCTCGGCACCCTCACGCGCTACGCTACCCAGACAGGAGCAATCATCGGCATGATCACCGGCTTCGCCCTCAATCTCTGGCTCTGGCAAGGCTCGTTCCCAAAGATCATCCTTTGGAAGCCCGGATTCGACGCCGCTCGCACCTTGCCAAACGGCCACATCGTCCACGACGCTGTCGTCCCTGGCCTCGCCATCCCCCACATCGCTTGGACCTGGTACGTCCTCATCGGCGCACTCGTCACCTTCGCCGTCGGCTCCCTCGCCAGCCTCGTGCTCCCCAAACCCCGCACGCGAGGATAACTCCCTCCTACCGCGACCACCGCTTCCTGGCTTCTAGGTAAGCCAAGGCTTCAGCCTTGGCAATCCAGCACCCGCAAATGTCTTGGGCTTTAGCCCCTGGGGTAACTCTCTCCCGCCAGCAACTGCTCTCCGCGCCCTTGATATCCCCGACATATACTCAACGTGTATTCACGTGGGCTGTGGAGAAGAGATGAAGAAGGCCGCTGTCGCATCCATTCTATTTTTACTCACCGCGAATCTCCCGGCGCAAAGCCCCGCACCTTTACCCCAATCCACCCCCGACTTCTCCGCCGCCTCCGCCGCCATCAACACCGCTATCGCCCAAAAGAAACTCCCCGGCGCCGTCCTCCTCGTCGGCCACAACGGCAAGATCGTCTTCGAGCAAGCCTACGGCGTGCGCAAATACGCCGGAGAACCCGGTCTCGACGGCAAACCCTCCCCCGCCGAACCCATGACGCTCGACACCATCTTCGACATGGCGTCCCTCACCAAGTGCCTCGCCACCGCAACCGCCATCATGCAACTCTACGAGGCACATAAACTCGACCTCGACGCCCCCGTCGCCAAATACCTTCCCGAATTCGCCAACTCACCCAACTCCAACTCTGCACCCGCAGCTTCCGGCGCAAACGCTCCACCCGCCGCCCCAGAAGCAAACTCTGCGCCCGCCACAAATGCCAACTCCGCCACGGCCCCGAGCGCCAACGGCGCGACGATATACCAGCCTGGGGCGCAGCCCCAGGTACAGGCCCAAAATGGAGGGCAGAGGGCTGAAGGCCCGACACATACCGCCCCATTCAACAAAGCCACGGTAACTATCCGCGAACTCCTCACCCACTACTCCGGCCTCCCGCCCGACGTGAACCTGAAAGACGCCTGGGGCCTCGCCGCGCCCGACAAAGCCGAAGGCATGCGCCGCGCCCTGGCCTCCCCGCTCACCACCGTCCCCGGCACCCACTTCGAATACTCCGACATCAACTACATCACCCTCGGCGCCCTCGTCGAAAAACTGAGCGGCCAACGTGAGGACGACTACGTTACCGAACACATCTACAAGCCTCTTGGAATGCGATCCACATATCACGCGCTCGATCGCATCTGCGATTGGGGTATTCGGCTGGGCGGCAATGTTCTGCCTGGAGTTTACCCCCCACCTAAGACCGCAGACGTATTGGGTGATCCCCTGAAGCCATCGGAAGGCTTTGCAACGATACCGTGCTCCAATGGGGGCACGAACCCTTGGTGGGTGAGCAATGCCTATGACACCGCCCCTACCCAGCACGACAACGAAGGCACCCCCGACACCAACCCCGACTTCGACCATCTCCTCCGCGGCACGGTCCACGACCCCACAACCCGCCGCATGGGCGGAGTGGCCGGACAGGCCGGCGTCTTCTCCACCGCCGAAGACGTAAGCAAATTCGCCCAGGCCCTGCTGGACAAGCTGCTCTACGACAAGGGTCCATTCCCACTCAAGCAATCGACCCTGAAGCTGATGACCACGCCTGAGCAGCCGCCCACTGCACTCCCCAACGCGACCATCTTCACTCCCGACGGCAAGCCAACAACAGGCGTAGCCCTCCGCGGCTTCGGCTGGGACATCAACTCCGCCTACTCGCGCCCCCGCGGCGAAGTCTTCCCTATCGGCTCCTTCGGCCACACCGGCTTCACCGGCACCAGCCTCTGGATGGACCCCGCATCCGACACCTACGTCGTCCTCCTCGCCAACTCCGTCCATCCCCGTGGCAATCCGCCCATCTCCCCCCTCCGCGGCGAAGTCGCAACAGATGTCGCTAAAGCCCTGGTTCTAGGCCAGCAATCTTCCACCTCTGCACCCCCCTCAACCACTGTCATTCTGAGCGAAGCGAAGAATCCCCGTATTTCGCCCGAAGTGCCTCAAACTTCCGCCCCTTTACGCCGTACTCTCACCGGCATCGACGTCCTCGAAGCCACCAACTTCGCCGCCCTCAAGGACCTCGCCTCCCACCACGGCGGCCATCTCCGCATCGGCCTGCTTGCCAATCAAACCGGCCTCGACGCCCAAGGCCGCCGCACCATCGACATCCTCCGCTCCGCCGGCAGCGGCATCGAACTGGTCACGCTCTTCTCGCCCGAGCACGGCATCTTCGGCGCGAAGGACTCAGAGGCTATCGGCCAGGAAGTCGATCCCGCCACCGGCCTCAAAGTCATCAGCCTCTACGGCCCCAAAGACTCCGACAAGCGCCCCAAGTCCGAAGACCTGAAAGACCTCGACGCCGTCGTCATCGACCTCCAGGACGCCGGCGTCCGCTTCTACACCTACGAAACCGTCCTCGGCTACTTCCTCGAGTCCGCCGCCTGTGAGGCCGCCCAACGCCATCCCCTCGAAATCATCGTCCTCGACCGCCCCGCCCTCATCGGAGGTGAAGCCGTCCAGGGCCCAATCTCGAACACCGCACCCTCCTACATCAACTACATGCCGGAACCCATCCGCAATGGCATGACCCTCGGCGAACTCGCCCAATACATGCGCTCCGAACATCCCGGCCCCTGCGGAGCTGGGCCCCGCGCCTCACCAGCCTCGGAAAAACCCGCCCCAGCCGCGGAAAAGTCCGTCTCTGAGATAGACCGGGACGCCTCTGAGATAGGCCGGGACTTTAGTCCCGGCATAACGGGCGCCGAGTCAACTGGGGCTTTAGCCCCCGGGATACTGACTGTCATCCCCATGCAGAACTGGCACCGCACGGAATTCTTCGATCAAACCGGCGTCCCCTGGGTAAACCCCTCACCGAACCTGCGCAGCGTCGACGAAGCGACCCTCTACCCCGGCCTGGGAATGTTGGACGCCACCAACGTCTCCGTAGGCCGCGGCACCGCAACGCCCTTTGAACTCTTCGGCGCGGGCGCAACCCCCGCCACCAAAGACGCACCCGCCCACCCCCCATGGTTCGACGGCAAAGCCGTAGCCGCCTACCTCACCGCCCGCCACATCCCCGGCGTCTCCTTCGCCGCGACGAAGTTCACCGTTGCCGACGATGTGAATCACTACCCCTACCACGGCCAAACCATCGAAGGCGTGCGCCTCACCGTCACCGACCGAGTCGCCCTCGACTCCCCCGAGCTCGGCATCGAGATCCTCTGCGCCCTCCACCACCTCTACCCCACCCAGTTCAAGCTCGACAAAGCCGCGCCCCTGATCGCCAACTCCGAAACCATGGCCGCCCTCGCCCGCGGCGACGACCCACGAGCTATTGCAGCCTCCTGGGCCCCCGCCCTCGCCGAATTCAAGGCCCGCCGCGCCAAGTACCTCCTCTACCCATAGCCCGAAGCCGTCGGACCATCCCATCGAATACTTTTTCTTCCCTCTATCTCTATGTTTCGAGCACATTTAGCCAGGCCAATCATAATCCCGATACCGCCAAACCGGCCTTTTCCTTGACACTGCCCCATATAATTGAAGTAGGTGCCAAATCCGATAACCGCCGAAAGCCGGGAAACCGGAGGCTCAAAGCTAAGAGAACAGACCTTGACATCTTCCAGAACCGGATTGGACCGGATTTTGTACAAAGTCCCAGGGTAAGTCTTTTAGATTTAGCATATTAAAGCTAGGATACCGGGGGGTACCCCCACGCTACGTCGAATAGTCCGCGTTGATGTGGACGTATTCGACGGTCAGGTCGCAGGTCAGGAAGCGGCAGGCCCCGTCACCCGCGCCCAGGTCGATGGTGATCGTGTACTCAGGCTCCATCATCACCGCGTGCGCCGCAGCCTCATCGAAGGCAGCCGCGCGCACGCCGTGCTCGAAGACCGGCTGCTCTCCGATCCAAATGCGCACCCGCTCTGGCTCAAACTCGGCGCCGCTGCGCCCCGCGGCCGCGAGCAGGCGGCCCCAGTTCGGGTCGCCGCTGGACCATGCGGTCTTGCACAGCGGGCTGGTCGCAATCGTCTTCGCCGCCGCCGACGCATCCAACGCGCTCGCCGCTCCGCGAATTTCGAGCGTGACGACATGCGTAACGCCTTCACCGTCGGCGACGATCTGGTGCGCCAGCGACATGCACACGTCAGCGAGGGCCGCGTCGAATGCGGGAACGAGTTCCTTGCTCAGCGTGACGCCACTGGCCCCGCTGGCGACCAGCAGCACGGTGTCGTTGGTGGACGTGTCGCCGTCGATGGAGATGGAGTTGAAGCTGGGTCCGGCCGCGGCAGCCAACGCCGCGTTCAACTCGGGCACGCGGGCTGCGACATCGGTAAACAGATAAACAAGCATGGTTGCGTGCGGCGGGCCGGCGACGGGCGCTCCGAGGCTGGGACCGATCATCCCGGCGCCCTTCGCCGCGCCCCAGATGCGGACTGAACCGCTCACCGGCGACTCTCCGCCGCCAACGTCGATGACCGCGCTTGCGGTCTTCATGCGCGTGTCCGTGGTCATGATGGCTTGGGCAAAGGCTTCGGCATGTTCCGTCGCGTCGCCGACAGCGGCCTTCAGCGCGGGCATGGCTGCCACTACCTTCTCCGCCGGAAAGGGAACGCCGATAATGCCCGTTGACGACGGAACCACCTCGTCGAAGATGCAGCCGAAACTCTGTGCTGCGGCCACGCAGGTGGCGACGCACGCGGCAATTCCAGGCTCGCCATTCGCGCAGTTGGCATTGCCTGCGTTGACCAGCACCGCGCCCACCCGCCCGCCCGTGGAGAGCAAGTGCCTTCGGCCAACGGTTACGGGCGCTGCAACCACCCGGTTCGACGTGTACATGGCCGCGCCCACCGCCCCGGGCGTTGGCACCGCCACGGCTACATCCAGGTTTCCACTGGTCTTGATTCCGGCCCGCACCGCTCCCCACACAAACCCGCGCGGCATCGTTCCCGCTGTCAAACCTGCATCATCCTTCATCCCATTACTCTACCAAGCGCCTCTGAGGCCGGTTTCCAGTTTCAACCTTTCGGAACACCGGCCAATGCTCCGGAACCAAGCGCCGACCAATTAATTTGCAAAAAGGGGTTGCGGTTCGCCTTTTATTCGCTACAATCGGCGCATGGCAATTACGCGACGGCAAAAAGAAGTTATCGACTTTCTTTCCAGTTTTACGCAGAAGAACGGCTACTCACCCTCGTATGAGGAGATCGCCCACGGACTCGGGCTGACCTCGCTCGCAACGGTGCACAAGCATGTCACCAACCTGCAGAATAAAGGCCTGTTGCAGCGCGCGCATAACCGCAGCCGTTCCATCGACGTGCTGCCACCGCGCTCCAGCAAGAAGGGCTTCGACCGGTTGCCGTTGCTGGGCCGCATCGCCGCGGGCAAGCCGCTGGAGGCGATTGAGACCGCCGAGAGCATCTCTTTGGCCGACATCATCGGCAACCGCGAGGTCTTCGCGCTGGAGGTCCGCGGCGACTCCATGCGCGATGAGCATATCGTCTCGGGCGACTATGTCCTGGTGGAGCGCACGCGCACGGCGCGCGAGGGCGAGATTGTGGTCGCGCTGGTCGATGGCTCGGACGCAACGCTCAAACGCTTCTACCGCGAGGGCGGGATGATTCGCCTGCAGCCTTCCAACAAGGAGATGTCGCCGATCTTCGCCCCGGCCGCGACCGTCAGCATCCAAGGCAAAGTGCTCGGCGTTCTGCGCAAGTACGTCTGATCCGCTGCCTGCGCAGGCTCAGTGCTGCGGCTTGTTCAGAGAATGTAGCTCGCGTCGCCGTTCTCGCCCTTTTTCAGCAGGCGATCGTACGCGGCGTTCACGATTGCATAGCACTCGCAGGCCTTCGCTGTCAGCCCCGCCCGGTCCAGGATGTGAATCCGTCCGCGCGAATAGCCAATCATCCCGTTCCGCTGCAACTCTCCGGCAGCCACCGTCACCGTCGACCGCTGCACTCCCAGCATCTGCGCCAGAAACTCCTGGGTCAGATGCAGGTACTCCGACTCCATCCGGTCCGCCGAACTCAGCAGCCATCGCGCCAGTCGCGCCTCCACTTCATGCATGCGGTTGCACAGCACAGATTGGGTAATCTGCACAAGCTGAAGATACGCAAAGGCATGGACCATCTTCTGCAACATGCCGCCTTTGAGAAACTCGGCCCGCACCAGCGACGAGCGAATGCGCAGCCCCTCGCCCGAACCCTGCATGATGACTATGTGCGACATCTGCGGCTGGTCCAGTAACGCAGCCAGACCGGAAAAACCCTCGCGCCCGATGAGGCCCACCTCAACCTGCTCACCCCGGACGGTGACCGCGTCGGTTGAGATCAGGCCTGTATTCAGGAAATAGATGAACTCAATGGGCTGGTTTGGCTCTGAGAGTCTCTTATCCAGGGGAAGTTCAACCGGAACGAGGTGTTTCGCCAGCGCCGCGTATTCGTCGGCGGGCAGTTGCGCGAGGATTATGTTGCGCGGTCTGGTCGTCGAGTTCACGAGCGTCGAAATTGAACCTGTAGGCAAGGGCATCCTTTGCGCGCGAGGGTGTGTCCTCTGACCGCAATTCCGTTAGCCACTCATTGCGGGGCGTTTAGGTGCGATTAACACTTACCTTACGGTCGCGGGCGAGATATGTCTGTGCAGTACCGCACATAAGGCGTTTCAAATCTGAAATTTCCACCTCCGCGTTTCTCCTGAGTGTCAGCCAGCGAGGCAAGAGCCGAAGGCCTAACCCGGCGCCGATCACCTTCTAAACCGGCAAGCCGGTTTAGAATGGCATCTGGCCCCTCGCGCCCGAACTCCCCGTTCCACAAACAGGCAGTGGGCAGCAAGTCCACAGGCATTTCAAGGCCGGAAAGCGTCCCAAATACACATGCATCGCTGGTCCCAGCTCTTTATTCCCACTCTGCGCGAGGCCCCCTCTGACGCGGAGGTTGCAAGCCACAAGCTGCTGCTTCGCTCGGGCTACATTCGCCAGCTTGGAGCCGGCCTCTATTCGTACCTCCTGCTCGGCAACCGCGCCATCAACAAGATCACAGCGATCATTCGCGAAGAGATGGACACCATCGGCCAGGAGTTTTACCTCCCCGCACTGAACCCGCGCGAGGTGTGGGAGGAGTCCGGGCGCTGGTCCGGCATGGGCCAGAACATGTTCCGGCTGAAGGACCGCAAAGGCGCGGAACTCTGCCTGGCGATGACCCACGAAGAGGTGATGACAACCATCGCCCGCTCCGAACTGCGCAGCTATAAACAGCTTCCGCAGATCTGGTACCAGATCCAGACCAAGTTCCGCGACGAGCCCCGCCCGAAGTCGGGCCTGCTGCGGGTGCGCCAGTTCCTGATGAAGGACGCCTACTCGTTCGACATCGACGAGGCCGGCCTGGACGAGAGCTACGCGAAGCACGACCGGGTCTACCGCCGCATCTTCACCCGCTGCGGGCTCAGTTTCGTCTCTGTCGATGCCGATTCCGGTTCCATGGGCGGATCGGCGTCGCAGGAGTTCATGGTGTACACGGACGCCGGCGAGGACCTGATCGCCAGTTCCGCCTCGGGCTACGCTGCCAATGTCGAGAAGGCGACCTCAAAGCTGCCGCCGGTCGAGGACCTGGCGCCAACCGGCGACGGGATGCCTGAGTTGGTTGCCACCCCGGGGCAGCGGACCATCGATGAGGTCGGCAAATTCCTCGGCGTCGCGCCGGTGCACCAGATGAAGACCATGGCGTACATCGCCGAACATCCAGACGCGGATGAGAAGCAGGTCAAGGCTGTGGGCAAGACGCGGGCGGTAGTTGCGTTCCTGCGCGGCGACCACCAGGTCAACGAGACCAAGCTGGCCGCTATTGCCGGCGGGGAGCTGCGTCCGATGCAGGCGGAGGAGATTGTTGCGGCGTTTGGCGCGCCCGCGGGTTATCTGGGACCGATCGGGCTGACGGCGGCGCCGCACCCGAAGAAACCGGGGACCCTGGTGATTCTGGATGCGGCGCTGGAAGGGCGAACGAACCTGATCGCCGGCGCCAACAAAGAGGAGTACCATCTGCGCAATGTAACGCCCATGCGCGACTTCAAGCCGACGCTGGTGGCGGATGTGCGGAGCGTGAATGAGGGCGAGCCCGACCCGATTGCCGGCGAGCCGCTGCGGATCGGGAGGGCGGTCGAGATTGGACATATCTTCAAGCTGGGGCGGAAGTATACGGCGTCCATGGGGGCGTCGGTGCTGAACCGCGACGGCAAGGAGACCACGCCGATCATGGGGTGCTATGGGATTGGCGTGGAGCGCATCCTGACGGCGGCGATTGAGCAGTCCGCCGCGCAGTTTGCCGCGCGCGGCCTGCCGGACTCCTACGCGCTGCCGCCGGCCATTGCACCGTTCCAGGTTGTCGTGACTATTACCAATGTGAAGGAGCCGGAGCTGCTGGCCGCCGGGGAGGACCTTGCAAAGCAACTCAGTGCCGCGGGTTTCGACGTTTTGCTGGATGACCGCGACGAACGCGCCGGCGTCAAATTCAAAGACGCCGAACTAATCGGTGTGCCCTTTCGTATTGCCATTGGCAAGAAGCTGGCAGAGGGCAAGGTGGAACTCCTGAATCGCCTCAGCAACCAAACCGACGACATCCTCGCCACCGACACAGTGGAACGCATGAAGGCTGCGCTGCATACCGTTTGATCCTCTTGCCTGTTCGCTTCTTCTCCCCATGGCCATCAAAGTAAAACTCGGCAATAACGGCAACTCACCCAATCGCAGGCATCGGTTTTTGCGCGCCGTGCTTATCGCCGCGCTCGCCTGCGTTGCAGTCGGCGGCATCGTCTTCGGCTACATGTATGTCAAGTACCAGAAGATCGTCGACGACCGCCTTGCTTCCGGTCCGATCTTCGCCAACGTCGAGCAGATTTATGCCGCACCACGCGAGGTCCGGGTGGGCCAGCACCTCACCGTCTCGTTCATTGCTCAGGACCTCCGCGGCGCGGGGTACAACACCAATCCCCAACTCGGCACATTCACGGTCAACGGCAATAGCATCAGCATCAAGCCGGGACCACAGAGCTACCACTCCACCGATGGAGCCACCATCACCGTCGGCGCCAGCTCCAGCGCAGACGCGACTCCCGGCTCAGGAACTGGGTACACGGTCACCTCCATCACGGCCGACAATGGCGCTCCGCTTGCGGCCTACCAGCTTGAGCCGCAACTCATCACTGCGCTTTCCGAAGACAAGAACCGGACCAAGCGGCGCATCGTAACCTACGAAGAGATTCCGCCGCAGATGGTGCAGGCGGTCACTGCGATCGAGGACCGCCGCTTCTTCCAGCATGGCGGCATCAACTACGGCCGAACCATCGAGTGTGCCGTCCACGACCTGCTGGTGGGGCGCCGGGATTGCGGCGGGTCCACCCTGACGCAGCAACTGGCGAAGAACTTCTTTCTGACACCCGACAAAACCATCTCGCGCAAGATCGCCGCGCTGATGATCACGTTTCAGCTTGAATCTCGCTTCAGCAAACCTCAGATATTTGCGATGTATGCGAACGAGGTCAATCTCGTCCATCGTGGAAGCTATGAGATCGATGGCGTGGCGGAAACCGCCCAGACTTTATTCGGCAAGGACATGCGGCAGCTTGATTTGGCGCAGGTAGCAACGATTGCGGCTCTGTTTCGAAACCCGAGCTACTATAGCCCTTACTATCATCGAGCACGCACCCTGGAGCGCAGAAATCTAGTGCTCGATGCGATGGTTGAGACCGGCGCCATCACCAGGGCGCAGGCCGATCAAGCCAAGGCTGAACCCCTCGATCTGGCCCGTTCCAGCCTGGACGCCGGCGAGGCCCCTTATTTCGTGGACCTGGTCCATGAGCAACTTGCGCAACGGATCGGCGATGCGGAGCTGAACCACGATTCGCTCCGCATCTACACCTCGCTCGATCCTGAACTGCAGCGTGCCGCCTCCGAGGCCGTCGAGGCCGGCATGAAGAATGTCGACGACCTCGTGCGCAGGAAACACAAGAAGAACGACCCGGACATCACGTACCCGCAAGTGGCGCTGGTGGCGCTGAACCCCCACACCGGCCAGATTCTCGCGCTGGTCGGGGGCCGCAACTATGGCATATCCCAACTGAACCATGCCACCGCCGAGCGTCCCACCGGCTCCATTTTCAAGCCGTTCGTCTATGCTGCCGCCTATAACACCTCCTTGAACGGCACCGACCTCGATGGCAACGGCGTCTTCACCGCCCTGACCAAGCTGGACGACGATCCCAGGACCTTCATGTTCGACGGCAAGCCGTATGACCCCGGCAACTTCGAGAGGGGCGAATACCCCGGCATGGTCACGGCCGCCCAAGCGATCGCGCACTCGTTGAACATCGCCACCATCGGCCTAGCGGAAGAAATCGGGTATGAGAACGTCGCCGCGCTGGCCCGCTCCGCAGGTATCGTCAACGCCAGGGGTACGCCATCGGTCGCGATTGGCACCTACAACGCCACGCCCATCGACATGGCCGGCGCTTACACGGTATTTGCCAACGGCGGGGTTCGCGAGCAACCGTGGATGCTGGCCAGCGTCCGCAACGCCAACGGCGACATTGTCGCGGACTTCCCGACCACGGGCAAGCAGGTGTTGGACCCGCGCACGGCGTTCCTGACGCAGTCCCTGATGCAGGGCGCCATGACCTTCGGCACCGCTTCGGCTGTGCGCGGCCACGGATTCAGCGCTCCAGGAGCAGGCAAGACTGGCACCTCGCACGACGCGTGGTTTGCCGGCTACTCTTCCAACCTGCTTTGCATCATCTGGGTAGGTAACGACGACTACACCGACGTCAAGCTGCAGGGAGCCGACGCTGCTGCGCCGATCTGGGCCGAGTTCATGAATCGCGCCATCAAGCTGCCCCAGTACCCGGACATGAAGGGTTTCAATGCGCCTGATGGCGTACAGATTGTCCCCGTCGATAAGAATTCCTGGCTGCCGGCCGACGATACCTGCCCGGAAGACTACTCGTTCGCATTTCTCGACGGCACCGTGCCCGGGAGCACTTGCAGCCATATGGGCTCATCCCCGCAAACTCTCATGCAGCGACTCTTCTCGGGCGGAGCATCCAATCCAAGCCCGGCCCCCAACGCACCCGCCAATCCGCAATCGCCGGATACGACCGAACCGAACCCTCCCAAGAAGAAGAACTTCATCGAAAAGATCTTCGGTGGCGGCAACAAGCCAGCCCAGCCCACCACGCCGGCCCCGCCGCCACAGTAGCCTAGGCGTCGATGCGCAACGATAGGTGGCGAAGTATTACGTCCGTCCGCGCAATAAGCTAAGCCCCAGGCCAGACGCGGTCATCAAGGCACAGAAGTATGCGAACAAGTCTCCGTGCCTGGAGTAGAAAGTAACATCGTGCTCGTAGCCAAAACCGACGCGAAGGCTGGTCCTGATGTGCCGCGGCGCGGCCATAACCACGCGGCCGAACGGATCGATCGCGGCAGTCACTCCGGTATTGGTGGCGCGCAGCACCCAGCGGTGGTTTTCGATCGCACGCATCCGCACCATGTTCAGATGCTCCCATGCCGCGCTGGTGTCGCCGTACCATCCATCGTCTGAGATATTTACCAATACGTCCGCGCCCAGGTTTGCGTACTGACGAACCTCATCCGCGAATACAGATTCATAACAAATAAAGGTGCCATAGGTATGTCCGCCGGTGGTGAATACCGTTCTATGCCTGCCGTGACTGAACACACCAACGTCCTGAAGTAAGTTCCCGGCAAAGAAAAAAAGATTTTTGTAAGGGGTGTACTCACCGAAGGGAACTAGATGCATCTTGTCATAGCGACCGGCGAAGGTGCCGTCCGGCGCAATAAAGTTCGCGGAGTTGTATTGATCGTACCCTCGTTCGTCTTCAGGGTCGGCGTCGATGCCGATGCTTCCCACAATAATCGGAGCTCCCGCAGCGCGGGCCAGCCTGGACATTGACGTGCGAAACTGCTGGCTGGATATCGTCCCGCGCAATGAGGGATCGAGCTCAATAAAGTCGTTCGGAGCTTCCGGCCATACGATTATGTTCGTCGGTGCGGGAGCAGTCATCTGCTGCGCGGCAGAAGTAACTCGCACGCACTTGGTCGACGCCAGCTCCGGCATGCCCAGGCAGTAACTCGTCCCTGGATGCAGGCTCAGGTCTGAATATGCATCCAGTTCCTGAGGCACAGTAAGTGGCGGACCTGCTTTAGCTGCGGCCGCGCCCACTTCGAGGTTCTCCTGAACAAGCGTCGCGATCGCCGGACTGCCATTTTGAAGCGGCTCCTGAAGGCGTCGTGCAAAAGCCAAATACAGGACGATAATGGCGACACCTGCCACTGTCAGGATGCTTCTGGTGAACCGTCTCTCTCTCAGCGTTATTCTAGCCAACCACAACGCATTGACGCCTGCGATCGCAAACGAGAGCCCATACGCGCCCGTCCATGGCGCCAGGCGCGTCAGCAGGGCATTGTCCACCTGCGTGATTCCAAGAAGGTCCCACGGAAAACTGGTGATCCGTGCCCGTGCCAATTCGACCGCAACCCAGGCAAAGGGGCTCAATAGAAGCGCGCCCCGCGCTCCCAGACGGCTACGGCAAAACGCCGCAACCAAAGCTCCGAACAAAGCATGATAGAGCCCGAGATAGAGACAAAACAGTACCAGTATCCCGGCGGCCACAGGCTCGGAGAGACCACCGTAAAAGTGCATCGTCCGATAAATCCAGTAGCAATTGCCGAAATACCAGATAAACCCCGAACCGTACCCCAGCATCGCGCCTTCAATCGTACGCAGCGGCTGCCCGCTTGCACTCTTGCCAGTAAGTGCGACGAGCAGGGGAGCTAGCGCAACCCAACATAACGCGGTGCGCCATACCGGCACGGGTCCCTCAATAGGGAATGGCAACACTTGAAGTACACCCGAGAAAACCGCCAATATCCACAACCGCACCGGAATCATTCGCATTGCTACGCAGTCTAACATTGCGCCTTGAAAATGTTTCCCGTTCTCTTCCCGCTTTGAAGCCTCTTCCATAAACGCCGCGCCACTCTGTTATTTGCAAGATTTTGCTTCCTTCTGTATCCTTGCGCAGACATGGTTGGAATAAGTTCTTGCTAAGTGAATTAATGGAAATTGTTCTAATTCCCTAGTAGACCCCATCGGAAGAATGCGGCCGTCAGCACTGATTCTCGACCGCGACAAGGAGGCATCACGTGGAAGTGAGCCGTATTATTGCCGAAATTGACGCCCAGATTTCAAAACTACAGCAGGCACGCGAATTACTCTCCGGCACCGTCACCAGGGGGAGCAAGGGTCCGGGCCGTCCCAAGGGAAGCAAAAACGCCAAGACCGCAACCAAGGCCACCGCCCCCGGCAAACGCAGACTCAGCCCAGAGGGCCGCAAGCGCATTGCAGACGCCATGAAGCGTCGCTGGGCAGAGCGCAGAAAGCTGGCCGCAAAGGGAAACTCCGTCGCGAAGTAACTGTTTATCCGGCGTGCGTTCTAGCAGTTGCAGGCTGAACGCCAAGTTCGCGCGACCTATCGACTAACTCGATGGTCGAGAATAAGGCCGGCACGGACAAGATGCTCGCTCCTGCACCCCAGCGCGCTACCGGGTAACTACAACCTCGCGCACGTTGTCCTTCCCTAGAAAGAAATGGAAGCCACTGAACGACGCGAGTAACTTTTCGATCTGACGATTGGAATAGGTGTTGAGTAGCGGATAGTCTCCCGCGCGCTGTACGTCCACTTTATTTGTATCGGTCAGATGGTAGCGGCTGAAGCCTGGGTTCGGCGCGCCCAATGCCGATGCGCTGGCCGGCGAGTGAAACATTGCGAGCATCTGCCCACCCGGCTCCATGACCTCGTGCATCCGCTCCAGTACCGGTCCCAACAATTCTTCAGGCAGGTAGTCCGCGGTGTCCCAGAGCAAAACCACATCGAATCCGCGCCCGGAAAAATTCAGGTGCGCAGCAAGGAACCGCTCAACGTCAAAACGGGAGCTGCCATCCTCCTGCGCAACAACCCACTCGCGCCTGGCCGCGTCTTCGGCCAGGTTGGCCAGGTAGATACTGTGACCCAACGCTGTGACGAAGTTGATATTGGTCGATGAGGTTGGACCTATGTCCAGAACACGCAGCGAATCTTCGCTACGCAGCCGTTCCAACAGTTGACCCCAACCGCTTGAATGCCGCGAGACGCGCTCGTTCGTCACCGCACCGGCGCCGGCTCTATCTTTGCCGCCAAAGAAACTGGGCATCCTCAGGGTCTCCTTCAACTTCAGGCGAGGGTCGGAGCGATCGCGCTCGCCCCAAAGAGACCCGCGTCCGGCTGCCGGCTCGCGCTCAGCACGGTTGTCACCTCGGAGAGTTCCACTTGACCCTTAATGCTCGCATTCTCTTCGATCGACAATCTCTCCGCGGCGATGTCGCCCTTCACCACCGCCGACTCGCGCAGCTCAATCCGCCCGGTAGCCCGGATATTTCCCTCGACGAAGCCATAGACGACAACATCCTGGGCGTTCAAATCCGCCATCAATCGAGCGTTCGGCCCCACCGTCAGCCTGCTCCCCGAGAGCGTGATGGTTCCTTCCAGTGTGCCATCCATGTACAGGTCCTCTTTGCCCGACAGCTCTCCTCGAATCGTGACGGACCTTCCAATTACGGTGGAACCCTCGGCTGGCTTCATGTGCTTTTCGCTCTCCCTTGCTTCAATGATAGTGCTTGCCCGAACTATACCCAGCCCCGCGCTCGGAGGCAAACTTCCCAGTCGAGACGGTTTCCCGATCGTGCACTCTTCGGATATTGTGCAGTTAGTTCGTTGATAGATCGCTCTAACAAGCTTACTTGATTCGTGTATGCCAGGTTGTCGAACCCAGGTCTGCGATGCAACCCTTCCAAGTGAAAAGAACTGAGAGACAACCGGCGGTCCGGCACATGGCCCGCAAAGGGACGCGCCCCCCGACGCTGTCACCGCCGCGGAGGCGCTGGGCCCTCCTCTGTGCCTGCCTGTATGTTTTCCTTTTCAACCTGGCCAGCTCCAAGGCACTCTCGCAGGACGCACCCGCTGCAGCCTTGCTCACGCCCCCGGCTCGCAGCTGGGCGCTCGCCTGCGCCAACAATGAAGCGCTGGTCATGCAGCATCCCGACTCCTACCTGCGCTACCGCCTGCACATTGTCGACGGCAAGGGAGACCAGGTTCGCGATCAGATTGAAACCCCGGAGGGCACCGTCTCTCGCCTTATTCGGCGTGACGGTCGACCGCTCACCCCGCAGGAGGACTCTGAAGAGCGTGACCGACTCAATACCCTTGCCGCCTCGCCAGCCAGCTTCGCCCGCCGCATCCGTCACGATGAAGGCAATCGGAAGATGGGAATCGGACTGATCGGGATGATGCCTGACGCCATGCGTTGGACCTATGCCCCCGGCCAGCCTCAACTTCCCGATCGCCCCGCCGGGACCGCGGCACTGGTCGTTCTCGACTTCAACCCCAATCCCAAGTGGTCGCCTCCAACCCTTGAATCGGAGATGCTGACAGGCATTGCGGGCAGAGTCTGGATCGAGCCGCATACTCGCCAAATGGTGCATCTTGAGGCCAGGGTGATCCATGCCATCAACATAGGCTGGGGCATACTGGCCCACATCTATCCAGGCGGAACGGTCACGCTGCAGCAGATCAATGCCGGCGGTCAGCGCTGGATTATCAACCACATTGTCGAACAACTTGCGCTCCAAGCGCTGATCGTCAAAAGCGTGAAGCAACAGCTCGTCTTCGACGCGACCGATTTCCAAACGATTTCGCCCATGGGCTACCAGCGTGCGATCAAGATACTGCTCGACACGCCGTTGCCCGCTCGCTAGCCGAGAACCGGGAACTGTCACCACGTCGTCTCTTAGAACTGAAAGCGGCCTTGGAGGTTCCGCGCCGCTAAACTATTCCTGTGGCCAAACCTCGCTCAATCGCCGATACTAAACCTCTTGACGGCAGCGATTTCGGCACAGCAGAACGCAGAGAGATCCCATCGCATGATGAGAGATCGGGAAGGGTGAGCGGAGTGGACACAACATTCGTCGGACATCCCGAAGTGGCGGCGCGGTTTCCGGATCTGCACCCGGCGTTCGATGCTCGGGCGGCGGTGATCGAGGCGAACCGTTGCCTGAACTGCTTCGACGCGCCTTGCATGGGCGCGTGCCCAACCCACATCGACGTGCCTCGGTTCATTAAGAAGATCGCGTCCGGCAACGTCACAGGGTCGGCGAAGACGATCCTGGAGGCGAATGTCCTCGGCGCAAGCTGTTCGCGGGTGTGCCCCGTGGAAGTATTGTGCGAAGGCTCCTGCGTGATGCATGGAAAGAACGAGAAGCCGATTGAGATCGGCCGGCTTCAAAGGTTTGCGATGGAGACTTTTTACGCTGCCGGCGGCAAGCTGACGCTGCGCAGCCGCGACGAACGGGCCGAGCGGGTCGCCTGCATCGGCGCCGGGCCTGCAAGCCTCGCGTGCGCGGCGGAGCTTCGACAACTCGGCTTCCAGGTACGAGCATTTGACCGGCGCGCACTTCCCGGCGGGCTGAATACATACGGCGTAGCGGAGTACAAGCTGCGCGCGGCAGACAGCCTGCGCGAGGCCGCCATGGTGCGCGGTCTGGGCGTGGAGTTCGAGAATCGCGAGATCGATGCGGCAGGGCTGGAGGAGCTTGAGCGCGAATTCGATGCGGTGTTCCTGGGGCTTGGACTCGGAGCGATGCATCGGCTCGCTGTTGAAGGGGCGATGTCTTCCTCCGTCATTGACGCACTGGACTTTATTGCAGGTTATAAGACCGGCACGCGACTGAAAGTAGCTCCGCGCGTGGTCGTGGTTGGCGCGGGAAATACCGCGATCGATGCGGCGTGCGCGGCGAAACGGCTCGGAGCGAAAGACGTGACGATACTCTACCGCCGGCGGCGGGAGAACATCTCGGCGTTTCAGTTCGAGTACGATCATGCGGTGCGCGAGGGGGTGGTGTTCCGCTGGGAGACGCTGCCGAAGGCATTTGCGGCAACGGAACGCGGAATGGCACTTACATGCGTGACTGTGTCACAGGATGCCGCGGGAATGCCCGTACCGATGGCGGGATCGGAGTTTACCATCGAATGTGACGTCGTGATTCCGGCAATTGGGCAGTCGCCGCTGCTGGAGCTGCTGTCGCAGGCAAAGGGCGTTGCCATCGAGCATGGGCGGGTTGCGATCGACCGGGCCACGGGGCAGACAACAAATCCCAAGTACTTCGCAGGCGGAGATTGCGTGAACGGCGGTCGCGAGGTCGTGGATGCGGTGGCGGACGGCAAGCGGGCGGCACTGGGGATCGCTGCCTGGCTGGGCAAACGCATGGAGGCACACGTTGGCTGATCTAACGACAAATTTCGCCGGCATCCGCTGTCCGAACCCATTCTGGCTGGCCAGCGCCCCGCCGACCAACTGCGGCGAGCAGGTGATGCGCGCGTTCGATGCGGGATGGGGAGGTGCCGTGTGGAAGACGATCGGGGACCCGATTACGAACGTCAGTTCCCGCTACTCCTCGGTCGATTGGAACGCCCAGCGGATGATGGGGTTGAACAACATCGAATTGATCAGCGATCGGCCGATTGAAGTGAACCTGCGCGAAATAGCCGAGGTCAAGCGGCTGTATCCGAAGCACGCGGTGATCGCTTCGCTGATGGTGGAGTCGAAGCGCGAGACGTGGCACGAGATGGTAAAGCGGGCCGAGGGCGCCGGTGCCGATGGACTGGAGTTGAACTTTGGATGCCCGCATGGCATGAGCGAACGCGGGATGGGTTCTGCCGTCGGCCAGGTGCCCGAATACGCACAGATGATCACGGAGTGGGTGAAGGAAGCCGCGCGGACGCCGGTGCTGGTGAAGCTAACCCCGAACATCACCGATATCCGAATCGTCGCACGAGCAGCCAAGCGCGCCCGGGCCGATGGGTTAAGTGCGATCAACACCATCAACTCGATCACGGGAATCGATCTCGACACCTTTGAGCCGCGGCCGAATGTCGATGGGAAGAGCTCGCACGGAGGCTACTGCGGGCCGGCGGTGAAGCCGATTGCGCTGAACATGATTCAGCAGGTCAACTCGGACACGGTCGATGGCCCGCCCCTCCCCATGAGCGGTATAGGCGGCGTCGGCAACTGGCGCGACGCGGCAGAGTTCATCCTGATGGGTTGCGGAACAGTGCAGGTGTGTACCGCGGCCATGCACTACGGATACCGCATCGTGGAAGACATGATCGACGGGCTCTCCAACTGGATGGACGAAAAGGGATTTGTAACCGTCGACGATTTTCGCGGCAAGAGCCTGGCGAAGGTGACGGAGTGGAAGCACCTCAACCTGAACTACAGGATCGTTGCGCAGATCGACGAGGCGCTCTGTATTGGTTGCCAGCTCTGCCACATTGCGTGCTGGGACGGCGCGCACCAGTGCATCCATCTGGACCGCGTGTCGGGGCCGGTTGATGGCCACGTCGAGGTCCATGCCAAGCCGCGTGAGCTGGGCCGAGAGAAAATCGTGGTGACGCCTATTCCCAAGCTCGATCCGCCCAAGCTGCATGTGGGACCGTATGCTACTTCGCTGGAGCGGATACCGCGGGTGGATGAGACGGAGTGTGTCGGCTGCAACCTGTGCTCGCTGGTCTGCCCCGTCGATAAGTGCATCACAATGGCGGAGCGCCCGACTGGATTGTCGCCGGAGACGTGGGCGGAGAGGACAAGTGCCGTAGTGGAGCGGGCAGGATAAAGCATCAACACCGATTTGCTCCGTGGCGCCTGCGCGAAAGTTAGCGCATCGCACGAATAAAGAAACTACGATGGTAAGCCACGGCGAATTTCTGAAGGCGCCGTGGGGGAGTTGGTAGATGGGAACGTTGATCAAGGGCGGCAAAGTGGTAAGTGCGGCGGCAGCGAAGCAGGCTGACGTGCTGATTGAAGGCGAAACGATTGCGCAGGTTGCTCCGGAGATCGATGCAGCCGGGCACACTGTGGTCGACGCGAAGGGCATGCTGGTGCTGCCTGGGGGTATCGACGTGCATACCCATCTCGACATGCCTTTCGGCGGCACTATGAGCGCCGACGACTACGAATGGGGCACGCGCGCGGCGGCCATCGGCGGGACAACCACGGTGATCGACTTTGCCTTGCAGTCCATGGGCCGGCCGATGACCGAGGCCTTCAAGACCTGGCGCGCGAAGTCCGAAGGCAAAGCCTGCATCGATTATGCGCTGCACATGGCGGTGACGGACCTGGGGCCAAACGATGCCTGGCTCGACGACGTAGATGCGATGGTCGCCGAAGGCATCTCCAGCTTCAAGATTTTCATGGCCTACCCCAACGTTCTGATGGTGAACGACGCGACCATCTTCAAGCTGATGCAGCGCACGGCGAAGCTGGGCGCGCTGGTGTGCGTCCACGCCGAGAACGGCACCGTCATCGACGTGATCGTGCAGCAGACCTTGGCCGCTGGCAACACCGGGCCGCTCTACCACGCTCTCTCGCGGCCGGTAGAGACGGAAGCCGAGGCCGTGCACCGTGTCGTGGCGATTGCCGAACTGGCCGGCGCAAGCGTCTACATCGTACACGTGTCCTGCGAAGAAGCCATGCACGAGGTGAAGGCGGCGCGGGAGCGCGGGTTGCCCGTGCAAGGCGAGACCTGCACGCAGTACCTTGTGCTGTCGATTGAAGATGACATGGGCAAGCCGGGGTTCGAAGATGCAAAGTACGTCTTCACTCCGCCGCTGCGCAAAAAGAAGAACCAGGCGCCGCTGTGGCAGGCGTTGAAGGACGATGTGCTGCAGGTAGTATCGACCGACCACTGCCCGTTCCGGTTCGCCGACCAGAAGACCCTCGGCCTTGGCAACTTCACCAAGATTCCGAACGGCGGGCCCGGGATCGAAAACCGGATGCAGCTCACCTATCATCACGGCGTGAATGAAGGCCGGATGTCGCTGGAACGCTTTGTGGAGGTGACCGCGGAGGCGCCCGCAAAGATCTTCGGAATGTACCCGAAAAAAGGCGTTGTGGCTGCCGGTTCCGACGCGGATATTGTGATCTGGGACCCTGAGGCAGCGTATACGATTACGGCAGCAACCCAGAACATGCACACCGACTACTCCATCTTCGAGGGCTTCCAGGTCAAGGGCAACGCGCGTCAGGTATTCTCGCGCGGCAAGATGGTGGTCGATCGCGGCAAGTTTATCGGCGAGGTGGGACGCGGGCAGTATCTGCATCGCGAGGTGTCCCGCCGATGAGCCTCTACGTCGAAGGGCCGACGACGTTGACGGATGCGTACGGCCTCCGCGCCGATCCGCATCTTTATAACCCGGACCTGGCGCCCACGACGCCGGAGCAGCGCACCTGGGGGACATACAACTACATCGCACTGTGGTTCTCCATGTCGCTTGAGGTCAGCACTTACATGCTGGCCTCTAGCCTCATCGACATCGGAATGAACTGGAAGCAGGCCATCGGGACAATTCTGCTGGGGAATCTGATTGTGCTGATTCCGATGCTGCTGAATGCACACGCAGGCGCAAAATATGGCATTCCTTTCCCTGTTTTCGTCCGCGCTTCGTTTGGGGTTCGTGGAGCGAATATCCCTGCGGTGCTGCGCGCAATCGTGGCATGCGGATGGTTCGGAATCCAAAGCTGGATTGGCGGAACAGCGATTGCGCAGATGTTGAACGTGCTGCTGCCGCGGACCGCGCAGATGCCCTGGGTAATCGGATTATGCTTCCTGGGTTTCTGGGCCCTGAATATGTATGTGGTATGGCGTGGGGTTGAATCCATCCGTCATCTGCAGAGTTTTTCTGCGCCCTTTATGATTCTGATGTCCGCGCTGCTTCTCGGCTTTGTGCTGCATCGCGCCGGAGGGTTGGGACCAATTCTTTCCGCACCAAGCCACTTCACCTCGACCGAAGGTTTCCTGGCTGTCTTTTTTCCGGCACTCACCGCAATGGTCGGCTATTGGGCGACTCTATCTTTGAATATTCCAGACTTCACGCGTTACGCGAAGAATCAGGGTGCGCAAGTCGTGGGCCAGGCGTTTGGGCTTCCCGTGGCGATGGTGATGTTTTCGATGCTGGGCATAGTGTGCACATCGGCGTCGACGGTGATCTTCGGCAGGGCCATCTGGTCCCCGGTCGAACTGCTGGGCCAATTCCATCAACCGCTGCTCGCATTCCTCGGCCTGATTGCTCTGCTGGTAGCGACGCTGAATGTGAACATTGGCGCAAATGTGGTGGGCCCTTCCAACGACTTCGCCAATCTCGCGCCGAACTTCATCAGCTTTCGCATGGGCGGACTGATCACCGGCGCTGTTGGGCTCGCCATCATGCCCTGGCGGCTGATGTCGAGTTCGCACAATTACACCCAGTGGCTTGTCGACTACTCTGCCGTGCTGGGGCCAGTCGCGGGCATTATGGTGGCCGACTATTTCTTTCTGCGCAATACGCGGCTCGACACCGAAAGCCTCTACCGCCGTAACGGACAATACGAGTACCGCAACGGAATCAATCCACGCGCGCTCATTGCGCTGGCTGCGGGCGTCACCACCGCACTCGTGGGACACTGGGTCCCGGCTCTTGACTGGTTGTTCAAACTGGCTTGGTTTGTAGGCTTCGGCGTAGCGGCGCTGGTCTACATGATGTTGATGGGCACCGCGCCGCGGGTGGGGGGCGCCACGCCGCTGGCGCAGCGGATCAAAGTGAAGGGGCTGGACAAGGTGCTCGATCCGGCGCTGGGAAACAGCGCGGGACGCAATCGACACGAACCCGCCGCGTGAAGCCGGGGAGGGCCTCCGCTATCGCACCTAACGGAGAAACGCGCCCAGTTCGGTGGCGGCCGTGCGCAGGTGCGGCAGAAAGCGGGTCTGCATCTCGTAGACGGAAATTCGCGGGGCGCTTCCGCTTAGATTGATGGTGGCGACCACTCGCCCGGCAGGGGAGTAGACCGGGACTGCGAGCGAACGCAGGCCAATTTCGTACTCCTGGTCGACCAGGGCGTAACCGTGGCGGCGGACGTTGCGCAGTGCGAGACGAAGTTTCTCGACACTGCTTACCGTGCGCGCCGTGTGCGGCGTGAGTTCGACGCGGCCCAGATACAGCTCAAGCTCCTCGGCGGGCAGATAGGCCAGAAGCACGCGGCCCATGCTGGTGCAGTACGCAGGCAGGCGGCTGCCAATGTGCAGATCGTCGGACATCACCCGCGACACCGCTGAGCGCGCGATGTAGACGATTTCGTCGCCGTCGAGCGTGGCAACCGAAAAGCTCTCGCGCAGGTTCGCGGACATGCGCTCGAGAATCGGTTGCGCTGCGGTGGAAAGCGAGTTGGACGTCGAATAAGTGTTCGAGAGCGTCAGCATGCGCGGGCGCAGTGCATAGCGCGAGCCGTCCTCGACGCCCGCGAAGCCAAGCTTGCTTAACGTATAGAGGCAGCGGCGCACGGCGGCGCGGGAGAGTCCGGTCTTCACCGACAACTGCGAGATGGACATCTGCGGCGTCTGCGGGCTGAAGGACTGGATGACGAGCAGACCGCGCGCAAGGGAAGTCATGAAGTTCGGATCGCCGGCAAACTCGTCCAATGCGGCTGAGGGCGTCGCATTCGGCAACGCGGCAGGAACGTCGGGGACAACTCCGATCTCCGTGCGGGATGCGGACTTCAACACCGGTGGAACTGGAACGGGAGGCGCGCCAACCGGAACGGTCCGGGCGGCAGGGCGGCGGCTTGCGAGAGTCATCGACAAAGGGGGCCTCAACTTATTGTCCGGTTGGCACTTGAATGCGAACCCGGCAAATTCGTTTGTTTGAACCGCGAGCGATAGACGGACTAACCATACGATAAACGCACAGAGGGAATGCTGCAAGCCCGTACTTGCCGCCATGCACAGCCATCGTCAAACCGGAGCACTCCTTCACCGAACTTGCCGGCCCGCTGTGAGAAAATTGACGCCTATGGATACTGAGAACCCTAGCCGCGTGCCGCTCAATGAAAGCCCCGCATGGAAGGCCTTGCAAACGCATTCTGAAGCGATAAAGGGCAGGCATCTGCGCGAATTGTTTGCCGCCGACCCCGGTCGCGGTCGGCGCTTCACCGCGGAGGCGAACGGGATCTTCCTCGATTACTCAAAGAACCGCATAACCGGCGAGACGCTGAAGCTGCTGGTCGCGCTCGCCGAGCAGTCCGGCCTGAGCGCAAAGATCGAAGCGATGTTCCGCGGCGACAAGATCAACATCACGGAAAACCGCGCCGTACTGCATGTCGCGCTGCGTGCGCCCATGGACGAGCATATCGTCGTCGACGGCGAAGACGTGGTGCCGGGCGTCCACGCCGTGCTCGACAAGATGGCCGCATTTGCGGAGCGCGTGCGGTCCGGAGCGTGGAAGGGCCACACCGGCAAGCGCATCCGTAACGTCATCAACATCGGCATCGGCGGCTCCGACCTCGGTCCCGTCATGGCATACGAGGCCTTGAAGCACTACAGTCAGCGAGACCTCACGTTCCGGTTCGTTTCCAACGTTGACGGCACCGACTTCGCCGAAGCGGTGCGGGGCCTGACCGCCGACGAGACCTTGTTTTTGGTGGCGTCAAAAACCTTTACGACACTGGAAACAATGACCAACGCGCACACCGCCCGCGATTGGTCCCTGGCGGGGCTGGGTGGAGACGAAAAGGCCGTGGCGAAGCATTTCGTTGCGATCTCGACCAACGCCAAGGAGGTTGCGAAGTTCGGTATCGACACGGACAACATGTTCGGTTTCTGGGACTGGGTCGGCGGCCGCTACTCCATGGACTCGGCCATCGGGCTGTCGACCATGATCGCGATCGGTGCGGAAAACTTTCGCGCGATGCTGGCCGGGTTCCACGAAATTGACGTCCACTTCCGCACAACTCCCTTTGCCAGCAACCTGCCCGTGCTGCTTGGCTTGCTGACCGTTTGGTATACGGACTTCTTCGACGCGCAGACGGTCGCCATCCTGCCCTATGAACAGTACCTCAAGCGTTTTCCCGCGTACCTGCAGCAGTTGACCATGGAGTCCAACGGCAAACATGTCACGCTCGACGGCACCCGCGTAACCTGCGACACCGGGCCGGTCTACTGGGGCGAGCCGGGGACCAACGGGCAGCACTCCTTCTACCAGTTGATTCACCAAGGGACGCGGCTGATACCCTGCGATTTCATTGGCTTCTCGAAGGCGCTCAACCCGCTCGGACGGCACCACGACATGTTGATGGCGAACGTCTTTGCCCAGGCCGAAGCGCTCGCCTTCGGCAAGACCGCCGAGCAGGTAAAAGCCGAGGGCACGCCGGATTGGCTGGTGCCGCATCGCGTCTTCGAGGGCAACCGTCCGTCGAACGTGATCCTCTCCGACCTGCTGACCCCCGCCGTGCTCGGTAAGCTGGTCGCGCTGTACGAACATTCGGTGTTTACCCAGGGAGCGATCTGGAACATCGACTCGTTCGACCAGTGGGGCGTCGAGTTGGGCAAGGTGCTGGCGACCAAGATTCTCGGCGAACTCGAGAGCCCGACCGAGCCGGAGATGGCGCACGACTCCTCCACCACCAGCCTCATCCGCCGGTACCGCGAGAGCAAATGACGCGAACCACGCCAGATGAGCGCAAAGAAAACCGCGCGACGGCCGCTCTAGCGCTTCACCGCTGAGACGACGCCTTCCAGTACGTCGGCCGGCTCGGGGCGCACGCGGAAATCGGCGTGGCCTTCGCTGAACGCAATGGTTCCGTCCTGGCCGACGACGAAGATAGCGGGCAGCGGCAGGCGCCAGCTTGCCTCGGTCGCGCTTTTATACATGTTTCCCGAGTTGACGAATGGAATGTTGACGAGGATTCCCTTGTAGTAATCGCGATGCGCCTGGGGCACGCTGTAGGCAATGCCGAACTGATCGGCCACCTTGGCGTCGGTGTCGCTGAGAATGGGAAACGGCAGATAGTGCTGCTGCAGGGTGAAGTCGTTGTGGCGGCGGGTTTGTGGGGAGATCGCGATCAGGAACGCTCCCGTACCCCGGACCTCCGCATGGAGGTCGCGCCAGATTTCAAGCTCGGTGACGCAGTAGGGGCACCAGCGGCCACGGAAGAATTTGATCACCAGCGGGCCGAGCGCCAGCAGATCGGTGGAACTGACCGGCTTGCCGGTGAGCGCATCCGGCAGAGTGAACTCGGGCGCCTTGGCTCCGGCGCGGAGGATGCGGTCTTCGACGCCGGTCGCGAAGAGCTCGGCAGTTTGCCGCTCGGAGATGGCAAGCCGCTCAGGCTGGACCAGGGCGCGCGTGTTTTGCGTAATGCGGTCGAGCTCGTCTTGCAGCGATTGCGGGGAGGACCTGGGCACGGTTTTCACACTTACATTATCGCAGCCATGTCCGCCATGGCTGCGTGTTCTGCGTCACTCGCGGTCGCTGCGTCGTGGCAGGACGCGGCGGCGACCGCGGCCTTCGCAGGAGCTTCGCCGCCACGCGCCGGGTCCGGTGCAGGCACTGCGCTCGCGATGCTGGCGCTGCCGAGCAGCGAAACCATGCGCCTGAAAGCTTCGTCCCATGCCTTCTTGTTGGCGTCATTGGCGTCGGGAGCCTGTCCCGCACGCATGAAGCCGTGGCCGGCGCCATCGTAGATCACCGTCTCGTACCTCTTGCCCGCGGCCTTCATGGCGTCGGTAGTGGCCGGAACGGTGGCGGTAATGCGCGCGTCGTTGCCCGCGTAAAAGCCGTAAACCGGCGCGGCGATTGAGGTGACATCGGCAGGCGGCGGGCCATAGAAAACGAAGGCGGCGCTGAGATCGTGGCGATGCGTGGCGTAGGCGAAGGACTTGCCTCCGCCCCAGCAGAAACCTGCGACGAAGAGCTTGCCGTTGGCGGAGGGCAGCTTCTTGCCGTAGTCGGCCGCGGCATCGAGGTCCGCGGTGACCTGATCGGCGCTCAGGCCGGATACGGCTTTGGTAACGGCGTCCTGGCTGGGAAATGCATCCGTGCCACCACCGTTTGGCCCCGCACCCGAGAGCAGGTCGGGCGCGACGACGATGTAGCCTCGCGCGGCAAGCTCGTCGGCCATCTCCCTGGCCCAGTCGCTGAGGCCGAAGATTTCATGGATCATCAGGATGACGGGCGCTTTGTGGCTGACCTCGGGATAGACCACGAACGCCTGCACGGTACGGTCGCCATGCTTGATGGGGACGTACTCGCGGTGGCGCGGCGACTTTTCGAGCGCGGCTTTGGCCCAATCCTGCGCGGGCAGCGATGCGGCGGCGAAAACGACGACGAAGGCGGCGAGAAGCTGCAAGGCTGGTCGGCTCATGAAGCCGAGTCTAGCCTGTGACGCGTGACCGCGACAAGCGTGACCGGGCGAAATCCTCACTGGGTCACGACCGCCGGCGCAGGCGTGCCCAGCGTGATGTGGACAGCGTCGCCCTGCAGGACGCGGCGGCCGGGCTGCGGATACTGGGCAACGACGACCCCCGCGCGGTCCATTGGCGCGGGCGGGGGCGGGGCGGGTGCGGCAGGGCTGGGAGCGACCGAGCCTGGGGCGGCGGGCTCCTGGTTCGTGGACTGCCGGTCAGCGGGCTCCGGTATGGCTGAATCCTGAACCAGATGGAGGCCCGCGCTCGACGCTCGTGCGTTGGCAGCGGTATAGCTGAGCCCAAGCAGCGAGGGCATCACATATGCGGCCGGCTGCGCGCCAGCGGGGTCGCTGACCAGCAGGCTGACCCGGGGCCCGTCGACGCCGGCGGAGTTTACGGGCGGCGTTTGCGCGAGAACGACGTCGGGGTCGCCCGGAACCGCGAGGTAGGCGACGGTGCCGAGGTCGAGCGAGAGGCGGCGGATGCTGATGCTGGCGGCGCGTTCCGACTCACCGGTCAGGTCCGGGATGCCGACGCGCTGCGGACCGAGCGACTCGGTGATGCGGACCGGCCACTCGCGGCGGACCCGGGAGCCGGGCTCGGGATCCTGAGCCAGGATGCGGCCGGCGGGAACGTCGCTGGAGTAGAAGCGGTTCTCCAAGTTCACCTGGAGGCCTTTGCTGCCGGCGGCCTGGCTGGCGTCGGCAACGCTGAGGCCGGTCAACGTCGGAACCACCGCCTCGCGGCCATGGATGGCAAGGCGCATGGCGATGAACGCCGAGATCAGCGCCACCGCAACCATCGCGAGCGCGCCAAGAAAGAGGGTGAACACGCGTTTCATCGAGACACCACGATTTGCCGATAACAAATGGCTTGCGGCTCTGTATATACAAACTTTGGCTGATGACAAAGGACTTCCAGGCACGTATATACAAATGGGGATGGGGTGCGCATTTCGCGGTTCGGGCGGTGTGAGGGACCCCCTATCGGTATACCCAACGATTCACTGATAATAAAGGGCTTGCGGCTCCGTATATACAAATATTGACTGATGGCAAAGGGGTTCCGAGCGTGTATATACAAACCGGAAGGACTTGATCCTTTGGGTTTGCGGCAGACATATGTCGGGCCTTCAGCCCTCAAGACTCTCCCAAAGGCTGCGTACCTAGGCCTTCGGCCTAGGCTGGTATATCGCGCGCTTTCAGCGCTTACCGCTCGACGGAACCGTGACGTTTCGCTCGGGATGACGGGCCGAGGGGGGAAGGGATTGTCTGTCTGAAAGCAATTGAAGACTGTCACGATATCGCACCCGGAAAACAGAGCCAGACCGGCGGTCGCGCTGCTGTTTGCTTCTGTCTTAATTATATCGTGCCAGTCAAGCTATTGCGCTTCATTATTGCGCTTCCAGCCTTCAGAGCCCATGCAATTTGCTGGCAGCGGAAGCGAAATGCGGGGATTCTTCGCTGCGCTCAGGATGACGACAATGACAACGGCGGTGGCGTCGGCGGAGGGAGTATGATGCCGCAATTGACGAGGGAGGGCGCAGTGCGGCTTGGACAGCAACCCGTGCCACTGTGGGTGACGGTCGCCGTCGCGGTTCTGGCCCTTTTGTTTAGCCTGAATCGCATCCGGCAAGCTACCGGTTCCGTGTCCGCGCCGCAGCATTCCAGTCCCCGCCAGGGACGATTCTCTTTGGTCATCGGTCACGTTCACCTGTGATGGAAAACACTGTGAATCTGCCTACAGGCTCCTATCGTTATTCGCCTGTAGGGAATCTCCGATGGGGGTCGGGATGGAGCAGTGCGCATGATTACACCTCCGCCGGCTGCCAACGTCTAACTGAGGAGCATCATGGGTAAAGTCCCCGATCCCGCGTCCCGGCCCGCCAAGTGCCCGCTGACGGCTGCGGGATTTCAAGCGGATGCCGAGGGCGGGATGGAATCGCCGATGTGGGTGGAGGCAGACGACCTGGATATGGAGCCGTGCGTTCAGGACGAGGACCGGTCCCACGGGACCGCCGCGCCTTCTATTGGAGATTGCAACATGGATTGCTGCCACTGCGCCCTGCGATGGTACGCCCGGCGCATTATCAACCAGAGGGAGAACTAGGCGATTCTCAATTGGAGCGGTGCGCGCGGAGATGGCGGGCCTGCGTGGGTGGCCGAGATTCCAAAGCGTTGCGCGGGTGCGATATGCTTTCGAACTATGAGCCGATTTGCCCTCGCCGCAGCCATATTTCTGGCCGCCCTTCCCCTGGCCGCGCAGATACCGACGGCCGCCTCGCCGCGGACAACGGTGTCCCCGGTGGTTGCGACCAAGACCGCGCCGCCCTCCGGATTCACCCAGGCCATCGTGCTGTGGCCCGGCGGCGCACCGCTGGCTCAGGGGACGACCGAGGGCGATATCCCCAAGGTGTTCACCTACCCTGCCGCGGGACCGGGCCCGCATAGCGCCGCGATCGTGATGCCTGGCGGCGGCTATCTCCACGAAGTAATGGAGCAGGAAGGCGCGTGGGAGGCGAAGTGGCTGGCGGCGCACGGTGTGTCGGCGTTCGTGCTGGAATACCGGCTGGCGCCGGCGTATGGGTATCCCGCGCCGATGCTGGATGCGTCGCGGGCAATCCGCTATGTGCGGTCTCATGCTGCCGAGCTGGGCGTGAAGCCGGACGCGATCGGCATATGGGGATTCTCGGCCGGCGGGCATCTTGCCGGCTATATGGCGACGGTGCATAAAGCCGGCGATCCGAACGCGCAGGACCCCATTGACCGGGTGACGGACCGGCCGGACTTCGCGATTCTCTCGTACGCGCCGCTGTCGATGGACATCTACGAGCGAGCGGGCACGACGCCACTGAAACCGCTGATCGGCGACCATCCGACGCAGGCGGCGATCAATGCGATCGATCCGGTGCGGCACGTCTCAGCGGACACCAGCCCCTGCTTCATTTACTCGACCGGCGGGGACAAGTCAGTGGATTCGCGCAACGCCGACGAGTTTTATGAGGAGCTGAAGGCCGCGGGCGTGCCGGCGGAGATGCATATCTTCGAGCTTGGCCCGCACGGCACGCACATGGGCCTAGGCCTGGCCCCCGATCTGAGAGAGCTGACGGTGACGCCGACGCTGATCGCGAACTGGATGGAGTTGCACGGCTGGATGCCTTTGCAGCCTGAGTAAAAAACGAAGCTCGCTGCAACGGCTTTGGTGCACTTTGAAAGATGTTAATTCGATGAAATACGCATGAATATTGGGCCTGAGAGGAAATCCACAGAACTCAAAGGATTTGCACTTGCGTGCACAGGTGGGCCACTCCTAAAGTCCTTTTCAACTGATGACACGCAGTTGTTCGGAGGTTGAGTTCAAAGGCGGAACCGGAAGATCGGATTGAAGGCGAAAGCCGAAGATCGGATCGGAAGACAGCCGGAGGATCGGTCGAGGCGAAAGCCGAAGATCAAGATCCGATGGAGGCCGGAAGGTTGATCGAAAGCGCAAGCTGGAGATCGACAGGAAGGTTCAGCCGGAAGGTTGGTCGCCAACGCAAGTTGGAGGTTGGCCCGAAGGCAGCGGAAGGTTGATCGGAGACGCAAGTCGAGGGTTGGCCGGAAGCGGCGCCAGAGATGCAACGCCGAGGAGGCGGAGGTTGGGTCCGCAGGCAGGGCCGGAAGGTGGATTGGCGGCGCAAGCCGTAGATCAGCCGAAGGCAGCGCCGAAAGGACACAGCCGTCGAGGAATCGGAGGTTGAGTTCGAAGGCCAGGCGGAAAGGCCGGTCGAAGACGCGAGTCGGAGACAGGCCGGGAAGCAGAGCCGGAGATGCAGCAGCCGGAGCCGGACGTTTGATTCGTCAGGCAGGGCTGGAAGGCCGGTCGGCGGCGCAAGCCGCAGGTTGGCCGGAAGGCAGCGCCGAAGGGATCGGCGGACGGCGAGAGTCGGAAGTTAGGTTCGAAGGCGAAACCGGAAGGTTGGGCGAAGGCGCAAGCCGGAAGTCAGCTGGAAGGTGGGCCGGAAGACATGTCGAAGGCGCAAGCTGGAGACGAGTCGGAAGGCGGCCGGAGGGTCGGCAGGCGGCGCAAGTCGCAGGTCGATGCGAGGGCTGGGCTGGAAGGTTGGCTGGAGACGCAAGTCGAAGGCTGGCTGGACGGCAGGCCGAAGGGTTGGTCGCCGACGCAAGTTGGAGGGTCGATCTGGAGGCAAGTCGAAGGATCTGACGGTCGATGAGGGTCGGCAGTTGAGTTGGAAGGCAGAGCCGGAGATGGATCGCCGACGCAAGTCGGTGGGTTGATCGGAAGGCGAGGCTGAAAGGTTGATCGCCGGTGCAAATCGGGGGTTGGCTCGACGGTAGCCAGAAGACACAGCGGTCGATTTCGAAACTGCGAGTTCCTCAAGAATGAAGCGCCAGAGACCCCACGGTCTCTGGCGTTTTCGTTTTACGAAGATGCCGGCGAGTCAGCGGGCGGAATCGAGATGTGGGGCCCCCGGCAAGCCAGTTCAGTTGGCCGGGCTTGGGTGGGAGGGTGGCAGCACTGTGAACGGGAAGATACTGATGTTCTGAGTCCCTAACATCAGGGCGTACTCGCCGGGTTCGAGGGGAGATTGAGGGCGGATCAGCCAGTACTGCGGCTCGGGTTGGGAGACGTCGGCCGGAACCAGATCGGTCTTGTTGGCATCGGCCATTTTGGAACCACCGACGACCGGATAAACGATCATTCTGCCGCCATCGAGTTCCCTTGCGCCTTTCTTCGGATGCAGCCTGACGAGCACAGGGGCGCCGGGAATTGAGTAGAAGTGACAGATGCAGATGGTGGGCTGTGCCGCCTCCGTCTGGGTGGAGGCGTGGTCGCCGTCGTATTCCGCAACGATCTTGGCAGGAACCAGCCCATACGAAAGGCCTGCCGCGATGCTATGCGCAGTTTTGGTTTTGCTTGCATTCTGATTCGCGACCGGAGTCCATTCGGTGCCCTGGATGTAGATCCCGGCACGGTTGGTCGGGTAATCCGCGGCGGGCGCTTTATCACCGGCTGGTGCCGGCGATGTCTGGTTCTGTGCGTGGACTGCGAACAAGGCGGAGGAAGCAAGGAGGAGGAAGGAGGCCCAAATAACGCGTTGCATAGTTCTCTCGTGCGGTGAGCGATTATCCCTTTTGAGGACGCGATAAGGGTAGCATGGCGTTGCGGAAGATCAACTGCAATCGGAGAAATGTGCAATCGGAGAAATGCCTATCCACTGAGAGTCAGGTGCCGGAAAACCCACATCTCACAATCGAGATGTGGGGCACCCGTTGCTGTGGTGGGTTTTGCGGATGTGGGCCACGCGCCAATGCTATCCGCCGACAGATTTGGAAGTCCTAGGCACGAATCGTCCGTCTATGATTTCGTAGTCCTTCAATATCGACACCGTGCCCTCCACCAGTGAATGCAGCTTGTCGATGGCCTCCAAGGCGTCCTGTTGGGGCTTCTTTCCACGAGCATGTGCATACTGGTTTCTTAGCGAGATAAGATCCTCAGCCGCCTTCTTTGCTTCGCCGCCCAGCAACTGTGAATGACTCAGAAATCGAACGAGTGCACTCGCGTCTACGCGCTCTAGTTGATCAAATGCCTCTTCAGACGGTCGCTTCGTGATTCCTTCAGCCGATATGACTACAGAGCCTCGTACCAAATCCTTAATGAGCCTCTCTCCAACAATTCCGCACATCGCCACGCATGCATAGAAGTTCCCCATGGTGAATAGCTCGCGCGCTTCTACCAACAAGCTGATGTATTCGTCGTTAGGTCGCTGAAGTATTATCGCCGGAAGATCCCAGAATCGCTCCACCGCATCTGGAAGCTTCAATTCAAACCTGCTGCGCAACAACTGCTGAAACTCCTTGCGGGTTTGATCGGTTTTTGGGTGGTTTGAGAGGACGTCGACATACACTGTCGCCAAGAACTCCGTGGGAGCGGCCCGCAGCAGCGAGTCGACCTGCTCCTTGCTGAGCTTGGCTGGCGAATATCCGGTGGCTTTAGGTTCATCCGACATGCTGGGTCGCTCGCACGTAGACTCGCCCACTACTCGCTGGCTCTTTCGCGAGTTCGTAGCCCGTTACGTGACCGCCCGTGAAATAGCTCTGTCGGTTATTGAAAACCTGAATGTAGTTGTCTACTTCTTCATCGAAAAATGCCGAGGCAAAATTCTTGTCGGGAACCAATGTCAAAACCTGCTCGGTGCGACCGAAACTTGTCCCCGAGACGACGATCTGAGGGAGAACAGCGAAATAGAGTACATTGTCTATGGCTTTGCCCATACTGTTAGCATAGCGCAACAAGCTCAACGAAAACGGCAGAGCCGAAGCTCTGCCGTTTTGGTTTTGATATGCGAAGCGTCGAGAACGGTACCCTTCGACTAGCGCAGGGCAGGCTACGTACTTACTCGGCGGCCAGTTCTTCTTGTTCGCCTTCCATGCGCATGAGTTCGAGTTCGCGCTCTTCGGCTTCGATGGCGGCGGTGACTTCCTGCTGGACCTGGGCTGCCACTTCTTCGAGCTCTGGGGAGAGCTGGACGTTGCGGTAGTACTCCATGCCGGTGCCGGCGGGAATGAGGCGGCCGACGATGACGTTTTCCTTGAGGCCGCGCAGGGTGTCGACGGAGCCGTTGATGCTGGCTTCGGTGAGCACGCGGGTGGTCTCCTGGAACGACGCCGCCGAGATGAAGCTGTCGGTGGAGAGCGAGGCTTTCGTGATCCCCAAGAGCAGTGACCGGCCAATCGCCGGACGTCCGCCTGCCATCAGCACGCGCTGGTTCTCCTCGTTGAAGCGGAAGCGGTCGGTCTGCTGCTCGAGCAGGAAGGCGGAGTCGCCGACCTCCTCGATCTTGACCCAGCGCAGCATCTGGCGAACGATGACCTCGATGTGCTTGTCCGAGATGGCGACGCCCTGGAGGCGGTAGACCTCCTGGATTTCGTTGACGAGATACATCTGCAAGGCGCGCTCGCCGAGCACTTCCAGGATGTCGTGCGGGTTGCGGGGGCCGTCGATGAGGGCATCGCCGGCGCGCAGGCGCTCGCCTTCCTGGACGTTGACGTAGACGCCGCGGGGAACGCTGTACTCCTCTTCCTGGCCGTTGTCGGCGGTGACGTAGACCTTGCGCTGGCCTTTGCTGACCTCGCCGAAGCGGACGACGCCGTCGATCTTCGAG
>Ga0181529_10000414_pt1 | contig 62743 bp, 78 predicted proteins | sample PEATcosm2014_Bin_36_FD_119763 | JGI IMG/M metagenome (GOLD analysis project Ga0181529, IMG submission 119763) | Peatland microbial communities from MTU Mesocosm Facility, Houghton, MI, USA - PEATcosm2014_Bin10_30_metaG | ecosystem: Environmental > Terrestrial > Soil > Wetlands > Peat | place...
AAATGCCCCTCGTAGGCGCGCGCGAGATTGTCGTGGGTGACGAACTCCTCGCGCGGCGTCATCAGGTAGGCGCGGGTCGTCGGCGCCTCCCAAAGGTCCTTGCCGGCGACCAGCTTAAGGTAGCGGTCGTAGCGCTGGCCGAGGAAATTTGCGTCCTCGCCGCGGGTCTTGACCATCCAGGCGACGAACGCCTCGCGGCTCGAAGTCGGCGGCGCAGCGTCCCAGTCATAGGGGACGGGGACATTGGCGCGCGCCGCTTGCAGCGGCAGCGCCGCGGCCGCGACGCCCAGGACGAACCGACGCCGACTCAGCATGAAGGAACTCCGGCAAAGCAAAGTGAGCGGCAACCTAGCGCGCGGCTTCGCGTTTCCCAACCGGGATGTCTGCGGCTTTTTTGCTTCGCCCGGCCGGCCGCGCTAAACGGACGCATGACCCCAGCCGCCCGCGTCGCCGCCGCCATTGAAGTGCTCGCCGACATCGAGGCGCGCCGCCGACCGGCGGTCGACGCGCTCAAGGACTGGGGTCTGGCGCGCCGCTTCGCCGGCTCGGGCGACCGCGCCGCGATCGCCGGCCTCGTCTATGACGCGCTGCGGCGCAAGAGTTCGTCGGCCTGGCTGATGGGCGATTCCAGCCCGCGCGCCGTCGCCATCGGCGCCCTCAAGCAATTACGCGACCTCGACGAAGCGGGAATCTCGGCGCTGTTCAGCGGCGAAGGCCACGCGCCGGCGGCGCTCTCCGAAGCCGAGCGCGAGCGGCTCGGCTCCGGCGACCTGTCGGGCGCGCCCGACCATGTCCGTGGCGACTATCCCGAATGGCTCGCCGCCGCCTTCGCCGAGAGCTGCGGCGACGACGCCGTGGCGGAGGGCAGGGCGCTCGCCGGTCGCGCGCCGGTCGATCTGCGAGTCAACACGCTCAAGGGCGGCCGCGACCGGGCGCTGGTCGCGCTCGCCCATCTCGAAGCGCAGCCGACGCCGCTGTCGCCGGTCGGCATACGCGTTCCCCTGCGCGCCGACGGCCGCGGCCCGGCGCTGTCGGCTGAGCCCGCCTACGTCAAAGGCCAGGTTGAGGTGCAGGACGAAGGCTCGCAGCTCGCCGCGCTGCTCAGCGGCGCCAAGCCGGAGATGCAGGTGCTCGATCTCTGCGCCGGCGCCGGCGGCAAGACGCTGGTGCTGGCGGCGATGATGGAGAACCACGGCCAGATTTACGCCACCGACGACGACGGCCGACGGCTGACGCCGATCTACGATCGGCTGGCGCGCGCCGTCGTTCGCAACGTCCAGGTGCGCGCGCCGCGCGGCGAGCGCGAAATGCTCGCCGATCTCGCCGGGCGCTGCGACGTCGTGCTGATCGACGCGCCCTGCACCGGCTCGGGGGCTTGGCGGCGCAACCCCGACGCGAAATGGCGCGTGCGCCCCGGCGCGCTGGAGCAGCGGATCAAGGACCAGAATGAAACTCTTGAACGCGCCGCCGGATACGTAAAGCGCGGCGGCCATCTGGTCTATGTCACTTGCTCGCTGCTGAAGGCCGAAAACGAGGATCGCATCGCCGCCTTCCTCGCCGCCCACGACGCGTTCCTGCCGCTCGAGGCGGCGCATTGGGCCTCGGCCTGCGGCCTGCCGGCGCTGGCGGCGCAAGCTTCTTCGCTGGGCGCCGGCTTCCGCTTCAGCCCCTTGCGCACCGCGACGGACGGGTTTTATGTCGCGCCGCTGACCCGCGCGGCGTGAGGCTGCGCCGCGTAAGACGAAGGAGAATGAGATGCACGGCTCGCTGGAAGTCCTGCGCACGCAATATGGCGGATTTCTCGCGCTGATCGTCATCGGCGGCCTCGCCGGCTGGGTCGCCGGCATGATCATCGGCGCCCGCCACGGCATTTTCACCAACATCATCGTCGGCGTCGCCGGCGCGTGGATCGGCTCCGAGTTCGCCGACCTCGCCCATGTCACGGTGCACGGCACGATCGAACATTTCGTCGCCGCCCTGGTCGGTTCGGCGGCGCTTCTCTATATCTGGCAATTGATCAACAAGCGCGGCTGAGCGGCCGGACAGGCCGCCGCCGCAGGAGCTTTCATGACCGTCCTCATCGATCGCGCCTCGCGTCCGGAGCGGCCGCGCCATCCGGAAAAGGCGCATCGGCCCGACCAGCCCTCGGCCAGGAAGCCGGCGTGGATCCGCGTCCGCGCCCCAGGCTCGACGCCGGGCTTCGCCGACACCAATCGCATCGTGCGCGAGCACAAGCTCGCCACCGTCTGCGAAGAGGCGAGCTGCCCCAACATCGGCGAGTGCTGGGAGAAGAAGCACGCGACCTTCCTCATCATGGGCGAGACCTGCACGCGGGCCTGCGCCTTTTGCAACGTGCGCACCGGGTTGCCGAACCCGCTCGACGACGCCGAGCCGGCGCGCGTCGCCGACGCCGTCGCCAAGCTCGGCCTGTCCCACGTCGTGGTGACCTCGGTCGACCGCGACGACCTCGCCGACGGCGGCGCCGAGCATTTCGGTCGCGTCATCGCCGCGATCCGCATCGCTTCGCCGTCGACGACGATCGAAGTGTTGACGCCCGATTTCCTGCGCAAGGACGGCGCGCTCGAAGTCGTGGTCGCCGCCAGGCCCGACGTCTTCAACCACAATCTCGAGACGGCGCCGTCGAAATACCTCACCGTGCGGCCGGGCGCGCGTTACTTCCATTCGCTGCGGCTGCTGCAACGGGTCAAGGAGCTCGACCCGACGATGTTCACCAAGTCGGGAATCATGGTCGGGCTCGGCGAGGAGCGCAACGAAGTGCTGCAGGTTATGGACGACCTGCGCAGCGCCGACGTCGACTTCCTGACCATTGGCCAATACCTGCAGCCGACGCCGAAGCACCATCCGGTCGTGCGCTTCGTCGAGCCCGACGAATTCGCTTCTTATGCGACGGTCGGCGCCGCCAAGGGCTTCCTGCTCGTCTCCTCGACGCCGCTGACCCGTTCCTCGCACCACGCCGGCGACGACTTCGCTCGGCTGCGGGCGGCGCGGCTCGCACAGGCCGGCGCGACGGCGATCTGACCCGCGCCGACGGGCGGACCGGCGCGGGTATGCGTCCGGCCGGTTCTATTGACCGTGTCGGACCAAGGCTGTACGCACAACCTGCCCGCGCAAGCGCGGCGAGCGCGTAGCTCAATCGGTAGAGCATCTGACTTTTAATCAGGGGGTCGTGGGTTCGAGTCCCACCGCGCTCACCAATCAAGACCCTAGAATGTCAACGATTTTTCGGATTGGTAGACTCGCTGAATCCCTTGCCGTTGCCCACCGTTGTCACGCCGTTGTCAGAAGTTCCGGCGATTCGACGATGGAAGCGCGCTGCGCGGCGCCCGACTCGGTGAGCGCTTGACCTTTGCATCGGACGGATTCATAGCCTCATTCAATGGTCGTCCGTGTGGACCCTGAGGTCGCTGGTGAAAGCCCAGCCCCCGCCCCAACGGGAAGGGTAGCTCAGTCAACTAGAGCGCAGGGCTGCGACGAAAGGGCGTAAGCCGTCGCCACGGACGACCAGGCGGAATTTCGGGTAAGGGGGAAGTGCAGGTTCGATGCCTGCACCGGGTCTGATGATCCGGTTAGTTGAGATCGCGACGGCCGATCAACCTAGCGACACCTGGTAAAACACCCCATCATACCGACCTGCGGCCGCCGATCGCGCCAGCCATCGCGCCGACCAAGAAGACACCGAGGCCCGCGATCGCCAGCCACCAGGTGTCGTAGTTGCCTTGTTTGCGAGGCATATCGACCACCAGACCGTGCTTTGCATCGTATGCGAGGCACAGGGCAGGGCGGCCGGCGTCGGGCTCGACGGACTCGACCTGCAATTCGCCGGCGCGGTTAAGGGCATCGATCTGGCGCACTTGGTCGCCGGCGTGAGACCAGGCGGCCCCGCCGTACCAGAGCGTCGCCGCGGCGATGGCCGCCGCCAGGGCGATGACGACGACGGCGACGATCAACTGGAACATGAGTCGGTCACAGAGTCGCCTAGCCGCCAGACGCACTCGGCGCCGCGCAGCGCGATCTTGCCGAATGATCGGTCGCTGGCCGCTTCGAGCCGCGCTCGGCGACACACCATAAAGTGCACGCCGGCCGGCATCGTAGGGCTATCGATCAGCGCCTGGTTGTAGCCACGTCGCTCTGTGATGACGACGAAAAAGTGCGACGGCGGAGGATCGTCATCAATCAGACCAGGATCGCTGCGCCAGACTTCAATGGCGTCGTAGTCGGCGATCAGGCGACGGATCGCATATTCAAGCTCTGATCGTGTCGCCATTGGTCTCTCCGTACCGGCTCTCCAGCTTCAACGCCGCTTGTTCGGCCAGTTCGACCCTCCCGCCGAGGTAATGGGCGTCCAGGATCGCCTCGACGTCCCGCAGGCTGTGGCCGGTGATCGAGGCGATCTGCGGCACCGAGCACTCCGAGAGCGCCAGTCGCGTGACGGCGGTGCCGCGCAGGTCGTGGAAATGCCGGTCGTCGATCCCGGCGCGCTCGACCGCCCTGTAGAAGGACGACTTGAAGCCGTCCCGAGTCCACGGATTGCCGGTGCTGCTGACGAGAATCGTATCGCCTACCCGCTCGACGCCGTCGAGGAAACGCTTGAGAGTAGCGCCGACCGGGATGCTGACTGCCTTGCCCGTCTTGCTTTGCACCAGGCGGATTGTCTTGCCGTCGTATGCGCTCCACGGCATCGCGAGGACGTCGCCCTGGCGCTGCCCGGTCCACAGGGCCAAGAGGACGACCGCCATGACCTCCAGCGACGCCGTCGACGCCAGGGAGCGCAGGTCGGGCTCCGTCCAAATGATGGCGGCGCGCCCGCCGCCTTTGTAGAGCCTACCGCCGCGCTCGCAGGGGTTCAGAGCAATGATCGAGCGATTCTTGGCCCACGACAGAACGCGCGCCAGGGTCGTCCACGCGTAGTCGGCGGCGCGCGGATGCGCAGACATGTCGTCGCGCCACTCCAAAAAATCTCCGCGGATCGCCGGGTCGGCCAGGGCGGCGATCGGAAGCGTGCCGAACTCGCTCTTGATGCGCTTCAAGTAGATTTCGTAGTTGGCGCGCGACGCCGCGCTCAGCCCGGTGAAGTCGGAAGAGGCCTTGTAGCGTTCCAGGATGCTCACCAGTTGGCCTTCCGGAGCCGTCTTGAGCTTTGAGACGGCGGCGTCGTAGGAGGCAGCGAATTCATGGCTGCCGGGATTCCCGACGAGCTTCGCCCCGCCCTCGCGGAGGTAGTGGTGGATCGTCACGCTGCCGTCGACGTGCCGCCGCTTGACGGTCTTAATGCCCTTGAGACGAACGCGCACGGCTGGATTTCCATTCTTCTCTCGCCGACTGCGGCGTCGGAGTCGCCCCAATTCCGCTCAGGCGGTCAAGCTTGGCGTCAATTGCCGCCCGGTCCCACCGCCTGGTGCCAAGGATCGCTGGCGGCATCCTGCCAGATCTAACCCACTGATTCCAGCTCGGGATTCCCACGCCACAATAATAGGCGGCCTCGCGCGCCGAAAGGAGCCGCGGTGCGAACGGAGGCGGTTCCGGCGTCAGATCGATCTCGGCGACGACACACTCGAAGGTCATAGAATCACTCACGCGAACAACGCGAGAAACTGTCGAGCTGGCCCGTGAAAACGTCAATCGACTATGCCGGGAAACGACGACCTGGCAGGGCGCGATGGACGCGCAGGCGCAGGCTGGATAATGTTGCGGAATCGTAGACGCAGGAGCGTCTCATGACAGAGACAAAGCCCAAGCTTTCGGACACCTCGATGGACGACGTTTGGCATGCGCTATATTTCATTGCGTTTGCGTCCGTAGTTTTGGGCACCATCGGGTTCGTCAATTGGAGCCCCGACGAGCAGCAGAAGGCTGAATTCGCAAACACAAATCTGCTTTGCAAAATGGGGAAGGTCTGCTCAAGCTATCCGGACGTAAGGGACATGTGCGCGACCGCCGGCAGCTTCGATAAGTGCATGGAGGTCAAGTACGGCAGCCGAGAAAAATACGACGCGACGAAGCTGGCCTGCACAAACGACGGCAAAATCCAGATTGACGAGTCCAAGATTCCCGGAACGGTTTCGTGCTGGGTCGCATGGATTAAGGGGTAGGCGATGACTGAAGACGAGAAGCCGCCGGTCGACATACCGCCTGAATCGGACGGGAAGCCACCTAAGGTCGCGAAACCAAATCCGAGTACTAGAGGCGAAGGAGATCGCAACAAACGCGTGGGGCGGAAGCCGCCACGGCCAACGCGCAAACCCAGACGCGAGGGGCGGAAGTGAGCCGCCAAGGTGAGTTCACCCGCCAAACGCGCTTTCGATCGCGAACAAGTCTACCTCGCCAAGATTTGATTCCGTTAGCAGCGCTTCCTCTGCCTCTTGCCTGGTCAACTCGTCGTGACGTAACTGAGCAATCCGAATGTCCCAGGCCTCGCGCTTGGACTCGACCTTCTTGGCCCTGATCCTGGCCTTCTTGAGCGTCTCGACGACATGATCGAGCACTCCGATTCCGCTAACGCTGACGTCAGGGCGCCCGACGACGAAGCGATCAACGCGCACCATGTGCTGCCAGTTGTACTTACCAGACACCACACAGCGGAAAATCGGGATATCGCCGACGCGGTCCTGGGTCGAGATCGAATGGAAGATGACCGGAATCCTTGTCAGCCCATGCTGCGCGGCGATCTCGTCCACCATCGGCGTGTCAGGCGCGGAATTCGTCGCCACGATGCGAGCGTTCGGACCGTCCAGGATGACGCTCAGGCCGGCCTTCTTGAGGCGGTCGACCAGGTGTTCGGTCCAATCGCGCCGGTTCTGGACATGCCACTCAATCGCGCAGTCGTATCGGCTAACGGTCTTTCCGGCGACGATCGCAGCCTTGATGAACGGGACGTCTTCAATCGTCGAGCCGTCCCATGCCTCCAGTCCGTCGACGAGCCGCTTCTGCCAGTCGCCGCGCGTCAAGGTGCGAGCGATCTCCTGATCCGACGGGCACGGGTAGGTGGTGTACGTCACGGCTCAACCGTCCTGCCGAATTCCCTCATCTTGGCGGCCAGTTCGTAGGTGCTGAGAACGACCCTAGAGCGGCCATCCTGATCGATCGTCACGACTTGCGCGAACCGCCGCCGATCCAGGCGATCCCAGTAGGCGCCTTCGACAGCGGCCTCCAGCGTGTCGAACTCGCGCTCCTCGATGCCGGAAGGGCCAAAGCCCTCGACGAAGAACTTGGCCATGGCGTCACGCCTCCTCGAACTTAAAGCTCCACTGGTCGACGTAGACCTTGCCTGACAGGTCGAGCGCGTCGGCGTCGGTGCGCCTAGACCACCCAGCCAGGCGCGCCGCCTCCCGCGCCATGATCCGATTCTGAATCGAATGGATGTCGCGGCAGTGCTCGGCCAGGTCGCAAGGATGCTCGACCGGCAGGGCGCTGAGAGCCGACCAGAGATCAGCCGTCAGCTTAAGAGCGGCGCGCTCGGCGGGGGTCATGGCGTCACACCTCCTGAAACTCGACGGACCAGAAGCCGTCTTTGACTTGGAAAGCTTTGAGCCTGAAAGAGCCGTGCACCTTGTCTATGCCGAGCCTCTTGGCGGCGGCATCCATGCGGCGCCACAAGATGGTGTGCTCAAGCTCTCCCCAGTCGGCATACTGGCAGCCCTCTCCATCCGGGCGCCGGCACGCGCAGGTCGGCCGCATCACGTCGGTGAGGTCGATCTGACCGCCATGCCGGCAGTCTTCGAAGGCCATCTGGCTGCCGCACAGCTTGCGATCTTCAGTGGTCATTGGCAGATCACTCGGTAGTGTTCGTGGATGTAAATGCGCGGCCGTCCGCCTTCCTCGCGCGGGTACTCGACGTGCATGTAGGCGGGCTCAGGCGCCGGCGGACGCTCGCCGTCTTGCTGGGCGTCGTTCTGGCCGCCCTTGCGAACATATCCCTCTGGCAGAGAGGGGATCATCGTACCGGCGACGAAAACCTTAGGAGCCTTGGTCATGCTGCTACGCCCTTTAACTGCGTCCGCACACGGACGGAGTGCTCTAGGGCGCCAACGGTTACCTCGACCAATGAGCCGCCGCACCAGACACAGAATTTCTCCCCTGGCTGGGCTTCCGGGATCATCAGGTTCTTCGCCAGGTCCTGCTGTGCGTGGCGCAAGGCATTCTGAGCGGACGTGCGCTCGCGCTCGGCGTCTCGCAGCCTCTGCTCGGCGTCCTGCCAGTCCTTGAACTTCTTGGCGGTGCCTGGCGGCCCGCCCGCTTCAAGTTGAAAGCCCATAGACATGCTCCATCACTCCCTCAGAACGGCGCCCTCAGGTACGCATCCTGCGTCTTCGTCCACGCGATCGTCGCCGGGTCGCCGCGCTTGACGTGATCGGCCGGCTGCTTGCCGTCGGGCGTGTCCCAAACGCAGACTGTCAGCCCGGCAACCCCGTCGCCGAAAACCCTGTAGGCGATCGTGTCGGCGAGCAGCCCTGCGCCCATGCGCTCGGCGCGGCACGTCGAGGCGTCGACGACCTGGCCGATCCTCGCGAGCGCCGTGACGGCCGCCTCGATCGCCCTCTGTCCGTACACGTCGACCTCCGCCGACATGACGGCCGGTGCCGGCGACGTCACCGACGTCTTGAACGCCAACGTCTTGCCGGTCGTCGGGTCGGCGTCGACGCCGGGGATCGCGTCGGCAGGGATGCGCTGCTCGCGCGTCAGCGCCGCCGGCCGGCGAATGGGGCGTGCAGTCATCGGCTTACTCTCCTGGTGAACCTGGTCGCCGCGGCGCACCTCGACGGTTTCGCCGCGAAGCCATCGCAAAGCGCGCTGGCCGTCGTACTCAGACGCCGTCGACGACACGGAGAGCGAGGTGACGCCGATCGCTTCGTAGAGGTCCTCTTTAGTGTGGCTGGTGTCGCGCAGCGTCGCGAAGATCGCCTTGCGCGTGTCTGGATCGAGTTCGATCTGCTGCTGGAGCGAGGCGATCGCATCCGATGCCTCGTCGAACGATCTCACATATGGCTCATCGCAACGCGCCTTGATCGCAAGACGCTTGATGTAGCCAAGCTGATTGAGCGTCGCCGACATGGTCAGCCCTTGAGTTCGTTCGAGAGCAACCCACCGGTGCCTGCCGATGGATCGACGACCAAGTCGCCATGTTCGAAGCGCCGAATCTGTTGCACTTGGACGTCGCTCAGATGCGTCTGATTGGCGATAAGCTGCTGAACCATGGCTCGGGCGACGTCGCGCTGCCTGGTCATGTCTTCGAGCGCGGCGGCAGCGCTCGGATACTCGCATCGGAACTTGACGCCGACCAGTTCGAACGATGGCTCATCGCGCAGCGATCGCATGAACGACGGCACAGCGCTGAACGCGTCCGTATTGCGCTTCATCGCCCACTCGACCTCGTTAAAGAGGCGAGGACGCAGCGTAATCGCCACCGGCAGCCGGTCGCCGATGTCGGTCGTTAAGCGGCGCTCTTCCGCCGTGAACGATTGGAAATACATGAGGGCGACGACCATGCCATCAACGGTGCTCTGGAGCCTGCTGAAGGCCTCGTCTTCGATGGTTTTATGCTTGTCCATCACGCATGCTACTTGAGGTCCACAAACCCGACAGGGCGCCGCTCGGGCGTCCGGAAAATCTTAACGCCGTTTGCGTCGACCAGGCCGGTGTCGACGTTGCCCGCGGCCTCATCGATGGCGACGATCGTCGCGTGGCGGCTGGACGGCTGACCGCTCGTCCACGACCAGCCAAAGGCGCAATCGTCTGCGATGTAGGCCTTCGGCTGGCGGGTGACGTAGCGGTCAGTCATGCGACGAATCACTCACTTCTTGGCGGCGGCAGCGGCAACCTGGGCGGCGGCGAGCGCGCCGGCGGAACCCGGCTTCGGCGTCGGCTGGGTCGGCGTGGCTGCGGGCGCCGGCTTGGCGGCAGGGACGGTCTTGGCTGCCGCGATCTGCGCAGCGGTGGCCGCGATGACTTCCTTGGCGACGATCACGGCCTCCTGCGTCGCGTCGAGATTCGGAACGGCTAGCAAAGCAGCCGCAACGGCGTCGACCGACAGCAGATCGCCTTCGGCGTCGGCGACCTTGACGCCGACTGTGGCGAAATAGGACGCCGGATGCGTGACGTCGACGGTCAACCCCAACCGCGCGTTGAAGACGTAGTTTTTCTTGTCGACGGCGGCGCGCATCAGCGCCTTGAATTTCTGCGCCGGCGTCAAGGCGATCGCCGGGTGCGGCGGCTGCGCCGACGGCGTCATGTGCGGGTTCGGCATCCCTGCCGGGTGAGCCGGCGTCTGCGACGGGGTAGATTTGACTGCTGTGGTGGCCATCTGGTCTCTCCTAGACGGGTCGTGAATGCGTCCAAATCGGACTGAGTCGTTAGTGATTCGTCGTCAAGCGGCGATTGGCATCCGCTTGCGAAAAACGCCGTACGTGTTCCCCGGTTCGTAGCCGTAGATCGCGGCGATGGCGGCGAAGGTCGCGTCGTAGCCCTCGCGCAGCGTCAGCGCCCGCGTCACGTTCGTATTGCTGACGCCGATCAGCAGGGCGATCTTGGTCCGATCGCCAAGCTCAAGGCCGTTGGACAGCTTTGACGCCAGCCGGGCGCGCGTGATGATTTTGTCGTCGAGTCTCATGCCGCCCTCCGGACGTAGACGACGCCGTGGTGATATTGGCAGTAGCTGGAGCGGCCCATCGTCGGCGCGCCGCAGCACGATCCGCCGTCGTCGATCCAGCGGCACTCGGCCGTCCGCGTCGCCAGGAATTCCACCCGCTTACTAGGCGGCTCGCCGGTGTGGTCGACGACCGGCGTCGGGAACCAATCGAATAGCGGCAGTCCGGTAGCGCGCACCGGAAGCGTGAAGGACCGCCCGAAGGTTCGCCGGCCGCCGACGGCAGCCCTGCCGACCGGCTTGAACGGCGTCGTCTTGGAAGAGCCCGCCAGCGAGATCGTCTCCACATGGGCGACCTTCTGTCGACCAGGGCGACGACCGTGGCCGGCGCCGAAGCGTTCGTCGCGAATGCGGCAGGCCTCGATGACCTCGGCGTTCAAACGGCGACGCTGGCGGAGGATCACAGACAGGACGGCCGAGCGGCTGACGCCGAGCGGAGCGGCGATTTGCGAGGCGCTGGCGCCCGTCTTGAGAGCGGCGACGACGGCGTCGACACGACCGCCAACGAGCCATTTCATCCGCATCACGGCAATTCTCCATTGGCGATGTGTTCGGCGCGGCGATGGCTGGCCTCGACTGCCAATTCAGCGATCCAGCCGTCGACGGTGTTCTCATCGAGAGGACACCACTTGGCGTAATCGAGCGCTTCTTTGACGATGCAGAACGGTACAAAGGGAAATGGGCGATTTCCGCAATCAAGGAGCATCGTTGCGGCGGCGTCGACGATGCAGCGATCAATGATCTCGTTGACGGACTCGTCGCGAGAGCGAAGCATCGCGACGCGGTCATCGAAGGTGAAGACACATCGCTCGATCTCGGTCAAGATCGGGCTGACGCCAGCGTCGGCGAGGCGCATCATGACGAGCTTGAGGGCGCGATTTTGAAACTCCATGCGCTCCGTAACGACATGCTCGACCCGGCGCATGATCTCTCCCATTTCCATCATGTCGTAGCCCTCCGGCTGTTCACGGCGTCGCCGTGGGTGTCGAGCGCCGCGGCGGCGCGGGCGAGTTCGGGCTCGACGTCGACGAGCGGAAGGTCGTCGTTAAGCATCTGCCGGCCGGCGTCGATCCAGCGAAGCAGGATTCCCTTGGCGACGAGGTTAGGCGCCGTAGCGGCCATCTGAGCCATCCAGGATTGGCGATCGGCGGTGTGGCGATCTCGCACGACGACAATGCCGTCCTGGCCGTCAGGTTTGAAAGCCAGCATGGTCCCGTCATGGTCGACGCGGATCGATCCAGTCGGCCGGACGCCGAAATACAGCGCGTCGTCGCGGCTCAAAGCGAAGCGGAACTCGCTCATCGTCCTCATGCCGCCCTCCGGTCGGGCAGCGACGCCCACATCTTCTGGGCGACCGCACGCACCTTGCGGACATCGTCGCGGCAGTAGTGTCGAACCTTGGCGATCTCACCCTTGGCCCACAGATCAGCGACCATGGAGCCGTCGATCTCGCCCTTACCGTCGAGGCCGAGAGCCATGCACAGTTTGTCGAGGCTAACGTAATCGCGTACGCCAGCCCAGGCCGTCATCGTGTCGAAAACGCAGGCATCCCACGGCTTGGGATTGATCGGCCACCACCACGGCATCTTGACGCCAAGAATGATGGCGCGCTGCGTGATGACGCGAATGTCGAAACTGACGACGTTATGGCCGACGATGCGGATCGGATCGCTGAACTTCTTGAGGTCGTGAAGCCGGTCGGCTTGCGGACTCAGTTCCACATCACGGAAGAAATCGGCGATCAGCGTCTTCTCGTCGAAATCGTTCGACAGTCCGTCCCCCTCATCGGAGTCGACGGCCGTATAGCCGACCGGGTCGAAATCATTGATCGCAAACCCAATGACGCCGATGCGGCCGTAGGCGCCGTCGAGGGAGGTTTTGGCGATCGCCTCAGCGAGAGCGGCATGGCGCTCGTTGGCTTCCCATGCCGCGATCGTCTCGGCTTTCTTCATCGAAGCCGGCGGCTTGATGCCGGCGGCGATCTTGGCGATCACGCGTTCATCGGCGGTCGGCAGCGTCTCGGTGTCAAGGTAGAGGTCCATCGTCCTTGTCTCTCTTAATGTTGTCGGGGCGGAATCCGCGCTCCGCCGTGTCGCGCCAGTACTTTTCCATCGTCTCGACGGACTCGCGGAGCGCGACCAGGCCATTGAGCCAACCGCTGCACAGCTCGGCCAACTTGAGCCGCTGTTCGACTGTCAATGCGCGCTGCGCCGCGGCGACTTGGCTGACGAGCTGCTGCGATTTCCCGAATTCCTTCGCAAGCGGCGTGATCCAGCGCTCTCCGTAAAGCAGGCGGCCTGTGTCAGCGAGAATCTCTTGATCCGTCTTTGTCACTTTGCGGCTCGGGAATCCGATGCGTCTGATGACCATGAGTCTCTCTCCAATCCTTGCGGTTGTCCACACACTGCCAAGCTAGCTCCGATTCGCAGCAAACGCAATAAACAAAGGCCTTACAGCCCAATGGTGTCCCCAAGTATGAAAAAAAACGTAAAAATGGCTTGACAGCTTCTGGCGGTGGTGACACAACCATATTGTCGACGCTCTGGAACACGTCGACCAACTCCCCGCGGTGAGCCTGACAATGTGCTCCCGCGGGGCTCTCTCAAGCCCAGGAGCCCACCATGAAGATCAAGATCACCGAGAACAACTCGCAGGCCATCCAGGCCGCGCTCGACGCTGTGAACGGCAAGGCCACCGCCTTCACCGTCCACACGTTCAACACCGTCGACAGCGTTTCCCGCCTGATCAAGAAGCAGTTCTACCGCGTCGAGGTGCCGTTCGTCGACCGCGCCGGCGGCATGGCGACCTTCCAGCCGGCCCGGCCTCAGGCGCAGTCCTACAAGTATTCGATGTGGTCGACGGTCATCACCGTCCAGATCGGAGCCGACGGCAAGACCTGCTACCTGACCGACGTCGAGAGCGCCAAGGTTTACCCCGGCCAGGGCGAGCGCTTCGACCTCCGCATGACCTCCAAGGCGCACGCCGCGTACGTCGCCCGCTGCGCCAAGCGCTTCGGCATCATCGAGCCCGAGAAGACCTTGATCGCCGCCTAAGCAGACCGTTCACCCTTGCCGGCCAGTGCGAGGCCGGCTTTGGCGAGCGATCCCGCTCTCGGAGTCCCACCATGAAGCGCATCACCGAGAATCCCCTCGCCGGCCGCGCGATCTGCGCGATCAGCAATTGGGGAATCAACCACGGCCATTACCGTGTCTGCGCCGCGATGGCGTGGATCGTCAATCGCTTCGGCGAGCAGCCGCTCATCGGCGACGACTGGAACGACGAAGAGCGCGCCGAGGCCGATCTGCGCGCGATCCTGAGCCGCTAGTAGACCGCTGCCTGCCGCCGACGAGTGCGACGCCGGTGACAGAGAGCGATCCCCGCTCAAGGAGACCACAATGGAACGCTGCAAGGCCGAGAAGGCCGCCGACCACTTGCGAGAGGCGCAGGCGAGCATCGGCAAGACGATCGTCACGCTGACCAGCCGCGACGCCGAAATGACGACTGACGACAGCCTGCGTCACATGTTTCTCCAGGATCGCATGGCGCAGCTTCGCAATCGGGCGGACGACTTGCTGGCGATCGCGGGGGCGCAGTCACCCCCTGCGAGCAAGCGCCACATCCTGGAATCGCTTCTTGCCATCAGCGAGTGGCTGAGCGGATTCGAGGTCGGAGCCGGTTGCAACCTCCGGATGACGGAGGCGCAAGAGGCGATCCGCGACGCAGTCCACGTCATCTGCGAGTGACGCTGCCGGCTTTGCAGACCGATCAAGGAGACCTGTAATGTATCTTATCACCCGAATGCACCACGAAGATCAGCATGGCCAGCCGATCCCGTGCCTTCGCACGCTGATCGAGGTCAGGGCCGCCGAAGGGCGCTCTCTTCTGGCGGATGACCCCAAGCAGACCGGCCACCACTACGAACGCGCCAGCGCCTCGACGGCTCACCAGTGGGTCAAGAAAGGCTGGCTGCATGAGACGGCGCTGTGGGTCGACGACTTCGGCCGCATCCGTCGTGCGGGAGGGAAACTGTAATGCATGACATCGTCAAATTCGGCTCGACCTTCTCTGTCTCCGGCAAGACGTACTCGCTTGATGATGGCGAGGTTCGCGACGCCGGTTTCGGCTCCGACTGGAATGACTGCCGCGTCCGCAGCTTCGTGACTTCCGAGACCCACATCGAGGTTCGCGACGCCGGCCAATTGCTGCTGGCATGGCCGGTCGCCGAGATCATCTGGGCCGATCCCGATCCGCAGCGCCAGTGGCGCAAGGAGCGCCCGTTGGGCGTCACGCTGGACGCGTTCAAGCGCGCCTTGAAGGAAGCGATCGCCGACGAGCGTCAGCCGGTAGTCAAGAAATCCAGGACTGCCAATCCGGTTAAAGTGCCGAAGATCACCAAGAATAAGATGGCAAAGCCGCAGAAACGCAAGCTGATCCTGGCCGCCGGAGTGAAGTATCCCATCTACAATTAGGAGATCACACAGTGGAACACGCTCTCGAAGAAATCGCCCTCAGCCCCGACGAGATCGTCGCCGCGCTGCGCCGCGAATGCGACGACGCCGGAAGCGTCTCCGCATGGGCGCGCAGCCACGCCATGGCGCCCGCCAGCGTCCACGACGTCTTGAAGCGCCGCATCGGCGTCAGTGCGCCGCTGGCCCGCCGCCTGGGGTTCAAACGCGTCATCCGCTATGTGCCACTGGAGGGCTGACGATGCGTAAGAAGCTGCATTTCGCGGCGGACGGCCAACCGCTGTCTGACGCCAAATTCGTCGAGGTGTTGCGCGTCTACAAGCAGATGCAAGGGCGACCGGCGATCTACAAGCGCGCCAGTGATCGTGGGAGGATTTGGGCGCGCGCCATGGCTGGCGTCGACGCCATGGGTGAGCTGCGGTGGGTCGTCCGTATCGTCCAGGTCGACGACAAGGTGACCGAGCACGTCTGCGACGACCGGTGCCGCATGGCCCACAGCCGCATCTGCACGTGCTCCTGCGGCGGCGTCAATCACGGCGTTGGTCTGATCCAATGCCAAGCAGCGTGAGGCAATCAATGCAGCGCACCTTCACCAGTCGCCAGCTTCGCCAGCACGGCCAGGACCTCGCCGAGAAATTCGGCGGCATCGCAGCCCTGGCGCATACGCTCGGCTGCGACCAATCGCACCTGTCGAGATTCCTGCTTGGTCACGCCGCCACCAGCGGCGCGCTGCTCGCGGCGCTCGGTGTCCATTTCGACGTTCGGCAGGGACTATACGTCCAGGACGACGAAGCGGCAGGGCAGGGCGCGACGAAGATCAACGCGTCACTGGTCGACGAGAACCGCCGGCTGCGCGAGCAGATCAAGAGCCTGCACATCAAACTGAGCAAGGCCGAGGCCAAAATTGAATCCGAAGCCGCATAATCCTTGTTCCTTGCAATCGGTGGTCGGAGAATAGCGAAAACCAAGGAGTTGCCGCCATGCTTCGCAAGCTTTTCGCCCTTCTCGGACTGCCGTTCATCCTTATCGGCGCGCTGATCCAGTGGCTTCACGGCGTCCATACTCCGGCGCCGGTGCGTCAGGCTGCGGCCCGCAAGGCGTCAGCTCAGGCCGTCGCTGCGCTGCTCGACAAGGAAGAGGCCAAAGAGGTCGCCAAGCCGACGTTGCCGCGGCCGGCGCCGGTGATGCTGCCGCCCCAGGCCGCGATGGCCTGGTCGTGGTCGGTGATGACGGGCATAACCAAGCGTCCAGACCTGTCGTCTGTTCCGCCATCGGTCGCCGCGTGGATTAAGGCGATGACCTTCGACGAGGCTGTGGCGATGCGTAAACTGTCGCCAAAGGAGCTTGCCGATCACCTCTACTGCCGCCGTAGCGCGCCAGGGCTACGGCCGATGATCTACAGCCCGGTCGAGATCGCCGCAGCGGCGCGCCTCGACGACCTGAACAGCACGGACTACTTGGACGACCTGCTGTTCTCGATGCGCTGACGGCGCAGCCGGATCAGATTGGCGAGGCGCTCGGCGTTCTGCTGATCGAGCGCCTCGGCTTCATCGGCGATCTCCCAGGCGCGCTCGATCGCCTCGTCCTGACGCAGACGGCCCAACGCCTGCGCAGTGACCATCAGACCAAACAAGCCCGAAAAGCTCGGCAACTCGTCCATGACGTCTCTCCTATGGACGTCACTCTAGCACGTGGGATCTAAAACACCGTTACAGTGTTGTGTTGATCTCGCTGCGATCGAGCAAGCGCAGACGATACCAAAGACGGTCGCGCGCGATCTTATTGTCGGTGTCAACATTGGCGCGCGCCAGCTCTTGCACAATGAGGCGCACCAAGGCGGCCGCGTGGACGTCGACGATTGCGTCAGGCCGCATGATATCGCTCGGCGCCTGAATGTCGCGATCACGCAGATAGCGCACGACGGCCGATGTGACGGCGCGATCAATGTCACGCGTCGCTGGCAGACGATGCATGCGATTGAGCCATCGATATTGGCGTTCGCGCGATCGGCCAGCAGCCAGGCGCTCGTTGATGCGTTGATCCCTATTCATGTCGTTGAGGCTGAATCAAATCGTGGCAACGCACAACATGGCCTAACGCTCATGGCACGCTAAGCCACCCCATTACCTGCTCACATGGCGTAACGCAGGGAGCGTATTGAATCACGGATATCGCATTGGCCTTCCATGCGCCCATTCGCTATCACATCAATTGTCTGGAATACTACTAATAGATACCACATTAAAGAACAAGGAATATAAACTTATCAACGTTTGCTGTTAAGTTGACAAGATTGATAGACTGATACAAGAAGGCCAAGGACGCTGCGTGGAAAGCTGAAACGACAGGGGTATCAATGGTTTACGAATGACGGGGCCCCTGGGGTATTAAAAGCGTGCGGGGGATTTGCCGCCCCACAGCTACTCGCTACTTGCAAAACGTTTTAGGGCGACTCAACGCCACCAACCATCAGCGTTGGCACGTCATCCAGCAAATCACGGTACGGCGCTCCGGTTTCCATTGGCGGTAAGGCTTCCAGCCGGCCAACGTCCATCACCACTGCGTCGATCCTGCCGCGCGCAATGCGACTAGTCACCGGGCGGAAGGCGATCGAGAGTTCAGTCGACTGAAAGTCGCGTTCGATCGCCCGCAGAATCCGCATGACGTCACCGTTAGATTTCTTCGCCAGGTCAGGCGCGCCGAGCACATCGGGCAGCTTGCACATCGGGATGCGGACGCGCCGGCCGGCGCCGTGATGGGTCGGCAGCATGTCGCAGCCGTGCAGCCCATCGCGCACGCGGGTGTCGACCCACGCACGGCACCGCAGATAGACGGGCGGCGAGAACCGGCATTTCATGTCGGCGATGACGCGCGGGTCAATGCGCGGCTCAGGCTCGTCCTCATCGGTGCACCAGTAGGCGCCGTACGCGCTGCGGCGCAGGTAAGGGCCGACCATCCAGAACACCAGATTTCCGTCGTCATAGTCGCTCAGATCGGCGATCGCATCGTTGCCCTGGATCCCGAGGTCATGAGACTGGACTCGCTCATATGCCGACATGACGTGACGCATCTGCCGGACGCGCAGGTGCCGCATCAGGTCGTACTTCGAGATCGGCACCTTGAGCCGATAGTCCTCATCCTCAGCGTCGACCCATTGATCGAGAATCGCCGGGTAGGAGACAGCGCGGTAAAAATACTCATTCGTCGTTCCGAGGATGGTAATTAACAGGGCGACGTCGGTCGGCGTCTCCAGCTTGCCGCGAGTGTTTTTCAGGACGAAAGTCGCCATCCAGATCGGCGAAAAAATGAACCGGTCGGAGACCGTCCGAACGACCTTCCTGCCACGCATCGTGTCTCTCCAATTATGAAGAAAGTTAACATGGTTCGTGGATAGCCACAATGGGTCATACAGCATTGAAACTAAACAATATTCCTAAAACACCGATGTAGGTTTGATCCGCTTAGTAGATCTTATGCCCTTCAAGATGCCTTGAACGCTGTCTAGGATTCCCTCGCTCCGCACGTCGAGATTCCTCACCCGCGCCTTTGTCTCGCCGCAAGGGCTCGACCGGGCGCGGGCAGCGCTCAAGGATGCCGCAATAAGATCATGGATTGAACGTGAAACAGATGCGGCTCAATCGCCGTTGGGCCGGGTCCGCGCCGAGCGGGTTGACATTTGCGTCGCGGCGATTCAGTCGCTGGTTTGCCGAGAGTCCATCCGACGCTCTGCGCTGCAACTCCCACCTGGCCGGGCGCTCATCCCGCCCGGCCTTTTTCTGGTCGCCAATGGCCGGGCTGAGACTGGACCTCAAGATCGACTGGAAGGACGCCAAGGCGCGCTTCGACGCGATCGGCTCGAACGAGTTCCCGCGCGCCATCGCCTACGTCGTTCACAGCACGGCGAAATGGGCGGCAGAGAATTTCCGTAATGACGTGATGCCGCGCGTGCTCGGCCACAACATCGGCCGGTCCGGCCTGGTGCAGAGCCTGTCGTCCTACACCCGCAGCGCGATCCGCTACGATCGCGACAGCGGCACGCGCTATGACGACGTCAAGTCGGTCAGGGACATTCACGCCTCGATCTACGTGGCGGCGACGCAGGGCAAGCGCGGCTCCGATCAGAGCGCCTTCCTGAAGTACCTGTTTGGCTCCGGTCCTCAGACGCGCGAGCCGGGCGACGTCGGCCTCGACCAGCGGAAGATTCTTATCCCGAACGCGTTGGCCTTGGCGCTGACGCAGCACGTCAATATCGATCCGTCATGGGCCGGTGGGCGCCTGCCGAAGGGCATGATGGCGACGGTTATGTCGCATCGCGCCAGCGACAACGGCTCGATCCCGGACAATGTCCTCGCCGGCGAATCATCCAACGCCGCGGCGATGCGAGCGATGGCGCGGGCGAGGGGCGGCCGCCGGCCGGCAGCCAGGCAGTCGGGTCGCTGGTCTAGCATAGGGATGCGGACGTTAGGATCGAGACTAGCCATTGATCTGATCCATCAGAACCAGCGCGCAGGCGAATACGACCAGGCGCGCATGACGGCGAATCGCCTGACCCACAAGACGACCAAAGAGGGTAAGTGGTCGAAGCGATCGTGGGTCGGAACGCCGTGGCGGGTCTTCATGCGGCCGGACGATAGCGGCATCAACACGCCCTATGCGGCGCCGTTCCGTATTCGCGATCCCGCCGGCGGCTTCCATCCTATCCGCCGCAGCGACGGCTCGATCGGCAAGATGCCGAATATGCTCAATGTACAACCAGAGTTCGGTAAATCAGGACCACGGGTCGGCCCCAAGAAGCTGTTCACCGCGCTTCACTCGGCTAATTACGCGCCAAAGCTCCAGGCGCCATGGGACGCCAACATCAAGCTGGCGACGGAATACCTGGCGCGCCAGATCGACGCCGAAATGGCGCATCGCATGGAGCGCAAGGCGCAGGGGAGAAAGTATTGACCAGGAAGCCCGCCAGTAAGCGAAAGGCGACCCGGACGACCAAACAGCCGCCGAGCGCGACAATCGTCACGGAGAGCCGCTTATTTTCAATCCTCGGCCTCTCGCGGCTGCTCGACGTCGATCGGTCGGTGATCGAGCGATGGGTTAAGCAGCACGGCTGCCCGGTCGCCCGCACCGGCGGCAAGGGCGCCGGCAATGAGTGGAAGCTCGACGTGTCGGCCGTCTTCAAGTGGCGCGAAAAATACTTGGCCGAAAAGGCAATTGAAGAATCCGGCAAAGCGGACGATGTCGACGAGATCGACCGCAAAACGAAGCTGCTGAAATTCGCCGCGGCGGCCGGCCTGGTCGCGCCGGTCGATATGATCGAGCAGGCGCTTGAGCGGGTGATGGCCGAGCTGCGGCAGTCGCAAATGTCGATCTCGGCGCGCGTGTCGCGCTCAATGGCCGGATTTCCGAAGGACCGCGTCGACGCCTGGTGCGCGCTCGTCGACACGATCGTCCGTGAGTCGCTGCAAGCAGCCGAGGAATCGATCGCCAAGATCGTGATCGAGCCGCCGGCGTTCGTCAGGCTTCCCGATGCAGATCACCAGGACTGACCTTGCGGCCGTCCGGGAGATTACCGGGCCGGGGATCGAATCACTCTTTGGCGCGATCAAGCGCGCGGCCAAGACGTCGCTGATCTCGGCGCCGCCGGAGCCGATCGTCGACTGGATGGAGAGTCACGTCTATTTGCCGCCGGAAATGACCGACCGGCCTGGCAAGTTGCGGCTCAACAAGCTGCAAAAAGGCGTGTTCGCCGCGCTCCAGGAGCCGGGCGCGCGCTGGGTGTCGTTCCAGAAGCCGCCGCGATTCGGCGCCACGCTGGGGACGGCGGCTGCGCTGCTCTATTTCGCGGCGCATGAGGGGCAGGACGTCTTCTATTCGGAGCGGTCCGAGGACTACGCCCAGGTCTTCTACAAGAAATACGTCTACCCAATGGTGACCGAGTCGAAGGACCTGGCGCCTTTGAAGCGTCCGGACACCCGCAGCGGCCGCCAGGACACCTGGCAGAACACGATCTTGACGACCGGCGCCGCGATCCAGCTTCGGTCGGCGGCGACCGACGGCGCCTTTCGACAGATCAAGGCCTATTTTTTGGTCATGGACGAATGCTCGGCCGCTGCCTACCAGGCCGGCAAGGCCGACAGCGAGGGCGACAAGACGAGCCTGGCGTGGAAGCGGGCGCAGCAGTTCAGAAATCCAGTCATGTTCCTTCCGTCGACGCCGACCGAGGACGGCGTCTGCATCGTCTCGCGCGAGTACCGGCGCTCCGATCAGCGCGTGTTTGAGGTGCCGTGTCCGCATTGCGGCGTCATCCAGCCGCTGCAACCCAACGTCGGACCCGACAAGGCGGGGCCAGGTCTCAAATACCGCGTCGATCCGGTCAGCGGAGAGATCGAGACTCGCAAGGACGAGCGCGGTGATGTGGTTCCGGATATCTGGTACCAGTGCCTGGATTGTGACAAGCCGATCCGTGAAGAATCCAAGGACTGGATGATTGAGCACGGCGACTGGCGCGCCACGGCGACGCCGGCGGAGCCTGGCCTGATCGGATTTTACTGCTGGGGTATCTACTCAACCGATCCGCAGTCGACGTGGGTCGACATTGCCCGCCAGCATCGAGCGTCGCTCGCCGACCCGGCGATGCGCCAGCCGTTCAAAAATCTGGTGCTCGCGTTGCCGTGGGAGCGCCAGGAGCGGCGCGTCGTCCCGATCAACGAGTTGCAAGCTCGGGCCAAGCCGTGGCCGACGACCTGTCCGGAGTGGGTGCAATTCATCACCGCCGGCGTCGATAACCAGCAGGGCCGCGACGACGGCTCTCAGGTCGCACGATCTGAGATAACTGTCGTCGGCTGGGGATTTGGCGAGGAATGCGCCGTCCTGGCTCACTATGTCGTCGAGGCGCGCCCGTTTACCGATCGATCAGCGCAGTTGGTCTATGAGGCGCTTGATCGTGTCTATTACACGCCCTCCGGACGCGCGCTCAAGGTCTACGCTACCGGCGTCGATATCGGCTACGATTTCGATCATGGACTCGAATTTTGCTACAAACAGGCGAGCCGACAGCGCCGCATAATGGCGGTCCGTGGTCAGCCGACGATTGAGAACAAGCCGGCGTTCGCCTCGACGCTGGGTCACTCGAAGAAAGACCCGAAACTGAAATTCCTGCGCATCTGGAAGCAGCAGCCAACCGGTCTGCTGATGGAGCGCTTGCAGCAGACGGTCGCCGGGCCGGGCGCGATCCATTTCCCGTCGTCGCTGTCGGTCGAGTATTACGAATCACTCGTCGCGGTGCATCGCGTCAACGACAAGGCCAAGAATCGCTCCTACTGGGTCGACGATCCAGACAATGAGGCGATGGACTGCTGGGTCTACGCCTATGCCCGCATGCGGCACCTGATCGCCCTGCGGCCCGACATGCGCAAGCTGCTGATGGACCGTGGCATGTCCGGTCGGGATGAGGCTGCTAGCGAGTATGAAGGGCCGGACCGCTCAGCGCAGTCCGACCTCGCCAAGTCTGAGGCGCCGCCGAGCGAGTCTGTGGCTCCAAGCGCGGTGCCGACGAGGGCCGCGCAGGTCGCCGAGCCGGACTTTCCGCGCGTGTCGCAGCCGGCGTGGCGTCGAGAGGGTGTCAATGGCAACGGCCAAGCGCCTCGCGTTCCGTCGCCGCACCGGCGGTTTGGGTCGAACCAGGCGGGGCGCTCGCCCCTTTGAGGGACGCGCCGCGTGAAGAATTTTCTGTTCTTTTCTCGCGAAGAGTTGGTCGAAGCTCTCAAGGCGCTCGAACGTGCCGAGCTGACTGGCGCGACGTCGTTTTCGTATCAGGGCGGCATGGCCGTTGCGATGAATTCGCCGTCGCAGATCGCAAACCTCAAGCGCAAGATTCTCAAGCGACTCGAAGAAATCGACGGCAAGAGCTACGGCTCCGGCCAGAGCATCCGCACCGTCGACCCCATCATCGATAGCGGCTACGGCGTGCAATACAGCCGTCGCGTGCCGCTCGGATTCAGGTTCCGCTGATGAGCCGTCGTCAAAGCCGCGCCGCCCGCCGGATTCGCGCCATCGCCGAGAAGACCGGGATCGCCGAATCGACGCTGGTCGCCAACAACGTCGTAGCCAAGAAATCGCCGTCTAATCGGACGGTGTCGAGCGACGCCGTGCGCTCGCAGCTTTTCGGATTCGGCATTTCGACGCAGTTCAAGGCGGCGAGCGGAAATCCGCATATCCCGATCGTGCCGCAGGCGACGCCGACCGGCCTGGTCTACGCCAATCCGAAGCTGCGCTCTCTGTCGCGCTACCTGGTCGACAACAACACTTGGACGTCGGCGCTGGTCGACCGGCTCGGCGAGCGCGTCGTCGGCACGGGCCCGGTGCCGAAACATGAGGACCGGCGCCTCAACGATCTGTGGAACAAGTTCTGCGACCGCTTCGACGACCGCGAGATTTATCCGTTCGGCGATTGGCTGCGGAACGATATCTACCGCACCTACAACGTCGACGGGGAGTCGTTTGCCCGCGCCAAGTTCCTGTCGGTGATCGGCTTCGACCCGGTGCGGTCGGCGCCGGTGTTCCAGGACGGCGAGGAGTTCCCTTTGAAATTCCAGTCCATGACGGCGGAATTCGTGCCGGAATGGTATGCGCTGATCGGCCTCGACTACAACGGCCAGCCGGCGCGCAGCGTCACTGGCATCATTTACAGCAACGTGCGGCCAGGCAAGCGCCTGGCTTACTGGTGCTATGACCAATTTCCGTACGACGAGCACTCGATCATCCCGCAGAATTTCATGGCGGAACAGGTCGACGCGTCGCTCATCACTCACTATTTCGACCCGCCGATGGTCGGCTCGCCGCGCGGTCGCATCAAGCTCGGCACGATCCTGATCCGGGCGCTGAATCTTGACGACTACGAAGACGCCGAGCAGAAGCGCAAGAAGCTGAATCTCGCGCTGTCGGCCTTCATTAAGGAGACCACGGACACCAGCGGAGAAGGTCGTCTGCCTGGCGAAGAGGACTACGACGTCAACGAGCTGATTTCGCAGGTTAGCCTGGCGCCGTGCGGCGTCACCAAGCTGCCGGCCGGCATGGATATAGAAATCCACGATCCCAAGCCGACGCCGTCGACCGACGATTGGTACACCAAATTCCAGATCATGGCCTTCGCGGCGTGCTTTGGGATCCCGGTCTATGAGGTGACCCAGGACTACACCTCCGTCCAGTCGGACCGCACCGCCAAGTTCGCCACGGTCAATTTCAAAGCCAAAATTGATATGGAGCGCAACTCGCTTGAGAGGCGCGTTCTCGACTTCCTGTGGAAGCACTTCGTCACCACCGTCTACATGCTTGGCCTGTGGCGGCCGGCGGACGGTCGCGAGGTCAGCGACTATTTCCGCTCGTCATGGACCTGGCCGCAGATTCAGACGGCGACGCTCAAGTCGGACGTCGACGCCTATGTCGACATGATCAACAACAACATCGTCGACCGCGACACGGCGTCTCGCGCCCTGGTGTCCATGGAAGGCGAGGATGTGTCGCGCCGCGTCGCCCGCGTCGAGGCGCGCGACCGCGTGCTCGGCCTAAAGACCGATCCGGTCAAGCCGGTGCCGAACGGCGACGGCACGCCAGGCACGCCCGATCCGCTTCCGGACTGGAACGCGGAGTCCTCCGATGTCACGCGCGGCATCATGGCCGACGCGGAGGCCCGCGAGGCGGCCGCTTATGCCGCAGATTCCGAGGGCTCAGCCGAGCCAAAGGAAGCCATCGTCGAAGCTTGAGCATGCGTGGCATGCTCTGTCGGGTCTCCTGAGCTAGCCCTACGGCTGTAAAGTCAAAGGGCTGTCTCTGTGGCTCAATCGAGCGACGGCAAATTTGTCAAAGAGTTTCGCCAGGGCGTGATCCCGGCGGGCTCCTATGATCCGTCGACCCGGCGATTTTCGTTCGTCGGCGCGACGGAGCGTCCGTGCCCGGCGGAGCGCAAAGACAAGGACGGCAACAAGTTCCTTGTTCGCGAGATTCTCTCGTCGACCGGCTGCGTCAATCTGGCCGACGTCGGGAAGATCAAGATTCTCAACGCCCATCGTCGCGACGACATTCACTCAGTTCTAGGGTCGACGATCAAGCTGGAATCGCAGGACGGCCAGATCGTCGGCGCCGCGGAGTTCTCCGAGCGCTCCGATGTGCTGGAGATCGCCAAGGACGTCGGCGCCGGACACATCTCGTCGCTGAGCGTTGGCTACACGCCGAAACGCGAGATTCTGATTGATGCGGTCGACGGCGGACTTCCGATTTCGTTCGTGACGGAATGGGAAGCCAACGAGTTTTCCTTCGTCCCGGTGCCCGCCGACATATCCGCCCAGGTCAGGGCAATCAAGGAGTCCGACGACATGAATCCCGAAGCTCTCTCCAAGCTGATCGCCGACGCCGTCGCCAAGAGCGTCGCCGCTGCGATTCCGAGCATTGTCGACGGTCTGCGCGGCAAGCGCGACGACGATCCGACTCCCGCCGCCAAGAAAGACGACGACGCTGACGACAAGAAATACGTCAACGCCGACGGTTCGCGCGGCAAGCGCGCCGGCAAGCGCTACAAGAAGCGCTCCGACGATTCCGACGAATACGTCGAGGACACCGATTCCGCCGCTCCGGCGGCAGACGACGAGCGCTCGATCAAGGATGCGATCGCGACGCGCAGCGCCGCCGAACAGACCGAGATCACCGAACTCGCCAAGGTCGTCGACCTCAAGCGCGTGCCGAACTTCTCGATCCTGGTTCGCCAGGGCGCGCCGCTCTCCGCGATCCGCAACGCCGCATGGGCGGCCTGGGCTGCTCCGACTGCGGTGCGCCAGGAGCTTCGGCCGCCGGCCGAGGTCACCAACAAGCCGTCGCAGAAGCAGGACGAGGACCGCGTGGTCCCGTTCGCCGAGCGCGGCAAGCCGATCACTTCGACGCGGTCGGCCTAACGGCCGGCCCGATCGCTCTCAAGCTGGAGTGTCCCGATGACTTCCGTTCTCCATGAAGGTCGCCGCAACGTCGAGTGGATTCTGTCGGCGTACGACCTCGTCTATTCTACCGACGAAATGCAGGTCGACGCAGTCGCCACGCATCAGTCTGGCACGCTGCTCGGCGTCACCACCGCGACCGGCGTCGCCGTGCCGTGGAATCCGGCGCTTGCCGGCGATGCGCAGGACGGCTCGCAGGTCCTCGCCGGCATCCTCTATCGCCAGATCGACGGCGATTCGACGCTGGCGGCCGGCTCTTCGGTCAAGGCCGCCGTCGTGACGCGCGGCCCGGTCGAGGCCTCGTCTTCGAACGGCCGGATTCCTTATCCCGCCGGCTACACCTTCGCGCAGGTCAAGGCGGCGCTCGCCGCGTTGGGCGGCGGGGGCATCGTTCTGCGCGACTGATCGCGCAAGGCACAACACGGACGCGCCGAACTGAGGAAAGCACCATGAATCTCGTCCTTGACGTCTTCAACAGCAAGCCGTTCGGCGCTGTCTCCCTGACCAACGCCATCATCAAGATGCCGTTCGTCAGCACGCAGTTCGGCAACAAGGGTTACGTCGGGCTGCAATGGTCCGAAGACACCTCGCTGACGACCAGCGTCGCCGTCGATATCGAGTCGCATCAGGTCTACCTGCTCGACTCGGTGGAGCGCGGATCGCCGCTGCCGAACGCCGCGCCGATCGACCGCAGCATGATCTCGGTCGGCATCCCTCGCTTCGGCGAGCGCTTCAACGTGCGGCTCGACGAGTTGCTCGGCGTGCGCGACACCGGCGGCGTCAATTTGATGGCGATCGAAACCCTGCGCGATAAGAAGGCGCAGGCGGTCAAGAATCGCCTGGTCCACACCGACAACTACCAGAAGGTGAGGGCGTTGGACGGTCTCGTCGTGTCGCCCGTGTCCGGCACGGTGCTGACCAACTTCCACACGCTGTTCGCCACTGGCGGCCAGACGGTCATTCAGGTCGACATGACCTCCAATCCGAACTTCAATGCGCTGCTTGGCGTGTGGAAGCGCAAGATTGAGGACAAGTTCGGCGCCTACCAGACCACGATCACTGGCTACATTCTCGCCTGCGGTCGCTGGTTCTATCGCTGCCTGATGCAGCAAGCGCAGGTGATCGCGGCCTGGACCGACTACAGCGCCAAGACCGCGCAGCTTCGCTTCTTGCAAGCCGACCGTGACATTCCTGGCGGCTTCACGCTGGCGGACAACGTGCGCGTGGTCGACGCCGGCCAGTCGCGGCTGCCCGACGGCTCGAACGGCTTCATCGATGACTGGACGGCCTACCTGCTGCTCGACGCGCCGGGCTTCCTGCGCACCGTGTACGGCCCGTCGTCCTGGCTGCGGTTCCTCGGCCAGCCCGGCTCGGTCTACGCGCTTCCGTCGGTCCTGCCGGACGAGAGCGGCATCGCCCTCGACGTCGAGAGCTTCCCGATCAACTTCGCCGAGCGGCCCGACCTGATCCTCAAGATTCAGATGATCAAGGCGCAGGCCTACGGCCAGGCGGCGGGATACTTCGGCGCCGGCACCTGATCGACGCCAGAAGCGTGATTGAGATAACGCCGGGGGCGCGGGGCTTTGGCCTCCTGCCTCCGGCTTTTCTTTGAGGGACGGTCATGGCGCGCAAGGGACGTCTCACCAAGGGCGAGAGCCCGACCTGGTCGGCGATCGTCACGCTGCCGACGGCGCCCTATGCGGTGAGCGTCAAGCTGATCGATCTGCGGAGCGGCGTCGCGATCTCGTCGGGCGGCGTCGCGATCTCGATCGTCGCCAACAACGTCAACGCCACAGACGCCACCAAGACCGACTACGGACTGTTTCTCGCCATGACGGCGGCGGCGACAGCCGCGCTGCCGACGCGCGGCCAGACCGACGTCCTGTCGCTCGAAGGAACGATCTTTCTTTCCTATGGCGCGCCGGCGCAGGTCGTCGCCACGCGGCGTTTTCAAATCGAGGTGGTCGAGTGATCGAGATCGCCTTCACGCGCGTCGCGCCGCAGCCGGAGATCGTGTTTGGCGACGTCGCCGCCGAGCAGATCACGCTGACGCGCGTCGACGCCCAGCCAGGCATCGAGTTCGCGGATGGGAGTGATTCGTTCGTCGTCGAGTTGGCTGAGTATCTGGTCGGGCCTCCTGGCCGTGACGGCAATCCCGGCGCGCCCGGTACGACGACTTGGGAAGGCATCACCGACAAGCCAGCGATCCCCAGCAAGGTCTCGGAACTCGAAAACGATTCAGGATTCCTGACGCCGGCGTCGATTCCTCCCGATATAGCTACGACCGACGACGTCGCCGCCGAGGCGGCCGCGCGCGCCGCCGCCGACGCAGACACTTTCGCCAGCGCCAAGACTTACGCCGACGGCAAAGTCTCCGGGCTGGGAACGGCGTCGACCCATGCGGCAGAAGATTTCGATCCTGCCGGCGCCGCCGCGGCGGCTCGGGCGGCCGCCGAGGTCTACGCCGATGGCAAGGCTGCTGCGATCACGCCAGACAGCCTGTCCGTCTACACGCGCGACGAGGTCGACACCAAGGATGGCGTGATCGCCGCCGCGGCGTCGGCGGCGGCCGCGGCCGCCCAGTCCGCCGCCGAGACCTACGCCGACGGCAAGGACGCGACGAATCTCGCGGCGGCCAAGGCCTATACGGACGCCGCGGCGGGCGCGATCCCGAAGAATGTGACCGACGGCGGCGGCTACACGCGGGCGCTGGTCGACTCCAAGGATGCTGACACGCTCGGCTATGCCGAGGCCTACACCGACACCAAGATCGCCGCGCTGATCGGCTCCGCGCCGGGGACGCTCGACACGCTGGGCGAGATCGCCGCGGCGATCGCCGCTGACGAAACCGGCGCGTCGGCCATGGCGGCGCAAATCGCGCTCAAGGCCTCTGAGGCCGATTTGCTGACGCATGAGGCCGATCACAGCAATCCGCACGCGGTGACGGCCGACCAGGTCGGGGCTTACACCGAGGCGCAGACCGACGCCAAAGACGCGGCGACGCTCGCGGCGGCCAACGCCCATGCCGACGCCGAGGTCGGCGCGCTGGTCATCCCGCACGTCGCGGGCGACGTCGGCGCCTACACGCAGGCGCAGACCGACGCCAAAGACGCTGCGGCTCTGGCCTCCGCTGAGGCCTATGCGGCCGCCCAGGACGCCATCGAGCTTGCCGCCGCCAAGGCCTATGCGGCCGCCCAGGACGCGATCCAGCTTGCCGCTGCGAAGGCCTACGCCGATGCCCAGGACGTCATCCAGCTTGCCGCCGCCAAGGCTTTCGCCACGGCCGCTGACGCCGCCGTGCTGACGTCCGCCGAGGCCTACACGTATTCGCAGATTCAGATCGACGACAAGGTCACCGGCGTTCTGCCGCCGGCGGCGCCGGACGGCGCTGCGCTGACGGCGCACGGCGGCGCGTGGATCGCCAATGCTTTTTTTGGCCCGATTCAATCGTGGCCGGCGCTGGTTTGATGGAGTGATTCGATGGGCAATCCTTTGATCGCCGGCGATCTTGGAGCCGACTGGTTCAGAAAGTTTAACCTCAACGACGCGGCGCTGACGGCGGAGATCGCGCGCGCTGAGGCCGAGGAAAACTCGCTGCAAACGCAAATCGCCAATCTGCTGTCGGCCGTCTATCAGCCGCCGGTCGGCGCCTATTCTGCTCCGACCTCGAACACCCAGTTCACCTACAGCGCCAAGGCGAATCCGTGGACGACGGCGACGTTGCAGGGAAGGGCGCAGACGGCCAATCTTGCGAACGCCAATCTTGTCAACGGCTGCGCTGGGGCGTGGGGCGCTGGCGCAGCGTTTTCTGCGGTCGCCACTATCAGTGCTGGTAACAGCGGAGCGATTCAGTTTTCTCGCTGGACATTCGACGGATCAAACAATCCTTCGCTGGTCTCAACGATCTCTATTGTTTCCGGCCTGTCTTCGTACGCTGCTTACGCGATGATCTCTGGTATTACGTCAGCAGTAGTTGTTTCAGCGACGCAGGTGAGACTCGTATATAACAGCCCTACTGCATTTGCTGCCGTAATTGGAACCGTTACGTGGGACCCGATCGGTCTGACTCTGACCTGGACGGCAGCAGGCGCAATGGCAGAGCTTTACGTTGACACCAATGGCGGCGGCGGGTGGACGTACAGTGGGGGAAACATCGTCGGACAATTGGTCGGCACTGTCTCGACACTTGCGCTACTCGCGTGTATCGACAACGGAAGCGTAGCCAAGTTTTATCGGATGGCGGGACTTGCTGTTTTCGACCGAAATAATACGCTTCTGCGTAACACCGGCGGGATGGTGCAGGTCGGATCAACGCTATTCGCTGGAGACTTCCTCGGCGGCGGTTATGCGGTCACGGCGGAGGTAGACACTTGTCCGGCTGACACCACCGCTCGCATCACCGTCAGCCTGAATTTCGCCGACGACTACGGTTTCAAAACGCTGACTTATCTCCGCATCAACGCGAAGACCGTGGCGTCGAATCTGGCGTGCTGGGCGTTCTCGAACACACTGGCGTTTGTCACTTGGACCGATGCGTCCTCGCAGCGCTGGGCGGCGGCGATCACGATCAACACGGCAGCCGGAACGCTCGGTCTGGTCAACACCTACGACGTCGGCAATTTCAACAATCACGCGTTCACGCTTTCGCCAGTCCTCTACAACGCGCTCAACGCCTACGTTCCGCGGCGCGACACCGGCAATCAGGCGTCGAAATTCATGCGGGTCAACTACAATCCCGACGCCGCCGCGGGCTCGGAATTGACTAGCGTGACCGGCAACGACATCGCCTTCAACACGGGACCTGGCAGCACGACGGCGAACACGATTCTGTCGTGCTGGCAGCAGTCGCCGGACGTCGTTTGCGTGTTCGGATTCTACGCGACTGGCCCAGTTGCCTACCTCGAAACGTGGAACATGGCGTGAGGATTGATCAATGACCGCCCCCATTGCTCACGCCTTCGCCGCGCTGCTCGCCAATGCGCCGTCCTCGGAAGAGGTCACGATTCAGTATGGCGACGAGGACTCACGCAAGATTCGCATCAACGATTTTCGTCGCGAGAAGATCGTCGACGACGTTGGCCCGAATGCCTATGCGACAGACCACTTTATGGTCGTGTCGTCAGAGGTGTGGCAGACGATCAACCCAAAGTCGATTCTGACCAGCGGCGATGGGGCTCGTTGGGAGATGTACAACGCATGCGACGACGGCGGCGGAAATGTCAGAGTTCTCCTTCGCAAGGCCCCGTAACGACGCGTGGCATGCTCTGTCGGGGCAACTGCGCTAGCGCTTGAGCCTCAAGATTGAGGACGTGCGCGCTTTGTCGACTCCGACGTTTCACGATCGGTTGAACTTGGCCTTGAAAGCCGAGATCGAGCCTGTCGTGCCGCAGGCCAAGACGGTCGCCTACATCCTCGATCACGGCTTGAGGATTGAGGACTGTCCAGCCGTCATCATTTCGGTCGGCAATTTCACGCAGGCCGTCGCCGGCGGCGGGAATGTGCCGGGTCAGCGCGTGTTCCTTCGCACCTACGATCTCTCGATCGCGTGCGTCGACAACACCAAGACCGCGGGGTTCATCGCATCGGTCAATGCGCTTGCCGACGCCATCACGACGGCGCTGGCGAATTTCACCGCCATGACCGATCCCGACGTCGAGGACCTGCAACTGTATGGCGGACAATACGAAGACATTCCCTCCGAGGAGGGCGTCCTCGGTTCTTTGATCCTCGATTTCTCGGTGTCGATCCTCGTCTATGAGCAGGCGCCCAACGTCGAAATCCAGCCGCCGGAAGGCGGGCTTTTCTAGGAGCATCCGATGAGCACGATCTTCCAGGGCGTCAACCCCAGCAATTTTCGCCTGACTCGCGGCAGCGTCTTCGTTATGCCGCTCGATCCGGTGACGCTGGAGCCGGTCGCCAACTTTTCGTCCCTCGGCTCGGTGACCTGCGAGTTGGATCAAAAGGTCGAATACGTCGAGCTTCGCGACAACCAGGACGATCGTCGTCCGGTGGTCGACAAGCCCGCCGTCCAGGTCGATCTAAGCCTCAAGATCGGCGCCGGCCAGTTCACCCCGGCCCTGATTTCGCTCGCCCACATGTCGACGCCGAATGTCTTCCAGACGCAAACGGCGCAGGCCGCCGAGACGACGACTTTCAACGGCGTGACGGCCGGCGACGTGGTCTGCCTCAAGACTTCGGACACCAACGATTTCGCCTATGACGTCGTGATCACCGGCATCGTCGACAACGCTGTGGCGCCGAATACGTTGGTCAACGGAACGCACTACCGATACGACTCGCTGAGCGGCGTAATCCAGTTTCTCGGCCTGGTCGACCCGACCAAGAACAACCTCACCGTTTCTTGGAACGCCCCGGTGCTGGCGGCGGCCGACGGCAAGCAGAGCTTCGGCCTGTTCCAGAATTTGGAGCAGAAGGCGGCGATTCTGATTCGTCAGAACAACCGCATCGGCGCCAACCTCTTCTACACCTTCCCCAAGTGCCAGCTTCTCGCGCCGCCGAGCATGAAGCTGATCGACGATTCGAACAACGTCTCGATTGCCGAGATCGAGGCGACAGTGATGTGCGATTCGCGCCAGGCGCCGGGGATGGAATACGGCTGGGGCAACATCCTGCTGCCCAAGCACGTCTGAAAGGGCGGGGCCTAGCGCCCCGCTGTCACCATCTGCCACAAGCATAGGACGCAACCATGCTTTCGCTACAGGAGCTTACCGCTCTCACCACGTCTGCATTCAACGAGACCGTCGATACGCCAATCGGCGTCGACAAGGACGGCGCCCCAGTCACGGTGCCTCAGCGCGGCGTCACGGTGCGCGAATACGTCCGCTACATCGTCCAGCCCTTCAAGTCGGTTCGGTCGACGCTCGTCGAACCGTTCCGTGCGGTGTCGAAGGGCGGCGCCGACATGTCGGAAGCGGCGATCATGCAGTCGCTCGACATGGCCGGCCAGATCGATCTGACGATCGATGAGGGCGAGGCGGTCAACGTCCGTCTGATTGCGCTGTCGACGATGGAGCCCGGCAAATACCAGGACCTCAAGGCGCGCGAGATTTGGGCGGCTAGTCAGGGCGACGAGGCGTACAACGCGCTGCTCTCCGCCGCGTCAAAGCTGACGATGGGAGCCGATCCCTCGGTTTTTTTCGACGCCATCCTGAAATCGATTCTGCCGCAGACGGCAGTCGCGACGTAAGCGACGATCCTCTCTCGGAGTTCGTCGAGGACGAGGAATTGATCGGTCGGGACGCGCTGGTTGTGATGGTCAAACAGATAGCGCGACTGTCGGCGAAATACCCACAGGCCTACGACTGGACGATCGGCCAGGTGCGCTTCTACTCGCTGCTCGAAGATGAAAACGGCCGCATGGAGAAGCTGACGCAAGCGGAGGCAGTTCGGGCGGGCGGCGCCACGGTCGAGGACTGGAAGCGCTGGGTTAAGCAGACGGTGTGAGGCAATGGCGAATCGGCGCGAGGTCAGCGAGCAGCGCACGATCTGGACCGCCGAGGGCGTCGACACTGTCGTTGCCGGGGCCCAGCGAATCTCTGCGGCCTCAGCGGTGGCGTTCCAAAAGACGACCGAGGCGGCCGGCAAACAATCGGCGCTTCTCGCGGCGTCTCTAGCGAAATCCAACAAAGCAGCGTTCGAAGCGGCGTCCTCAGCGTCCAAGGCCGCCGTGTCGGGCAGCGGCGACCGTCTGTCTGCGGTGGCGGCTCAACGCCGCGCCGCGGCCATGGCGGTCGCCGCGCGCGCCGCATCCAAGGCTGTCGCCGATGCCGCCAATCGCACGATCGAGGCCTCGACCTCGGCGTCCCTGGCGCGCCAGAAGGTCAAGATCGAGGCCTTTAAGGCTTCCCTACGCAAGGAACTCGCTGACAAGACGACGACTCCCGAGGGCGCCGCACAGCGGCTGCGCTATGGCATCATTCAAGCGCGCGCCGAGGCCGCGGCCGAGATCGAGGCGGCGAAGAAAACTGTCGCTGGAAAGCTCGCCGCCGGCGCGCAGCATGACGCCTCGACGGTCGCCGCCGTCCGCAACGCCGCGGCGCAGAACGCCGCCGCCAAGGCCGCCGAAGCGGCGGCGAAGCGCCAGGCAGAGGTCCACAAGCAGGTCGCGCAATCCGCCGCCGCGATGTGGCAGGCGATGGAGAAATTTGAGCAGATCGCGGTCAAGGCCTTCAAGGCCGCTTATCGCGCGACGCGCACCTTCATTCGCGCCTTGTCGAGCATCGCGCGCGCCATCATTTCGCTGATCAAGCACCTCGACCGCATGGCGAAGGCGGCGCTGCACGCCGGCGAGAAGATGGCGTCAGCGATGCTTGGGCCGCCGTTGCACGCCGTGCATGCGCTCGATCACGCCCTTCTCGGAGTGATTCGTCGTCTGTCGCGTCTGGCGACGCATGAGGCGTGGCGCATCGCAAAATACGGCGTCGGCGCTTACGTCGCCGGCAGCAGCGCGCTGGCCTATGCGGCCAAGGACGCCGTGACGACGACGCAGCAGCGGGCGATCGACGTGCGCGATCAGGCATGGGACGCCCGTATGTCGCCGCAGGAATTGCAGGCGATCACCGGCGCCGCCAAGGCGTATGGCGCGCCGGTCGACGAGATTCTCAAGGCCTATAACGCCTTCCGCCAGTCCGTCTTCACGGCGCAGAGCGATCCGGAATCGCCTCAGGCGCAGATGCTGGCCCAGCTTGGGATCCAGACGACCTATAACGCCGGCATGTACAAGGTCGCCCGCAATCCGAGCGATCTGTTTACTCAGTTCGCCGGCCGCGAAAACAGCATGGGCTACTACGCCGCCATGCAGGCGAGCAACACGTTGCTTGGCGGCCCGGACGCCATGAAGAACCAGGGGTTCTTTGACTGGGTCGGCCAGCGCGGCCCGCTCGCCTATCGCGAGGGGTTGCAGCGCGAGCAGATGATGGGGACCTATCTGTCGCCGGCCGATATTGCGCGCGCGCGTGAGTGGCGGGCGACGATCGTCGACGTCAAGGATGCCTTCCTCGGCGTCAAAGAGGCGATTTCCAAGCAGGTCTACCCCACTTTCAAAGCGCTCGCCGACGTCGCCGTGTCGTTCCTGACGACCTATCGGACGCAGATCGCCGATTTTGTCGGCAACCGCGTCAAGGCTTTGGCCTACAATATCGCCCAGCTCGTCTGGATAATCCACAAGGAAGCTGAAGCCTATTCGAAGGTGACGGACAAGGTCGCCTCGAAGATGGGCGTCAACCTGCGGCCTGGCGCCGGCGGGACCGACGACACCGGCGCGCCACTGTCTGGCGACCAGTCGATTGAGACGTCGCAGCCGGTCATCTTGCGCGCCTACAATTGGTTCAACGCCAACATCCGCGGCAAGATGATGGCGACGCTGCATTCGATCGCGGCGGCGGCCAAGACGGCCTACGCGGCCGCCGCGCGCTTCCTGGCGGCGTTCGGCATCAATTCTCTCCAGACGGCGGTCGACAAGCTGGTCGCCGCCGGCCACGCGATGCATGTTTTCGGTCATGAGGCGATGCTGGCGCTAAAGGGCGACTACATGACGCTCGCCGCTGAGAACGCGCCGGTGTTCCAGCGCCTGGCGTCCTGGCGCAACGCGACGGTCGCCTATGTCAAACAGGCGATTATCGACGTCCGCAAGGTGCTGTCAGGCGACGCTCTGACCGACGACTCGACCTTCGTCGGCCGCATGGCGCAGCGCATCAAGGATTTCGTCCAGGCGCTGCCTGGCTGGATCGAGAAGATTAAAGCGACGCTCAAGGGCGCATGGGATTACGTCTCGAACCTTTGGCACAATTTCGAGGACGTGCTGCACGGCAAGAAATCGACAGACTTTCCTTGGATGAACAAGATCAAGGACTGGTTCGACCTGATCGCGAAGCGCGTCGAAACGGCCATGGGTTGGTTCGAGAAGCTGTTCGGCGCGATGGAGAAGCTGACGCAGTTCCTCGGCTTCGATCTTGGCAGCGCGCTGATGTTCATCGGCCTCTTGAATCTGACGAAGGTGTTGCAAGGCGTCGCATTGGTCGCCGGAACGGTGAAGACCACTTTGCAGGGCATTGCTGCGCTTGGCGGCGTCGGCGCGGTGTCAGGTGCTGCCGGCGCTGGTGCGGAGGCTGGGGCAGCGGGGATTGGGGCTGCTGGCGCCGCAGCCGGAGGAGCCGCCTTGTTGGGCCTCGGTGTGGCTGCGGCCGTTGGGGGAACGGCTGCCTATGTCGTCCATGCGGCTAAGCAAGACTATCAGGGTCGTGTCGACGCAGAGACCGAACGTGAGCAAGCAGCGGCCGGGAGGTCGCGTGCGTCGCAGACAGGATGGTTCGTCCACGATGTCATGGAAGCCGTCCAGCAAGCCAAGGCGGTCGCCAACGCATCGGGCGCGCGCACCCACGACGAGTATCTGCAAAACGTCGTTTCAGCGTTCTCTCAAACCAAAGGCGGTCAAGAGGCGATGAAGCTCCACATCTTCCTCAACGGCTATCAGATCGAGCAACTGACGGCCGGGCAGGCCAAGGATTTGTATCTGAATCCTGGCGGCCGGATCGTCCAGGACACCGGTTTCAGCTTCTGAGTGATTCGTAATGGCGAACCCCAACGACACCGGACTTGCTATGCTGACGATCCCCCTGGCGATGGGCGCTAGGCTTGGGATTCGTGAGTCGCGTTCGAACGTCAACGAGTGCGAGATTCTTCGCGATTGGAACGGCGGCCCGTTGGTCGTCGCCTCGCCATTTCCCAAGAAGGCGAAGATCAGCTTGGCGGCGTCCGGCCACGGCGTGCGGATCGAGCCGGCGTTCGATGGCGTCCAGATCGGCGACACGGTGACGCTCTACAGCCGCAAGACGAGCGTTGCCTTCATTGGCTCCGGTGGGAACACGGCAGTCTTGCACTGGCCGGTCGTACCAGGATCAAAGGTGGTGGCTACGACCGTCGCAGGCAACAAGCCGGTGTCGATCAACGTATTTGTCTCAAACGGCCAGACCATCGCGTATCTGAATCCCAATGCGACAGAGGACGTAGTCGTCTCCTACTTCCCGGTGATCGATTGCATCATCAAGTCATGGGGCGGCTCCGCCGCGACGTCAGACGGAAATGAAGACTGGTCAGCCGAGCTTGAGGAGGTCTGATCGTGACGACTCATGTCTATGGGATAGGAGGGGGCCGAACGTTCACGCGTATTGACGTGTGGACGCACTATTTCTCCTACCTGGAGACACTCGACGAGGTCTTGACCGACGCCCACCTTCGCAACGACGAGCAGGTCGTGTCCTGCACGATGCGCGCCGAGCGCGGCGGCGTGTGGACGGCGTCGCTGCGGATCAAGAATCCCGGACTGACGCTGTTCGCGCCTGGTCGGCAGATTTATTGCGCCATCATCGAGTCGCCCGATGGCACGATCGCCAACAGCCGAATTCTTGGCAAAGGACGAATCACTCCCGCCGTCAACGACATGACGGGGATGACGATCGATATCGAGGTCGTCTTCGCGCCGGCGAATCTGCGCGATCTGATCTGGCAGTTCTTGCTGTCGAGCAATCTGACGACCCTTCCGTGGTTCAATCCGGCCTACGACGATATCAGCTTCGACAAGCCCGAAGACGTCCTCAAGGCCTCTGGTCTGCTGCTGCACGTCGACCCGGTGACGCACGTCATCTCGACCACCGATTCCCTGATCGGAGACGAGACCAACCTCGACAACAAATACGATTGGAAGAGCCTCAAGATCGAGACGAGCGGCGTCCCGCCAGTCCACCGTGTCAAGCTGCGTCTGGCGGTCGAGTGGACGCAGCACGCCCAGGGCGCGATCAACATCGCCCAGGCGCTGACCGATCCGACGACTGGCTGCATGGTGACGACGCTGTCGGGCGCCGTGTCGGATTTCATGCCGAATTCTATGCCGGGTCAGTATGTGACCTTCGCAAACGGCACCGGGTGGACGCCAGACTATTCGCAGATCAGCGTTGATTACACTAAGTTTGGACCTTTCTATACGGGGAGAACTCGCCTCGTTCAGCAAACCCATTTCTACTGGGCTTCCGACGCCAGCCATCAGGTCGTCGGCGGCGTCGACATGCCGGTGCCCGGTTATAAATCCGAACTGGTCGAGCAAGAGATCGACGAGTGCTGCTCGCTTTGGGGCTACAGCTACAAGTGCACGTTCGCCTGGTTCCGCTACGAATACACGCAGCAGCGTCGCGAGTTCGTGACGATCCTTTACGAATATCCTCTTCAGCCGGTCATCGGCACGCTCACTGAGCTTGATCTCGGCACGGTCAGTGTCACCGATCTGCTGACCAACTACCAGCCTAACCCTGCGCCTCCGCCGGCGTCGGACGCCTTCGGGAATTACGTCGCGCCGTGGGATCCCTTCATCGCGGTCCAGCCGTTCGACCCGTCGGCGATCTACATGACGGGCAATTTGGTGACGTTCGGCGACAACCTCTACCGCTGCACCGCCGACAACGTGCAGGGCAACTTCTATCAGCCGATCGGCGAGGGTCTGGCGGCCTACACCGGCCATCCGAATTGGATTCTGGTCGACCGGATTTCCGCGCTGTCGTCGCCGATCGCGCCGGCGTTTGTCGGCTCGTCTGCCGGCGGCATGTGCATAGAGCACGGCATCCTGCGGTGCCGCAACGCCGCGCGCGCCCGCTCGGAATATTTCACCGTCGCATTCGAGACGGATTGGGATCACGGCGTCCCTATCACTCTGCTCAATTCGGTGCGCATCACGGCGCTGATCCGCACGACGGGCGTTGTCCAGCCGCTGCTCGGCAAGGTGCGCAAGATCGAGCGCGTGATCGATCCGATCAAGGGCAAACGCGTCAAGATCGAGATCGGCGTCTGTGTCGGCACCGGCTTCATGGGCTATCCGACGCCGGCGTTGATGGGCGATGCGTCGCCTGATTTTGCTGCATGGTTCAACGGCCAGACGACCGAGCTTTACGGAACCTTCAACTACTTCAACGGAGGTTGGCAGGGCTTGTTCCCAGGCCTGGCGGGCTTCACCGGCTACTATCCAGACTCGTCGATTCTTGGGTCGTTCGCGAACAATGACTACCTATGGACGGCCGCCAGCGACCCGGTGATCATTCCGGTTGACGCCTCTCAGCTTTCGAATCCAGGCTACGCAGTGTGGAAGGTCGACCGCTACGGCACGGCGGCCGAGCAGTGCGCCGCGGCCACGTCTTACGCCATGTCCGGCATCGATCCGCGCGACGCGATCCGAGATAACCCGACGCATCTGGAGGTTTACATGCGCCCGCTGGTGAGCGAGGGCGTCATCCAGCGCAACGTCGACGTCGCCGCCGCCGCGACGGCGTCGGTGCGCGGCATTGATCTCTCGACGCCCGGAGGCGAGCCATGAGCAACCAACGCGCGCTGCTCAACACGATCATTGATGAGCGTCGGCGCGATCTGCGTCTGACCGGTCGGCGCCCTGTGACGGCTCCGCCGCAGCAACTGATCCCCTATCAGCGCCCGCCGTTCGCGCCGGGTCCCCGCGTCGATTTCGCTGAGGTGTTTTTGGCCTATCCGGCGTGGTTTCAGCAGCCGAGGTTGTCGAATGAAGAATACTACGTCCAGGCCGACAGCAACCCTAAGGTCGGCCGCGATTGGGCCTATTCCGAGCAAGCCCATGGCAATAATTACGCCCCGTTCCTCACCGGCATCGGCGACCCGGCGCCGGAGCCGATCAGCACCGAGGCATCCCAGCCGCAGATGAATTACGTGGCGACTGCCAACTCTGCGTTGACGATGGACCCTGCTTCCTACGGCGGCTTGAGTGACCCGACGCTCTACGCCCAGCCGACTTTGCCTTGAGGTGACCCCATGACCGCTGATCAAGTCATTGCCCAACTGACGACCCTCCAGGCGACTGTGGAGGCGCTGCAAGCTGGCGCGGCGTCGCCGGCGCTCGGCTTCGCCAAATCGACCGACGGAAAGAGCCTGCTGGTGCAGCAGGGCGGCGTGACGGTGCAGACCATCACGCTGCCGACGTGGTTCAATTGGCGCAACACGTGGATCACCGCGACGGCCTTCGCGCCTGGCGATGCATTCTATTCGAATGGGTCATCCTATTACACGCTGCTCCAGCACAACTCGACGACGATCGCCGCCGACCTGGCCGCCGGCAAGATCACGCCGATCGCACTCAAGGGCGCGCCGGGATTCAATTTCACCGGCACCTTCAACGTCACACGGCAATATTATATCGGCGATGCCGTGCAGTTGCTCGACGGCACGCTGAACGTCTACGTCGCCGTCTACCCGCCGCCGGTCGGCACGGCGCCGGCCGCTGGATCGGCATATTGGGGCCTCGCGATTGCCGCGCTGCCGCTGTCGTCGCACTGGATCAAGGACACCGGGCGCAACGATTATCTCGACTCGATCATCGCCGATATCTACGCGCAGCTTGCGTCAATGAACGGCATCATCAACTCGATCAACAACAAATTGCATACGGCCGGAATCACCGGATTCTGATGGCCTTGACGTTTGCGCGACGCCGACCGAGCCCCTTTGACATGACGTCGAAGGGGACCAACACACACAACTATTTCCAGCCTCGCTCGCTGGCCGGCGCCAGGCCGGAGTTGGTGCGTCTGATCCTCAAGGCGATCGGCGACCTGCCCGCATGGCAGATCGAGAAGCGCATGCGCGTGCGCTTTACGCGGCGTGACCTTTACGAACTGCGCGAAGGCGCCGAAGACGGCCGATTCTCTTTTTCCAGGCTGGTCGTCATGGCGGAGAAGCTTGGCGTCAAGATCGATATCACCGCTTCTTTAGGACCCACGCCGGTCGAGAATCGTCCGCACGTCGACCGGCACGAACTCGGTCGCAAGGTCGCCTGACGACGCCGCCTGGATGAGCCGCGACCCCTTCTTGATCTCGCCGCGCGCCACTGCGCCGACCATCGTCGTCTCGCGGGCCGCGCATTCGCGGCTGCGGCGCTGCTCCAGCGTGCCGACGACCGCCTCGAATTTCACGTCTTGCGGGAACGGCTTCGCGGCTGTTCTGGAGCCGCAGACCTCGATAACCTTGACGCCGGCGTCTAGGTCGACGCGGCGCTTGTAGCCGTGATTGGCGTTGATGATCCATGCCGCCGGGTCGTCGACGAAGGCTGGCACATACGATTCTTTGTGGACCGTGACGCCGAGTGATTCGTCGATCAATTCGTAGACGTATTTGGCGAATCCCTTGCCGACGCGCGACTTGAGGCCGTCCTTGGTCATCGGTGTCAGCACCCGGTCGACGATTTCGAGCGAGCCAGCGCCGAGGTCTGGCGCGACGGCGGCGGTGGTGCGCGGGTCGGCGATGCGGGCTCTCCGGATCGCTTCGAAGGCCTCGGAATCCTTGGCGATATCGTCAATGTGGACGAGGTCGTCGACGATGCAATCCTCGGGGATCGAGGTGCCGAGCATGACAGCCAGCGGCGCTTCGCCTTCGCGGAAGACGGTGCGTAGGCGGCCGAAGAACTGGTCGATCTCTTCTTCGCGGTATTGCCGCTGGACAATGCTCGCCCAATGCCCCTGGTGTTTGGGGACAAGAATCACCTCGTCGACGCCGTCGCGCTTCTTGACGACGAGCGGCGCCATCAGCGGCCGAAGTTCCTTGCCGTCGTCGTCGAGCCCGTTGCCGTTGCGATCAATAGGTTCTTCGGGCTCCAGGTCGTCGTAAGTCAGCGCGCCGACGATGCCGTCGATAAACTGGATCGGCATGTCCATGCGGCCGACGCAGAGCGCGTAGGAGTGCAGCTTGGCGTCGTCGCGGCCGCGCAGGTCGCCGAAATGCATGTCGTCGACGTTATCAGTGTGGGCGTAGATCGAGTTCATTTCCGCCCGGATCGGCTTGGCGAACGCCTCGATGCCGCGACCGAAACCGAACATCAGACCCATCTTCGACCGCACCTGATTGACCTTGTTTTGCCGTATCGCGGCATAGAGGCCGCCGCGCGAGCCTCCTTTGTGCGCCGCCGGCGACAGCGACTGATTCGAGTAGGTGGAATCGATGACGGCAATCGTCCGCTGGTGCATCGCGCCTTTGACGCGGACGGTCTCGACCTTGCGGCCTTCCCACAGCTTGGCGATGATTTCTTCATGTCCGGAGGCGTCGAGCATCAGCGTCGGCAGCTTGCCGAAATTGTTCTCTTGGCGCCACGACAGACGCAGCGACGGATCGCCGCCGGGCCCGTTGACCCATTGTAGCCGCTTGTCGCTTTTGCCCCTGGCGCGTGGCGTGTAGCTGCCAAGAAGACCGGTTTCCTCGGCCAGGCGCAGGTGCGGCCGGTCGAACTCGACGGCCAGCATGCGCTCTTGCAGGATTTTCCATGCCCGCCACTCTGCGGCGATCTTTGATCCCTGCGGCTGTTCGACGAGCTTTTTCGCGCCCATCAGCGTCATCCCAGGCGTCACCTTGCGATGGGCGTCCATGGCGTTCGAGCAGACCTGGATCGCGTCGGCGACAAGTTGCTTGCCGGTGATCGTCTCCTTGCCGCTGCCGAGAACGGTGTCGAGCAGCGCGACGGCGGGGTCGCCTTTGACGGCGGCGGCGCGCAGGACGACTTTGCATGCGTCGTCGTGGCCTCGCAGGATGTGCTCAGGCTGGATGCCGACCGCCTTCTGATGCTTCAAAGTGCGCGGTAGCGGGCGTGGAAGCTTGAATGTGTCGATCGGAATCGTCGTCGAGGCGACGAGTCCGGTCCATGCGCGCTCGTCGATCACGACGGCCGCGACCTCTTTAAGCTGCGCCGGGATTTTGGTGTCGAGGAACGCCGTCGGGCACAGCACCAGGTCGACATGTTCGATCTGCCGCTTCTGCATCTGATAGGGGCAGGTCTCATAGTGCGAGCAGTAGGTCGTCTCGCCGTCCTGGCCCTCGGATTCGCAGAGAGTCGACGTGCTGTAGCCGGCGCCTTGGAGGGTCGTGATGATCTCCTGGCCGAGGGCGCATTTCCGCGCCTTGCCTTCCATGGTCATCACCCGCAGACCGGCTTGGCGAATTTGAACCGCCTCGCCCTCAAGGTCGTCGTCGCCGACGCCGGCGTAGCCCTTGACGGTGGTGATGTTCTTATAGGACGGCATCATCATCAGGATTGGCTTGCCGAGCCGGCCCTTTTCGGCGATCTGGTCGCGCAGCATCCTGACGAAAGCCGAGGTCTTTCCGGCGCCGGCCGGCGCGATCATCAGGCGCACCGTGTCTAGCGCCGCCTTGGCTTCGTCGTCCTCGTCGCGCACCGCCTTCCAGAGAAGATCGAGCCACGTCTGAATGCCGTCGACGACCTCGTCGCGAACGCGCGACGTCTCCGGGGCGCGGTCCTTCAATAGGGCGCGCTCGGCGCGCTTCTGCTCCGCCCCCTCAGTGATTCGTTCGACGACTTTGATCGGCGTCCGCTGGGCGACCGGGACCAGCAGCGCGGCGATATCCTCGTCGTCCGACGCCGTCGACACGGCGCTGACCGGCGTCGAGATCGTGCCGTCGTCGCCGCGATAGACGATGCGGGTCTTGAACTCGCCGCTGGCGACGCGGGCCATGGTGCGGCGCAGCTTCTCGGCGATCTGTCCGCGCAGCCGGTTATCCCAGCCGTCGAGCGATAGGTGCTCGATCGCCTCGGCCTCAATGGCTGCGGCGAGTGATTCGTATGACGCGTTCGGGTTGAACGCCGCCCAGTCTCCTACGCGGCGATTGATCCAGCCCTCACGGCCGTCGACCACCTTGCCTCCGACGATGCGGACGCCGCTGACAGCGTTGACGCCGGCCGGCTTGATCAGGTCGCCGACGACAATTGCGCGGTCGAGCGGCTGACCGGGTCCCGACGATGCCCGTGGCGGGGTCGCAATGCGATAGCGGGCGTCTTCATTCAGCGCGACGACGAAGGCGTCCAGCTTCGCATCGTCGACGATCTGGGCGTCGGTGATCGGATGCGTCGCCGGCTCATGCCTCCGCAGCCATGTGAACGTGCCGCCGGTGCGGTGGTGATAGCCGTAGGCGGTAAATGACGATCCTTCACCGAGGATTTCGATGCCGCCGAGCCGCGCGTCGGCGAATTTCATCGGGCGCTTGGGCGTTGCACCGTCGAAGCGATAGAGCAACAACACTTTCGGCGCCTGGCCGACGCGGACAAATGGCGTGTCGCCAAGGACGCGGCGGGCGATCTGCTCGATATCCCAGGACGCCCGCGCGTCGACGACGTCGATATCGAGGGCGACGAAGCCGCGGCAGATGATGGCGACGTTGTGGGTCGGGCACTCGGCGCGCCAGGAGTCGACCTCGGCCTTTGTCGGCTGGCGGCGCTTGAGGTCGGACCACTTCAACATCGCCCGGTCGACGACGCCCGGCTGGCGCGCCGAGGTCATCTGCTGCGGGTAAAAGCTCCAGCCCTGGCGCAACAGCATCGGCGCCATTTGGGAGAAATAGGGTAGGGCGGCGTCTTTGCGCGAGTCTTTCTCGGACGCGCCATGCATCAATGTAGCGGCAGCGAACGCAGCGCGCAGTGCAGCGTCGATATCCTTGGGAGGATCGACACGCGACTCAGCGCGAAATGGCTCCGCAAGATTCACGGTATGCTATCCGAGTGCCATGGTTACGACTGCGTAGATTGCGCTGCGAGCAAGATATCGTCTGCCGTTTCTTCAAGCATGATGGCATCCGATCTGGCGGTTTCCGCCTTGTGACAAGGATGGCGCCGACAATGGCACAGCGCAACGGCGCGCTGCATGCCACGCCGCAAATACAAAAAATCGGCAACGCGCTCGTCAACGATTTTTGCATTTGTCGATTTTGACGCTCTCGCCAATTGACGTTTGCGCGAAATCGACTCAGCCCCGAAACCATGACGAATTTAGCGCTCGATCTGGCGCGCGTCAGCGGGGCCGCCTGGGAAGTCGACGGCGTCTACGTGACGATGTGCTTCACGCTCGGCAAGAGAGGCGATGTCGACGGTCACGTCGTCTGCCTTTACGGGATTCTGCGCTCTTTGGTTGCCTCGGTTCGGCCGGAGAAGATCGTCTGCGAAAACGACATTGGTCGCGGCTCCGGCTCAAGGACCTTGCAGGCTTATCATACGGTCGCTCGACTGGTCGCGGCGGAGTTCGGGATTCCATTCGAGTACGGCCTAAACTCGTCAAGCGCGCGGCGTCACGCGTTCGGTACGTCCATAGCTGACAAGGAACTGGCAGCACGTCACGCGCGCTTGATCTTTCCGATTCCTCGGTCGGCTACGGCTGACGAGATCGACGCCATCATCCTTCTTGAAGCGGTCAAGGCGCTCGACAAAGAGCGAGCCTTCGCCGCCATGACCAAGAAACAACGCAAACGGAGGGCAGCGTGACCTACGCTATCGCCCCATCGATCATCGATTCCGCCAAGAAAATCGCCGTCCGCGAGGGTATGGAGACGGCTGCCATCCTCGCCGTCATCAGCACGGAGACGGGCGGTCAGCCGTTCGAAGCCGACGGACGCACGCCGATCGTGCTGTGCGAGCCCGCCGTCTTCTACCACCAGCTTCCTGCCGCTTCGCGCGCCGAGGCGGTCAAAGAAGGTTTGGCCTATCCGACGTGGGATCCACACGGCTACCGCGACCAGGGCACCAGCGCCGGCCGCGAGGCGCGGTTCGCGCGGATGAAGGCTTTCGACGAGGCTGCCGCCTACCGCAGCGTCAGCATGGGACTCATGCAAATCATGGGTTTCAACGCAGACGAAGCCGACTGCGGCGACGCCAAATCGATGTACGAAGCGATGGTCGGCAGCGTCGACGTGATGATCGACTGCGGCGTCCGCTTCCTCAAGCACACCGGAATCTCGAATGCGCTGGCCGCCCAGGATTGGGCTGACGCCGCGCGCCTCTACAACGGCGCCGGCTACAAGCGCAACGCCTACGACGTCAAGTTGGCCGAGGCCTACGCGCACTGGCACACCGCGCTCAATTCCGGCCAGATCGTGCCGTCGACCAATCCCAAGGTGCTGTCGCTCGGCAACCAGGGTCCGGCGGTCGCCGATCTGCAAAAGAGCCTGTCCGACAAGGGCTACGCAATCCACCAGGACGCCTATTACGGCCCGGAGACGCAGGGCGTCGTTGCCGCATTTCAAGTTCACCACGGAATCCCGGCCGACGGCATCGCCGGCGAGAACACGGTGGCCGCCATCGCCGCCGCGGCTCCGCAGCCGGCCGGCGCGCCCGATCCCGAGGTCGTCCAGGCTGCCGTCAAGTCGACGGCCGTCGTTCAGCACGGCTGGTACGCCAAGCGCGCCCTTGAGGCGTCCGGCGTCGGCCTCCTGTCGGGCAACGTCGACCTCAGCGGCGTCAACTCGGCGCTCGACAAGTTCGACCAGGCCAAGTCGACCTGGGAGCGCGTCAGCGACGTGTTCGGCGACGTGTCCACGGCGGCTGCCAATTGGCTGCCCCACGCGCTGTCGACGCCGCATGTCGCTATGGGCGTCGTCGCGATCGCGGCCGGCTGGTTCTTCGTCCATTCGATGCAGGCGGCTCACAAGGCCTCCGAAGAGGGAGCAGTCGCATGAGCGCGTTCGACGAGATCGTTGCAGGTTCCACGAATATGTCCGCGAAGGCTGACCATGTGGTCTCGGCCGCCGCAGCCAAAGTCGAGACGGCTGCGGCGGCGGAAGCGCCCAAGGCGGCCGGCTGGCTCAAGCGCATCGCCGGCGGAATCTGGAAGGTCGTTAAGGCGATCTTCAAGCGCTTGCCTGGCGCCGCCAAGGTCGCGTCGGTCGCCGGACTGACGCTCAACTTCATTCCCGGCGTCGGCTGGATCAAGATGGCCTGGGACTTCGTCAAGTCGCCGGCGTTCAAGCTGCTGCTCGCCGTAGGGCTCGCCATCGGCTGCGCTGGATGGGCGTCCGTCAAGACGCACCAATACGACACGGCGACCGAGCAACTGGCGATCGAGAAGGCCAACGCAAAAGCCGCCGAGGACAACCGTCTTGCCGCCGAGGCCATCGCCCAGAAGGACGAGAAAGCCCTGGCCGACTTCAAGGCTCAATCCGCTGCTGATGCGGCGAAGGCAAAGGATATCAGCCATGCTGCTGCGAAGCTTCCTCACGCTGCCGACCATGTGTTTCCTGACGCTCTCGCTAGTCAGTTGCAGCGGTACATCAATGCTCACTGACCTTAAGCCGGCGATGGGCGTCACTGAGCAGCATGCGTTTGCCCAGCAGACGCGTGACTGTGCGGCGGAACGCCCGGCGGACTGGGAGAACAACGCTGGGTCGACGGCGACTCGCCTTGCCGACGACAAGCACGTGATCAACGACATCAGCGACTGCGCTGACAAGGCCGCCGACCACATCGATGAAACCGTGGACGGATTCTCGAAATGACCGACCCCGCCACTGCCTTCGACAACGCCGAGCACCTGGTCACGATCGGACTCTCCGTCGGCGGCATGGTTGTGTCTACGTTCGCGATCATCGCTGGATGGATGATCTGGCGGTCGCTGGTCGACGAGCATATCGGCGCGCTCAAAAAGAAGAACAAGGAACAGGACGAGCGGATTGAGGCGGTCGCCGCCGCCGGCGCTGAGGCCGTCAAAGAGGTCAAGGTCGACGTCAAGGCGATCTCCACGGCGCAGATTGAGTTCGAGAAGACCGTCGTCAGTGAATACGTCCGGTCGTCCGTGATCGACGACTTGCGCGCGGCGATGGAGCGTGGGTTCTCGCAGATCACCGAGCAGCTCAACAACAACGCCCGCGACGTCAACGGACGCCTCGATCGTTTCATCCAGAGCAAGGTGCGCTCCACATGACGGACCAAGAGACGCCGCGCAAACACGCCGACGACGGCCGCGACTTCGTGCAGATCATCGCTCAACTGGTGCTGGCGCTCGACGACCTCCGCAAGACTGGCGTCGTCAAGGACTTCGGCGTCCGACGGCTGATCCACGACAACAAAGACTGGGCGACGGCGTTCATGGGCGTCGACCTCGACAAGATGGCGTTCGAGCGCGGGAACCCGCCGCAGTTTGGCGTCCCGTTCAAGCACGAAACGCTTGGCATGATGGCGATTGTCCGGTCGGGCCCGGAGCAGATGGACGCCTACCGCATCTGCCGCGCCGCGTGGCGCTTCAACGACCAGATGCCCGAGCACCTTCGCCAGTCGGCCGAGCCGCCGAAGCGGAAGAAAGCAGCGTGAAAATCTCCGTCACCTAGCGAGGACAGCATGCGCAAGGCCTCTATCTGTGTCCTGATTCTGATCGCCGCGCTGCTGGCCGTCCTCATCGCCGGCGCAGCCATGGCCGCCGATCAGCCGCCGGCTCCGGTCGCGACGCCGGCATGCACGGCGCTTAAGCAATTCCGCTCTGAGGCGGCCATCGTGGGCACCAAGACGATGGTCCTCGGCGGCGACCAGTCAAACCTCGCCGCCGTCATCACCGACACGCTGAGCAACGTCGGCGCGCCGGCCGTGATGATCGCGAAGGACTACCTGATCGTCGCGCATGGCGACGGGCTATTGATCTATCCGATCATCGCCGGAGCGATCTGCTCACGCCCACACGCCGAACTCGACTCGGTGGCGGCGCACGCTCTGATGGATAAGCTTCTCGCCGCCCTCCTGAGATCGCAGGCGTGAAGGCGGCGATCGACTACCGAGACCCGGCGGCCATCGTCAGGGCATATCGAGAGCACGGTCGATCCATTAGCGCAGTCTGCAAGGCGCTCGGCCTCAGCTATCCCTATTTCGGCGAGCGGCTGCGCTGGGCTCGCTGCCGGCTCGGCTTGTCGATCGCCGATATCAAAGGCGACACGCCGCTGCCGGCGCCAAAGGTTGTGATTGAGGAATCTTCGATCCGCGAGGCGTCTCCGCCGCGGGCCGCCGGCGCGCCCAAGGCGGCCAGCGACGACGCCAAGACGACGCCGAAGCAGCATGCCTGCAAGCGTGCTGATTGGCTGCAAGAGTCGCTCTACGCGATGATCACCCGCTCGCGCTGGCCGGTGATCAACCCCGAATGCGTCGTCATCGAGAGCCGCGTCACCGAGAAATACAACAAGCGGACGGAAACCTACGAAGAACACGAACTCGCCCTGCGCACCTACGTCTCCGACGACATGCGCGCCGCGCCGATCCTCGACTGCAAGGGGCGGCGGTTCTTCTTCGGGCGGGCGCAGAACCAAACGCCAGTCGACCAAGGCCTGTGGACGAACCTCTTGGCCTACGCCGAATGGATGGGCGCCGACGTCGTGATCGGCCCCGACACCTATGAGACGGCCTGGTGGCACGAAGCCAACGAGTTTTCGCGCCGCTACGCGCCGGAGGTCGAGGACTATCTGTGCTTCGGCCGGCTGGAGATCGGCGACGACTTCATTTTCCTGGGCGACATGAACGTCATGACGACGGCCGCCCGCCCGGTGACCGATCTGACGGCGCAATCCAAGGGCAAGTGGTGCGTCGTCCCGCACTCGAAGATGCAGCTTGAATCGGTGCCTTCGCTCGACCCCGACAAGCCGGCGCGCCAGATCATGACGACGGGCAGTGTCACGACGCCAAAGGTCATCCCGCGCAAGGCGGGCGTGAAGAGCATCTTCGACCACATCATGGGCTTCCTGGTGGTCGAAATCGACGACGAAGGCGTCGTTCACTGCCGCCAGGTCAACGCCGAGGACGACGGCTCGTTCTTCGACCTCGACCACCGGGTCGAGAACGGCGTCGTCACCACCACCAGCGACAGCGTGCGCGGAATCGTCTTCGGCGACGTCCACCGCGCCAAGCTCGACCGGTCGAACGAAGAGGACGTCATCGCGTCGTTCGGATTCGACCCCAAGAGCAACATGTGGGGCGACGAATCACTCGTCACGCACCTGCACCCCAAGGACGTCTATTTCCACGACCTGCACGACGCCGGTCCCGACAATCACCACAACTGGGATGATATCGGCATGGCCGTCGAGCTGGCGGCGCGCCGGATGCACACGGTAGAGGACGAGATACGCGCCGACGGCGAGTTCCTGCGGACGTTCCGCGAGTTCCACCCCGAGCCGGCGATCAAGGTCGTCGAGTCGAACCACGACATAATGTTGGACAGGTGGATCAAGGAGGCCCGGTACCGCGACGGCTTCAATGTGCTGTTCGGCCTGCACCTGGAGAAAGCGCAGTTGACCTGGCGGACACAGGTCGCCAAGGCGCTCGACGCCCGCGAGACGCCGCCCAAGTTCTCGCTGCTCGAATACGCGATCCGCGAATTCCAGCCCGATCTTGCCGACATCGAGTGGCTCTACGACGGCGACTCGCATGTCGTCCTGGACGTCGAACTCGGCCACCACGGCTTCCGCGGCGCAAACGGCGCCCGATCGTCGACCGTCGGCTATTCACGCATGGGTCGCAAGATCATGACCGGAGACCCGCATTCGCCGGCGATTCTCGGGGGCACCTATCGCGTCGGCTGTATGGGCCGCAAGCACGGCTACAATAAGGGCCCGTCCGGATGGTCGGTAACCCACGGCATCCTCTACGAAAACGGCAAGCGGGCGCTGGTGACGATCCAGCACGGCCGCTATTGCCTGAAAGGCTACGGCCGACCGATCTACGGCGTCGGCGAACGGCTCAAGGAAGCCGCTTGACAAGAATCACTGATTTGATTCAGCGCTCGATTCGATGGTCGCAGAACTCGCCCTCGACGCCTATTGGCTGCTGCTCTCCGCGTTGCTGGTGTGCACGCTGGTCAGCATGGGGCGTCGCGGCGGCGGCAAGAAGATGCGCTGATTCATGGCCGGCAAAGAGTTCTTTTTCCCCTTCAAGTGGAACGGTCAGCCCGTCAGGGCTGAACTCGATCGCGATTGGACCGACGAGGAACTCGCCGTCATCAACGATCCTCGCTGGTTCTCGTCTCTCATCCACTACCTGACACTGGGCGGCAACCAAGAGGCGTTCGCTGAGCGCATCCAGGAGATCATCCAATTCTCCAAGCTCAAGCGTGAAGAGGAAGATCGTCGCCGACGGCGGGCGATCGAAGACGAAGCCAATCGCCAGAATCTGTCGCATGAGCGCATGGTCGAGAACCAGCGGCGTCAAAAGGCTGCGCGCAACGCCAAGTGGGCGGAGAAGCTCGGCATTCCCGACGTCGATCAGGCCACGATCAGGTCCTTCTACGGCAAGACCATTCGCGGCGTGACGCTGGGGCACATCCGGGAGATCGGACACACCGCTGGCAGCTACATGCTGATCAGGTTCGACGACTGTCCGTCGCTCAAGCTGATGGACCACAACCAGTGCTGCGAAAGCCGGCACATCACCACCGACGACGACCTGCGCGACCTGGTCGGCTGCAAGCTGCTCAAAATCTCCTTCCGTTCCGGTCGTGGCAGTTCGGAGAACAGTGACGGAGACCCCACCGAGTCGAACGAGACCATGTTCATTGAGATCGCCACGGACAAAGGCTTCGTCACGCTGTGCGCCCATAACGACCACAACGGCTACTACACGGGGTTCGATTTCGAGGCCCATTTCTGCGGAATGACCCGCAGTGATGGATCGTTCTTCGATGACACGGAGGACGAGGACTGATGTTCACCCTTCTCTTCATCGCCCTGGTCATCATCGGGCTGTTCGTCCTGTCCGGCTGCGCAGTCGTCGAGCCGACGCCGGCGGCGACGCCTCAGCCGTCGATCCTGCGTGACGGAGCCGGCGGCGATTCGATCGCTTGGGGGACCGGCCAGGCGCTGCACGTCGCGACGTTCGCCCGCGTCGGTGAGCCGTCCTGCCCGAATCGCAAGCGGCCGGGCATCCTCAGTCTGCTGCCGGCTGAGCATTTCAACCGCTTCGTCATGTCCGCCGGCGTCAACGATGCGCCGGGTCTCTGCGTCCCGAAGATCGCCGCATGGATGAGCGGCCACACCGCGCGCGGCTACTGGCTCGTCGGCTATGGCGCGCCGGAGTCGGCGATGGTCGTCAACAGCGCAGCCGCCTACGGCCAGCGCGTCCTATTTTTCACGCCTGGCCCCGATCGAGTGCACCCGCGATCGTATCCCGAGGTCGCCGGCGCGGTGCGGAGGGCGTGGCAGTGATGCAGCGATTCGAGACCGGCAGCCGACAATACGTCGCGACGCCATACACCGACTATCCCGATCACGACTGGGCGTGGCGCGACGCATGCCGAGCCTGCGCGGCGCTCCGTCGCCAATTCCCCGGCGTAACCTTCTATAGCCCCATCGCCGAGACGCACGGCATCATCGCCATCGGCGCTCTCAACCTCAAGCACGCCGAGTGGCTGGCGGCCGACAAGGCGCACGCCGACGTCTCGGACGGCCTGGTCGTCGTCAAGCTGCCGGGCTGGCACAAGAGCAATGGTGTCGACCAGGAGATCACGTGGTTCTTGGAGACCGGGAAGCCGGTCGTCTACGCGGTGCCGGTGATCTCTGACGATCAGGCGGCGGCCGACGACCACACCGACCCGACGCATTTCGCGCTCAAGCACGCCGGATTCGTCGAAGAACTCCTCTACCACCGCCCGTCGTTCTGCCTGGACGCGATGACGGAGGCGGTGTGTGCGCCGCCGCGCACGGCGCAGGAGGCCGCATGAGCGGAATCCGCCCCTTCACCGTCGACGACTGCCTGAGGGCTGTCGACGCCGTCGCATCGTGGTCGCCGAACCCATCGAGGAAGACCGGCTGCGTCGTCATGCTCAAAGACGGCATCAGCCTGTGGGGTTCCGTCTGGGTGATGCGCTGGTTTCCTTGCGTCGAGTGCGCTCGGGCGATCGCCGGCGTCCACGCCCTCAGTCTCATCTGCTCGGAGCCTGATTGGAGTGAGGCGCGCTACCACTTCCGCGAGGCGCGCACGATCCTCGAAGAGGCGGGCGTCAAGATCAAGTTCCTGGAGAAGCAAGCGTCATAGGAGGGCGTGTCATGCATTGGTTCATCGCTGCATTGCTACTGATCGCCGCCATTCTGGCGTTCGGATTCGCCGCTTTGGCTGGGGCCGATCCGGAAGGGCGCGGCGGCATGTACATGCTCTGCGGGTTCGGAGGAATGGTCGTGTTCTTCATCGGCGCCATCGTGGCCGCATGCTGGTGATGGCCATGAGCAAGTTCAATCCGAACGACTCGATCGGCGCGAAATCGAACGCCGAAATCGCCGCATATCTGCGAGAGATCGGTGATCCGGACGCGACTGATTTCGAGCCTACTGACCTCGCCCGCTACGGATTCGCGCCCGGCATGTACATCCACACGCACTGCCGGGACTGCGGTGACGAGTTTTGGGCCGACAAGCGCGCATGGCGCTGCCAGCGCTGCGCCCAATCAATCTCCGATAAGCTCGCGCGACTCCCACACTACATCGCGATCTGCGGCCATCCCGGCTCCGGCAAGAGCACCGTGCAGGCGATGCTGGCGTCGCACTGGCACATCCAGGCCGTCGACGACGGCGCTGCCTGCCGGGCGATCGGCAGGGCGCACTTCGGCCTCACCATGCACCAGGTCGAGACGCAGGACGGCAAGGCCGAGGTCGTCGAGGTCAACGGGGATTCCCTGATCGTGCGCGACGTCCTTGGGCGGATCGCGCGCGGCCTGGAGAGCGAGTTCGGACCCTGGACGATGCCCTGGCTGGCGACGCGCGGGCTCGACCCGCAAGGGCACTATTCGTTCGCCAGCGTCCGCCGCGACCAGGGCGAATTCTACCACGGGATCGCATGAAGCACCAGCGCTCCTCTTCCCCCAAGCCCCCTCCGAACACGCCGTCGGTCAACGATCGCGTGCGCCTGCGGGGGCGCGGCGGTAGGGGAACGCTGACGTACGTGAGCAATCGGCTGTGGGCGTTCGTTGACTGGGACGCCGCGACGCCAGGCCCGAATATCGTGCACCTGTTCGAACTGGAGGCGGAACGATGACCAACGAAGTCTTAAAGACAGGGCGCGTGTGGCACTACACGGATGAGAAGACTGGAGACGTGAAGGAGATGAAGGAGACCTGCACGCTTCTGCTCAGCCAGGCGATGCACGACGTTATCGAGGCGCGCATCAACCAGATATTCAAGCACGGCTACACGCCTCAGCACGACGCCAAACTCAAAGACGGCGAACTGGCGCGCGCCGGCGCCTGCTATGCGCTCAAGGGCGCCGACGCCGAAATCCAGTTCGGACAATGGCCGTGGGCTGACGACGTGTGGGAGCCGAAGGACCGCCGCACCAACTTGGTCAATGCGGCGGCGCTGATCGTTGCCGAGATCGAGAAGATGGACCACAAGGCGGCCTGATCACGACACCCGCCGCATCTCTGACTGATACGGGCTATCGTAGTCTTCCTCGTCGTCGTATTCCGTCGTCGGGAACGGCGGTCGCGCCGGCCGATTGATCAGCGCGTCGACCTCGCCGCCGTCCAGGTATCGCTGCTCGATCAGCGCCTCAGCGACGCGCTCGATCTCGTCGCGATGGCGCTTGACCAGGCGCGCCGCCCGCTCGGCACACGCGTCCAACATCGCCTCGACCTCAGCCACGACCGTCGGCGTCCGGATTGCGATCTCCGGCGACAGATGGACGAGGCTGGCGCCGACGCCGCCGCGTGAGATCGCCGCCACGGCCATCGTCGTCGCAGTCTCCAGGTCGCCATGTGCGCCGACCGACGGCTCGCCCCTAAACTCGATCTCCGCCGCACGGCCGGCCAGCAGCCCGACGATGCGCGTCTCGACGTCGGCGCGCGTCGCGATCAGCGATCCAACGTCGATACATGCGTGCAGCCGGTCTAGGTCAACGTAATCCAGCTTGATCCGCAGCCGACGCGCGATGACGGCGTGAGCCGCCTCATGGAGCGATATCCACTGCTCGTCGCCAGCCGGCTGTCGCTGGACCGCCGCGCGCGCCACGGCGGCGACATCGCCAGGCGTGACAGGTCGACCGGCCCGGCGCGCCGCCCGGCGGGCGTCCCTGGCCGCCTGAGCGATCTCCGCCGGAGACTTGCCACGGCAGGCGCGCGCCGCCGCAACTAGGTCGTCGTTGGCCGCCGGCGCGCCCAGGTGGTGGCGGATCACGCCAGCCAGATCGGGGATCGTCGGCGTCGGGATGACGATATGGCGGTCGAGGCGGCCGGGGCGCAGCAGCGCAGGGTCGACGTGCTCGGGGCGGTTAGTCGCCGCGACTACGACGACGCCCTGGCGCGGCTCCGCGCCGTCGAGGAAGGCGAGCCACGCATTTATGATCGCGCCGAACCATGAATCGTTGTGCGCGTTGGCTCCGCGCGCGCCGATGCTGTCGATCTCATCAACGAAGACGATGAGCGGGCCGTGCGTCGCCTGCTGACGCCAGGTCGCGAAATGATTCCGCAGTCCGCGCATCATCGCGTCCCCGTTGCTGCCGCCGTCTTGCCAATCGGTGTAGGTCGTGACGACGATCGGCACGCGGCACTCGGCGGCCAACGCGCGAGCAAAGAACGTCTTGCCGCAGCCCGGCGGGCCGCTCAGCAGCACGCCACAGTCGACGTCGGCCCATGCGATCTCGCCCTGTCGATATGCGTGAAGGTCCTCGGCCAGGCGCAAGCCCCAGTCCCTTGCGGCGCCGTAGCCCGACAGATCGCGCAGGCGGGGGTGAAGCAGCTTAGGCTTGCCGTCCTTCTGGTCGACTGGCTCGGCAGCCGGCGGCGGCGCGGCCGCCTTGTCGCGATCGGCGACCCGCTGGTCGGCCAGGCGGCGAAGCTTCGCCAGCGTGTCGCCGATCGGCGCCCGCACGTTGACGAGGTTGATGACGTCGCGCACGACCAGGACGTCGCCGTAGCTGCCGGCGGCGTCTGCATCGTAGGTCAGTCGCATCAGGTCGGCGATCTGCGCGTCGGTGAGGACCTCCGGCAGGACGATCAGGGACACCGCCGAGCGCGGATAGGACTTGGGGATGCCCTGGTCGGGGTCGCCGACGTGCACGACGGCAGCGCCGGCGCCCATGGCCTGGACGATCGCCTTCTCGACTTCGGCAGGTTTGGCCCAGTCGTCGACGAAGACGATCTCGTCCTCGCCGGCCGGCGCGCCGACGCCGCGCGTCTCCAGCGGCTCGATCGTCTCGGCCACCAGGTCCTTGACGTCCTCATTGATATGAATCGACGGCGTGATCAGGTCGAAAACGCTATGCTTGAACGTCGTCTCGGTCACGCCGGCGGCGTCGAGCAGAACGGCGGCGACGGCGCGCGTCGTCGGGCACCAGCCGCGCTGCGCTGTCGTGCGCGCGGCGAAATCGAAGAATTGGGGCAAGGGAGCCTCCTCGGGCTGGAGGCGTTGATAGCAGGCGCGAGTTGCTCGGGATCTAATTTGAACGAAGAAATCAGGGGTATTGCAAGGATTCTCTGATAGACGCAGCGTCCCAAACCAGGAGAAGCCTGTGTCTGCTGCCTGCTATTCCGTCCGCATCCCCGCCGGCTATGTCGACGACGTCTGCCTCGGCGACGATGCGCCGTCGCTCGCGGTGATCAAGCGCCGCCCCGAGAAGAGTCACGCCAGATGGACGCGCGACGAGGCCGAGGCGATGCGCGACTTGCTGTGCGGCCTGCGGCTCGGAGACGCCGAGATCGTGATCCGCGTCAGGCCGGAGTCCAGCTACGCCGACGAGGGCGACGAGCCGCCGTTCAGCGTCAGCAGCGGCCACCGTCCGAAGAATTGTCGATTTTTCGGACAACCCGTTCATGCAATGTAAATGTGGACGAATCGGTCATCTTCTGACCGATTCGCGAATAATTTACAGCCGGTAAGAATTTGGGACATGGTGCTTCGGCTCTCTGAAATCCAAGCGATCGGCGTCATCGCTTGGATTGAACGCCAAAAGCGACGCCGAAATTTCAGGTTCTTTGCCGCCGGCGTCTCAGCTCCAAATTTTGCACGACAGCTCCAAAATCTTCACAGATCGGCTCTTCGGTGCCAAAATCTCCTCGGACGTATCACAATTGGTAGCGCATTTTGTGAAACGGTTTCCCGTTGTCATTCCGCCTTTAACGTATTGATAACCAATCCTCCTGAATCGTCGCGGTTGTCACCCAAGGTCTTGACGGTATTAGCAGCCAATCTGACTTTTAATCAGGGGGTCGTGGGTTCGAGTCCCACCGCGCTCACCAAAGACAATAGAAATTTCAATAAGTTGCGTTAATTACGCTTGCAATGTGTTTGAAATTTCCTTGCGATTTTCGAAATGGTTGTCAAAATTGACTATTTGGAGCCGGTTTCGCTCCATCCCGCGCGTTTGAATTGACCTCCAGCCAGGTCGTCGCATGGTTGCGCCGCGGGTGCAGGCTAGCTAGTGCGGGGTGAATGAGGGCGCGGGGGCGTCTGATGACCAATTCAGAAGGACTCGCGGCGAGTTCGAAGGTTATGTACGCGCTTACAATGCTGGTGGCTCTCGCGTTCATCGGTTGGCGCCCCGACGAGCAGCAGAAGGCTGAATTCGAAAAACACTAATCTGCTTTGCAAAATGGAGAAGGTCTGCTCAAGCTATCCGGACGTAAGGGACGTGTGCGCGACTGCCGGCAGCTTCGATAAGTGCATGGAGGTCAAATACGGAACGCGGGAAAAATACGACGCGACGAAGCTGGCCTGCACAAACGACGGCAAAATCCAGATCGACGAGTCAAAGATTCCCGGCACGTTTTCGTGTTGGGTCGCATGGATCAAGGGGTAGGCGATGGCTGAAGACGAAAAGCCGCCGAAGGATATACCATCTGAATCGGACGGGAAGCCACCTAAGGTCGCGAAGTCCAACCCGAGCAGCAGGTCGGATTCGTCAAGGGAAAAGCGAGTCTATCGCGCTCCTAGACGGTCAAGCCGATCAGAACGCAAAAACACTCGACCTAGCGGAAGGAAGTGACGTCCGCCCTGGCGTCTGGGAACCGAACGTACCCTCTGTCGTCAACCTGGACACGAGTAGGACGACCGTGCTCGTCGACGGCGGAAACCATTTTGTTCCTGTCGATGGTGACCGCGCAACCGAGAACATGGCGGCGAATGGTTCGTGACGGGCATCCGCCTCTGGCTCGGAGCGCGTCGGCGCTGACGCTTCGTGGTTGAACTCATTGGCCGGTTGGCCTTGGAGCAGGCTCCAAACCCGCGCGAGGTTTTGCCTGCTCTCGCCCCTGGCGAGGAAGCTTGTCGTGACGAATGCGATGGAAACCGTCGGCCAGCTGGGACCGTCGCCGCGGCGCCGGCGTCATGGGTGGCCGAGACCGGCTGCATCGCTCCAGACTACGAATCTGGGGGTCGGGAGTTCGAATCTCTCCGGGCGCGCCGACGGCGCGCTCCTGCGGCGCGGTACACACTAACGATTTCCGCTGCCTGTCGGTCGCAGCGACACAACCGAGGGTCCATCCCACTTCGTCGCGTTGGGCGTGAAGATGCGTTTTCGCGAGGGCGACTCAGCCCAGTCGCGATTCGTACTCCCATCCGGTTCGACAATCATTCTTCCTTCGCCAACGCGCGCGCGTTCGTTTGCGGGATGGGATGGCTGTCGCTCGTCGCCGCAGTCCGATGTTCGGCGATCTGGCAGGGGATCTTGTCGAGCCGAATCAGTTCCTCAAAATAGTGGATTGTCTTGATCAATCCTTCTCGCAGTCCCACCGTTGGCGTCCATCCCAAGACATTTCGAGCCCGTTCAATATCCGGCCGCCGTTGCTTCGGATCATCCTTGGGCAAGGGACAAAACACAAGCTTCGATCCCGAACCGGTCAGATCGACGATCGTCTCCGCCAGCCTGCGAATGGTGATCTCAGCGGGATTGCCGATGTTGATTGGGCCGGTTACCTGCGGCGGCGTCGCCATCAGGCGCAACAACGCCTCGACGAGATCGTCCACGTAGCAGAATGAGCGCGTCTGCTCACCGTCTCCGTAAAGCGTGATGCTCTCGTTGCGCAGCGCTTGCATGACGAAATTCGACACGACACGCCCATCGCCGGGATGCATTCGCGGCCCATAGGTATTGAAAATTCGTACGACCTTGGCCGCGAGGCGATGCTGACGAATGTAATCGAACACCAACGTCTCGGCGCAGCGCTTCCCCTCATCGTAGCAGGAACGGGGGCCGATCGGATTGACGTGGCCCCAATATTCTTCCGTCTGCGGATGGACCAAGGGATCGCCGTAAACTTCCGAGGTCGAGGCTTGCAGAAACTTCACTTTCAGGCGCTTGGCGAGGCCGAGCATGTTGATGGCGCCGATGACGCTCGTCTTCGTCGTCTGAACTGAGTCGAATTGGTAATGAATCGGCGACGCTGGGCAAGCAAGATTGTAAATCTCATCGACTTCCACATATAACGGGAATGTCACATCGTGGCGCATGAGTTCAAATCTGTTATCAGACAGCAAATGCTCCACGTTATGTCGGGTCGAGCAAAAGAAATTGTCGACGCACAGGACGTCGTGTCCCTGCTGTAGCAGCCGCTCGCACAAGTGCGACCCAACGAATCCCGATCCTCCCGTCACCAGAATTCGCCTGAAATTCCCCGACAATTTGGCCTCCTTGCACGACTGCGAAAAACAGGTCGCGTTCATCATTGTCGTTGTGCGGGGAGCAGTGCAACTGGATCGCTGTCTCAGCGCACAGCAAACGTGTCCGTCCTAAACGAATTCCGCGCGATTTCCGTGCGACAGGCGGGTCGACCAACATCGTCCAACGTCGAATTCCGTTCGCGCGGCGCAACCCTACGCGTTCCGGACACTCGGGCTCACGATCGCGCGGTTCAAGCGCGCAGGCCTCGGCCGTCTACGACATCGCGCTCGTCAGTGCGGCCTGCTGGGTTTCTGTCATCGCCGAGATTTGCGTCGAAGTGAACCCGGCGATTTGAACTCCGTTCAACGCGCCGATTTCCGTGGTCGTCAAAGCCGCGACAGCGGCGGTCGACAGACCGGCGATCTGCGTCGTCGTCAGGCCGGTGAATTGAGCGGCGGTGAAGCTCGCCAGCACGGTCGAGGCGAGATTGTTGAGCTGAGCCGTCGAAAGCGCGCCGACCTGGGTCGAGGTCAGCGCGCCGAATTGCGACGCCGAGAGCTCGCTGAGTTCGGTGGTCGTCAGATTGACGACTTGAGAGGTCTGAAGCGCGGCGAGCTGCGTTGTCGACAGGGCGACGATCTGGGTCGCGCCCAGCGCTCTCAGCTGAATTCGTTGCAGTTCGTCCACTTGCGTCGCGGTCAGGCCGGCGATCTCGGTCGTCGTCAGCTCGCCGACTTGCGCCGCCGTCAGAGCGCCGAGTTGCGTCGATTGCATTCCGCTGAGCTGAGTGGAGGTCAGGCCGTCGATTTGCGCTGCGGTGAGGCCGGCGACTCCGCTCTCCGACAGCGCCCCGATTTGCGTGGCCGTCAGCGCCGCGAACTGCGTCGTCGTCAACGCCGCCACCTGATCCGAACTCAAGCCGCTGACTTCGGTCGTCGACAGCAGCGCCATCTGGTTCGCGCTGAGGCTGGCGATCTGCGCGGCCGTCAGCGAAGCGACTCCGGTCGCGGAGAGGCTGGCGAACTGTGTCGTCGTCAGCGCCGCGATCTCCGTCGTGGTCAACGCCGAAATGACGGTTGTGGACAGGGCTCTGATTTGAGTGGCGGTCAGCGCCGCGAATTGGGTGGCGGTCAGCGACGCCAGTTCCGTTGGCGTGAGGCCGGCGATCCCAGCCGCCGAGAGCGCCCTGACTTGCGCAGCGCTCATCACGCCGAGTTGAGTGGTCGTCAGCGCCGCAACGTCGGTCGACGTCAACCCGCTGATCTCGGTGGTCGTCAGCTCGGAAAGTTGAGTCGTCGACAGGGCGTCGAGCTGAGTGAGGGCCAGCGCGCCGATCTCAGTCGAGGTCAGGCTGGTGAGCTGGGCGCTGCTGAGCGCCGCCAGTTCGGTGACGGTGAGACCCGCGACTCCGGTCGTCGACAGATTTCCGATCTGCTTCGCCGTCAACGCCGCCAACTGCGCGGGGGTGAGCGCCGCCACCTGATCCGAGGTCAAGCCGGCGACCCCCGTAGTCGACAGCGCGTTGATCTGTGTCGTCGACAAGGACGCGAGTTGAGCCGCATTGAGCGCCGCGACCTGAGTCGAGGTCAGGCCGCTGATCTCGGTGGTTGACAGAAGCGCCATTTGGGCAGTGGTCAGGCTGGCGATCTGGGCCGCTGAAAGCGCGGCGATCCCGGTCGTCGACAGGTTGGCGAACTGCGTTGTGGTCAACGCCGCGATCTCGGCGCTGCTGAGGCCGGAGATCGCCGTCGTCGACAGAGCGGCGACCTGCGTCGAGGTGACGCTTGCCAGTTGCGCCGTCGTCAGGTCGGCGATCTGCGTGGCCGTGAGGCCGGCGACTGCGGTCGCCGTCAGGGAGGCCACGAGCGTGGTGGTCAACGCCTCGATCTGTGCGTCGCTCAAGCTTGCGATCTGAGTAGACGTCAACCCCTGAGCCTGGGTCTGGGTGAGCGACGCGAGGAGCGTCGTCGTCAACGCGCCGACTTGCGTAGTCGACAAGGAGCCGATCAGCGAGGAGGAGAGCGCCGCCAGTTGCGTCGCGCTCAAGGCGGCGACCTGACTGGCCGCTAATCCATCGACGCTCGACGTCGCGAGCGCGGCGATCTGGCTCGTCGACAGCGAATTGAATTCGGCAGATGTCATCGCCGCGAGTTGCGTCTGCGTGAAGCCGGCGATCTCCGTCGTCGTCATCGCGTCGAGCTGAATCGTTGCGAGAACACCGACGTCCGTCGTGGTCAGCGAAGCGATTTGCGTGGCGCTGAAGCCGCGAATTTGCGTCGTGCTCAAGGCGGCGACCTCGGTCGCGGTCAGACCGCTGACGCCGGTCGAGGTCAGGGCGGCCAATTGTGTCGACGAGAGACTGGCGAGTTGGGTTGCGTTCAACGCCGCCACTTGCGTGTCGACAAGCGCCGCCAATTGCGTCGCGCTTAACGCCGCGATCTGGGTCGCCGCCAGAGCCGCGATCTGCGCCGTCGACAGCCCGCTGACGCCCGTCGTCGATAGCGCCGCGATCTGGCTGGTCTGGAGCGCGGCGAGTTGCAACGTCGTCAAGGCGGCCGCCTGCGTCGCCACCAGCCCGGAGACCTCCGTCGTCGTCAACGACGCCGCCTGCGTCGTCGTTAAGGCGGCCGTCTGGGTGGTGTTTAGCGATCCGAATTGCGTGGCGCTCAGGCCGCGGATCTGAGTCGTGGTCAACGACGAGAGCGCCGTCGCCGTCAAGCCGCCGATTCCAGTCGCGGTGAGGCCCGACAACTGGCTCGAAGTCAGGCTCTGAAGCTCCGTGTCGGTCATTGCCGCCACTTGCGTGTCGCCCAGCGCGGCCATCTGCGTCGCGGTCAGCGCGGCCAACTGGGCGATCGACAATGCGGCGATGTTGGTGGTCGACAGGCCGGCGACGCCGCTGGCGGAAAGCGCGGCGAGCTGCGTTGCCTGCAGCGCGGCGAGTTCGTCGACGCTCAATGCGGCGGTCTGCGTCGCGACCAACCCGCCTACCTGCGTGGAAGTCAACGCGGCGAGCTGGTCCGTAGTCAACGCCCCGATCTGGGCGGTGGTCAACGCGCTCATTTGCGTCGAAGCGAGCCCGCGAATCTGGGTCGTCGTCAGAGACGTCAGATCGGCGGAGGTCAATCCGTCGAGGCTCGCCGTCGCGAGACTGCCAAGCTGGCTTGAGGAAAGGCTGGCGAGTTGCGACGTCGACAAGGCCCCAAGCTGCGTATCGGCCAAGGCCGCCAATTGGGTCGAG
>Ga0181529_10000416_pt1 | contig 62570 bp, 58 predicted proteins | sample PEATcosm2014_Bin_36_FD_119763 | JGI IMG/M metagenome (GOLD analysis project Ga0181529, IMG submission 119763) | Peatland microbial communities from MTU Mesocosm Facility, Houghton, MI, USA - PEATcosm2014_Bin10_30_metaG | ecosystem: Environmental > Terrestrial > Soil > Wetlands > Peat | place...
AGAGATGATAAAAGTTTAATGTAACAAAAATGCACTAGTACTGTCCTGAGGATAGGTGGCCGGCGTGGCGGGGTTTCCCGGTGTCATGGCGCTATTCTCGTGGGTGCATCAAAACGGGCAGGGTACTTCCCGTATCAGTTGTCAAACCTGATGTGGTATGGTTCACGGTACAACCGGCTGTTCTGTCAACGTGCGTTTTACGTCATGAGAGAGAGCCGGCCCTGTACTCAGGGGAACTATAGCACCACAGGGAGGTCATGGAATGATCGAAACAGCATTACTCGTTGTCATTGTGATATGTGTTATCGCACTGGCCCTCGCCGCACTTCTGGCGCGTAATCTCCTCTCACAGGATGAGGGGACGCCCAAGATGCGCGAGGTCTCCGATGCGATCAAGGTGGGTGCGGAAGCATTCATCAAGCGCCAGTACTCGACTATCGCGATTATTGCCATCGTGCTTGCCATCGTGATCTTTGCCGTCTATTACTTCACCGGACAGCAGTCGCTTGCCGTGTACACGGCATTTGCGTATATCGTCGGTGCCACGTGCAGTGCAGTTGCCGGTGTCGTCGCAATGTCCATTGCCGTCAGGACTAACATCCGCACGGCAGCTGCAGCGCAGCACAGCGACGGGAAAGCACTTGACTTCTCGTTCCGTGGCGGAGCCATCTCCGGCCTGATCATCACCTCGATGTCACTCCTCGGGGTCTCCCTGACGTACATCGCACTCGGGGCAAACCCGCAGACCACCCCCTTCGTCATCATCGGGTTCGGCTTTGGTGCCTCATTCGTTGCACTCTTCGCCCAGCTCGGCGGCGGTATCTACACGAAAGCCGCAGATGTCGGTGCAGACCTTGTCGGCAAGGTCGAAGCCGGTATCCCAGAAGATGATGTCCGGAACCCGGCCACCATCGCTGACCTCGTCGGCGACAACGTTGGCGACTGTGCCGGCCGTGGTGCTGACCTCTTCGAGTCCACTGCTGCCGAGAACATCGGTGCCATGATCCTCGGTGTTGCGCTCTTCCCGATCTTCGGTGTCAACGGCATCCTCTTCCCCATAGTTATGTGTTCTCTGGGTCTCCTCGCAAGTATGATCGGTATCCTCTCTGTCAAGGGCAAGGACGGAGCAGACCCGATGGACGCCATGAACCGGGGATATTACATCACGGCGATCATCTCCGCGGTCTTCCTCTTCTTCGGGGTCCAGTGGCTCCTTGGAGCTGCAGCCGGCTGGATATACTTCTTCTATGCAGGCCTCGTCGGTATTGCACTCTCCGTGTGTTTCCTCCGGGTCACCCTGTTCTATACCGACCACCACTACCGCCCGGTAAAGGAGATCGCTGACGCCTCTGAAACAGGAGCCGCCACAAACATCATCACCGGGTTCTCGGTCGGTCTCGAAACCACCGCAATTCCCGCGATCCTCATCGGACTCTCCCTCATTATCTCCTACTGGTGCGGTACCATGAGCGGTATCCCGAACGGCGGCCTCTACGGCACTGCCGTTGCAACCGTGGGTATGCTGATGGTCTGTGCGTACGTCCTTGCCATGGACACTTTCGGACCTATCGCTGACAATGCCGGCGGTATCGTTGAGATGAGCGGAGCACCCGAGGAAGTCCGTAAAAGGATGGACAGCCTCGATGCAGCCGGTAACACCACAAAGGCACTCACCAAGGGATATGCCATCGGCAGTGCCTCCCTCGCCGTATTCCTGCTCTTCAACGCGTATATGGCCGACATTACCAAGCTGACCGGCAAGGTATTCGATGTCGTTAACCTTGCAGACGTCCACGTCTTTGTCGGGGCACTCCTCGGTGCGATGCTGGTCTTCCTCTTCGCGAGTTTCGCCATCCGCGCCGTCTCCAAGACTGCGCAGTCGGTCATCGAAGCAGTCCGCATCCAGTTCAAGAACCCGGCCATCATGGCAGGTACCCAGAAGCCTGACTATGCAGCCGTCATCGATATCACGACCCAAGGTGCGCTCAAAAACATGGTCGTCCCCGGCGTCCTTGTGATCGGGTTCCCGATCTTCATCGGCGTCACCATGAAATACCAGGCCCTCGCCGGCTTCCTCATGGTCGCGACCATCACCGGCATTCTCCTTGCCCTGATCCTCAACAACAGCGGCGGTGCATGGGACAATGCCAAGAAATTCATTGAAAGCGGTGCCCACGGCGGCAAGGGCAGCGAAGCCCACAAGGCAGCCGTCATCGGCGACACGCTCGGCGACCCGTTCAAGGACACCGCCGGCCCGTCGCTCCACGTGCTCATCAAGCTCCTTGCGACACTGACGCTCGTGCTCGCGCCGCTGTTCATCTGAACATAACCCCCAACTCTTTTTTAGTCCCGTCACAAGGGGTCGGTAATCCTTCCAGCGAATCAATCGATCGTCTGCCATACCGGGGAATAGGATAAAAATCAGGCCCACACGATCCCGCCGGTAAAATCACCGGGACCGGGTCAGGAAAAAATCATAATCTGCACTCTTTCTCCGATCGCACGTATGCACATTTTCGTGACGAAAAAACCCGGTATTATCCGGAGGACTGCCGGAACATGCCGGCCGGTACACGGATAGCGAACCGTGCCCCGTGGCTATACTCACCGGTCTCCTGTATAGAGAGTCCGGTGATGGAGAGGATCTCCCGAGCAAGGTACAGCCCGAGACCGGTATGGGACCCGAATCCTTTCTCGAAAATCTTCTGTTTTTCCGCGGGGGGTATCCCTTTTCCGTCATCGGCAACCACGATCTCGGCCCCCTCCGGGGTATTCTTACGGCTGACCTGAATCTTTGTCACGGTACCCCCGTGCATCCGCGCATTTTCAAACAGGTTGGAAAAGACCAGTTTCACGAGAGGATCGGCAAAGATCTCCATCCCGTCAAGGGATGGGTCGATACACACATGCCGGAAGCGGCCATCCCTGCACACCTTCAGTACGGAGGCAGCAACATTCTGCCACCGGGGGCTCTGTATACCGATATCCTCGTACTGCTGGGTAAACAGGATCTGGTCGCGGATCACCTCACCGGACTGGAGTGCCTGGTGCACCAGTGTCCTAGCCTCCGGGTCCGTGACCTTTGTGTCGAGTAACTCCAGGTACCCCTCGAGCCCGGTGAGCTGGTTGAGGATGTCATGCCGAGTGATACCGGACAAGAGAGTAAGTTTTTTGTTCGCTTCGGACAGTGCCTGTTCCGTGCGCTTTCGGTCGGTAATATCTCTTCCCACCGACTGGAACTCTGTCACCCTCCCGTCACGGTCAAAAACAGCCCGGTCCGACCACTGCTGCCACCGGATCTCCCCGCCTGGCATGCGGATGCGGTGTTCAACCGTCTGCACCGGGTGATCCGGGGTGATCGACGCCATATGCACTTTGAGGAGCGGAAGATCTTCTCCGGGAATATCCGGGGAGAAACGATGGCCGATAATCTCCTCACGGCTCTTCCCGAAATAACGGCAATATGCCCCATTTACGAAAATATGCGAGCCATCCGGTAAAAACCGGCAGATAAATTCTGTCTGGTCCTCAACAACGTTCCGGTACCGTGCCTCGCTTTCGAGAAGTTCCCGCTGGCCCCGTGTCAGCTCATCGTAGTTTGCCCGGAGTTCTTCCTCCGTCGCGGTCAGCTGCTCGTACGCCGCGTTGAGTTCCTCATGAGAGGCCCTCAGTTTATCCTCTGCCTCTTTGTGCCGGGTAATGTCGCGGATGGACTCGATCGCACCGATCGCGATGCCGCCGGTATCGTAGAGCGGGGATGCAATCATCCAGAGATGGGCGCCTTTACCGGTATAGATGGCCGGACTGTAGAATTCAGAGATAATCGCGTTCCCGTCCCGGATCAGGTTCTGGTCCACGTGGGCAGGTTCATTATCGCCATTCAGTACGAGATCCACCAGCGGGATCCTTTTTTCGTTAAACTGTGAGAGGACCTGTGGATAATTTTCGGTTCCCATGATCGCACTGGCTGGTATCCCGGTCAGTTTCTCCATCATCCGGTTCCAGGAGATTACCTTATTCTCGCGATTGATGGCAAACGTTGCATCCGGAAGAAAATCGATCAGGTTTGCCATCATCTGCCGGGACTCTTTTAAGTCTTCGCGTACCCGTCTGCGGTCGATGGCATGTATGAGGTTGTATTCAAGTTCGGCGAACTGGGATTTCGGGGGCCCGCCTTTCTGGAGATAGAAATCGGCGCCGTTGTTGAGGGCTTCAATGGCGATCTCCTCCCTCCCTTTTCCGGTAAAGAGAACAAACGGGAGATCGGGATGGTGGAGACGGATATACCGGAGAAAATCAATGCCGTTTATCGCGGGCATCTCGTAATCTGAGATGATACCGTCGTAGTTCCGGTGCTGTGTCTTATCGAGTGCCTCCCCAACAGACAAAACAGTGTCGATCTTCAGATTTCCTGACATCTCAAGGAAGATCTTTGCGAGATCGAGAAGGGCGGGATCATCATCGAGATATAACACCGAGAACATTTGCCGTAAAACACCGCAATAATCTCCTTATGGTTGATACAGTATAAACCCAAACGATTTGCTTCTGCTTCCGAACTGCACAGGATACCCCGGAGTTCCCGGAAAACCAATACAACGTGACAGAACACAAAAAAATAATAAAAAATGAGTGTTGAAAAGCGGCGGGATCAGCTGCACCCGGTCCAGCCGCAGTGCTTGCAGATCCCCTGGTTGCAGCCCTCGCCGAAGTCCAGCGGGTTGTGGCACTCGGGGCAGAGGCGCTGCTCCCTGGTTTTCCTGATATTCCAGTCGTTTAAGGTCGCAATGCTCTGGTTTTTCGCCGAGAGCTCAATGCACCGCCCGACCACATCCGCGCAGGAGTGGCCTTCCGAGGAGGGGTTCTTGATCGCGGAGATGCAGTTCACTTTCGCAAACTGCTTGACAAACTTGTTGTAGGGCACGCCGTTCTGGAGGCCGGTGCTGATCGCACGGCCAAGGGCGCTGCTGTTCGCATCGCACCCGCCGTTCCCGACTGTCCGGATGAAAACCTCCATGGGATTTCCCTCGTGCAGGTTCACCGTGACATAGAGGCGGCAGCACCCCGACTGGCAGAGGTACGTCCGGCCGGCAAGTTCTTTTGGCCGGTCGATGGAGAGCGTCGGGAGCTTCTCCGGCACCGCCCGTATGGCCGATGCGGCGGTGGCAGGTACTGCTGCAGGCTGGAGGGCGGGACTCTTGTCTTTTAAGGCGAGCACCACGTCGTCCCTGCTCCCGGTCCGGTAGATGGTGATCCCCTTGAGACCGAGTTTCCACGCCATCATGAGCGCCTCCTCGCAGTCGTCCTTTGTCGCCGAACCGGGCATGTTGATGGTCTTGCTGATCGAGGCGTGGACATACTTCTGGAAACTGGCCTGCATCCGGATATGGTCACGCCACGGGATATCAAGCGCCGTCTTGAAGAGCGCGAGGAACCCCTTCGGCAGCCAGTGCAGGTCCTGGATCGTCCCGGTCTCGTGGACGTGGGCGATGACCTCGTCGGTCTTCTTTGCCCGCTCGTCGCCGGCAAAACCCATCCCGGACAGGGTGTGCACGAGTGCTTCCTTAAACACCGGGTTGACGATAATAAAGGTCTTACCCACCGTGTTCTTCCTCGTGTAGGCAAACGAGAAGACCGGCTCGATACCGCTCGAACACCCGGCGAGAAGCGAGATCGTCCCCGTCGGGGCGACCGTCGTCATCGCAGCGTTCCGCACTTTATAATCATTCCAGATACTTCCCTGCCATGCCGGGAAGGTCCCCAGTTTTTCGGCACGTTTGTGGGATTCTTCGACTGCCGTGTCAGTCACGAGTTTCATGACCTGTTCCGACCATGCCCGCCCTTCAGGGGAATCGTAGGTAAGGCCGAGCATGAGCATCGCGTCGTGGACACCCATGACACCAAGGCCGATCTTCCGGGTCCTCCTTGTGGCCTCCGCGATCTGCGGGATCGGGAAGACGTTCTTCTCAATTACGAGATCGGAACCGGGTCGCCATCCGTGCAGTCTCGCGGAGCAGATCCTCATCGAGAGTTCCGTCACGGACGCAGGCGGCAAGGTTGATGCTCCCAAGGACGCAGCTCTCGTATGGAAGGAGCGGCTGTTCTCCGCAGGGGTTTGTCGTGTCGATCTCCCCAAGCAGGGGCGTCGGGTTGTGCCGGTTTATCTCGTCGTAGAAAAGGATTCCCGGCTCGCCGTTTTTCCAGATTCCCTCGACAATGCCCGTCCAGATCGCTCCGACCGTGACCTTCGCTCCCGACTGGGGGTTGGTGAGCCAGACTTCATCGAACCGCCGCTTCTCCACGAGGTCCATGAATTTGTCGTTCACCATCACGGAAATGTTGAAGTTGGAGATATCGCCCTCTTTTGTCTTCGCTGCGATAAACGCGAGGATATCGGGGTGCCAGACATTGAGGATACCCATGTTCGCCCCGCGCCGGCGGCCACCCTGCTTGATCACATCGGTGGCCGCGTTAAAGACCCGCATGAACGAGATGGGGCCCGATGCGACACCGTCCGTGGACTGCACGGGAGACCCTTCCGGCCGGATGTGCGAAAAGTTGTACCCGGTGCCCCCGCCGCTTTTGTGGATGATCGCCCCCTCCTTCATCGCATCGAAGATCCCGTCAATGGAGTCGGGGACCGGGAGGGTAAAACAGGCAGAAAGCTGCCCGATCTCGGTGCCCGCATTCATAAGGGTGGGCGAGTTGGGCAGAAAACGCAGCGAGATCATCGCCTCATAAAAGCGGGCTTTCTCGGTCTCATCGTCTGCCAGGGCCGAGGCTACACGGCGGCAGATATCGGTAAAATTCTTTTCCCCTTTCCGGAGGTAGCGTGCGGAAAGGATGCTGTCGACGACGGATGGTGGGTTCATGGCTGGACCTGTGCTGATTTATTGAAGTGTTAAAAAGGACTATTCAACGGATGAAATATTGCTCACGAAATCTTATAAGCTGTTGTATGGTGATGCGCGAAGGAGCGGCGGCACCACCGTCAATGAGCACCGCGGATATCAACCAACACCCTGATCAAAAAGGCTGGCGGCTATAAATCAGGGTAATTCACGGCCCCCCGGTTACCGGGGGATGACAACCCCGCCGATGCCGTGGATAAAACCGTTGGTGCAGGCGATATCCGGGATGGTTACCGGTGCGCCGCCATAGATCACCAGACCGCCTTTTTCTGTTATCTCGACGGTGATCCCAAGGCGGGTCTTGGGGTAATTCAGTTTCTTTATCGTGCTGCACGAGAGGTTCCCAAACATGATATGGTACTGGAGGATGCGGAAGAGCTGTCCCTTGGGGTCGGCCATGAGCGCGGCAAGGGTCTTTTTGGGGAGCTGCCGGAATGCATCATCGGTCGGCGCACAGACCGTATACGGCCCCTTCCCGTCGAGCACCGTATCAAGCCCCGCGGCCCGGATCGCTTCTGCCATCAGGGAAAACCGGCTGTCTGCGGCCAGTGTCCCGGCTATCGTCTCTGGGAGTGTCATGTCAGTAGTCCTGTAAACGTTCCGGGTACTTCCTATGTTTGCGCCCGGCAAAAAATCTGTTTTCCGCTGCCGCATTCCACACACGGGTAGAGGCCGTGTGTCCGTTCAGCAACCGGATCCCAGATCGACCGTCATATCGTTTGCGAGACGGCTGTACCTCTTCGGGTTTTCATCGAACTGTTTCTTGCAGTAGTTGCAGCAGAAATAGTATTCAGTATCCCGGTACGTGCTCCTGAACTGGGCGGTATCCTCATCAACTATCATAAAACAGACCGGATCGGTGGCCATGGTATCTTCTCCTTGTGGTGTATCTTTCCATCTGGCGCACCTCCCAGATAAAGGTGTGGAAACGGTACTGGAGTATGGCCCCTCCCAGTCATCAGCGCAAGAGAGGAGATCGAAAGCGGCCAGTGCGGCAGCCACATGGAATTTGCGGAATATTATCTGTTGTTTATCTCAGTCCTTTTCGTTAAACCGGTCCTGCAAAAAATCTTAAACACCAGAAGGAAAACACTCCTATCAGACCAAACACGAGCCCGACGGATTTTCCGGGCAGCAGGCTGGACACATGTGGACCCCGGACATCAGGACGCTTTTTCTGATCATCTTTCTTCTGAATGCGTTCCTGACGCTGATGCTCTTTACCTTCTGGAAAACGCAGAAGACCTATTACGGGTTCAGGACGTGGATGCTTTCCCTGTTGGTCATCTCCTGCGGGTATTTCCTGCTCATGCTCCGGGGATCCGTGTCCGATCTGATCACGATCGTCATTGCCAATCTCCTGATCATGCTCTCGGTCGTGATGCGGGTTGATGCGACCCGGCGCTACATCTGGTCGCGGCCGGTTCCCCTCGTGTTCTATACGCTTCTCATCCCGGCAGGCCTCCTTTATGTCTATTTTACCGTCATCAATGACGGGTTCATGCCCCGCACCCTGATATCATTCGTGGTAACCAGTGCCGGCCTCATGGCTGCAGCGATATTTGCCCTGCAACCACAGGATCCGGAGAGCCGGTCGCTCAGGCTCGCTTTTTCGGGTACGCTTATAGCCGTGGTAATCTTCCAGATCGTAAGGGATGCATACTGGCTGGCCAATCCCGCAGATCAGTCCCTGTTCAGCACCGATAGCGGGAATACGATCTTCTTTGTCGCCACCATCATCACGGACATCCTCACTACCGGGTTTTTCCTGATGCTCAACATGGTCCGTTCCCAGACCGAACTGAAATCCAGCGAGGAGCGGTACCGGAACCTCGCGGATAATCTCCCGGATTATGTCATTATCCACGACGGGAAAACAATGCGGTACGCCAACCCCGCGGCAGGTCGCCTTGTCGGAATGAACGCCGAAGACCTTGCCGGGCAACCGATCTATGATTACCTCACCGATAAGAGCAGTGTTGTAGTGGAATCAGTCTTTGAGCGAAAGCATACCAGGGATACATCATTACCGACCCGGGAAATTGAGTTGCGGCTGCCGGGAGGGGATATCCGGCGCTGCATGGTAAAGAGCGTCATGATCAGCGATCGCGGCGAACCGGCAGTCCTCTCGGTGATCACCGATATCACCGAACGGAAGACAGCAGAGGATGCCCTTGCCCGGGCCAACAAAAAACTCAACATCCTCTCTTCCATCACCCGCCACGATATCAGGAACCAGCTTTCGGCACTCAAATCCTATCTTGCATTATCAAAAGAGACCCTGAATGATACCTCACGGGTGGCCGGCTATATCCGGAAAGAAGAGACCATTTCAGACACCATCGAGCGGCAGATCAATTTCACCGGGACTTATCAGGATATGGGAGTCACCGCGCCTGCATGGCAGAATGTCCAGGCTGGAGTCCTGCGGGCGGTCGCTGCACTCCCCATGCGGAATGTGAAGGCAGAGGTCGATCGTACCGATCTTGAGGTCTATGCAGACCCGCTGTTCGAGAAGGTCTCGTACAACCTGATCGACAATGCCCTCAGGTATGGTGGGGATCGGCTGACAATGATCCGTATCATGTCGCAGGAGACCGGTGCCGGGCTGGTCTTATGCTATGAAGATGACGGGGCCGGTATCAGCCCTGAAGATAAAAAGCATCTCTTCGAGCGGGGCTTTGGGAAGAATACCGGTCTCGGGCTATTCCTCTCCCGTGAGATCCTTTCGATCACCGGTATTACCATCGCTGAAACCAGCGAACCGGGGAACGGGGCCCGGTTCGAAATTACCGTGCCAAAAGGAGAATACCGGTTTGGTCCACCGTGAACCGTCCCCGGGGAAACCGGAAAGGCACTTACCGGATCCACGTGACATTCGCGGGGTGCTTATCATGGGCCTCCGGCGATTCAGCCGGGTACCCGAACACAATCGTGCCGACCGGACTGTAGCCTTCCGGGATCCGGAACCCTGCCGTGAGCTTCCTGTTCTCATAGGCCACTTCCGTTGACCCGATCCAGCAGCTCCCGATACCGAGCGCATGAGCGGCAAGCATCATGTTCTCAGCACAGAGCGACGAGTCAATCTCCCGGAACCGGCTCGCTGTTTTCCCGACGATCATAATAACCGTCGGCGCATGGTAATAGATCGAATATCCGGGGCTCTCAAGCATCGCCCGGAACGCATCGGACATCCCGTCATGCGCATCCTTCATGTGCGCAATCATGATGGGTTTACAATAATCCGAGACCCGGGTGAGGAATTCCTGGTCCTGTATCACGATAAATGCCCACGGCTGGAGGGCGAGGGCAGACGGGGCATAGGTTCCTGCTTTGAGGATTTCTGCAAGAGCCGCATCCGGTATCTGTCGTTTCTTGTATTTCCTGACACTGCGGCGTGTCATGATTGCGTCAAGGGCTTCCATAACGGGGTGTCTCCATTATCACGCTACTCAAGGGATATCTTCCTGAATGGTTCATCAGGATTCCTGCGCCTTTTTCATCGTTTTGATGAGCCAGGCCATGTTCTTCGCGGCATCCCGAGCACGGCCGATGCCTTCCTCGTCGTTGTTCACGTCCCCGATCTCCCTCCCGACGCCGAGGACCGGGAATCCCGGGACAACCATTCCACCGGCGAGCAGGAAGTGGAGCATGGTGTCGATCGTACGGCTGCCCCCGGACCGCCGTTCAGCCGCAACAGCCATACCCACCCTGCGGCGGTACAGGCCCCCGTTTGCCATGGACACGAACCCCGCCCGGTCGATCAATCCCTTCATCTCCGCGGTCACGTCCAGGAAGTATACCGGCGAACCGAGGATGATACCGTCCGCCCCGACCATTTTATCGATGCAGCTGTTGACGATATCGTCATCGAAAACACAATGCCCGTCCTTGTTCTCGAAACACTTCATGCAGGCAGTACAGCCCCGGACCTTCTTTTTGCCGATCTGCACAAGTTCGGTCTCAATCCCTTCGTTCTCCAGTTCCTCAAACATATGCCCAATCAGGATGGAGGTGTTTCCATCCTTTCTTGGGCTTCCGTTGAATGCAACAACTTTTGTCATATTCGATCACTTCGTTTTCCATTTTTTACCTGGTGCGCGGGAGTTTCCCGGGGAGACGACCGCGGGTCTTTCCCCCGCTCACCGTTTTTCGTCTTTTAAGGCCTCTGCAACCTCGCGGGTCGCGACGATGCCATTCAATGCTGCCGGAAACCCGGCATAAATGGAGATCAGCAGCATGATTTCGACGATCTCGTTCTCGGAAAGGCCGGCCCGGAGCCCGCCGCCGATATGGAACCGGAGCTGCGAGGGGGCGGTACCTTTTGCGGCGAGCGCGGCGATGGTAGCAACCTGCCGGATCCGGATTGGCAGGATGCCCCGGGCATAGATATCCCCATAACCGAACTCGATGACGTACCGGGTAATATCCGGGTTTATCGGATCGAACGTCTCTTTGAGCACACGTTCCTGATCGGGTGCAATCCGCGAGAGCCAGTCCTTCCCGCGCTCGTACCGGCCCTCGGAACCGGCGTGGACGGATACCTTTGAAAGGGCCAGCCCGGTCTCTTTTAAGACCTCCATGAGCGTGCCCATCGCGTTTAAGGTCGCCGGGAATCCCGCGTAACCGCACATCTGGATGATGATCTCCCGGATCTCTTCTGGAGTACAGCCGACGTGGAGTGCTGCATGGATGTGAACCTTCAGCTGGGGAGCGGCCGTACCCATGGCGGTCAGGGCGGCGACGACCGCCTGTTCCTTTGTTTTGTTGTCAAGGATCTCCCGGGCATAGATCTCCCCGAACGAATATTCGATGAGGTAACGGGCAAGGTCCGGGCAGACGTTGTTTACTGTCTCTTCGACCCTGACACCGGCCTCGCCGTCAATCTCACGCAGTTTTTTCCTTCCGACACTTGCATAATCCGTCATACCTTCTCCTGATTATCCGTGGTATTAATCGTTTCCGCGCCCGGTGTCATTTCCTACCGCCACGTCACCTGCAACGGCTTCCGGCGCGGAATACCATACGTCTTGTACTGCGGGTGGCCGAACATCAGGCTGTAGGCGTACCTGCGTCCCGCCGGGAGGGCCAGCGCTTCCTGCAGGGGCTCATAGGCGGCGGCAGCCATCGAGAGGAATCCTGCCCAGCAGGTTCCGATGCCGAATGCCGGCGCAGCGATATCGAAATGAATCAGTGCGATCAGGGCGTCCACCGATGCCACCGGGTTGCTCTCCGGGATATGGGCGATCACGAGATGGGGTGCCCCGCGGCAGACCGGGTCATTTCCGGCCTCCCATGCGGCAAGCAGCGTCGGGATATACCCGCTCATCGGGTGGCTGCTGTTTTGTAAGGTCTTCATCCAGTCGATGCACAACCCCGCGAGCCGGTGAACTTCGATAGGATCGTGTACGATAAGCCACTCGACCGGCTGTCCGTTGCCTCCTGATGCAGCGTACCGGGCGATGTCGAGAACCTGCAGGATGTCCTCCCTTGAGACCGGCTCCTTACTGAAATGCCGGACCGACCTGCGTTTCTTCAGGTAAACACCGAGATCGCCGGCCGACAGGGAACCGGCCGCAGCCGGGACCTGCGCTTTCTCATCGGGGAGATAGTTCAGGAGAAGCGCCTGCGACGGGCAGGAGACCTCGCAGTGCCCGCACCGGATGCACAGCCCGGCTTTTACATCCTGCACCTTCGGCAGGGTGTTCTCATCTGCCGGGTCGACAATCGACATCGGACAGACCACAGAACAGATCCCGCACCGGGTGCAAAGATCCTGATCGACAAGAATAGTTGCCATACGGTTACCGTCCCTTTTGTTTTTGTGTGCTTTTTTGCGATGGATACACCAGGTTCTTTCCGGCACTCCATGCATCCCCGGCATAGTTCCCGAGCATCCAGTACCGGTTGTCGGGCATGGTCAGGAAGAGCGGGTCGATTGCCGTAAAGTCGGGTTTCCCCTCCTTGATCACATTCCCGTCGGCATATGCCCCCATAATCTCGCCCACAAACAGCGTGTGCGTAGGGAGGGGGACAGCCTTTTCCAGCCGGCACTCGAGAGTGACCGGGCACTCCCGGATCATCGGTGCGGTCCCAAGTGTGCCGTAAAACACTTCAAACACCCCGGACTTGTCCGTCTTCTCGCCCGAGACGATTCCGCAGTAATCGGTTTTTTCGAGAAGTGCTGACGAAGGAATGTTCACGGAGAACGTCTTGGTCTCTGCAATACCCTTTGCCGTGAAATGGTGACTCCCGATCCCGCAGGCAATCATTGGGGGATTGCCATTTGCCCGGGTAATCCAGCCCACTGCCATGAAATTCGCCCGTCCCTCCACCTGCATCCCGACAAGGACAACCGGCATCGGGATGAAAAAATTCTGTCCTATCTGTGTCTTTTCCATACCTGATCACCTTACTGACCGCGAGTGTGCGGAAAATCCCGACAGAACACCGTGTGCAGTCATGATAGTGAAAACTTTTCTGCAGGGGTCGGTCAGAACCATTAAGATAAAATGTGCCTTAGCAGATTAAATAGGAAATACCATTATTCTGGTAACAGACTTTCACTGGAGTAACCATGACCTATACAAAAAACGGCAAGTCCTACCATTGCACTGTCGAGGCAACACTGGATGTGATCGGCGGCAAGTGGAAACCACTCATCCTCTGGCACCTGGGCGACACTGTGATGCGATTTGGCCAGCTGCAGAAAGCACTGCCAGGGGTCAATGCCAAGATGCTCACCAAGCAGCTCCGCGAGCTCGAGGAGGACGGCGTGATCCAAAGAACAGTCTACCCCGAGGTGCCGCCCCGGGTGGAATACGCGATAACAGAGTTTGGCAGGACCCTGATCCCGATCCTGCAGGCACTTTGCGCATGGGGGGCGCTGTACCTCGATGTCGAAAATGGAAACACGAGCGGCTCCGCCAGCCAGTGTCCGGCAGCAAAAAGCAAAAAAGGGACCGGGGTGACTGGCTGAGGAGGAGATTTCCGGGCAGCGATTGTGGGTCCCGCCGGCCTTACCGCTGACGCACCCCTTATCCCCCTTCCCCCCCAACGCTGATTCATGGACCCGGTGATCGTACACATCCGGCAGGACCTCAAAGCGCAGGCGGATCCGCAGATCCAAAAAACGACCCGGCGGTTTTTCAAGGATGAAATCCTGTGCTACGGCCTGAAAACTGCGACCGCCATGGCGATTGCAAAAAAGTACTGGAAAGAGGTCAAAGACCGTGACAAACAGGAGATCTTCGCGCTCTGCGAAGAGCTCTACCGCTCGGGGTACATCGAGGAATCATTTGTTGTCTCGAACTGGGCCCGTGCCCTCTCAGACCGGTACGAGCGGAAGGATCTTGCGGTGTTCCGGCGTTGGATCGATACCTACATCACCAACTGGGCCTCGTGTGACGGATTCTGCAACCACACGATAGGGGACTTTATTGAACAATACCCGGAATATACGGCCGAGCTGAAACGGTGGGCGCAGTCACGGAACCGCTGGATGCGCCGGGCTGCCGCAGTTTCCCTGATTGTCCCGGCTAAGCACGGGAGGTTCCTCTCCGAGGCAATGGAAATTGCCGACCTGCTCCTGACCGATACCGACGATATGGTGCAGAAAGGCTACGGCTGGCTCTTGAAAGAGGCGAGCCGGCAGCACGAGGCCGAGGTGTTTGCGTACGTCGTGCGGAACAGGAACGTGATGCCCCGGACAGCACTTCGGTATGCAATAGAACTGATGCCAAAAGATCTGAAGGCAGAAGCGATGAAAAAAGAGCCTGCGGGAATAAAAAAGTAAATGCCCGGGTTATGCCGGTGCTGTTTTCTCTTCGAAGAGATATTTCCAGACAACCGCCGCCACCAGCGCCCCGATGATCGGCGCAAGGATGAACACCCAGAGCTGGGCAAGTGCGGTCCCTCCGGCGACGAGCGCGGGGCCGAGGCTCCGTGCCGGGTTCACAGAGGTACCGGTTATCGGGATACCGACCATGTGGATCATGGCAAGCGACAGACCTATGGCGATCCCTGCAAAGCCTGCGGGAGCTTTCTTACTCGTTGCACCAAATACCACCATCAGGAAGATGAAGGTCAGGACAACCTCAGCGATAAAGCCCGATGCAAGGGGAAATCCCCCGGGGGATGCGACCCCGTACCCGTTCTGGCCAAGGCCGTTTGTGGCAAGATCATAGCCCGGCAACCCGGTCATGATAGAGAGAAGGATGAGCGAGGCAATGACTGCACCGATGCACTGCGCAACGATATACATCGCAGCATCCTTTGACCCGATCTTCCCGTTTGCGAGCATCGCAATCGTTATTGCCGGGTTGATATGACAACCGGAGATCTGCCCGATTGCATAGACCATGACAAGGACGGAGATGCCAAAGGCGAGGGCGATCCCGAGAAAGCCGATCTCTTTTCCTGCAACAACAGCGCTCCCGGTCCCGATAAAGACAAGGACAAAAGTCCCGATGAGTTCTGCAAGATATTTTTTCCATTCACACATGTGAAAACCACCCATTTCCGGCATTTCCTCCGGTGAAAGGGTTGTCGGCGGCAGGATTTATACAGGTATCGGCATATTCTGCCCGAAAACAGACGCAGCGCTGCCGGCAGGCTCAGATCCGATTCAGGAATGTGCGGACTGGTCTTTCTTTGCGACCCGTTTTTGCGGTTTCCTTTTCGGGGGGTCGCTACTCTGCCCGGCTGCCCGCACATTGTTCAACGGCACCGTCACGCTCCGTGCCCCTTCATCCTCATATACCATCACGCGGCCCAGGAGCGCATTCAGTCTGCATACCGTGATGAGATTTCCCGTCATGATATGGGCGACCGGTTGGGACCCTGGTGCCGGTTCTTCACCGGGACGCGGCTCCCAGGTAAGGACAAAATCATCGCGGTTTTCGAGCGCACGGGAGAGCATGACGGCCAGTTCCCGCTGCAATACTGCCGGTATTGTTCCGTGGGGCTGATCCCTTTTTGCCATATACACGAACATACCGTGTCCGGGATGATAAGGATACTACAAAAATCCGGAATGCTGGTTTACAACGGGCAGACCCGGATGCACATGCCGCACCGCAAGCCGCCAAGTGTTGTGAACATGAAATCCCGGCATGCCTGGGGCCGGAAGGTCCCGTCAGCCGAGATCGCACCGACCGGGCAGACCTTCACGCACTTCTGGCACGCGGCACATTCGGGTCTGACAAACGATTCTTCCTTGGGATGATCCGTATCCAGTGGCGCATCGGTCAGGATCGCGGTCATCCGGATCCGGGGGCCGGTCTCGCTGGTGATGAGCAGCTGGTTGAGGCCGTACGTACCAAGGCCGGCAAGCCATGCAGCATACTTGAGAGAAATATCCGCCCTGAGGGTTTCCCTGTCGGCGTACCACATCCCGAATTCGCTGCCTTCCGTGGGAACGAGGGCGGCCAGATATCCCTGCTTTTCCAGGTCCCGGGCAATGCGGAACGCGATCACCCGCAGCGTCGCGGTTCCTGCCATCAGGGTGTTGGTATATTCCGGCCTGCCTTTAGGCAGGGGCTGGACGCATCCCTTCGGGATCACGACTCCGACCACGATCACGGACCGGATCCCGGGCATGAACTCCTGCGGCCGGTTCCCGGTGTAACCGGGATTCAGGAACCCCGCTGCATCCGCGACGCCCACAAAATCAGCACCAAGCCGGCGGGCCTGCTCTTTAATTTCTGCGGTATCCTGTCTCATAAACATGAACTCGGGCGGAAAAATAATGAAATAGTCGGTCAGATCCCCAGATTCTGCAAAAACCGCTCATGAAGCCGGAGATCCCCGCCAAGTTCCGGGTGGAAGGCAAGCGCCAGGTACCTGCCCTTCTCGGCCGCAACGATGCCCTGATCCAGTGTCGCAAGTACATGAACGCCCGACCCGGCAGCAGTCACAACTGGTGCCCAGATAAAGATCGCATGGAAGGGGCCGCCGTCAGGAAGCCCCGCAACCGGGATATCAGCCTCAAACGACTCCCTCTGCCGGCCGAACGCGTTCCGGTCAACGGTCATGTCCATGAGGCCGAGCGTGTGCACCCGGGGATCGGCGACATCGGTCGCCATCAGCACCATGCCGGCACAGGTCGCAAAGATCCCACCCGGGAAGGTGCGGATCGGTTCGTAGAGCCCGTTCTTATCGATCAGCCGCGAGATGGTCGTGGACTCACCTCCCGGGATCGCAAGCGCTGCGCAGCCGGCGAGATCTGCAGGACGCCTGACCTCGACAACGGACGATGCCTTCCCACAGCCCCGTGACCGGAGCGCTGCAGAAAAGGCATCGATATGCTCGCTCACGTCACCCTGTAACGCGAGCACCCCGATCTTAACGTCCACGGGTCTGCAGCACCTCATCGGCCCTGAGAGTGTGGACATCGAGGCCCGGCATCGCGTCGCCAAGGCCAGTACTGACCTTCGCAATTACCTTTGCATCGTTGAAGTGGTTGACCGCTTCGACGATCGCCTTTGCCATCTTCTCCGGTTCCGAGGACTTGAAGATCCCGGAACCGACAAAGACTCCGTCAGCCCCGAGCTGCATCATCAGCGCAGCATCCGAGGGGGTGGCAATACCGCCGGCTGAGAAGTTCACGACCGGGAGCCGGCCGCGGGTCGCGCACTCGATGACAAGCTCGGCCGGAGCCTCGATGGTCCGGGCATAGCTGATGCGCTCCTGCTCGTCCATGCCCTGCACCTTGCGGATATCGCCCATGATCGCCCGCATGTGGCGGACTGCCTCGACGACGTTTCCTGTTCCTGCCTCGCCTTTGGTGCGGATCATTGCTGCACCTTCATTGACCCGGCGCAATGCCTCGCCAAGGTTCCGCGCACCGCAGACAAACGGGACCTTGAACTGCTTCTTGTCAATATGGAATTCCTCGTCTGCTGGGGTGAGTACTTCGCTCTCATCAATCATATCGACGCCAAGAACTTCAAGCACCTGTGCCTCGACAAAGTGGCCGATCCTGACCTTTCCCATAACCGGGATCGAGACCGCATCGATGATCTCCTGAACTTTCTCAGGGTCTGCCATCCGGGCGACGCCGCCCTGTTTCCTTATGTCGGATGGCACCCGTTCCAGCGACATGACTGCGACGGCACCGGCTGCCTCGGCAATCTTTGCCTGCTCGGCATTGACGACATCCATGATCACGCCCCCCTTCTGCATGGATGCAAAGCCGCGTTTGAGGAGCTCCGTGCCAAATCTCAGTTCTTCTAATTTCATATACCAGTACTATGGATCAACCATGCCAATAAAATAAGTGTAGCTGCAGTTATTGCCGCAAACGAAAGAGTGACCGCCCTGACTGCACTGACAATCGCAGAGCCGCCTTCTTCAAGCGATCGCTCCCCGTTCCCGATCGTATAGACTCCCGGCTTGTCAAAACAAACGCCGCAGCCCCCGGCCATCGCCGCCATAACGATGCCGCCGTTGAATCCCGGGCGTTTCTTCCCATCCCGGCGCATCACCCGCCACGCACGGGTCGCAGTACCCTTCGTGAGGAACCAGGCCAGCAAAAAAAACGTGGTGACCCGGGCGGGGATATAGTTGAGGACATCGTCCATCCGGGCGGAGCACCAGCCAAGCCGGGCCCGTTCGTCCCGGTACCCGAGCATCGCATCCATCGTGTTTGCGGCACGAAAAACCGCAGTCCCCGCAAGCCCGAGACCAAACAGGGAGAGCAGCGCGAAGTAAAAAAGGGGCGAGATGATGCTGTCGGTGAGATTCTCGGTCATGGACTCGTAGGCTGCCGACCGGATGTGATCCGCATCGAGCTCTGCCGTCTCCCGGGAAACCATCAGTTTCACCCGTTCGCGGCCCTTATCCACACCGTTCTCGAGTGCGGCTACCACGCCCAGCGCATGCTCCTCAAGCGAGCGCCACGCAAAGCAGCACTTGAGAAGGAACGGTGCGCCGACAAGAAATATTAGCCACGGGGCATACCTCCCGAACAGGAAGAACGGGAACGTAAAAAGAACGGCTGTAAGAATCCAGAAAAAGACACCGGCTGCACGCTGGACGCGGGAGGAATAGTGAGAGGGCTGACCCCACCAGCCGATAAACCGGCCCAGAAGTGCGACCGGGTGGAATGCCGAGTGAGGATCGCCAATAAGCCGATCGACAGCAAGCGCAAGAAGGATGACAGCGCCGGCAAGTATCAGGTCTGTCGGTACCATACGAACAGTGCACCGACAATAAGAACGATGAATGCCGCGATGTTGAGGAATTCAATCTTGGTATAGTACCAGGTGCTGTACAGGATAAGACCCAGAGCCATCGCCACCATCAGGAGGTGAGGCCGGCCGTGGGCTTCGGGCTGGACGGGAGGATCTTTTTCCAGTGCCTGTTCTCCCCGGCTGGGCTTCACAATGACCTCGACACGGAGGGTAGCCTTCATTGCGCCGTAGCCGGCGATGATGTCGATGTCAAAAAAGCCTGGAGCACACTCCTTTCGTAACGAAATGCCGAGCACCACTTCATCGATCACATACATGTTCTCGTGGAAAAAATCCGTAAACATGCCGGCATTGGATGTCGTTGCCGTGATATGGATGGGGGCGCCACGGTTCACAAACCTGACCTTCAGGAGACTCCCACACACAACATGTGCATTCTGCGAAGGGACTTCGATCGTGTTGATGCCCGACCGGTTAAGATAGATCTCTGTCATCATCTCCTCTGCCGGAGGGATATCCGTAACCGCCAGAAGTTCAAAAGGCAGCGGGAGATGCATGGCGTCACCGGTTATCGTACGGTCGGGGGAAGAAGATTTGGGATCCCCTCGTGGATTGGGTAGTCTGCGTTGCAGGCAGCGCAGCGCAGGTTACCTTCAAGGATCTCCTTTTCATTCTCTGCATCAACCCGGAGCACGAGATCGCCCTTGCAGACGGGGCAGCAGAGAATGTCCATGAGCGAACGCTTCATGCGTATTCTTTCCTGATATCGATGATCTGGGTGAGTTCCGGCCCGGTGGAGATGAGCGTGATGGGGGAGCCGATATCATCCTCGGCAGTTTTTAAGAAGTCCTTTGCCTTTTTGGTGAGCTTGCTGTACTCGGTGAGCCCGAAGCAGGTCTTGTCCACCCGGTCGATCCCGGTGATCGCTGCCTGCGTGCAGCCGTTGATCATCGCAGAATACCCGGCCATCTGGCCGTCCCAGCCGCCGATCCGGCGCTTCCGGTGGGTAACCGTACCGAACTCCTGGATGCCCATCGCGTCCGACTTCTCCGAGGTCATCTCAGTAGAGAACGGGCCTTCGCCCACCCGGGTCGGGTAGGCCTTGAAGACGACGATCACATCGTCAATTTTTGTCGGTCCGACACCGTTGTCCGCAGCGATCTGGGAGGCGGACGTGTCTTTGCTCGTGACAAACGGATAGGTCCCGTAATAGAGCGAGATCCCAAAACCCTGGGTACCTTCCAGAAGAACGGTCTGGCCACTTTTTATGGCAGTGTTGAGAGCGAGGGGAACATCCAGCAGGTACTCGGCAAGTTCCGGCACATCCTTTGCCTGCGGGGATATCCGCATCACCCGGTCGGAATTTGCCGGCCCGCAGCCGGAACCGGTGCTGCCGATCTTCTTTGAGAGGTACGCGCTGCCCTTGTCACGGGCGATATGATCCTCGGTGATAATACCGCAGCGTTTGTCGACAAAGATCCGGCCTTTGACTCCCAGCGTCTCGACCTCGTGCTTAAGAACTCTCGGATCGACGAGAACACCGCTGCCGATGCAGAGTTTGGCCTTTTTATAGACAAAACCGGATGGGACCATGCGGACACCATATTCATGGTCGCCGACCTGAACCGTGTGCCCGGCATTCGGGCCTACGCCACCACGGGAGATGATGACAGGTTCATCCGCATGTGCGATGTGGGCAACGATCTTGCCCTTTCCCTCATCTCCAAAAAATCCACCTACGATAATAGTACAGCTCATTGGAGTATCATGTAGTGTGGGGCGGGTAGGGCAATAAAGTCTGCCCTGAACCACGTAAAAAAACCGGAATCCGTACCAGTGAACGGGTGGAACATCCCCGGATCGCACAAACCGGGAACTGCCGGGCAGGAACTCCCGGCCTTCTTCCAAAGCTACAGACCGTTAACGAAGGTTTCCATCCGGCCAAGGGATTCAGCGAGCTCTTTTCTTGAGACCGCGTAGGCGCAACGGAGATGGTAGTCCCCGCCACTGCCAAAGACGCTGCCCGGTACCACGGCTACCCGCTGTTCCTTGAGAAGCCGTTCTGCAAACTCCACATCGGAAAGCCCGGTCCCTTTCACCGAGGGGAAGGCATAGAATGCACCCTCTGGAACATGACAGGAGAGACTGATCTTGTTGAGACCGGAAACAAACATGTTACGCCTGAGCCGGTACTCGTTGACCATGCTTGCCTTCTCATCCTCCGCAGAGCGGAGCGCTTCGAGCGCCCCGACCTGTCCCATCACCGGGGCGCAGAGCATGACGTACTGGTGGATCTTGAGCGCGGCATCACAGATCTCCTGTGGCGCACAGAGAAAACCCACCCTCCACCCGGTCATCGCGTACGCCTTGGAGAATCCGTTAAGGGTGATGGTCCTCTGCCAGAGATCCTTCACCGTTGCCGCAGCAGTGTGGGAGGATTCATACGTGAGCTCCGAATAGACCTCGTCGCTGATGAGCAGGAGATCCCGGTCAGTGACGATATCCGCGATGGGTTCGAGATCCTCCTTTTTCATAATGGCGCCTGTCGGGTTGTTGGGGAAGTTGATGATCAGGGCCTTTGACTTATCCGTGATCTTTTCCTGGAGTTTGTCCGGGTTGAGCCGGAAATGGTCCTTTTCAGAACACTCAACGGGAACTGGTATCCCGCCCGCAAGCCTGACGCAGGGTGCATAGGAGACGTAACTGGGCTCGGCGATCAGGACTTCGTCACCGGGGTTGACGACGGCGCGGATCGCGATATCAAGCGCCTCGGAAACGCCGGTGGTGATGATCATCTCATCATTCGCCGAGTACTTGAGCTGGTACCGGCTCGCGAGGTGGGCAGAAAGTGCATCGCGGAGGGTCTGAAGTCCCCGGTTCGAGGTATAGGAGGTCACGCCCTGTTCGATGGCGTATATGCCGGACTCGCAGATGTTCCACGGGGTCCTGAAATCAGGCTCGCCGACACCAAGGGAGATCACGTCATCCATGGTGAGAACCAGATCGAAAAATTTCCGGATTCCGGATGGCGGTATCTCCCGGGCACGTTCAGAGACAAATGTTCTCAATCATCTCACCTTTAGAAAGAGTAGGGAAGGCGTTCGGTCTCCTGCTGCTCAAAGAGTGTATTGCCATTCTCCTTGTAGGACTTCATGACGATATGCGTCGCCGTCTCGCGAATCCGGTCCATCGGGGCGACATGCTCCGAGACAAACCGGGAAACCTCCTGCATATTCTTCCCGCTCACCATCACTTGGAGATCGTATGTACCGGTGATCAGGCGGAGGGTCCGCACCTGTTTGAACCGGGAGAGACGCTCGGCAATCCTGTCGTACCCGAAGTCCCGTTCCGGGCTCACTTTCAGCTCGATGATGGCCGACACCTCGCTATTGCCCGCCTTCTCCCAGTTGATGACCGTTGTGTACTTGCGGATTATCTGAGTCTCCTCAAGGGCATGAATCCGTGCTTCCACTTCGGCCGGGATAAGGTTGGTCATCGATCCGATTTCCTGCGCAGACAGCCGGCTGTTCTCCTCAAGAATCCGGAGGAGTTCAAGATCCTTGTCATCCATCACATTTCACCTGAACCACGTTTTTAACCATTTGGTTTCCATCTGATTTATATCGAGATCTTTTATCCCGTTCAGCCGTGGGTCCTTGAGCACGACTTCGCGGATCTTGACGGTATTTGCATCGAACCACATCTCCTTCGTGCGCCCGTACCGGCCCCGGCTCACGACACGGGTATTGATCACGCCCAGCATGTTGAGCTCTGAGATGAGATCCGTGATCCGGCGGTGGGTGAGGATATCGAGCTGGATGTGCGGCGCGATATCCTGGTAGATGCGCGAGACCTCCCCACTCGTGAAGATGTTCTGGCCCAGCTGTTCGAGCGTCAGCATGGAAAAGAGGATCAGCTTGCTCTGGGTGGGGAGCGTCGCAATACACTCGATCATACTGTCGGTCTCGATCTTCGCCTGCGCCTGTTTTACGTGCTCCTCAGTTACCTGCTTTGACTCATCCCGGTCAGCAAGTTCCCCCGAGATCCGGAGGAGATCCAGGGCCCGGCGGGCGTCCCCGTGTTCCTGTGCTGCAAGCGCTGAGCAGAGCGGGATCACCCCTTCCGCAATCGCACCATCAATAAATGCGCCGGCAGCGCGCTGGGTCAGGATATCAACCAGCTGCGGGGCGTTATATGGTGGAAAGACGATCTCCTCTTCCGAAAGCGAGGAGAGAACCCGGGGGTCTAGGAAGTCCTTGAAGCTGAGATCGTTCGAAATCCCGATGATACTCACCTTGGAGTTCTTGAGATCGGAGTTGATCCGGGTCAGGTTGTACAGGGTGTCGTCACCGCTCTTCTTGACCAGCTTGTCGATTTCGTCGAGCACGATCACCAGCACACCGCCACCGGTGTCAAGCTGGTTTTTGAGCTCTGAGTACACCTGGTCCGTGGGCCACCCGGTCATCGGGATGTGGAGGCGGGTCTTGTCGCTTGATGCTTCTTCAAAACCATCGATACACTTGGCGATCTGGGCAAGCACCCGGTACTGAGTATCAATCACTTCGCAATTGAGGTGGACAATACGGCAGGTGGTACCCATCGTGCTACTGGCCTTTTCGAGTTCCGAACCGACGTACCGTACACTTGCGGTCTTCCCGGTTCCCGTTTTCCCGTAAATAAGAATGTTGGATGGGGTTTCATTTCGGAGGGAGGGGGCAAGAATCGAGGCAACGGTATCGATCTGAGGCTGCCGGTGGGGGAGGATCTGCGGCCGGTAGGAGTGCCGAAGCACTTCCCGGTCACGGAATATCCGGTTATTGGAAAGGTATTTTATAAATAGTCCTGTTGATGGATCTTCGGGTTCTGGCATGGTGACACGTGGAGCTGAGTCTTAGCCGGACAAGATTAAAAAAGCACGTGGTTTGTTTCCTTTATAAACCCCATCGCTTCCTGTGGAAATTTCATGTAAAACGCTGTGATTGTTGTTTAATCCCTTTAAACAAAAATTTAAAAAATTCTATTTTTGTTTTTTATGAACTGCATGGAAAGAACGTGTTTGTAAGAATAATCTGGTTCCCTCCCGCAAATGGAGATGCACAGGGACACCCCTTGATTTCGTATGGAACCCCGAGAGAGATACTGATATATTTTTAGATTTTAAAAGAGAATAGTCATTCTAAATTCACCTTTTGATCTATTTAAGATATTCGAAATGTGTTTGTAGAAGTTTCTCGAAACAAAAGTTGGTATACAAAACTGTAATTTTATGAATACAAACTGTATCCAAAAGTAATCCTTTAAAGGCACAATTTGACTTATACTACAATCAATAGCACCAGCCAATCAGATGAAAGAACCGCAACCAATGAGGTGTCTGCCTTCATCGAGCTGACCTTGTTCCCCGGCTTACTTTGATCACGGGGTCAGGTTAAATGCAAATCCGGTGACTGTAAAGAATTACATCTCCAGTGGAAGTAAAGGGGGAGCTCCATTCTCATAAAATGAGGTTAAGAGAGGGCAGGAAATTATGGATCTTATGCATCTATTAACGAGCAATAACCATGATCTTTATCGCTATGAAGCAGGAACACGTTCAACCCATCCCAATAACCGGTGCGATAATCACGGTCTCCACAACAAGAACCAAAGAAACGGACACCAGCGGTAAGACTATTCAGGAAATCCTGACTGAAGCAAAGATCTCCGTTGGGTATTACTCAGTAGTTCCAGACCAGATCGAAGCCATCCGGCTCGAGCTGTACCAGGCTCTTAAAACCTGCAACTGCATCATCATCGATGGTGGTACCGGTCTGACACATGATGACTGTACGATTGAGGCGATCGCCCCCCTCCTTGAAAAGAAGATCGATGGCTTTGGGGAGCTCTTCCGGATGAAAAGTTATGAAGAGATCGGGACCTCCGCCATGCTCTCCCGGGCAATTGCTGGCACGATTCGTGGCAGGGTGGTCTTCTGTATTCCAGGGTCCACCCCAGCGGTGACACATGCCACAAAAACACTCATCGTTCCGGAAATCCCACACATCCTTTCCCATGCAAACAAATAACTCATTTTTTTTGGATTTCAGTTCCGAAAAAGAAAAGACTCCCAGATAAACTGCCTGCTTCAAGGTCTAAATATTGTGAATACCTGTAAAGGCGAATCTCCTTTTTTAGTACGTGCAGATCAGTTCCTGTCATGAATACGATCATTTAACAAGGGGGGTACTTATCACAGATCGCATAGGGTGGCGATCGATGGAGGCATCGGGCAGCATTTGACAAGAGTTCCTGGTGAGAGAGGGGTTGTAAATTTTGAGTCCTGTTGCAGGATCCTGGCAGGTCACCGTTGGGGACGCGTCTATTATTTACTGACTTCCAGCAGCGCCACCCGTTCCAGTACCAGATCCCGGATGCGATTCTGACCCGTTGCTTCAATCTCTTCTGGTGTTATATCGAAGAGGGCTGCAAGCCGAGCGGCTTTCTGCGGGGATATGTTCTCGTCAGGATCACTATTAAACTGCATGTGGAGGGTAAGGTCTTTCCAGATGCCCGCCGGTGCCGGGCAGCAGCAGACGAACAGGTAGTTTCTGCCTTCGTGGAGACCAAATGAGACGGCCGCGCTACACTGCCGGGTCCCCGCGGCGTAGAGCAGCGCCTCCATCTCAAATGAGTTGGAGATCATACTACCCTGTCCGAATGACCGGTGCGCATGCCGGAGTGCGGCCTCTGCGTGCGCCCGGCCAGCCAGTTTTTCCGCATCAAAACAGACGATGTTTGCGGCATAATGTCTGGCAATTTTCCGCAGCATCTCAAGAACAGCTGCCCGATCCTGGATCGTCATCTCGGCATACCGTATCTCGCAGGACAAAGGTAAAGGGTCCATGGCTCACCCGAAACGGAACAGCGTGGACTGGCCGGCAGGTCTCTCCCCGGTCACGCTTGTTGTATCCGTACTCCTGTTCTTTGGCTCTAACTGTTCAAAAATCTGATCCGTTATACCCTGCCCGAGGATCCGTGCGATCTCCTCACGTGGATGTTTTTTGATCTCTTCCGGTGATGTCATTCCATTATTGAAGAGACGCCGTGCACGGACGCGGCCGATGCCCCGGAGCCGGATAAGCGGGAGCAGCTCGCGCCGGGTCCCATTCTTCATGCAAATCTCGCATTCGTTAATCTGCGGGTAGAATTTCGGGGCAAACAATCTTGCCAGCTGGGATGTCGCGTGCAGCAGCCAGTTGATACTTTCGACCATCCCGTAAATGTCGCCCGGTCCGACCGCATACCGCTCGCAGATCTTCTCTTCCGGGAGTTCATCGGTCCAGTCCGAGAGAAGCATCGCGGTTTTTACTGCGCGGTAATACCCTTCGGCCTCATCCTCGTCTTTTGGCAACGGGAGCCAGAGTTCACCTGCCTTGTCTTCTATCATGCGGGAGAGCGCGTCAAGATCGGAATTCCTGGCATAGAGTTTGGGCATGTCGGGCGTACTGCAGATGAGCTGGACAAGGCCGAGATCCGCGTATGCATCTTTCTCCCGCAGGGTCGTAACGATCTGCGAAGCACTTCTCGGATCTATGTACATCCGCGAGACAAGGGTGCCGAGTTCGGTGGCTCCTAGGTGCTCCCCGACCTCAAGGACCATCTCTGCGGAAATCAAAAACTCAAGCGCGGCATCCACTGCCCGGTGCATGAGCCGGCCCTGCCTGTGCTCGTGGACGTAAAACGAGCGGTTCATGAACTCGGAGAGCTCGTCGCGAGTCTTCGCAAAACCCGAGGCCACAAGGGAAAGGACGTGCGTGTAGAGTGCCGTCGGCTCGGCGATCCGTGAATGGAGATCGTCAGCTGGTGCATCGATATAACATTCGAAAAGTTCCGGTACCTGCTCAGCCTCTTTTGCAATCAATACGGCCTCGCCGTACGGGTCGAGGCGGGGCCGGCCGGCCCTCCCTGCCATCTGCCGGTACTCGCTGACCGGGATCGGCTGCATCCCCTCGCCGGCTGAAAACCGGAGATAGTCGCGGATGACAACCCGCCGTGCCGGAAGGTTAAGGCCCGCAGCAAGGGTCGGCGTGGAGGAGATACACTTGATCCAGCCTTTGCGGAAAGCCTCTTCCACGATGGAACGTTCGTTCCGGCTTAAGCCCGCATGGTGGAATGCCGCACCTTTTGCCACGCATGCGGCAAGGGTCTTTACCATCTCGGTCTGGGCAGCGGCGAGAAGCCGGTCTGCGCATCCGGCAAGCGCCGGGTCCTCGCTTTTTATCGCTGCCGCCGCCCGCTTTGCAAATGCCTCGGCGTTCCGGCGCGACGAGACAAAGACAAGGCACTGTCCTCCCTCGGCAATGGTGTCGAGGCAGAGATTGAGATCATCATAGTTCTTTGAAACCTGCCTGATCTCCCGGGTTCCCTCCTCGAACTGGATCCGGTTGTTGAAAAAGACGCCCTGACGCAGATCCACCGGCCGCCACGAGCTCGTGACCAGTTCCGCGTCCAGCCAGCCGGCAAGCATCTTCGGGTTGCCAATGGTTGCCGAGAGGCCGATAATCTGCATGCCGGGATTCCGGTACCGCATCTTTGCGATCACCATCTCGAGCGTCGGGCCCCGGTCCGGGGAATCGATCAGGTGAACCTCATCCACTACGATGAGCGTGATCTCAGGAATCCAGCGTGCGCCGTTCCTCAGGAGCGAATCCACCTTCTCGCTCGTTGCGACAATGATATCGTTTTTACCAAGGGCATCGTCGCGCCGGTCAAGATCCCCGGTGGAAATGCCGACCCTCACACCCTTGTTGCCAAACTCCTCGTATTTTTCCGAGGCAAGGGCTTTGAGCGGGACGATATAGAGACACTTCCCACCTCTGGCGATATGGCAGTGCATCGCCATCTCCGCGATCAGCGTCTTTCCGCTTGCCGTCGGGATTGCAACAAGGAGATTTTTACCCTTAAGGAGCCCTTTCTCGACACAGGTGGCCTGCGGCGGGTAGAGTTCAAGGATGCCAAGCCCGAGGTACTGTTGTCTGAGGGGTTCGGGTATGGCAAGATCCTGTATCTTCATGGAGATTCCCATCGGTGTCGCGTTTTGTGAAACTGCCTGTTATCCTTTATTGTCGGATGAATTGATTTTTGCGGATTATACCTGGTAGGCGGTGTTTCCCCGCAGGATCCCGTGCCGGATCGCATATGGGTTTCCGGACCGGCTGTCAGGTTGTTATCCGGTACCGTTTTAGCGGACTGCATAAAAAAGAGGAGGTGCGGGAGGCGGAAGTGATTTAGTAGTAATAACTGATCATGTCCTGCTTGGCCTCTTTTTTCTTCTTGTCGAGGAATGCAAAGACGTTCTCGTGGGGGACGCCTTCGATGAGCATGTCGATCGCCGCCCGGGCGACCTTCATCTGTTCAGGGTAGCCGATGAGGGCAACCGTGTGACCAAAGACCGAGAGATCCACATCGGTCATGTTCTCGATCTGTTCGCGGGCCCGGCCGTCTTTCCCGATGATCCGGCCGCGAAGCCGGTCGAGCTGCTTGGGGTTGTCGGTCGCTCTGGAGAGATCGATGATATCGAGCAGGAGATCCTCATCTTCGATCATCTCGAAGGCACGCTCGGGTGAGAACCCGGCGTTGATGGCGTTGATGATCTCGACCGCACGAAGGAGCGAAATTGCGTTCTCCTCTGCCCCTTCGACTTTTACAAGCCCCTCCTTGCTGTCGATGGAAATGGCTGTGTGGGTCTTTGATTCGAGCTCTTTTTTTGTCGCCCCGCCCTTCCCGATGAGGACGCCTACCCTGCTTGTTGCAACTTTTAATTCCTGTATCATGGTTGTGTCACCTTTCCGGCTGGCTGCCCGGCATTCTTATCGCAGGTTATACCGTTCTTTCTGGAGATGATGCTGATGTGTGTCATGGTTGTGAAACGTTGAGACCGGTCACCGCGTTGAAGATCTCATATTCTGTTTTTACTTCGCAGCCCTTCTTCTTAAAGAACCTGTTCATATTGCGGATGTCCCGCATCAGGAACTGGAGTGCACGCGGATGGTCGCGGGTGACCGACTGCCCCATATCGATGAGATAAGGTTGATCACTATACAATATATTGAACTCGCTTAAGTCACCATGCACCAGTTCTGCCTTATTATACAGCGTGTCGATCATCGTCATAATGTTCTCGTAGACTTGTCCAGGCCTGTCGATCTCTGCACTCCGCAGCTGGGGATACGGGCATTCCCCTTCCCCAAGGAAGGACATGATGAGGATGTTCCGGTCCCACACCAGCGGCTCGGGAACAGGAAGTCCTGCCTCTTTTGCCCGGGCAAGATTGGAGAACTCCTTTCTTGTCCATGCAAAGATGAGCTCCTTTTTGGACTTTTTTACATGGGAGAACCGGCGGTCTCCCGTAACGTAGGAACTCATGGTGGTGAAATTCGCCGACTGGATCCGGTAGATCTTTATGGCAACTGCCAGATCCTCTCGTTCGCCCAAAAAAACATTGGCCTCTTTCCCGGTGCTGATGGAGCCGCCAATCGCGGAGAGCCATTTCTTGTGGACGAGCTTGTAAAGAGCAAGGAGGGTGACCTCGTCAAAAACATTCTCGCTGACTTTTAAGGTATTCGCATCTTTTATACGGATACCCATCTCAGCAAGGCGCTGGTCGAATGCTTCTTCCTGCTGTTCGATGCTCACGTGTCATCCCCGGCTATTTCAGACACGTATCTTTTTGCCCTAGCGTATATAGTCGCGCACCGGTGCAAGGATTTCGACCAGCCCCTCGCCGCAGGCTTTCTTGAGGTCGAGCGGGTGAATCTCAGCCTTGCCATAGGCAGCTTCGAGCTCCGCATAACCGGTAAATGTCCGGTCGCCCCCGAATTTTTCCGGCCGCTTTATGGTGATCTCCGGAAGGCGGGGGAAGATATGGTGCTGGAAGATCTGGAGGATCGGGTTCTCCGCGATCTCCGGTGGGCAGAACGCCTTCTGGCACTTCTTCCTGATCTCATCCTCGCTGTCGGCGACCGAGATGTAGTTGCCCTGCGACGAGGACATCTTCTTCCCGTCAAGGCCGTTTAGGATTGGCGTGTGGATACAGACCGGAGAGGGGAATTTGAAGTTTGGAAGGTGCTCCCGGGCGAGCATGTGGATCTTCCGCTGGTCGATCCCGCCCACTGCAGCGTCAACGCCGAGCATCGCGATGTCGGCCATTTGCATGATCGGGTAGACCATCTGCGAGACGGTCGGGTGGTCCATCTGCCGGCCGACTTCGTCCATGCTCCGGGTCGCCCGGGCAAGGGTGATCTGCTGGGAGAGCTGGTGGACGAGGAGTTCGTAGTCCCGGTTGAGCTGGAGATCCGAGCCAAGCACATATTTTACGTTCTTGAGGCCGAGCCCCTCAAAACAGCGGCGGTTGTATTCGGCAAGCTCCCCGACCTTTTCCATGGTCCCTTTCCGGTTGAGGAACGCGTGCAGGTCGGCCAAGAGGACCGTGACCTCAAAGCCTGCGGCCTGGAGATCGACAAGTTTGTTTACCGTGACAAGGTGGCCAAGGTGAATCTCGCCGCTTGGCTCGTACCCTGCGTATACCTTCTTTACAGGTTTGGCAAGGAGGGCGCGGAGTTCGTCTTCGGTGACGATTTCAACGGTGTTCCGGGTAACCCGTTCGAATGTGTCCATTAAAAATAATGGGTGATGAAGGAAGTTAATGGTTATTCTGGATGGGAGTAAACCCGAGAGCGTCGTTGGTAAGTTTTATGGAGGTTGCTGCATCCTTACAAATGCCAGTCATCGCACGGATCGCGTCCACGTTCTCAACGACGACATCCGCCTCTTGGTGGATGGCCTGGAAGAAGCATAGCTCGTTTTTGTTGGCGTAGATGGAGTCCTCGAAGATGCAGTTCTCGTAAAGATCCGCACGCTGCCTGCCGAGGTCCATCGCAAATTCCTTGAGTTCCGCGGTACTTTTTATCGCCGCCGTCTTTTTCACGAGACCCAGGCGGGGGTGAGTATTGATAAGCTCGATCACTTTCTCGCGGTTCACGTCTTTTTTGGTCGTGATCCGGATCGCGTGCATGTGCATCATCGTGGTCGGGACGATCATCGCCATGGTCGTGATCGAGATGTGTGGGAGCACAGTCTGCACATCGGGGCCGTGGTGGCTCGGGACCGTCACTGGGTCGAGAACAACGGCATCGATCGGTCCTTTTTTGATCTCGCCGGGGTCGGATCCCCTGCGCACCATGATCGCGTGGACGTGTTCGACGCCAAATGCCTTGTCGACTTCGTGAATGATCCGGCAGAGGCCGGTGGTGTTGCACGAGACTACCCGGACGAACTGCCGGCCGATGGCGTCCTTGAAGTTGCAGGACGAGTTGAAGGAAAAACCGGCAACCTCGTGCTCTTCGCCGCCCTGCCAGAGTGCCTTTTTCCCGAGTTTTTCGTAGAGCGGCTTGTTGGTCGCACCGACATCGCCGGGAGTCGCATCCACGATCACATCGGCTGCCCTGCACATGTCCTCGACCGAACCGGCAACTTTAAGGCCTGCTTTTTCAAATGCCGCCTTTTTTGAGAGATCCGCGATGTAGAGAGGATATCCCCGCTGCTTTGCGATAAATGCCTCGGCGTTCGGGCGGGTCTTTGAGACGCCGATTACTTTCATGTCCTTCTGGGCTGCAACCGCATCGGCGACACGCTTTCCGATGGTACCGTACCCGTTGATGGCAACCTTGATCATATACCGAAACTGTATGAGCGAGATGAGATAAAGGTTGCTTGTTCTGGTTTTTTATCCCTTTACCGATGGTAGTATCTGGTTTAACCTGGAAGAAAATCGTTAAAAAATGCGGGATCGATTGGGTACGGGAAGATTACAAGAACTTATCGTCCTTTTACAAAAACAGCGCCTGAAACTTCACGACTTCGGTGCTGTCTTTTGCCGTGACGTACAACTCCAGCGGTTCTTTGTTGACCTCTAAAAACCGGATGCCCCAGCTGACGCAGCCGAGAATCTGTGCCGCCCGTTCCTGCTCCCCGAGAATATAGAGCGATGCGGCAAGCGCTTCGATAGAGGTGAGCTTGCAGGGTTTGCCAAAATTGACCGGGTTTGCCGCCATCAGGAAAGGAAGAGCCCGCCGGATCCTCCACGAGCTGACCGCGCCAGTATCGAGCACTTCCCAAGAGCAGTCAAGAGCGGTAATGGATTTTACGTACTTGTCTGCAGGAGAGAGCGCCTGCTCGGCGGTTGGGTCGAGCAGCAGGGTGTTTCTTGGGATCTGCGAAATTTTTTTAACGATCCTCAAAAAGCCGGCCCGCTCCAGTTTCTTTACCGTGCACTTGCGGGGATCGCAGCTGTTGTCCCGGTAGGCAACAAGCGGAATCATTGATTATTGTGTGCGTGCACACACTGTAATAATGTACGTCCTTTGTTCTCCCTGCATTCTCAACCCCTCCCTGCGTGCAAAAGGTATCACGCATCCCTCTGATATTGCATTGTTCGCCCGGTCCATCGGGCGCTGCAAAAAGTTCGGGATAGATGTTGTTCCTCTTCCGTGCCCCGAGACCCAGTATCTCGGCCCGGACCGGAAGCCGGGCACGTACCTTGAACGGCTCAATACCCCAGAGTTTGCCACGCTTCTGGAGGGATTGTGCGCGAACGTGAACAAAATTATCGAAGAACGGGGATCGCCACTCTGTATCCTTGGCGTGAACTCGTCACCTACATGCGGCGTTACGAGCACGTATTACGGGGCCGAAGGCGACAAACCGGCCTTACGTGAAAACCGGGGAGTATTTTATGCAAAGTTTCCCGATATCCCGGCGCAGGATGTCGCCGTGTTCTCGAAATACCGGATCTACCTTGCCGCCCCGCTCTTTTCGGAAGCGGAGCGTTCCTACAATACCGTCATTGCAGAGCTGCTCCGTGCTCATTATTATGAGGTATCTCTCCCTCAGGATGCCGGGGACGACCATGCCGTAAGGGATAAAAATGAGCATATGCGGATTTACAACCACAACAGGAGAGCGATCCGAGATGCGGATATCCTGGTCGCGATCATTGACGGGGCTGACGCAGATTCCGGGACTGCATGGGAGATGGGCTATGCCGCAGCGCTTAAAAAACCGGTCATTGCACTCAGGACAGATTTCAGGATGAATGGGAGTCATGAACGGGTGAACCTTATGCTCGAACAGGCGTCACGGGTAGTGACAAATAAAAACGGGCTCCTCGAATCACTGGGATGCTCTCTTGTTCATGCACATCGGCCGGAAAAGAAATCCACATAACCGGTAGTTCTGCCACTGCTGTCAAAATGCCGGTGCTCTTTTTTTCAGGGACAGGCTGGCAACTTATATCTGAATCTTGACAAATAGATAGTGAGTGCGATGGCAAAGAAAAAAGAGGGCCGGGAAGCGGGAAAAAAGCAGAACGTGGCCGGGGAGTGTGATCTGGACGGGGGGTATGCCTCTCCCATAAAAACGTTCCGCGATCTTTCCATTGAAAATATAAAATCGCTTATTTCTGCGAGCCGGTACATTCAGACCCTTATTGTCCTCACAATCATCGGTTTTTTCCTGCGGTTTTACAATCTCGGGTACAACTCTCTCTGGCTTGATGAAGCCTCGACCTATTCCATTTCGATTAAGTCATTCGCTGATATCTGGCAAGTTACAGCCAGTGGAGAGTTTAACCCGCCACTCTTTTACTGGGCCGAACACGTCATGCTCATGCTCGGTAATAACGAGTTCATCCTGCGTTTTATCCCGGCTCTTCTCGGTGTCCTTACGATCCCACTCTTTTACCTGATCGGAAAGGAGTTCCTCGACAGGAACGCAGGCATTATCGCTGCTGCTGCGTGTACCGTCTCCCCATTCCTGATCTATTACTCGCAGGAAGCCCGGGCCTACATGATGATGCTTTTTTTTGTCGCTCTTGCGACATTCTTTTTCCTCAGGGCCATGAAATCGTGCAGCTTGGCCCACTGGGCGCTTTTTGGAGTCTTTTCTGCACTTGCCTTCTGGGCGCATTTTTATGCACTAGTGATGATCGGGACCCTGGTGCTTTGTGCACTCGTTGAATGGGCTCCCCACATCCGGAGCGAACTTGCGAACCTCACGATGCTGGTAGCGGGTATTATCGTCTTTGTTGCCCTTTCGCTCCCTCTGATTATCGTCACCCTCCAGCTCTTCGTTCTCCGTACCTCTTCGGCACCCACGTACGGGATCCAGGGGCTTGGGATTATTTTTGAAACCTTCATTCAGGTCGCCGGCATGAACGATATTGCAATGTACCTGCTGGTTGCACTCTTTATCGTCGGTATACTCCAGGCATTCCGTATCGGGAAAAATAAAGGGATCTTCCTTGTGCTGATCACCGTTCTTACCTTTGTTATCAGCTACATTCTCTCGTTCAAGATGCCGATGCTCCCCCGGTACCTTATCTTTTTGAGCATCGTCTTTTTCCTCGGTATCGCGGTATCTTACCAGCTCGTTTACTCCCTGTGGAATACCAAGGCTGTGGTGTACGGGTTTATTGTAGTTCTTTTTGTGATCAGTGCTCCGGTCCTTGCCGGGTATTATTCAGGGTATTCAAAGGAAGACTGGAGAGGTTTTTCTGAAGCACTCCAGCAAAAGGCCAGTCCCGGTGATGTGGTTGTGGCGGTTCCCGGGTACATATCCCAGCCTCTTGATTACTATTACTCATCGACAAGGGCAGATACGCGGGAATTCAGGGCCACTACGAGTCAGGACCTTGAAAAAATATACTCCCAAAAGGGTAACAGTACGATGTATTTTGTCGTGACAGGGGATATCAGCGCCGCAGATCCTGACGGAGATGCACTGGCTTGGCTCCAGAATAATACCCGCTTGGCAGGTCAGGATACCGGAATCTACCTCTTCACCTCCCCATAGTCTGCGAGTTTCTTCATGTACGATCTGACCATAATTATCCCCACGTTCAAGGAAGAGTCGAACATCGGTACTATCATTTTGGAAGTTGATACGGTTCTTTCCCGGAACGCGATTAACGGAGAGATTCTTGTTGTTGATGATAATTCCCCGGATCGGACCATCGAAATTGTCAGAAATTTAAAAAAGTCAAAACCCAATCTCAATCTTATTGTCCGGAAAGAGGATCCCGGACTTTCCCAGTCCGTTGTCGAAGGATTCCGTCAGGCACAATCGGATGTTTTTCTTGTTATGGATGCGGATCTCTCCCATCCGACGGCACTTATAACGGTTATGCTGGAGGGGATCCACGCCGGTAATGATCTCGTTATCGGAAGCCGGTACATGGAAGGCGGCGGAATAAAAAAATGGCCGCTTAAGCGGCGCATCATATCGATGGGTGCAACATTCCTTGGTCGTTTCCTGTTCCCGGAAATCCACGATCCGGTCAGCGGCTTTTTTGCAGTAAAAAAGAGTGTCGTTGAGCATGCGCCCCTCAGGCCACGGGGCTACAAAATCCTGCTCGAAGTGTTAGGCAAGGGTACCTGGCAGAAGGCAAAGGAGATCCCGTTTGAATTTGTTGACCGGGCAACCGGATCAAGCAAGCTGGGTGGTCGGACGATCATCGAGTACGCAGAACAGGTGATCGATAATGCACGGTTCTCTTGGAACCACCACGAGAGTATCATCTGGCAGGAATGGGTTAAATTGTTCAAATTCGGGGCGGTGGGACTCTCGGGCATCATTGTCAATGAAGGAATTCTTATCTATCTCAAGGGATATGTCCAGTTGAGCCTGCCGGTTGCAAGCATTATTGCCATAGAACTTTCGATCCTGAGCAATTTTATCCTAAACGATACCTGGACGTTCAGGACGGGGCAGCAGCACGCCATGCCACACTGGTGGGAGCGCCTCCTCTCTTTTCAGGTAGTATCCATCGGCGGAGCAGCGATAAATTTTGTTATTCTTAATGCACTTGCTGCCTTCACCGGTGTTGATTACAGGGTTGCCAATATCCTTGGTATCCTGATTGCATTTTCATGGAATTTCTGGGTGAACCGGCGGGTGACCTGGAAAAAATCCGAATAAGTCAATCTCCTGAACTCCAAGGATAGATCCGGAACAATTCTGGGAACTTCAGGAAGGAACATTTCCGTTTTTTCGGTGTCACCGCTTATAATTCACGCGGAACATCTCCCGGCATCACTTATTTCGCGGACGTTCTCATCCCCCTCTGGATGCCCGGAACCGGTTAAGAATCATTATAGGGAAGAAACGAGATGTGTACGATAGAACGACATATCCGATCGCCTCTCTGTTTGGTATCTTGGGTAGTGTGTTGACGGGGAATTATGAGCAAGAAAAAAAATCAGGAATCAAATCAGGATCGGACAAATGCGGCGTCTGGTACTGGCGTGAACAGAAGGAAAAAACTGTCGGAGTTTTCCTTATTCGGCATCTCTTGTGAGGGCATTGATACTGCAGAAGTAAAACGCCACCTCCTTTATCTCATAATCATTGCCATCATCGCCAAATTTGTCATCGTTTTTGTCACCATCACCGTTTTTCATTCATTTATTGATTATTTTGATTTCCAGTACTATCTTCAGGGAGCAGTCAATATCATGCAGGGTCAGGTTCCCTATGCAGACTTTGGTTTTGACTATCCCCCTCTTGTCTTCATTCCCATTCTGCTTGCATTTATCCCGGCAATCCTGTTCAACAGTGCCGCTGCGTTCATCCTCTCGTTTCAGTTCCTAATGGTAATCTGCGATGTCATTATCGTTATATGCATCTACCTGATCGGGCTGAAACTCTATAATGAAAAAACCGCATTTGTTGCCGCATTTCTCTATGCAACGGCGTTCTCTGTCGGGTATTTTGTCTTGACAAAATATGATGCATTCCCGACAAGCATCCTGATGCTTGCGGTGCTCTTTACGGTCTACAACCGGAGTATTCGAGGGTACATTTCCATCGTTGTCGGTACCCTCGCAAAAATATTTCCGGGAATTGCTCTTCCCTTTGTGGCGTTCTATAATGCCAAGTCAACCTCTCTACGGCAAGAGATCATCAGTATCCTCAAAATCGGGATCCCGGTGGCGGTGATTCTCTTTGTCCCTGTCCTGATCATAAAACCCGGCATTATCATATCCTATATCTCCGGCAGTCTCGTCAGGTCCGATGTATATGTGAATACCGCAACCTATACGCTGTACGCGTACCTCCACGATGTCCTGAATCTCGGGATCTCAGTTTCGACGGTTTCTTTCCTCATGTACATTCTCATGGGGCTGGTGCTTCTTTTCCTGCTCGCTATTGCATATATCGAACCGAAGAAGGATGCCCGCTTCTTGATAAAACTTATGGCGGTATCGATTTTCGTAGTCGTATTCTGCATGGCATACCACAGCCCGCAATATGTTGTCTGGTATACTCCCTTTGTCTGCCTTCTTGTGGCTGACTCCCTTCAAGGGATCATTCTCTTGTACGTGACGCAGGCAATCACCTATATTGAGTTCCCTCTATCGTTTGGCGCATTGTACACCAACACAAGCTATGCCAGTTCTGCCGGAACGCCCGGGTGGTATCTTGCGCTGGCTCTTTTTACCGTGGATATCGTAGCGTATCTCCTCCTCATGTATGTGGCAGTGAACCCAACCAATACCCACATCAGAATGCTTCTCAATCGAGTATCAGGGAAACGGGAGAAAAAAACAGAATAACCCCGGTACCCCACGCCCCGGGTTTTCCGTACGTAAACCCTAATACTGTCTCGAAGCCAAGTACGTACCATCATGTCCAATATCACCGTCGCCGTTCTGGCCCCGAACGGCTATGCAGATGATCTGGGAAAGAAAGGCACCTCAAGCGATATCACCTTCTATAACCTCAAAAAAGGCGGATCCACGGTCACCTTCATTGAGCCCACCCGGTATCCTGAAAAACTCTCATCCCTGTTCTACGCGATTACCCTCGCGGAACGCGTGGTTCTTGTGGTTGAGGAGATCAATGCGACGTTCGGGGAGACTATCCTGATGCTCCAGTGCGCCGGCAAAGCGAGCGGGTATATCATATTCAAGAACTATCTCTCCCCCGACCAGATCGCCCCGCTCATCAAGGGCACCGTCCTTGAACATTACGAGGTCATCGAGAACGACCCGCTCGGTCTTCGGGAGAAACTGCTCGATCTCGCGACAAAGATGACTGCCCACCAGAAGGTAAAGGAAGGGGCCGGTAACGGAGCAGTCCCGATCGATCACCATTTCAATGTCAAAGGAGTCGGGATTGTCATCCTTGGATGCGTTGCCCACGGAGTCATAAAAAAACACGATTCCTTAAAAGTGCTCCCCACCGCAAAAACCGCACAGATCCGTTCCATCCAGAAGCACGAGGATGACGCGGAGATCGCGGTTGCCGGGGATCGTGTCGGTCTTGCCCTTAAAGGTGTCGAGACTGAAGATCTCGACCGGGGCTACGTCCTCACAAATGACCCCGCAATAAAGAGTTCGTCGATCATCACCGGCAAAGCGCAGCTGGTCAAGTACTGGCCGGCGCCGTTAAAAGAGGACATGGTCCTGTATGTGGGCCACTGGATGCAGTTCCTGCCATCCCGGGTAACGAAAGTTTCCGCGGATGGAGACTGGAGGATGCCCGAACTGACGCTCACACTTGAAAAAGATCTGGTTTTTCCCCCAGGTGCAAAGGTCGTTCTCAACTACCTCGAAGGCGGCAAACTCCGGGTTGTCGGAACCCTTACACTCCCATAGGATCGCGACATCCCCCAAAACTTTTTTTAAGAAATGATTTTAGCTGAGTTTTTCTGTCAATAATCTCAGGGAACCTCATTTATTATTTAGTGCCGGGATCATCAGTACACTGAGAAACCATGCTTGGAGATATTATTGGCTGGGTTATCCTTGCTGTTATCGTCATTGTCATAATCGGGCTTGTCCTGTGGGCCGTCGGGATATATAACCGGTTCTATTCCCTGAAAAATTCATCAGAGGCAACCCTCGGGCAGATCCGGGTCGCGATGAAGAAACGGCTCGACATGATCGAGCAGCTGCTCGGCGCGGTCAAGAGCTACGCAAAGTTCGAGCAGGACACCCTCACCAGGGTCACCGCCATGCGGGCAGCAGTGGCAACGGCCGGGCCCGGTGACTTGAACAAGGTCGAGGCAGAGTCCCGCTCCATCTTCGGGCGCCTGCTTGCCGTGGCTGAAAACTATCCTGAATTAAAGACCTCCCAGACCGTCACCTCGCTTATGGACTCAGTCAAGAGCCTTGAGGAAGAGATTGCCCGCCAGCGGTATACTTACAACAACATTTCGCAGGAGTTCAACACGATGATGGACACGATCCCGTCAACGTTTATCGGGCACATGATTCATCTGCCGAAGCTTGAATACCTCCAGTTCGAAGATGAGATCAAGACCCCGCCGAAAATTGAGTTCTGAAAAAGGATTTGTCATAGGTGAAGCCGGGCATACTGTTGGGAGCCTCCTCTTTTTAACAGGGAGAAATTCCCTGTTCCGGTATTCGCCTCTTACTTCCCTGAACATGAGAGTAACCTGCGTTTTTTTAAGGATTCGGTTTTGGCCGCGCCGGGGAAAACAAGCTTGCGCGGCCGTCCCCGCTGCACGTACAAATGCGTGGTCAATAACCGCAGATTTTCTTATTTTAAGAGGAAAAGAGATATAAATCCGCGTCAATCCTATGAATACCCGGATAAACAAAGGCGTTCATATGCAATATTCTGAAGGTCGGCTCGGCAGGGTGTTTGTCGTCAGGATCGATGACGGCGAGGATTTTTTAGCTGTCATGCACGAGTTCGTCCGCATCAAATCCGTACGAACCGGTACTATCCTTTTTCTCGGTGCACTCCGGCAGGGGAGGATGGTGACAGGTCCTGAAGAAGCGATCCTTCCCCCGGATCCGCATTTTGTCATGTTTGAAGGCGGCTGGGAGATGGTAGGGCTTGGCACTATCTGTCCGGGGGAAGATGGTCCTGCAATCCACTACCATGCATCGGTCGGCCGGGCCGGATACGCTCTGACCGGGTGCCTGAGGGAAAAGGCCATCACCTACATCGTCGCTGAGGCGATTGTTCTTGAATTTACCGGGCTAGACATCAGCCGCCAGTTCGATGAGAAAACCCAGGTGTCCCTGCCGTTCCACAAAAACGATGACGGAGATCTCGGGCAGTCCCCGGGTGCTCCAAAGGCAAGCGCACCGACAGAAGAACCCGTGCCCAAAGAGGAAGAGACGGCAACAAAAGAAGATGACACTCAAGGGGGGCTTGCCGAGATTATCCGCGACCTGACCCGGCGGCCACGGATATGAGCCTCGCACATCCCCGGTTTTTATGAACCCCCAACCCCCGTTTCTTCCCCTCTCCCGTGATGAGGGAGCGGCCCTTGGTATTGACCGTTTTGATATCATCCTTGTCACGGGCGATGCGTATGTCGACCACCCCTCCTTTGGTACGGCACTTATCGGCCGGGTCCTCTGGGATGCGGGATTTTCCGTTGGCATTATTGCCCAGCCGGACTGGAAGATCGATCTGGACGTTACGGCTCTGGGAAAACCACGGCTCTTTTTTGGCATCTCGTCCGGTAATGTCGACTCGATGGTGAACAACCTCACGCCGAACCTGAAACGACGGAGTTCCGATGTGTACTCGCCCGGCGGGGTGCCCCGGCGCCCGGACCGGGCGACCATCGTGTACGCAAACCGGGTGCACGGGGCATATCCCGATGTCCCGGTTGTCATCGGGGGCATCGAGGCGAGCCTGCGCCGGTTTGCTCACTACGATTACTGGCAGGACCGGGTGCGCCAGTCGATCCTCGCCGATGCCCCGGCGACCCTTCTTGTCTATGGCATGGGGGAGCGGCAGATGGTTGAGATCGCCCGGCGGCTGGGCGCGGGAGAACCTGCCCGGTCGCTGCGGGATATCCGGGGAACGGCGTATGCGATGGAAGTTGCCGAATGGCGTACCGCCCGGCCGGAAGGGGTTGTTGAGATCCCCGTTTTTACCGAAGTTAGTTCGGACAAGGCCGCGTACGCCCGGGCGTTTGCCCTCCACTATCGCGAACAGGACCCGGTCCGGGGGAAACCGGTCGTCCAGCCACACCCAAAGACGGTGATCGTCCAGAACCCCCCGGCCCAGCCTCTCTCTACGGCCGAGCTCGACCACATCTACGAATTGCCCTTCTCTCGCCGGGCCCACCCCTCGTACCGGAAACCGGTCCCGGCGCTTGAACCGGTGCAGTTCTCGGTCGTGAGCCACCGGGGGTGTTTCGGGGGCTGCTCGTTCTGCGCCCTCACCCACCACCAGGGACGGATCATCCAGAACCGGAGCATAGAATCCATTGTCCGCGAGGTGAACCGGATGGCCGCGATGCCGGAGTTCAAAGGCATCGTCCAGGATGTGGGCGGCCCTACGGCAAACATGTACGCGATGGAATGCGGACGGTGGGAGAAGGCGGGCGCCTGCCCGGACAAATCCTGTTCACCGGCGTGCAAGACCCTCAAAACAAGTCACCGTCAGCTCACCGAGCTCCTCAAAAGGGTCAGCGAGGTGCCGGGTGTGAAAAAAGTGTTCGTCGGCTCAGGCATCCGGTACGATCTTGTCCTCGCCGATGATCCAGGTTCCCGGTACCTGGAGGATCTCTGCGACCGTCACGTCTCCGGCCATCTCAAGGTCGCCCCGGAGCATATCTGCCCAAAGGTCACTGCCGCGATGAACAAGCCAGTCGGTGCGGTTTTCGACCGGTTCCGCGACCGGTTCGAGACGCTCCAGAAAGGAAAACCAAAACGCCAGTACCTTGTCCCTTACTTCATGTCCGGCCATCCGGGCTGCACAATCGCTGACATGATCGAGCTCGCGGAATACATCCGTGACCGCCAGCTCTACACCGAGCAGGTGCAGGACTTCACGCCGACACCCATGAGCGTGTCCACGTGCATGTACTACACCGGTCTCAATCCGTTTACCCTCGAGCCGGTATATGTGCCAAAAGGGCAGGAAAAAAAGATCCAGCGGGCGATGATGCAGTACCGGGAACCGGGGAACCGAAACCTCGTGCTCGAAGGGCTCCGCATGGCGGGGAGGAGCGATCTGATCGGATTCGGGAAAAAGTGTCTGGTTGCCGGGGACGGGCACCGGTTCCGGCCTCCGGTACTGAGGAAGTGATCCTTACTTTCTCCCGTAATCGTCCTGGTACCGGACTATATCATCCTCTTCGAGATATTCTCCGAGCTGAACCTCGATGACTTCGAGAGGGATGACGCCGGGGTTCCTGAGCCGGTGCCGGATCCCGCTCCGCACAAACGTGCTCTCTCCCTGCCGGAGTAGTGTCGTTTCTCCGTTGAGTTCGATCTCTGCCGTACCGCTCACGACAACCCAGTGCTCGCTCCGGTGGTGGTGGAGCTGAAGTGAGAGTTTCTGGCCGGGTTTTACGGTCATACGTTTGATCTTGTACCCTTTCACATCCTCAAGCACCGTATACGATCCCCAAGGCCGGTGAACCTGCCGGTGGAACTGCGTGACCGGGTCGTCCCGCTCATTGTACCGGTGGACGAGCTCCTTGACCTGCTCTGTGTGCTGGTTGTCGCAGATCAGGAGCGCATCAGTCGTATCCACCACCACGAGGTTGTCGACGCCGATCATGCCCACATGTTTGCCAGGGGCATGTACGTAATTGTCCTTTGCCGACAGGTACTCAGCCTCCCCCACGTTTCCTTCTGCATCGTGCGGGTGTACCTCGTAGAGCGCCTTGAACGTCCCGAGGTCATTCCAGTCCGTATCGAGCGGCACCACGGCCACCTTCTTTGACGGCTCCAGCAGGCCGTAATCGATCGAGATCGAATCCAGTTTCGCGTACTCGGGCACGCCGGTACTGCCAAACGCGGCAGAGAGGCGCGGCTGGTATTTTTTGAGTTCCTCGAAGAAGGTTTTGACAGAAAGGAGGAAGATCCCGCTGTTCCAGAGGTACCCTTTCTTCACGTAGACCGTGGCGGTTTTCTCGTCAGGTTTCTCTTTGAACTCTTCGACAAAAAAACCCCGGGCAAGTGCCTTTCCCGGCTTGATGTACCCGTAGCCGGTGTGGGGGGATGTGGGTTTTACCCCGAACGTGACAAGATACTCCCGGGCGAGGGGCTCGGCAGCCTTGATCTGATCGATCGCGACGTCGCCGAGCAGGTGATCGCTGGGGAACACGACGGCGGTGGCGTTCTTATCCTCTTTTTTGATCCGCTGCATCGCCCACACGATCGCAGGCAGCGTGTTCTTTCCTTCCGGCTCTGAGAGCACGTGGTTGTCAGGGATCGTGTAGCCCAGATCGTCCATCTGGTTTCTGACAAGATACTGGTGGATCTCGTTTGTCACCACCCAGATCTCGTCTTCGCGCGAGAGTTTTGCCGCCCGTTCGCAGGTCTTCTGGAACAGGGAATTTCCATCCATCGGGATGAACTGCTTGGGGAAATATTCGCGCGAGAGGGGCCAGAGCCTGGATCCCACGCCGCCGGCAAGGATAATCGTCTTCATGTATTCGCCTGGTATCTGCACCGGGTACGGTCTTTTTTCGATCCCGGCACCGTATTCGTACAGTATTGTGTCCGGAGTTATCCTTTATAAAAGTCGATCCCGCAGGCACCGGTCACGAAACCGGGGCAATCTTACACGGGGCGTCGATAAATCTCCTCATCCACAGCTCGGCGCACGCAATCCGCCAGACCTCAGGAGAATATGTCGATTTGTCATTCAGGAATGCGAGGTAATCCTGTGCGACCGCATCGGCATCCCAGTAGGGCCGGGACTTGAAACTTTCCGATGAAAAAATCTCCAGCATGAACGGCCGAAGCTCATTTTTCATCCAGCACTCTTCGGGTGTGACAAAGCCCATCTTGTCCTGGCGGCACCGCACGGACTCGGGCACCTTGTCCCGGATCGCCGTTCGCAGGGCGACTTTTGTCACACCGGCCCGGATCTTCTGCGAGAGGGGGAGCGATGCAATGTACTCCGCGAGCCGCACATCGAGATAAGGCACCCGGGACTCCAGCGAAAATCCCATCGAGTTCCGGTCCTCGTAGTGGAGGAGGGCGGGAAGGTTGGTGGAGAGGAGTTCCCGGCGCAGAACCTCATCGAGTGTGCCCTGGTAACGGTCGATCGTTTCCGGGGTGCACTTCAGGAGACTCCGTCTCGTTTTGCGGACATGCAGCTGCTGCCGTGCGGACTGGAAGAAATCCCGGTGTTCTCTCGCACTCCCGGCAATCTCGCGGAGCGCCGTCCCCCAGTGATACGTGCGGAGGAGCCCCCTGATGTAACTGCCCTGGTAGCCCAGGTACCCGGCAAGAAGTTCGTCCGCCCCCTGCCCGTCCAGCACCACCTTGACCTTCTGTGAGGCAAGTCGCATGACGCAGTACTGGGCATAGATAGAGAGCGAACCGAAGGGCTCGTCCTGCAGGTACACGAGCCGGTCGATATCCTCCCAGAGCTGGTTCGGTGCAGGTTCCGTCCGGTCCGCGTCGACACTGGTCGCGGCCACGACCTCGTCGATATACCGGCTCTCATCGAATTTTTTGTCAGAGAAGACCACCGAGAAAGTCTTCTGCCGGGCCCCGACACTCTCCGGCGCCTCGCTCCTGATGAGGGTATTGATCAGGACTGTGAGGGTCGATGAATCGATCCCACCCGAGAGGCAGGTGCCGACTGCCACGTCGCTTCTCAGGTGAATGCGGACTGCCTCAAGGAGCAGCTCGCGGAGGTGTGCCGCAATCGCCTCATCGTCTTCTTTTCCCCCGATCTCCGGGTTTACCTTTACGTCCCAGTATCGGAACGGCGACAGCATTCCGTCCTTTGTAACAACCAGGGCATGGCCCGGCTCGATCTGGAAGATGCCGTCAAACATGGTACGGCTGCACTGATCCTGCACGCCCCACGCGAGATAGGTGCAGAGCATTTTATCGTCCGGCTTCTTCCCGATTGCCGGGTGGGCGAGGAGCGCCTTGATTTCGGATGCGAACAGAAACGAGCCGCCGGCCGTGGTGTAATAGAAGGGCTTGATCCCGAACCGGTCCCGGGCGCAGAAGAGTTCCCGTTTTTTCTCGTCCCAGAGAGCAAACGCCCACATGCCGTTGAACCGGGTAAGGCAGTCATGCCCCCATTCCTCGTAGGCATGGAGGATCACTTCGGTATCGGACTTCGAGTAGAACGTATGCCCTTTTTTCGCCAGTTCCTCGCGGAGTTCGACAAAGTTGTAGATCTCGCCGTTGAAGACCAGCCAGAGCGAGCTGTCCTCGTTTGTCATCGGTTGGAGACCGTCAGGGGAAAGATCGATAATGGCGAGCCTCCGGTGGACGAGCCCGGTGTTTTCGCAGATATGCGAACCTTCGCCATCGGGCCCCCGGTGGGCGAGCCTCTCTGACATGGCAGCAAGGAGCCGGCGATCCGGCCTGCCACCCGTATAGCAATACTGCCCTGCGATCCCGCACATTCGTTTGATCTATGGTTTCTTGGAGGATTAAAAAGCTGATATGGGGCGTGTACTACGCTTTCATGATCTTTGTCCCGGGGATGTATGGGGGGTCAGCAGGGGTAATGTTGTTTTTTTAAAAACAGGATGCCCACAGCAGTATCTATCGTAATTTATCCATATCTCCATGACAAGATCCCACACGAAAATATAATTTTCCCCCACTGACCCCCCAAAGGATCCGGCCCGGTTCCTGGCGCGGGATAGGACACTTTTACGATGATAAAAAATCTTTACCGGCAGGGGCTATGCTGTCAAAATAGTGGGGGGTCAGTGGGGGAAATTCAGGAGACCCCCTGCCGGCCGTCATTGGCTATAGTCTCCTGGCTCTCGTACCCATCGTCCCGGGAACTACCGGGCCGGAGCACTCACGCGGGAAAAACAGATAAGATCATTATCGAAAATTCCCGGGGAAGTCCCCCGGAAAAACAGTGCTAACCCTGAAGAGTTCAGGGGCTACGAAAAAAAGATGCATTCACTTCGTTGTACGGGCCGCCCCGGTCTTTTTTTCCCCGACAGTCTTGCCGGCTGCTTTCTTCTGTGGCACCGTTTTTACCTCGCAGGGGAAGCACTTCTCCAGCCGGTCGTCAATGACACGGTAGGCATTGGCGAGCACCGAGGCATTTGCAATCATGCCCGAGAGCAGGATCACTTCAAGGATCTCCTCCCGGGTCGCACCCATCTTGGTCGCTGCCTGCATGTGGTAGCTCGTACAGTACTGGCATTTTAAGGCCGCCCCCACCGCCATGCTGATCAGTTCCACGTACTTGGGGTCGAGCTGGCTCGTCTCGGCAACGGTACTTTTGTACAGGAGGTGGGAGATGAGCACTTCGGGCCGCTCCCCCATGCGTTTGAAGATGAGCGGCACCTTGCCGTACTCCCTCTCGATTACCTTCATCCATTCATCTGCCGTGGCGTCAGCGCCTAACTCGACAATCTGCCTCAACCGGTCTTCAAACTCGTTTTCCTGTTTGCGTCCCATGATCCCTCATATCACCATATTCGTCTCAGAGAACGGCCTGACCCGGACAATAATGTAGTCACGCATCCGCGAGGGTTCGATTGCCGCGATGTCGCCGATGGTTATGCCGTCCTCGATCTCGGTTTTCCTGAGCACGTCCGCGTATGTATCGTACGGCAGCTTCACCCGTAGGCCCGACATCTGCACGGTAAGCGGGGTCGGCGAGGTCACATCAAGAATGGCCGGCACCTGCTCCCGGATCACGTCCATGAGCCGGGCCGGGGAGACCGAGAGAGGGTCTTTTGCGAGTTCCTCCCGGCGCTTCGAGAGCACCCAGGTGATCTCCGCGATGATCTCGTCGAGCTTGGAGAGCTCCTCGGACTCTTTTGTCCGGTGCATGAACCGGCCGACGTTTCCTACGTACCCGTCTACTTTTGGCTCAACGATCCGTTCGAGCACGTCCTTGTCCGGGCCGCCACAGAGGACGACCGGCACCTCTATCCCCCGGAGCAGCACCGGCATCTTGTGCTCGATGCAGGTCTCGAAATTCCCGAGCAGGTACACGGCAATGTCGTGCTCGTTAATTACATCCCTCTCCTCGTCATTGAGGCCCGCGATCCGTTTCCCGACACCCCGGGCCATCCCCACCATGTTGCTTTTTGCCCCGAGCCGGCGCACGTACTCGGCGATATCGCAGGACGGGTGCGGCAGGTGGTGGATCTCAAGGCTCATGCTCACGACCGCGATCTCGGTGCCCACGAGCGGCGAGTCGGTCACTTCCCCAGCAAGCGGCTTTCCGATCGCACGGATCAGTTCCACATCGTCCTTTGGCACGAAGCACTGGATCACGACTTCCTGTGCGATCATGTGTTTCTGGACGATGTAGCCCCCGAGATCCTCTATAAGATCGGTGATTTCGCTGTGCCGATAGACCCCGCCCCTGTACGTGATCGGGACAAGGATCATGGCGTCTCCCCCATGAGTGCGAATTTCTCGCGGACAAGCGCCATGCCGGCGTCCGTTAAAGTATCCTCGCTTGCCACAAACGAGAACTTCTCGGCGCCGTAGTTCTCGCTCCTGACCCGGAACCCCTCGGGGCAGGTGCACTTAAGGGCGTAGATAAGATCCTTGTACAGCGCCTGGCTCGGGTCGGCGATCGCGATCTCTTCTATCTCGCGGGCCCCGGCCGTGACGCCGTACAGGATGACCGTAAACCGGTCCGGCTGTTCGACGTGATCTTTCCCGAACCGGTCCCAGAAGATCTTGAGCATCGGTGCAAGCCAGGTCTCATCAGAGATCGCGAGTGTCATCTTCCCCTCCTGCGGGTTGACATTTGCGATATCCCCGACACGGACGAGGGTAGTGACTTTTTTTAAGACCCCGACGGCGACAAAGATGGGTACTTTCGGGTCGATGTAGATATGCATTTTGTGGATGACCCGCAGGAGGTTGTGGTCGAGAAGTACGTCGTTTGCGATCTGCCGGTAGTACTCGCCACCCAGTTTTTCCGTGCACTCCACTTCAAAGTACTCAATGGCCTGCATCTGTCCCGTCCTTTACAAACCCCGATGCCAGCAGTGCCGAACCGACCGCACCAATGTACTGCGAGTGCGGCGGGACGACGACATTTATCTTGAGGAGTTCTCCCATCGCATGCACTAGCCCCTCGATAAGCGAGGTGCCCCCGACCATGATCACGGGCTCCTTGATGTCCACTTCCTGGAGCTGCTGCTCGAAGACCTGTTCGGCAACGCTGTGGCAGGCCGCCGCCGCTACATCCTCCCGGGTGCTGCCGGCAGCGAGGGCGTTTACGAGACTCTGGGTACCAAACACGATACAGTAACTGTTCATGGGTACCCGGCTGCCCATACCTTTCATCGCAAGTGGCCCGAGTTCCGTGATGTCGACACCGAGACGCTTCGCGGTCATCTCCAGGAACCGACCGCTTGCACCGGCGCAGATACCGCCCATCGTGAAGGTGCCCGGGATACCGTCCATGACCGTGATCGCCTTGTTATCCATGCCGCCGATATCGATCACGGTCGCCGGCCCGTGCTGCTTACCGGCAAGGTAAACCGCCCCTTTGGAGTTCACGGTCAGCTCTTCTTGGATCAGGTCGGCGTTGAAGTCTTTCCCGACAAGGAAACGACCGTAGCCGGTGGTGCCGATTGCCTGGACGTCTTCGAGTTTCATTCCCGCCTCGGCAAGCGCATGATCGACAACGTCGTGGGCGCACTTGAGTACCTCGGTTGTCGGCTGCCATCCTTTCCCGATGATCTTGTTGTCCTTCATCAGGATGGCCTTCGTAGTCGAAGAGCCGGAGTCGATCCCGAGCGTGATCCCTTCCTGAACCTCCCGGGCCAGAAGCGCTCTTCTCCGGGCAATGGTCGTGAGCGCCTCCATGCGGGTGAGGAGCGTTCCCGAAGTCGTGCGCTCGGTAAACGAGTAACTGACGACCGGGAGTTTCGAATGTTCGAGGATATAGCGCCTGAGTTCATTTCTCACGATCGCGGCTTCGGCACACCGGAAACAGGTTGCGATAAAAACGGCGTCGGCTTCCACCCGACCTTCGACAAGCGCCATCGCCCGTGCGATAGCGAGTTTTAAGTCAGGACTCCTGACTTCAAGGCCGAACTTGTCAAAGTCCCGCACGATATCCTTAAGAGCGACATCAGGGTAGAAGATCTCGCCATTGACGGATTTTGCCGCCTCGTCAATCTCATGCTGGACTCCTGAGTATTCCGCGCCGCAGGAGAGCTGGGCGATGCGTACCGGGGCTGTCATTTCTTCCCTCCGAGATCGACAAGGAACCGTTTGATTGCTGCGACAAACTGCGTGCCCTCGTCCTCGGTTCTTGGGTATTCCAGTTCGAGTCGTGGCATATCTTTTTGCCTGATTAAAAATTTCAGAAGTTCGTTTGTCCGTGCGCAGCCCATGCAGCCGAACGCGAGATCAGCGTTGTTGATGATGATTGCGGCATCGCATTCCTCAACCATCGGGCCGTAGAGTGCCATGCGCCCCCGCACGCCGCTCGGGACTTCCACGGCCGCCCAGTGGAGCCCTTTTTTTGGTTCTTCCGGTGTTATCTGGAGCGGTGCGGACTCAAGGCCCGGGGTCTGGACGCGTTCGCGGATCGCAATCGCAGAACCGAGCGGGGTGTGCCCGAACCGGGTTACCATATCTGAAAGGATCAGGCTTGTTGCGGGGTAGATGAATATTTTTGCCATGGTCAGGGCTCCTGTGCATCGATCATTTTCTTTAGGGTATAGACATCCAGACGGTGTGCGGAAAGTGTCTGAACCGGTGCCGGGACGGTCGCGGCATCGCGCGTGTCCAGTTCTTCAAGGGCGTGGGAGATGTAGGGAAGGATTCCCATCTCGAACTCGATCCCGTGGAAGCCGGGCCGTGCACCGCCAAGCGACGCCCGGCATCTCCGTGCATCGCCGGGCGGGAACCCCCGGTCCTTGACAAAGATATGCGCCGGGTCCATCATCCTGACTTCAGCGATCACCCGGTCGACGTCCACCTCCGCTCCCATGATGACTAGGCCAAAACAGTTCTCCTTGATCATCACGCTCTTTGCTACCTCGTACGCCCGGATCGCGACATCTGACGGGGTCACGTTGTACGATTCCACCACCACGTACCGGGTCACGGTCCCGACATTTGCCGGGTTGTAGTCAGTCATTGGTTCACCTCGCGGATATACACCGTCTGCCGCTCCTTTACACTTTTGAGTTTGCCTGTATCGATCACGCGCCCGATAATGTTGGTGCCTTCAAACGGCTCCGATGTCGGGCCGAACTCCCGGTTCGCTGATAACCGCACTCCCACAAGCCCGGTGCCTTTACGCGAATCGTTGGTGATGGCGAGGCTTGCGGCAGGGACTTCATCCGTCGGGCAGTTCTCGGGATAGATCTTGACGGTGGTCGGGATCTTCGGCTTGAAAAGGTACACATCGTCAAAGACAAAGAACGCCGGCATCATCCCGGCGTCGTGCTCCGCGAGCCCGGTGATCTTGCGGAACACGATGCAACTCTCCGGGGCACGTGCATCGTCAAGCACGATATCGACAACCTGCGCAAACGGCGCTGTCGTCACCTTTGCCGAACGTTCGGCAAGCACGTCAAGAGTCGTTCCCGGTTCCTGCGACACCACGATACGGTCTGCACTGTCTTTATCGATCGCAAGGGCGATCCCCCGGTTCGCGGCTACCTCCTTTGCCTCTTCAAGTGGCAGGCCAAGGAGATCGATGCGCGAAGGAATCACTTGGGTGGAGAGGATATCGCCTTCTTTTGCGAGTTTTACGAGTTCGATCCCGTGCACGACCTGCCCGACCACGCTGTGGGCCGGGCTGCTCGGGACATCAGCCCGGTAGATATACACGCCCCCGACCGAAGGCCCTCCCGTGCGCACAGTCACCGTGCCCTCCCGCCGCGGGCGTTTAAACTGGGAGGGAACATCGGTACCGACCAGTTTCTGGTCGAGGATATGGGTACTTGTCGCACGCCCGATCGTAAACCTCCCGGAATTGAGGGCAAGGAGCAGATGCTCGACGCTTCCTGCCGCCTCGGTCGTGATCCGTTCCGGGGTGTACCCCTGCGCCATTACTTCGACACGGGTCACGATCTGCATTCCCTCTTCGAGGGGGAGGGTCATGTCCATGGTGGTAAACGACCGGCTAGTGTCCGCCCAGCTGATGACCGGCTCGGTTTTGGTTACCCGGTCACCTGTCACCCACCGGTCGAGCACAGCCTTCCCGCTCACGACCCGGCCGACCACGCCACCGGTCTCATCGGCACCGTGATCCGCGAGATGGCGGCTTTTTGAAAAAATAAGGTACGAGGTCTTCGGGTCGTATCCACCACAGCCGAGGATCACGTCGCCCCGCTCGTAGAGCCGGGGTTTGCGCTCCGGCCTGACACCAGAGGGGAACGGCCCGAATGCTGCCGCATACCGGTCGGTCCAGTGGAGAGCGAGGCTTTTCTCCGCCTCCGGGTGTTCGAGTATATCCACCTCACGGCCAGCCAGTTCGAGCGTGATCTCCCCGGCTGTCGTACTGACGGTGATGCTCCCGGTCTTTTCCTGCTCCTGTGTTGCAGGTCGGATAATGGCGACAGCGCACCCGGCAGGCTGGCCGGGGACAAGTGTGGAAAGCGGTGTCCCCTCACTGACTTCGCGGATCTCCCCGTCAAGGTGAACACGGATCATGTGCCCCTCTCATCAGGCTGGAGGCTGGCTCATGACCCTGCGCTCATCATCGGTCAGGTGAGCAAGTACGTCAGCGGTCTTTCCTATCTCGACGATCTTCCCGCCCCGCATCAGGGCAAGCCGGTCGCAGATATCGCGCACGAACTCCATATCGTGCGAGACCACGATGAACGTCTCGTCGATCTCGTCCCGGGAGTGCATGATGGAATGCTTCACGTCGATCTTCGTGATCGGGTCCATGGTCCCGGTAGGTTCGTCAAGAATCACGATCTTAGGCTCCCTGATCAGCACCTGCGCAAGAGCGACCCGGTGGCGCTCCCCCTCGGAGAGCTGGGCCGGCATGCGGTCGAGGATCTCTTTGCTCTTCTCTTCAGAGAACCCGGCCATCTTTAACGTGACGATCGCCTTTCGCATGGCCAGCTCTTTTGGGAATTCAAGACCGATTGCATCGGTGAGGTTATCGAGCACGGTCCGGTGCGGGTAGAGGTCGTACTCTTGGTGCAGGAGGCCGATGTACTCCTTCGCCCGGCCCCTCTGGTCGACGCCGGGCTTGGTCATGTCCACCCACTCTTCACCGATCTTAATATTGATCTCCCCGCTCGTGGGCTCGATGAGGCCGGCGATGATCTGCGAGAGCGTCGTTTTTCCAGCGCCACTCTTTCCGATGATCCCGAAGATCTCCTTTGCATAGACCTCGAAACTGACGCCGTTTACTGCTTTTACGACACCCCGGTCGACAGAGATATAACGCTTGACGAGATCCCGTGCCTCCACGATCTTCTCTCCTGCTGCCGTGTGTTCGAAGGTCTCTGTATCGTCGCAGCCTTTCATGAACTCGTCGATCACTTCTTTTGGCGTACCGATCTTTGCGATGGAGCCATCGACAAGCAGGAGAGCACGGCTGGCCACGTCCTCAATCACCTGTGAGAAGTGAGAAGTGACGACGATACCCATATTGTTGGTCTTCGCCGCTTCCGCAAGCATCGTGTGGACAATTTTTGCCGTGCCGGGATCGAGTGTGCCGGTTGGCTCATCGGCAAAGAGTAAAAACGGCTCTTTTGCGAGCTGCCGGGCGAGCACGACCCGTTGCTTTTCGCCACCCGAGAGGTCGCGGGCGATATGCATCATCCGGTGGGAGAGCCGGACCTGATCGATGAGGTCGGCTGCCCGGTTGATGGCCTTGTCCTGCGGATAATCGATATCATCGAGTGCGTGGAGGACATTCTCGATCACCCGGTCATCACCGTACAGGGCGAACGTCCGCTGGAACATGATCGCCGTGCGGCGCATGACCCGGCGTTTCAGCGCCTCGTTTGTTTCGTTCCAGAGATCCACATCGATTGCCGCAAGCGTGCCGCCGCAGTGCGGGCAGGGTTTGCCGGCAGAACTTGCGACATCCATGTATTCGCAGCCCGGGCAGGCAGAAACGTGATAGACGATCCTGCCGGTTGTGGGCGGCTGGTCTACCCCGCGCATCAGGTGCATCAGTACGGTCTTGCCGGCACCGCTTCTTCCGATGATCCCCAGGATCTCTCCCTCGCTGATCTCGAATGAAATATTTTTGAGAGCATGCGTGCCGTCAAAATCCATACAGATATTGTCGACCGTGATCAGTGGAGCCTTCATAATTCCCTTGTACCTAATGTGATACTGGTGTCATATTACCTTTTATATCATGCACGCTGTCGTCACGATCGGGAATTACACAGGCTTTTGATCAGTCCCTGTATGATGGGCAGAACATCACTCACCTGGCTGATCACATAGTCTGCGGCCCTGAAAAGTTCCTCAGGACGATCGCCGGCTTGTTGCACGGTGAGTATGGCAGTATCGGCCTTTTTAAAAGCACCGAGATCGTTGATCCCGTCCCCGATCATGACGACATGGTCGTACTCGTTCTTGAGATCCATAACGATCTGCGCCTTGACCGAGGGCGTCGCCACCCCATAGACCCGGTCGCGGGGAATGCCAAGGTGATCTGCCATGATCTCCAGTTTTGTCGAACGGTCTCCGGATGCGATGAACGTAGGTATGCCCATCTTATGGAGGGCTGTGATCGTCTCTTTTGCCCCTTCAAACGGCCAGCCTCCGGCAGTTATGGTAAACTCAATAGATTTTTTGGCCATGTTGAGGATCGCTCCGCTGTTGAGCGTGAGCGTGGACTCGTCCTTGCACACCCGCCAGACATCGCGGATGCATTCCTGGAGATCGCCAACCCGAGTCTTTTTGTCGGTATACAACATGTCCCCGATCTCTTCGGCAGTCATAATCTTCCGGGTGCAGCTGATCCCGAATCCCACGTTGTTGTCTGAAAGATAGGTAGAGAGCAGCGTATCGGGTGGGGAGGTGATGATATGCTTGGAGTGGACCGGGATGACAATCAGGACACGGTCTGGAGAGGAGAAGGTGAGCGTCGTCGTCTCGATACCTGGCATGAGCACCTGTCGCGAGACGTCTTTTGCGACCCGGTACGTGTTTAAAAGCGTTCCGGCACTATCGAAAACCACGGCGACCGTCATCGTTTCACCCAGCAATAAACTCTATGTAGATTCCCCTCTTTTATTGAATCACTGAAATCTGATGATCGTATCTGAAACTGCAGACAAGATAAAGAGCATGGAGATCCGGGGGGCTGGAAGGATTGCCCGGGCCGTCGCAGAAGCCCTGCGTGATCATGCCCTCTCGGTCCGGGCTCCGACACGTGATACGTTCCGGTGGGAGATGGAGCATGCCGCATCCCTTCTCCTTGCCACCCGCCCGACCGCAGTCTCCCTGCCCAATGCCGTCCATATCGTTATGGCTGGTCTCGAAAATGCGAAGACCCTACAAGAGGCACAGGCCGGCGTGGTCCAGCGCGCTGATGAGTTCGTCAGATCCTCGCAGCACGCAGTAGAACAGATCGCAGGGTTCGGCGCGAGTCACATCCGTGACGGTGATGTGATCCTCACCCACTGCAACTCGGAGGCTGCGCTCGGGTGTATCATCGAGGCGCACCGGCAGGGTAAGGAGATCGAGGTCTTTGCGACGGAAGTCCGACCGAGGAACCAGGGGCTCATCACGATCCGGACCCTGAACGATGCGGGCATAAAAACGAATTTCATCGTGGACTCTGCGGTTAGGTCCTTCATCAACGAAGTCGATCTCGTGATAGTCGGGGCCGATGCGGTGACCGTGAACGGTGCGGTGGTCAACAAGATCGGGACAGCGCAGGTCGCCCACTCCGCCCGCGAGGCCCGGGTGAACCTGGTCGTCGCTGCCGAGACCTACAAGTTTGCGCCCCGCACGATCCTCGGGGAACTCATCCGGATCGAAGAGAGGGCCGGAAGCGAGGTGCTGCCCGATGAGATTGTCAGGACACTTCCCCATGTGACCGTGAGAAACCCGGCCTTTGACGTGACGCCGGCAGAGTATGTCGACCTGATCGTGACCGAGAAGGGAGCAATCCCCCCGCAGATGGCCTATGTCATCATCCGGGATTACCTTGGCTGGGGGATTGACGAGTTCCATACACCGTTCGGGCCGGCGGGTTTCAACGGGGAATAAGGTTCCCGTTTGTCCTGCCGCGAGCCGGCCGATGCGTTTATTGAGGGAAAGCCTCACAAAGAATAATGGATTGTCCGGAGTGCATCAGCACACCCGGATTAAGAACACAGTATCGGATCATCAGGGGATATGTGATGGAGATACCCTTTACCAAACTACAGGGAAACGGCAATGATTTTGTGCTCATTGATGAGTATGAGAGAGCGATCATTCCCGATGACATGAAGGCGCATTTTGCCGCTCTTTACTGTGACCGGCGGTTCGGGATCGGGGCAGATGGTATTCTGTATCTCCTGAAATCCACAACGTCTGATATACGGATGCGCATCTTCCAGCCCGACGAGAGTGAGGCGGAGATGTGCGGCAACGGGATCCGGTGTCTCGCCAAGTATGCGTTCGATGCCGGGTACATCAAAGAGTCATGCACGGTAGAGACTGTTGCCGGCGAAGTCGGTGTGGCTCTTCAGTATTCCGATGAGGATTTTACCGCGACAATCAGCATGTCCACGCCGAAATTCGAACGCAGGGATATTCCGGCCACCGGGGAGGGCGAATACCATGAGCATATCGGGGATTTCGATGTCTATGGGGTAAACACCGGTGTCCCCCACGCGGTGATCCTCGTTGATGCAGTTGACAGCGTCGACATCGCTCTGGCCGCCCCGCCGATCCGCCATCATGCTTCGTTTAAAAATGGAGCCAACGTGAATTTTGTGCAAAAGACCGGCGATGATTCTATCCGGGTGCGGACCTTCGAGCGCGGCGTGGAGGAGGAGACCCTTTCCTGCGGGACCGGTGCGACTGCATCTGCCGTAATCGTGCACCATCTCGGGTATATGGGCGATAAGATCCGTGTCGAGACCCAGGGTGGCCCGCTCACCATTCACTTCAACGGTGGCGTGAAGATGGAAGGCCCGGCTGCCACGGTTTTTTCCGGCGTTATCACGTATTGATCTTTTTTTTGTTTTTCCGTCATTACCGGAATCCGGCGAGGGTCACCTGCCGGGCCGAGCCGGAAAATGCCAGGTAGGGCAGCGCCCGTTTCAGGCAGGCACCGGACACACCGAGATCCCGGGGCGTCCGGATCGTACGGCGTTCCCGGGCCCGTATAATGGCGTGTGCGGTGACCGTCCCGATGCCCGGGACATGGAGGAGATCGGTAAACGATGCGGAATTGGGATCGACCGGTTCCCGGTTGCGGGCAAGGAGGGTTTTGGGGTCGTCGTTCCGGAGCGTGCCGTGATCGTCGAGCAGGGGTAGCAGTTCCGTCTTGTTAAAACCATACTCCCGGATGAGATAGTCCATCTGGTACCAGCGGCGCGAGCGCCAGGGATGCGTGCTTTCCCGCGAGGCCAGCCGGGTTTTTGGGAGCGCCTTAAATGATGAGTAATAGATCCGCGAGGGGAGCATCCGTTCGTAGAGCGCAGTGACACAGTTGAAGATCTCCTTATCGGTTTCTCCTGCCGCACCGATCACGAGCTGCGTGGTATGGTGTCCGGGTGCTGCATCAGCAATCCAGCCGAGCCGTTTTATGATATCACTGGCATAGTCCTTGATCCCAGATAGGACCCGGAGCCGGCTCTCACCGGTTGTTTCTACGTTGAGGCTGATCCGGTCCGCGAACCGCGCCGCTTCGCAGATATCCTCCCGTCGTGCCCCGGGAAGGATCTTGAGATGGAGGTATCCTGCGTACCCCTCGGTCCTGAGGATCCGGGCGGACTCGATGAGTTCACCCATCACGTCATCGGTGTCATACGGGATCCCGGAGGTGAGAAAGAGACCCCCGACAAGGTTTTTCCGGTACAGCCCAAGGAACGTCTCTGCCAGTTCGCGGGGGGCAAATGCGAGCCCCGACCGGTCGGCCCGGACAGGACAGTACGCACAGTCGTACGAGCAGCTCCCGTGGAGGAGCACCTTGAGCATCCGGTTGCAGCCGCCCGCGTTCTGGTTGTACGTGATGCAGGCCCCCGAGGTGAGCATCTGCAGGCACTCCCCCGGCATACAGATATCGTACTGGCTGCCGGACGTCAGTTTTGTCAGTTTCTCCCCGCACCCGGTCATGTACTCCCGGTTTACGGGTGTCGCATATAACGTGGCGGCGGGCGGGGTGTGAAAGTGACCGGTCCTTCCTGTCACCCGTTCATTTCAGGGAATTGGGCCGGTGTTTTGTTGGCACTCTGACCGTTCCGGTTGCGCCCCTCTTATTTCCCGGTCCGCTTCCGCTCACTGATATCTTCTACAAGAGCAAGTGTCGAGACAATGCCGTCGTCCCGATCCCTGAGTGGACTGACCGTCAGCGCGCCCCAGATTGCAGACCCATTCTTCCTGATATAGCGTTTTTCCGTGCGGTACCTGGGAATTTCACCGGCATAGAGTTTTTTGATTTCGGCTATATCCTGATCCACATGATCAGGATGGGTTATATCCGCAAATGTCAGGGTCAGCAATTCTTCGGCAGTGTATCCCAGCATCTCGCAGAACCTCCGGTTCACCATGGCAAACCGGTAATCCCTACCTACTATTGCCATACCGAGTGGGCCATCTTCGAATATTTTCCGGAACCGGTCCTCGCTCTCCCTGAGCGCCTCTTCGGTACGTTTGCTTTTGGTAATGTCGCGGGCTTCAACGATGAGCAACCGGACGCGGCCTTCGGGATTGAATACCGGTTTGATGGAAAAATCGACAAGCAGGGTGGTATTGCCGACACCCTGCAGTTCGGCTTCATACCTGACAAATTTACCCGAGGCCGCACTGCCGATGGCCTCCCGCAGCCTCTGCACCCGCGCCGCATTCCCCCGCCACCAGGGTGTCTCCCAGAAGGGGCGGTTGACCACATCTCCCCGTTGGGCACCCCCAAACTCCAGTGCAGTGTTATTGACATCAATGAGAATCCCTTCGGGTGTCATCATACCGGCGAACTGGAACGTACTGTCAAAGACAGCCCGGAGTTTCTCCCCGCTCTCCCTGAGCGCCGCCGCGGCGCGTTTTTGCTCCGTGATATCCCGTATGGTTCCCATGCTTGCCGGCCCCCCCTCGTACTGGATGAGCCCGGTATCAAGGAAAACAAAAACCCGGGTAGTGCCGTCGCATTTCAGCAATCTGCACTCATAGTTATCAGGCACGGTCCCGCCCCGCTGCCGGCAAAGGCCCCTGTCAAGTACCCAGTCCCGGTCCTCCGGCGCGATGTAATCCGCGAAATCATGCAGGATGAAATCCTCCGGGATGCCTCCGAGGATCCGGGCAAATGCCGAGTTGACATAACGGATCAGCCGGCCCTGTATGATGAACACACCGCTCTGGCTGTGTTCGACAAGAATCCGGTATTTCTCTTCTGAACGGCGCAGTGCTTCCATCAGTTCCTTGCGTCGGGTAATATCCCTGAATACAACTTGGACTGCGGGTTTTCCGGCATCGAGAAAACCTGTGGCGACGACTTCGACATCAACAGCCTTTCCATTGAGGCGTAAGAATTTTTCTTCGACAGCATCGACGGCAGTCACAGAATCCCATTTGTACATCGCTGCAATTCGCTCCCGGGCAATATCCCGGGAATCAGGATGGACAAAGTCGAAAATGTTTTTTCCGATGAGTTCTGACGGTGTCGATGCGCCGGCGAGGTTGGCTGCAATCTGGTTTGCGAGAGTAATGATGCCGTCCTGGTGGACTACGACCGCATCAAACGAATGCTGCAACAGCCTGCTGTAACGCGCTTCGCTGTTTTTTAACGTTTCTTCTGATTGTTTCCGCTCTGTGATGTCACGGGCCACACCGAGAACAGACTGTACCGATCCATCAGGGTTCATGAGCGGCACAAGGACATGATCGAACCACCGTATCCCTCTGGCAACCGGTATTGGCCCTTCGTTACGAGCAGGAATCCCGGTGGCAAAAATATGCTCAAGCACTCTTTTTTGTCGCTCTGCCACATCGGCCGGGAAAAAGAGAGACCGTGCGCTTCCTGTTATCTCCCCTGGGGTTTTCCCGAACATCGTTGCGCCAGGACTGTTAACATACTCGACCCGGTCGTCCCGACCTATCACGTAGACAAGGTCACTCGAAGATTCGGCAAGCATGCGGTACCGCTCCTCGCTCTCCCGCAGCATCTGCTCAACCCGCTTCCGCCCGGTGATATCTTCAAGGATGACCGAGACACCTTTCTGCCCGTTGTCAAGTGCCGTCGGAGCAATCCGACAGAAGAAGATAGTCTCTCGGTTTGCGGGAGCGAGTTCACCGCTCCACTCGGTGCCGTCGAGCCCCGCTTTTACCTGCACGAGAAACCTGCCAAAGAGATCGTCAAATGCCGTCACTACAGGAGTGTATTCGATATTTTTCCCGACCAGATCCTGCACCGGTGTGGCAAGAAAGTGTGCAAATGCCTCGTTTACAAAAACAATTCTCAAACTGCTGGAGAGCTGCATGATGAGCTCGGAGGAGATAGAAAGTACCGCTGAGACAGGGACGCGGTGTGCGAGCGCGTAGATCTTGGCCATCCCGAAGTGGCGCATCTCCACCTGACCCGATATGAGCAGTTTGTCGAGATATCTTCCTGCGGTGTTCCGGTTAATATGGATCTCGCGGACGATGTCGGTGATACTCAGGCCCTGCGGATTTTTGGCCAGGACGTCCTTGATCTGTGCGATGATCTCCCAGCTCACAACCATTAAAGAATTAATATTGACTCAAAAAGATATTAATTAATAGTCCAGTATTTCCCGTTTTTCAGGGACCTGTCCCGGAGTTCATCCTCGAACCGGAAATACCGGCGTTACTCTTTTGCCCGGATCCCGTCCTGCACGATCTCGAAATCGAAGCTGGCACCCTCAGGCCGGGACCGGTGTTTGACGAGCGTTGCCCGTCTCCAACCGGGTGCTTCGAGACGATCCAGCCGGATGATCGCTTTTGAGATGTGTTCAAGCGACGTCCCGCCAAGACCGGCAAATGTATTTCTCATGGTGTCCATGTAGACCTGGTTAGTGACGAGTACCGAAAGTTCGTACCGTTTCGCATACCCGAGGAGCTGGAGCATTTGCCGGGTGAGCATCTGCATAGCGTCCCGCCCCTTTTCGAGGTCGGTGCGGTACAATGCCGTTGCGGAGTCAAGGACAAGCAGACCGGGCTTGTGCAGTTTGAGGACTTTGTCTGCCTCGGTGATCATGCTGCCCTGCTGCTCGAAATCGATGGGCTCAAAGAGGAAGAGCCGGTCGGCGATCACATCGGTGTCGCTACCGGCAACTTGGCGGAACCGCTCGATCGAGAAGCCTTCGGAATCGATGAAGACCACCGATCCCCCTGCCCGCAGGCAGGAGACAGCCGCAATCATGCAGAGCGTGCTCTTGCCACTAGCAGGGCCGCCGTAGAACTGGGTGATGGTACGGAGTTCGAACCCCCCGCCGAGCAACCGGTCGAGGGCCGCATTCCCGCTCGTGAGCCGGTCGGTCTTCATGGGTCACCTGGGCCGGGATCCTGCTTTTTTTCCCACGTCACTTTCCACGCAGCAGTTTCAATGGCGCGGAGCACGTCACGCACCGGCAGATCCAGCTCCGCAGCCCAGTCCCGGGCGGTATCGAATTCGGCCTTGAGCGTGTAGATACGCCCGTCCATCCACCCGCACTTCACCGACAGGTATTTTTTGTGCCCGGCGATCTCCACCTCCACCTCTGCGATCGTGCGCTCTGCGACAAACCGGTGGACAGCCGGGATGCGCCGGACCCCGAGCGTGCCCAGCTCGCGGGCCATGAGCCGTGCAAGGCCGGCGCTTGTTTCCGGGAGGGCGATGACCGTGACAAGGTATCCCGGCCTGCCTTTTTTCATGACGATCGGTGTCGCGCTCGCGTCCCGCGCCCCTGCGGCCATGAACCGGGCCAGAGCTTCCCCGATCACTTCGCCGCTCACATCGTCAACGTTTGTTTCAAGGAGGTCAACCGTGTCCTGAGGCGGTGCGCCGGTCGTCTCTACCACCATCGCCCGGAGCACGTTCGGGGAGTGCGGTGTGTCCCGGCTCCCGGCCCCGTAGCCGACAGCCTGGATCGTATACCCTCCGAGATCGACCGCTACAATCGAGGAAAATTCTGCGAGCAGGGCGGCACCGGTCGGCGTGCAGAGTTCCCCGTCATCATCTCCCTTCATGGTCACAAGTCCCGACTCTTTGAGGATCGCCACCGTTGCAGGAGCCGGGATCGGGATGGTGCCGTGCGAACCGGTGGCCGTGCCCGACCCCAGAGCGAGCGGGAGCACCGCGACACCGTTGACACGGAGCGTGGAGAGGGCGGTACAGGCGCCGATCACGTCAGCGATTGCATCGTCTGCCCCGACTTCGTGGAAGTGGACGTGGGCCCCGTGGACCTCCTCTTCTGCCGCGTTGATTCGCGAAAAGACCCGGCGTGCCATCGCGAGCGCTTCCGGTGGTACGTGCGGGGCGGCCTCATCGAGCCGCTTATAGACATCAGAAAGCGACCGATGTGCCGGGGTGGCATGGGTGTGAACTTTTACTGCTTGGATCCCGGTCCGGGTCACGGTTTCAACCGTCGGCTCCGCGACAACGGTCCGCATCGCGGCAGCGACGCGTTCCCGGTCGGCCCCGCAGTCGAGCAGGGCAGCTGTGATCATATCACCTGCTGCGCCGTGGAACGGGTCAAAAACAAGGACTCGCATTTACAGTACTTATAAATCCCTGCGTATATGACCTTTAAGGTAATGCCTGAAGTGCAACTGAAGGTCGATTCTGCGTATCCCGGCGACCAGGGCGGGGGAAAAGCGCGACTCGATCCTGAAACCATGCTCCTTCTGAAAATTTCACCAGGGGATCTCGTGGTAATCGAAGGGAAACGCCGGACCGTGGCAAAAGTCTGGCGCTCCCTTGTCGAAGACTGGAACCAGCGCAAGATCCGGATCGACAATTTTACCCGGATCAATGCCGGTGTAAGCATCGGGGATACGGTCAAGATATCGACGCTCTCCGAGGAGATAGAGGCAAAACGGGTTGTGCTCGCTCCTCCCGAAGACCTCCCCAAGAAAATACCGATTGCCAATAATCCGCACGTGATTAACGGCCTCTTGGATTTCCCGGTCGTGAAAAACGACTCGATCCCGATCATGCTAGGCCTGCCCTTTGTCCAGCCGCAGATCGTCGCGTTCAAGGTCGTCGAGATCGAGCCCGAAGAAGCGGTCATCATCACGAAAAATACCTCGGTCGAATTTTCGGACAAGCCGGCCGCGGGATTCGAAGGAGTCAAACGCTTCAGTTACGAGGATATCGGGGGTTTAAAGGACGAGCTCCAGCGCCTCCGCGA